>Ga0209881_1000204_pt1 | contig 17054 bp, 23 predicted proteins | sample PersoiDNA2013193_FD_185804 | JGI IMG/M metagenome (GOLD analysis project Ga0209881, IMG submission 185804) | Permafrost soil microbial communities from the Arctic, to analyse light accelerated degradation of dissolved organic matter (DOM) -... | ecosystem: Environmental > Terrestrial > Soil >... | reverse complement strand
GAGCCCGCGGTTGCCGTCTGCCGCCCAACCGCCATCGGTCTGGGGGCGCGGAGTCGGCCGGGTCCGTTCCGGAAATTTCTCTGCGCGCTCTTCCCAGGCCGCCCGCAGTTCCGGGTTGGCCTGGGAGTCCGGGCTGCCCTGCCGATCCGGCGCGGCGGGGGTGTCGCGGGAGCGGTCGGGCGTGTCGGGGTCGGAATCGATGGGCACTGCTCACCACCCGCGGCCGTCGGCGCCTGGTGATGGCCGGCGTCATTGGCAATGTCGGCCATCACCATTGGCAACGGATGGCAGCAGCAACCGGTTCGACAGGTTTCCAGCGCCAGAACATTGTTCCTTAAGGTCAATTGTCCCGCGTACCGTACTTTCCGCATCGGATTACCCACGTCGTCACCCCAGAGCCAGCGCACAAAGCGATAGTCCGCGCCCTATGGGCAGGTGCCCAGTGGAAAACGCATTGCGGTGGGAGGGGGCAACGTGAGCGACCAGGTGCTACTCCGGGACCTCGTCGCTATCCCCGACGCGGTCCACGCCGGAGACTTCGTACTCGGTCTTGCCCAGGGAATCAACGAGAAGTCCACGATCACCGACTACGTGGTGACCCCTTGTTGGCGCAGAACTTCGACCGCGCCCTCGGCGTGATCAAGTCCGGATGATCATCGACTACCCGTTCGATGAGGGGAACAGGTTCCCCGCCGACGACGTGATCCGGGTCAACGAGCTGAAGGACCAGCTTGGCGACGAGAACACAATTGTCTGGCTGCCGCACTTCCTGTCCGATGACAGGAAAGCGGACCTGTCCACGCTCATCGTCATCAACTTCCTCCTCGAACGCGACCGCCTGACCGAGGTAACACCCGACTGGACCGCCGACGACCGGCACCATGCCCGCACCCAGCTCGACAGCAGGCGCAGCGCGCTCCGGGTGCGCATCGGCGAGGCGATCCGCCGCGCCTACGGCGTGAACAGCCCGGACGACGCAGACCTCGGCCCGCGCGCCCCCGAGCAGGTCATGACCCTGGCCCAGGGCCTGGAACCGAGGATCGGGGTCGGGCAGGGGATGAAGGGGGCGTTCAGAGGGTTCTGCGGTCAGCTGCTGACCCGCCGTTTCCCGTCGCATCCAGATTTTGATCCGAACGGACGCGGGGTTCTCCTAAAGGAAGCCGAGCTCAGCGTGGTCCTCGGGGCAGTCGAGCACGCTTGCCAGGACAAGGTCGGCCGCGTGGAGACGTGGCGACGCTGAAGAAGATCGCCAATCCGCTCAAGCTCGGCGTCATGCACGAGCAGGCGTTCGTCCTCGGCCAAGAATGGCGCGGCCTGCTGACGAGGAAGTCGGAATCCGCCACCGAGGTAAAGGTCGGCACGCTACGCGGCTGGATCGGAGACCAGCAGCCTGGCCTGCCCGATGAGGTACAGCGGCTCATCGTTGCCTGCTACGCGATTCAGGCCGACAAGGCAGCAGTTAGCGGTCACCGGTCGTCGATGATGTCTTCCCGCCACTTGCGATCCGGGTCGCTGCGGGGAGGCTGGTAACTCGCCATCTTCGGCCCAGCCGGGTCGTAGTTGAACGATATGCACCGTCAGCGCGAGCCGATGGCAATACCCTGACTATCAGCGACGGGGGAGTGGCCGTACGAGGCAGGGTGACGGGCATGGACATAGCTAGCATGTGGCGGAGCACGCATCCCGATACTGCCGAGATGCCTCGCCCTGGGATACACCAGGAGGCGCCAGCCGGCGGAATCACGATCACTGTGACGCAGCAGTGCCAGGTTGCGCTGCCGATGTCGAGCTTGAAGGCCGACGAGGTCACCGTGACCGTGACGTCGCATCGTCCCGGCGTGGCTGCCCAGGTAACCGTCGGTGCCAATCTCAACAGCGCGGACGGCAACTACCAGGGTCCGACGACAACGGTCGGGCAGGGTCAGTTCACCGCCACCGACTCGCAGGTCCGTGTCGGGTTCGTCGTCCTGCCAACCGACCCGTGGCCCGTCATCGGCGTAGGTGCCGAGGCCACGTGGGCAGACGGGACCGCCCAGAGCATCGCGCTGACTTATGTGCAGATCGAGTGCGAGCACTTGGTGTGGTGGAGTTGGGTCATCCGGATCATCGCAATCCTGACCCGCCCGTTCTCGGCTAGGTCCCGCTAGGCGGGGCACCTCCGGGACACGCCTCGGCGTAGCCAGGCTCATCAGTTCCCGTTGGTGCCGCTTCGCATCTGAAGCCACCGAACGTCTTCCTGCTTGCGGATTGTCGGAATGGATGGCACGCAAGGGGTACGGTGCCCCATGGTGAGGGGCAGAAGCGGCACGGGCTGGTGGAACCACCGTCCGTTCTGAAGAAGATCTTAAAATCCGTTTCCCGAACGGACGGTGGCGACTCGCATCCCAGACTCGCCCGGGTGTCTCGGAGGCAGGCGATCCACGGCCGGCGGCCCTGAGCGGGCCGTCGGCCGTGAACTGCGATTCCGGCGAACTTACGGTTCCAGGCTGAACGGGATGGAGTCGCTGTGCCCGGTCGGCCGCTCAGTGCGGCCGAACTGGTCATAGATCTTCACCCAGTGCACCGAGGGGAACTGCTTCAGTGTCGGCATGATCTCGTTCGCGATGGTGAACGTGGACGCGCCGCTGCTGATCTTGCCGGTCAGCTGGATCCTGGCCACCCCGTCCCGGATGGACAGGTTCTTGAACCCCGTCGCCCCGGAGCTGACGAACTTCAGCCCGCGGGCAAGCTCCGCCTGGGTCGGCCCGGCGAACAGCCGCTGCATCGCGCCGAACGCGGTCGCCGGCGGGATCACGGGGCGGCTAACCGCCTGGACGTAGGGTTCCCTGCCACTCGCGAACTGGTGCACGTTCAGGAAGTAGTCCCGAACGGAGATCGTCCGGTACGGTGTCCGCAGGTCGACGACGACCCGGCTCGGCCCGGTCAGGGTGAACACGTGGAAGGGCTCCGCGCGTGCCACGCCCACGCCGAAGGAGAGCACGGACTCGAAGTCGCCCGCCTGGACCACCTGGATGATTCCAGGCAGCGCGAAGGTCCGCGAGGTCGCCCCGTAGGTCACCCGGCCCAGGTCGTCGTGCCCGGCGGCAGGCACAAACCGGACCAGCAGCTTGGCGCTGCCCACCACGCTGACTGGCAGGCCGGAAGGATCACCGATCACCTGGGGCACGTACCGGACCGTGTGCTGGCTGGGCGCGCCGCCCTTGAACGTGAACACCAGCCTGTCGTAGCTCAGGTGGTGCGCCGCTGTGATCTGGGTGAGGACTGGTGCGACCGGTGCCGGCGCCGCGGTCGCCGCGTCGGCTGTCGCCGCCGTCATCGTGCCTAGGCCAAGCCCGATGAGGGCGAACGACGCGAGAGCTGAACGGAGTTTGAACATCTAAACCTCCTCCTTCGCTGTCTCGATGGGGGTTCGGGGCGCCTAGAGCGCTGGCCTCCTGGCCCGGAGGAAGCCCACCGCCAGCATGACCAATCCGAAGACCACGATCGCGCCCCCTGCGCACGCGTTGCTCCAGGTCGTCCGGGTCGTGTCCATCGCCCCGACAATCGACCACGGTGCGACGATCGTCCAGATGCCGATGGCCGGGACGACGAAGGTGAGCCCGCGCATCCGGCCATAGGCCGCCGTCAGCGCGATGATAAGGACCGCGAGGGCGCCTCCAGTGATCAGGTAGCTGACCGTGATGGCCGTGAGCGCGTTGAAGCCCACGATCCAGGGCGATGCGGCTAGGAAGACGGCACCGAGGAGGGCAAGCCCTGCCGCGCCTTCCGCGATGGGGGATGCCGATGCGGCGTCGTAACGCCTTCTCAGCTCGATGAGATCCGGGTGCGTAGCCATGTGTGTCTGCTCGGTCATGGCGGCTCCCCACCTTTCTGAGATCCGATTCCACTGTTGCACTACCGTCGTAGGTCGTCGCATCCTGCGACGTAATGGCCTTATAACCCGAATTTTGTTGACTATTGGTTTTCCGGAGCGGAACGAAGGTCCTTCGGCCCTCGACAGCGAGCGCCATCGCAGAATGAGCTCAGCTCGTGGGCGGGGTTCGCGTACTCCGGCGCGACGCCTCACCTGGTACTGGCGTGGCCGGCCCGGAAGCCGGGTTGCCCTGATTTTCCGCATTGGACGGATGGCCGGTGCAGAAGGCGGCGAGCGAGGCTCGGCCGGCGGCCTCTGCCTCGGCGATGATCGCGTTCGTTGCGTCGCGCACCTCGGCCGTGACCTGACTGGGGCAGGCCGTGCCGGCTTCGCCGCGCGCCAGTATCCGCAGCCTGAGCAGGTGCGGCTGACACCGTCCCTGGTGATCGCGCATCCGATCGGCGAAAGTCATGGCAGCCAAGCACCCCTCCCGTGTACAGGGATCTCATTTCACCGGGGCTGCGCGCCCCGGGCCAGAGACCAAGGTCCCGTCCCCTGCCGGACTTGGGACAGCCGCACTCCGGTCTGCGGGACTTCCTCCCTCCGTCCTGGACATCGGCACACGGTCAGGAAGGCATCGCGGACAGTCGTGGTACCGACGCGACAGGGCGAGCTTGTGCACGGCTCATCGGGGCGTGATCGCGAGAATCACGGGCGTGGTGCGCGGACGTCCCAGGTGCAGTGCGGACTGCGCGATCCGGAGCGGCTTGATGACCATCACGTCGATCCGGTACTTACGCGTGATGAGCCGCTCAGTACTGCTGACCTCGGAGTCGGGCAGTAGCTCTGCCACTGCATCGGCCTGCTCGCCGCGAAGCCGGCCACTCGCCGTGCAGACCGCCACTCGCACCGCCGGGCTGCGCCTGATGCGCTTCACCTTTCCCGAAGCCGCGTCGGTTTCCACCAGCAGCCTGCCATCCTGCTGGACGAACCACACCGGCGTAGCCACGCCCGTTCCGTCGCGCTTGTAGCTGGTGATGCTGAGGTACCTGCCTGGAAATACCCGCGCGGCCGGCACCTGTGGCACTGACCGGTCCGCGAACGCTGCTTCATCCATCGTCCCAGCCCCCATCCTGCTCTCGATGACACCCATCCTCCGCTCGCGCCTGGCGCCGCTGCCGTGGCCAAGGTCCCGGCGAAGGTCCCTGAGCCCCCGGGCTCACACGATGATGACGATCTTTCCTCGGGCGTGACCTCCTTCCAGGTACCGCATCGCCTCGCGGGCCTGACTCAGCGGGTAGGTCTGGTCGATGACCGGCGTGACCTTGCCGGCCTCGATGAGGTCGCTCACGGCGTGCAGGTCCTGCTTGCTCCACTTGGTAAGGAACGGGCGCAGTCTCTGGCTCACGAACGGTGACAACGCGCGCGCCTTGTTCGCGCGGCCCAGGCCATCGATCCAGCGGCCGGCCGATCCTCCGATGACGACGAGGGTCCCCTTGCGGGCGAGCGCGCGCCTGAGGTCCGGCAGCGAGCGATCCCCGTTGTCGAGGATGAGATCGTAACGCTGCCCGCTCTTGGTGAAGTCCTGCTGGGTGTAGTCGATGACCTGGTCGGCGCCGATCGACCGGACCATGTCCACGTTCGGCGCGCTGCACACGCCGGTCACCTCAGCGCCGAACGACTTCGCGATCTGCACGGCGAACGTGCCCACGCCTCCCGACGCACCGTTGATCAAGACCTTCTGTCCCGGCTGCACACCGCCCTTGTCGCGCAGGGCCTGCAGGGCCGTCAACGCGGCCAACGGTACGGCCGCCGCCTGCTCGAACGTCAGGCTGGCTGGTTTCAGCCCCAGCAAGTCTTCAGAGACGCATGCGTACTCGGCACAGCCGCCCGTGGCGACTTCAGTGCGGCGGTCTGGCCGGTGGGCTGCCCGCGTCCGCCCGAACACCTCATCACCTGGGCGGAACCGGGTCACGTTCTTGCCCACCGCTTCAACCTGCCCCGCCAGGTCGCTCCCCAGAACGGTGGCCTTCCTCGGCCTGCGCAGTCCGTTGATCATGCGCACCAGGTACGGCAGGCCGCGCATGAAGTGCCAGTCAGCGGGATTGACCGAAGCTGCGCGGACCCGGACCAGCACCTGATCGTCTCTGGCCTCCGGCTGGCCGATCTCGGTGACTTCCAGGACATCGGGCGAGCCGTACGTGTCGTAGATGACCGCCTTCATTGGTTCCTCCTAGTCCGTCGCCGGGCATGGGCGTTTGGAGTCAGTAGGTTCTGGCGGACCTGGACGCTGCTCATCTTGAACTCCTCATCTGGCGGAATAACCTGAGCCAGCTGGCTATCCGGGCCGCCCGTCCTTCAAGTGAGTCAGGCACTCATCGCCAGGTTGTGCCATCAAACCCCTCGATGGCAGGGCCTTTAGCCCCTCCAGCCACGGCGCGAAGGCCCTGACCCGCGTCCGGTCGGCAATGGTGCCTGGCAGAGCACCGGCAGCCTGGCATCCGCCGATTCCGCGGAGCAACAGATCGTGGCTGGCAGAACACCGCTGCTCCCCTGGAGGTCTAAGGCCGTTCGGCCCTACTGCGGGTCCCCGCCCGATGAGAACGTCGGGGAAATGAGAGGTCCTGTCCAGAATGCCTTGCGCCTGTTCACCCGGGCCATGCGGCCGCTCGCCCTGAGATCGGCTGGCAAGGAAGGATCCGGCACTTCGGTCGTCCGCCACGTCGGGCGACGATCGGGCCGGACTTACGAGACACCTGTCATCGCGGCCCGGCATGATGGCCACTTCCTGATCGCCCTCCCGTACGGGAAGCGCACCGACTGGCTGAAGAACGTCCTCGACAAAGGCTCGGCGGCCATTGTGGCCAGCGGGCACGCGTACGAGGTCGACCGGCCCGAGGTAATCCCGATGGCGGAGGCGACCGCCTACTTCCGGCCGAGGGAACAGCGCATGCACCGGCAGTTCCACGTGGAGTCTGCCCTCAAGGTCCGCCAGCGGCCGGAAGCTCACCTGTAACAGCCCGGCGACATTCCAGACCGGTGTAGCTATAGGCGGCTGCGGTTTACTCCGGGTGCGCGGGTGCCTCGGCATCCAGGCCCGGCCGCTGGCTCAGCCACTGAGCGTAGGACCGGGAGTCAACCAGGCTGAATTCGACCCCGGCCGGCAGTGCCTGGGCGAACACGAGAGCCGCGGCGTGCTGTAGCGCGCCGGGTAGCATGCCGGCGGAGCCGGTCGCTTCGAATCCCACCGACCACCACGACCCGCCGCGAACATTGGCCTCGGTAAGCTCCACCGCGCAGCCCGTCTGGACGGCTGACTGCGGGGACCGGGCCGGGTCCTGAGTCTTGGCCAGCGGGAACCAGCAGTTGCGGCGCCTTTTGCGGACGATGACCCAGCCTGCAGGTGTAGTGTCCCCCTGGGCTGGCAGACCGCAGGGAAAGGACCATTTGCGCCAGTACTCCAGGCGGCCGCGGCTCTGGCGGGGCAAGTCGAGGATTCCGGGGCTGCCGAGGTAGGACTTCACGTCCAGGGCAATGCCGCCCCGCAGCTTCACGGAAAGCCCGCGCAGACGCGGCCGGAACAGGTAGGAGTCCTCCCGTGCTTCCGTCCCGGCTGGGAAACGCGCGAACCACTCGCGCATCGCTGTCCCTGGCTGGCCGGGAACGATCCAGCGCACCTCCAGGCTGTCGACCGGTCCCGAGACCGGTTCCTCAGTCGGCGTAGCTGTCATTGTCCGCCCTCCCCCTGGGCGCCCCCATCCGTCGATCCGCACCGTGCTGCCGTCGATGTCGTCCAGCCCCGGCAGGCAGTTCCAGCAGCGTCGTCTTCCCGACCTGGGCGACCATGTCACCGCGCCCAGCTCGCCGCGGCTGACGCGGAACGTCAAGCCGATCATTGCATGCACCTCGACCTGGCCGCTCCGGTCCACCTTCTGCACGTTCGGCGGCCAGCAGCAGGCCGTCGGCAGCTCCCGCCCATGACCACCTCCCAGCTCCGTCGGCTCGATGGCACCACGCGGTGCCCTGGCACCGGGAGAGTCAAACGTCTTGAGCAGTCTCGCCAAACGCCCCAGCCGCTTGAATCTCTGAGATCTGGACCGCGATGGCGAGATGGCCCGGCTGCTGCCGACGGTGGCCCATCTCGCGGTCGCGTCCGGGCATCCGCGGTCATGAACACGATTGACGGACTGAGGAACCACGGTCCGTTCGGGAATGCCTTAGATTCTTTTTTCCGACCGTGCGGCGAGGCGCGAGACGCGGAGCAGGAGGTCGCGCAGGGCTGTGAGGTCGGCCGGGGAGTGCCACGGTGGCCGAACAGCAGCGGTGCGGAGCGGATGGAGCGGATGAGCTTGTCCGCGTCTGTGTCGGTCAGGGGCGTGTGCGTTGACCGAGCAAGCTCAAGGTGCTCGGGAGGATGACCAAACGGATCAGCGTGGCATCCAGGATCAGGGCTACCGCCACGCCGAAGCCCATCTCCTCGAATTGCAGGAGCTGCCCGCGAGCGAAGCCGGCGAACACCGCCACGATGATCAGCCGCGCCGGTGATGATCCTGGCCGTGGACGCGACACCACCTGCCACCGCCTCCCGTGTCGAGCCGCACTGGTCGTAGCGCTCCTTCATCCGGCTCATCAGGAAGACCTGATAGTTCATCGAGAGGGCAAAGAGCACCGAGAACATGAACAGCGGGACCCACGCGTCTATGACGGGAACCTTCTGGAACCCGAAGATGCCCGCGCCGACCCCGTGAATGAACACGGGTGTGAGGAGAGGATCCGGCCGAGCTGGTACGGCTGCTGACGCAGCTCATGGAGGACGCGAGCGACCCCCTGGTGCTCGAGCGTGCCCTGGGGGGCGTGGTCCGGCTCGCCACCCTGCCGTCATCCGATCGCCAACGCCTTGGATCTCCCCTGGTCAGGCGGGCCGAGGAATTCCTCTCCGGGCTAGCGCACGGCGGTCATGCCCTCAGCCAGTGGGTCGCTCTCCTCGCCCTAACCTGGGCCTCGGTCCCCCACACGCTACCGAACTGGGTATCGACGGCCTTCGCTGTGGAGCACAGGGGGATCCTCGGTGCCCGCACCCTGGAGGCTCGCCGCGTGGCCGAAGGCGGTCCCGCGGGAGCCGAACTGCTGGCCGAGCCGTCCGCGGCGGACGGCTCGGTACACCCGGACGCGCTGCTGGCGCGGCTCGCGACCTGGCGCTGCACAAGCTTGGTTTAGCCGTTGTCGACGTGTTCCACGAATTCCAGGATGGCGGCCGAGAGCGCCTCCGGGGCTTCCTGTGCTACCAGGTGCCCGACTCCCTCAAGCCGTACTGAGGTGACCTTGCCTGCGGCTACCTGGCGGAAGGTCTGCTCGGTGAAGGGAGCGCTGAAGCCGTCGACGGTGAGGACGGGGACGGTCAGTGGCTTTGATTTGGCCAGGGCCCTGGTCTGGCCGTCGTCGGTGAAGACGGACTGGTAGAGGCCTGCTGTGCCGCGCCAGCCGTTCGGGCGCGCGTAGGTGCGGGTGAACTCGTCGATATCCGCTTCATCGATGGAGCCCTTCGCCGCGGTCATCATGGGGTAGGCCCAGTCGGCGAAGAGTTGGCGTTCGTGGCCGGGGAGAAGCATCCCCGGGATGCCTGGCGCGGCGAGGAACCCGACGTGCCAGGAACCGCCGTGGGTGACATCCGCCAGGGACTCGAGCCCGAAGCCAGCCAGGGTCGTCTCGATCGCTGTGAAGCTGAGGACGTCACCGGGATTCGTGGCGGCGAAGCGGAACCCGAGACCCCCGCTGACGTCCTGGCAGAGGACATGGACGGGGCCGACGCCGAGGTGCTCCACCAGGTGGCGCATGTCCTCGGCGGAGGTGGCTTCGTCGTAGTTACCGTCGGCGGTGCTTGAGTCGCCGAATCCGCGGAGGTCTACGGCGAAGACCCGGTGCACGAGTTCGCCCTGCAGGCGATCTTGTCCGGCGCTGACAATGCCTCCGACCTCGGTCGGCGGATGGAGGTCACCAAGCAGGCGGCCGCCAAGACCATCGCCGCTCTGGAAGAGCGCAACTACGTGGCGCGCGAACCCGACCCGGCAGACAAGCGCCGGATGCGCCTCTACGTCACCGATCACGGGCTCGCGATGCTGCGTGAGGGTGAAGTGATTTTTGACAAACTGCGTGAGCAGTGGGAGCAGCAGGTGGGGGCCGGCCTGCTCGCGCAGGTCGAGACCACGCTGCGGCAGCTCGTAGGGAACAGCGGCGGTCGGCTTGACATGCCAGCGTGGATAGCGCGGGGCCTAGAGGCTTAGTGGCAGTGGAGGCGGGTTTCACTCAAGCAGACGGGGCCGCAGGAGTCCTCGCCTGGTGACAGCAACGCTGATAGCAGCGACCGTCCGCTTCTCGTTGAGCGGGGCATGTGCGTCAATCGGCATCGTGACTCCATGGTCGGAAGATGATCAGCGGCCGAGGCAGGGAACAGTGCCCTGGCCTTGCCGCGGTCAATGCCTGCGCGCAGCGTGTTGTCGAGTGGTGCGGCGTCAAGCATGGCGGTGATCTGTCCGCTGGCCGGCGCGAAGGGGAAGTCGCTGCCGAATGTCATGTGGGTGGGATCGGCGAAGGCGAGCAGCGACGGCATCGCCCTTGCATGGCTCAGTAGCCGAGCGGACAGTCCGGGTATGGCGCTCTGTGGTTCAACTCATACTGACGACGGGACACCATGTGAGAATCCCGTCAGATCCGGTGAGCGCCGCTGTTGGCGTCACGGTGGCTCCCGCGCGCCTTCAAGCCGCCAGGCCCCGCACGACAGATCCCCGGTCCCGCAGGCCAGAGGCCCGGAGCCCAGCCTGGGAGGCCGAGCGAGTCAAGGAGGCAGCGGATTTCTGCGCCGATTCGCTGTCCGACACCTGAAGGCCAAAGATCAGATCCACAAGCTCGCCGGAGAGTTGGTCGGCGACGCAGCTAGCGTTGTCGGCGTCAGGGGCGCTGCTCTCGATTTCGCCAAAGAGCTAGTGCCGAATATTCCGCTTCCCATCGACGCCAAGACGATCGCGGTCGCGCGCGGCGTCCAGGTCGCCGGCATCCTGCTGTGCGTCATGGACAACCGGGACCTGACGAAGTGCGAGTGCTTTATCGACCTGGCTAAGGCGGAAACCAAGGAACGGGTAGACCGGATGCTCGTCGCCGCGATGTCCGACTGGACCAACCTCGCTCGCTTCGGCCCGCAGACCAGCCGGTCAGCCTCATAGACCTGCATCCCAACAACGTCCTGCCCGTCAACGAATGCGCGCAAGTTGCCCGGTGCTACTGGCGGTCGTTAAGGAAAGTCGTGCGGGTCATACTTATGGTGCTGAGATTATGGTGATCCGGTAACCCGAGAGGTAGCATTGATAGTATGAAGATGAGTGTCAGCCTTCCGGAGGAAGACGTCGAGTTCCTCGACAGGTACGTGAAGGATCGCGCCGTGGGGTCCCGGTCCGCGGCACTTCACGAGGCCGTCGATCTGCTGCGGGCTGCGCAGCTTGCTGGCGCCTATGAAGACGCCTGGGCTTCCTGGGCGTCTTCTGATGACGCTGAGGCCTGGGATACTGCCGTCGCCGATGGTCTGAGCAACTGAATGAGGCGCGGCGAGATCGTCAGCGTCAACTTCGACCCCGCGCAGGGGCCGGAGGCCAACAAGACCCGGCCTGCCGTCATCGTCAGCAACGACGCGGCTAATGCCACAGCCACCAGGCTCGGCCGAGGCGTCATTACGGTAGTTCCGGTGACGTCGAATGTCACGAGGATTTACCCGTTCCAGCTGCTGTTGCCAGCGCACCTGACCGGGCTGCCGCGAGACTCTAAGGCACAGGCCGAGCAGATCCGCTCGGTAACGGTCGACAGAGTTGGCGGGCTCCTCGGGCAACTGCCCCCAGCCCTCGTGACCGAACTCGACCGCGCGCTCCGCGTCCAGCTCAGCCTATGAGCGGATGTGACGGCAACGCTGACAGCAACGTCGGCTGTCAGCGGCCACCGTGGGCGCACACCGGGCACCGTCTGGGCTGCGTCGGTGAATAAGTCGACATTGGCCGTTCCGCAGGCCCGAGATGTGATCTACTGCCCCCGCCGCGCGGCGGCCCTGAGAGCAGGTCCGCATGATTGGGTGCTGCCAGCCGCAAATAGCGGTGCTGGCAGCACCCGATCTTCGCGTGACCGGCCGCCGAACCAGGCATAAGCACATAAGACGGGCAGGAAGAGGAAACATTTCCTGCTATCAAGAAACGCGCCGACCAGGAGGGAGCGAAGATCTTCTTCGCAGATGAGGCGTTCTGCCGCACCGATCACCACGCCGGCACCACCTGGGCACCGGTCGGGCAGACCCCAGTCGCGGAGCACATCGGCGCGCGCGAGGGAAGCTGCGCGTCCCGTTCAGTCACATCCGCTCGGTTACCGAGCCGCAGCCGTTCATCGTGCGGGTGACCCTCGCCGACGGGAACGCGATCGAACTGCATGGCCTTGGCACGATGCGGACGCAACTGCTCGCCGAACTCCGCGACGGCCGGGCTGAGGTCGCCGCCGAGGCCGCGGCCACCGTCGGAAGAGCAGAAATATTTGGCGGAACGGTCGGGAGTGACTCCGCCGAGCTTCGCGTCTACGACGACGCGTTGCTGATCATCACCGCCGCTGCGTCGGAACGGATCGGCTTCTCCTTCGTCGGCGCGGTCCAGGTGCGGGACTACACCATCACCGTCGAGGTCGCGGGTCGTGAGCCCATCACGCTGACCAGGCTCGGTCGCCGCGTCGGCGAACTGGCGGAGCTGCTGACCACGCGACTGCGGGAGGCAAGGGGCCGCACGTCGGCCTTTCTGGCGTCACTGCTGCCCGGCCTCGAGCCGATGGCGCTACGCACCGCGTCCGGGCTGCTGCGCGACGGGGTGGCCGCGCCTGTCTCCGCGCTCGACGGCATCCATCCCGACCTGGGCTCGGCCCTGCTGGGGATCGCCACGCTCCCGGAGCGCAAGGAGACGGTCGCCGAATTGGCCAAGCGGACCGAGATGGCGATCGGCTTCAGTCCGCGCTCCCGGTCCGGCGCGGAGCGCTCTACCGGGCGGTAGACCCTTACCGGCTCGTGGCGGTCGGCGGCTCGGTCCGGCGCGCCGGGCGGTTCCCTATCGGCCGGTTCTGCGGCGTAACCGCCGCGTGCGCGACTGTGGACCTGGACCTGCGATCCGCGGTGCCCGCCCAGCGGGAGATCACGCTGACGGTGCGTGGCGTCGCCGCACGGGTGGCGATCACCGTACCCGCGAGCTGGTCGGTCAGCGACCAGGTGCTTGTGCTCGGCAGCCGCCGGGCCATCGCGGACAGGGAAGGCGAGCAGGGCGGCGTGGTGCTGCGACTGCGCGGTGCCTGCCTGGGCGGGACCTACCGGCTGACCCAGGGCCGGTTAGGAGGCGCACTCAGGCGGCGTGCCCTTACCTACCGCGATGACGATCGCGGACGGGCGTGTGCCTTTCATCAGGATGGCGAAATCGACTGTGGCCCCCTTCGGTATCGCGGCAGGCCGGATTGTGATCCCCGGTCCCGCGCTGGCTCCCGAGTTCATCGCGACGAGGACCCCCTTCGCCGCGACCGTATGGTAGGCGGTTGCCTGGCTGCCGCAGACGGGCTGCGGAAGGTGCACCACCTGCACGATGGCTGGTATCCCCGCCTTCGCCAGCGTCTGGCGCAGGCCAGCCGGATCGCTCATTTGCCGGATGGTTATTGATACGGTGCCGTTCGCGTTGGTATGCACCGAAAAGGCGGCCAGGTCCACCTGGACGCCCGGGGCCTTCGCCGGTGAGGAAACCGGGGCCGCAGACGTCTGTGCCGTGGTGTGCCGCCCGCCGCCCGCCGCCGCATGCGAGAGCGGCAAATGACATTCCACGCGACCTCCCGCCGGTACCGGCGCCACCACGAGACATTGAGGTTGAGCGCTGTGCGCACCACCCACGCCTGCGGTGCCGGATGCTGGCAGACCTTGCGCCAGGAGGCCCAGGCGCGGGCGAATCCCTCTGACACGAGCTCCTCGGCCAGTTGCCGGTCACCTACGGTCGCATAGACCGCCCGGAAGCAGCCCGCGCGGAACTGCCGGTAAAAGTCTGTGAAGTCTCCGGTTGTTTGGTCCACGCCACACCTACGCTTCACGACGGGGTTCCGTTTACACGGGATTCGGCGAGGCCGCTGGTCCAGCTACCCCAGCGCGGCATGACCAGGGTAAATCCGGTCCTGACGAGGCGGCGGGCTAGGTATTTGGCCGCAAACTCGATGGGCGGGTGACGCTGGATGGCAATTTTCAGGGCGTACGCGAAGGTGCTAGAGCCCACCGACCCATCGGTCCGGCTGTACGAGGCTGGGCTATGGGGAGGCTGCGGTGGCCGGCAGCCGGGATGGACACTCGCGGAACTCCTTGAGCGCACCGGCGGCGTGTACGAGACGACGGCGCCGTTGACCCCTCGGCTCCGCGCGGACATCCGAGAGGCGGCCGAGCTGACATCGGACGCCGGGCTGCTCACGGTGGCGGAACTTTTCGAGGTGCCTGTACCCCTTGAGCACCTGCGCGGCCTCGATCCACAGACGCGCATCTCGGTGCGGGCTCAGCTCATGTATGAGGGTGACGAGGGCCTGCGGATGACCCATGCCGGGGCGAAACGGCACCCGGCCCTGGCGACGATCATGCCGGACGGCACCGTCTTCGCCGGGGACATGAGTCCCGAGGACGTGCGTTCCTGGATACAGAACGCGGACCGCGGTTAACCGCTCGCCGGGCGCGCGGACATCGTGACGAAGTCCCGCACGTACGACAACTCGAAGAACGTGTGCGGGCCCAGCCTCGTGTTGAGCAGCTTCGAGCCGTTGGACGGACCGGCCACGCCACCCGGGATGGCCGGGTTGTAGCTGGCGAACACCGGCCACCCCGGGTTGATGTCAAGTTCTATGGCGCGCACCGCCCCCGCGCGCACCAGGAGCTGTGCCAGCTGAAGCGGGTTGAGTGCCGGCCCTACCACGTAGACGAGTGCTCCTGCGGCGGTGACGCCGAGGCCGGACCGCCACTGGCGCTCGATGCCGGGCACCGACCCGGCACACGAAAACATGCCGCAGGTATTGCCCCACGCCTGCCAGTCGCTACTCGCGGCCAGGGCGGTGGGGCGGCCGCCAGCCACCAGCGGCACCAGGTTCTGCCTGACGGCGACAACGTTGCTTGACATGCTCACGTCGGAGCCCCAGGCGCCCACGGCGACCGACCCGTCGGCGTAGATCACCAGCGAGGCCGCGCCCGTGACAAGCGGGTCGATCACGCGACCCTCCGTGTAGTAACCGCCGTGCGCGTCGGCCATCTTGAACCCGCCGTTGAAGGCGGCCACGAGCGACGCCGCCGCGGACGGCAAGATGGGGGCGGTGTACTTGTAGGGCCCGCCGCCGGGGCTCAGCGATCCCGAGTACAGCCGCGCGGACAGCAGCCTGGCGTCCATCCACGCGATGCCCGCTCGCCACGTGCTGCCCGGCGGGACGAGCGTCGTCTCGTAGATCGCCCGCACCCCGTCCACCCGGCGCCCGACCGGATGCCAGGCGCCCTCCGTCCGGTACGACCTCGCGCCGAACGACGTGAGCGTGGCCGGTGCAGGCAACGGCCCGGTCGCGGCCGGGCCGGTGGACCGGACGGCGGACCGGACGGCGGACCGGGCGGGCCGCGCGGTCTTCGCAGTTGCCGCGTGCGGCGCGGAGCTGGCGGAGGAAGCCGCCCCTGCGCTGCACGCGGCCACCGTCGCCACTAGGCCGCAGGACAGGGCAAGGCGCGCTACCGAACGTCCTCGGCAGAGAATTCCTCCGATTGTCACGTCGCAACGGTAGAGCACAAGCGGAAGCCGCCGGCGTGATACCGATGATCACTGACGATACTCAGGCTTTTCGCTGAGCCTTTACCGGATTTCTATCGGTCGTCGCTGTCAGCCGCCTAGCTCGATGCGGAGCATGGCCGCCGCCGCCATCGCGGCCATCTTGCCGTTCGCCGTCTCACGCGGGATGTACTTCATGCAGGTTACGCCGGACAATCAGGTGTGTATACGCCTCAGACGGGCCCCGCGGGCAGGATGTTGATCGCGCGGGAAACCACGAGGGCAACGGTCACGATCGAGATGATGGACTGCACGGTCATCCCCAGCTTCGCCCACCGGGACATGGGCAGGACGTCCGTCGGGCTGAACGCCGCGGCGTTAGTGAACGCCAGGTACAGGTAGTCGGTGAAGGCGGGCTCCCAGTCGGGCGGGACCATCTCCGGCGGGCTGACCATCTGGACGAACTGGAAATCCGGGTAGCGCTTGATGCCGAGGGCCCTGGCCACCGGGCCGCCGCGGTCGAACTCCCAGTACCACAGGGCGAATACCACCACGTTGGTCAGCCAGATAGCACCACCGGTGATCAGCAGACGACCTGCCATCAGCTCACCGCTGCCCTGCACGATGTCGACGGCGAGCCTGGCCACCGACCACCCGTTGGCCAGGCTGACCAGCGCGGCGAGCATGAGGGCCAGCGAGCGCAGAGCCGTGGACTGGCGGTCGATCCGGTGCGGGTTGGCAGCTACGAGCGCGATGAGCAGTACCCCCTGCACCGCGGGCAGCACCCACGACGGACTCACGAGCAGCAGCCGACCCGGAACCGCCACCTGGAGCGCGATGCCCGCCGCGGTGGTCAAGGTGACGGGCCAGCGAAGTTCGCCCTGCGTGCGCCGCTGCCACGCGGGAATCGCCCGAGCCTGATGCAGCGCCGCCCCAGCGCGGTCGTGCAGCCACTCGCCCGCCGCGTGCATTCCCTCGGTCTCAAGCCGCTGCCCGACCAGGCGGTGCAGCTCGTCGATCCGCGCGTGCAGCGAGCGGATCCCCTCATTGACGTCATGCGCCCCAGGGGCGTCATGGGCCCCAGGGGCGTCATGGGCCGCCGGGGCGCCCTGCGCCGCCGGGTGCGCTTCGTTGTCGCTCATGCCAGGCACAGCACCAGTGTGGCCGGCCCGTCAAGCCGTTCCCGGCACCTTAATGCGGGATGCCGGAGATCGTGTCGCCGATCCGGCCGAGCGCCTCGCCGAGCCGGACCCGCGCGCCGCCGGCGCCGTCGGCGGTGTCGCCAACTGCGGGCGATTCGAGCTGGTCCGCCAGCCGGTAGAGCGCGTAGAGCCCGTGCACGCCGGCCCACCGTGCGGGCTCGGGTTCCCAGGTTCGGCTCC
>Ga0209881_1000203_pt1 | contig 17110 bp, 11 predicted proteins | sample PersoiDNA2013193_FD_185804 | JGI IMG/M metagenome (GOLD analysis project Ga0209881, IMG submission 185804) | Permafrost soil microbial communities from the Arctic, to analyse light accelerated degradation of dissolved organic matter (DOM) -... | ecosystem: Environmental > Terrestrial > Soil >... | reverse complement strand
TACCGCGCCCGCGCCCGCGCCGCCGCCGACCGCCCCCGCGTCGGCACCACCACCGCCGCCCGCACCCGACATACCGGATATATCAGGCAATGTCACGCGCTGGATCGTGATGACCGTCCCGTCCTCCGCGTCCACAGGACCGACGGACGTTTCCGGTGAGACGTCTCCCGCGTTCGGCAGCTCAAGGTCCGCGACGATCAGCGCCTCCTCGAACTGCGGCCCGCGCGCGAGCAGCTCACCGGTCGCGGACACCAGGATCGAGTCCCCGTCGAAGACCAGCTCGTCCTGCCCGCCGATCAGGTTGCAGTACGCCAGCGCCGCTCCGGCCTGCCGCGCCCGCCTGGCGCACAGCTCAAGCCGCACGTCGTCCTTGCCGCGCTCGTACGGCGAGGCGTTCGGCACGACGAGCAGCGAGGCCCCCGCGTGCCGCGTCACCGCGACGGGACCGCCGTCCTGCCAGAGGTCCTCGCAGATGGCGACCGCGACGTCGACGGACTCGCCACCCCCGACGGGCACGCGGAACACCGGCAGCGTATTGCCTGGCACGAAGTACCTGGCCTCGTCGAACACGCCGTAATTGGGCAGGTGGTGCTTCGCGCTCGTGATCACGACCCGCCCGCCGTGCAGCACGGCGGCCGCGTCGAGCGGCGCCCCTGCAGGCAGCCCGGTCCGCGGCACGAGGTCGGTCCGCCGGTCCAGGTACCCGGCGACCACGGCGACGTGGCCGAGACCCTCGGCCTGCAGTCGCTCGGCCGACTCGCGCAGGGTAGCGATCGACGCCTCGACGAACGACGCCCGCAGGGCGAGATCCTCGACCGGGTACCCGGTGAGCGCCATTTCCGGAAAAAGCACGATCTGTGCCTGGCGTGCCGCGGCACGCCTGGTCCACTCGACGATCACCTCGGCGTTCCCCGCCAGGTCCCCGACCGTCGTGTTCACTTGCGCAAGGGCGATCCGCAACGTAGCCACCGCTCAAGCTTAGGTCCCCCAAGCTCAACCCCGGGATCATCTCGAACGGACCGGTAACTCCGCCCATCGCCGCCCAGCACCGCCCGCCCGGTCGTATGCGCCGCTCCCTGGGTGGTAATTGCTAGAATAGATATTCATAAAATCCATGACCGGCTTCTCCCGGCCGCTCCGCGCGGCTCGCCAGGCCTGGGCGGTCGGCCCATTCGCTGTGACCGCTGTTGACCAGGGAAGCATCGTCTGGCTGATGTTTCCGGAAAGACTGAGACATATCAGCTTGTGTCCGTGTTACGGTGTCGGCACTTAAAGGTGATATTTATTACTGGTTGGTCACGCCGGAAGGGCCTTTGCTACCGCCGGGCAGTGCGCCGGGCTGAGACGTGATGTTTTAGTTCCGAGCGATTCTGCAGGCGACGGATGGAAGCCTCCCGTCGTGCTCATTACGTGTGAGGCGCTATGGCGGTCTTGCGGCGTCCTGTCCGCTCCCAGCCCATCCGGCTGTTCCTGATCAGCATGTTTGCAATCCCGTTGCTTTCCCTGGTGGGCCTGTGGGCCTTCGCGGCGAGCATCACCGTCGGCCCTGCGATCAGCGACCAGAACTACAACGCCACTACGTCGGCCACCGCTGGCACCGGCGTCAGAACTCTGTCGGTCGAGTTCCCCACCGAGCGGGCGCAGACCTATCTATGGCTACTCGGCGGCAGGAAGTCTTCCGAGGCTTCGCTGCTCGCCACGAGAAAGATCGTGGACAAGGTGATCCCGGCCGCGCGGGCCGCGTACGAACTGAATACGGGGGTGCTGACCTCCGCTACGGCCAAGGGAGAACTGAGCGCCCTGCTGTCGAGCTTTGGCCAGGTGGACGTCATCCGCCGGAGCGTCGATTCTGGCAGCCTGAGCCCCGCGGCCGCGTTCGCGGCGTACAGCGCCATCATCGACAACGAATTCTCGTTCTACGACGCATCGATTCAGGACAGAGGGGCCTCGCTGTCCGCGGTGTCAGTGGGCGCGGCCGACTCGGCGTACTCGCTTGAGCTGGCCAGCCGTGAGGCCGCGCTCGCGGACGGGGCGCTAGCTGACCACGGAAAGATGAGCGCCGCGGTCCGCGAGCTGTTCATCGAAAGCGCTGCCAGCAGGAAGCAGCTGCTCAACGAGGCCCTCGCGCTGCTGACTGGCAACCTTCGCTCCGGGTACGTCGCCTTCGAGAACACGGCGCCGTACGAGCAGTTCGTGACGATGGAGACCGCGATCGCCGCCAGCTCGGGCAACGCGCCGCTCCCGGTCAGCGCCAACGCGTGGCAGGCGACGTCCGGGGCTTACCTGCAGCAGATGGACGGCATTCAGAACAACAACGGCGCGATCCTGGCGGCCGACGCCTCCTCGCAGAGCAGCGGGCTGCTCACGGAGGCCATCCTGGCGGGCGGCCTTGGCCTGCTCGCCGTTATCGTGTCGGTCTTCCTGCTCGTGTGGTTCGGGCGCCGGGTCACCGGCGACCTGACCCGGCTGTACGGCAGCGTCCGCGAGATGGCGGACGTGCGGCTGCCGCGGGTGGTCGACCGGCTCAGGCGCGGCGATGACGTGGACGTTCTCGCGGAGTCCCCGCCGCCAAGCAGCAGCAGCATCAACGAGATCTCCCAGATCGCCCAGTCGTTCGCCACCGTCCAGGGGGCGGCCGTCGCGGCCGCCGTCGACCAGGCACGGCTGCGCAAGGGGGTCAACCAGGTCTTCCTGAACATCTCCATGCGCAACCAGTCCCTGCTGCACAGGCAGCTTGGGATGCTGGACGGCATGGAACGCAGGACGAGCGAGCCCGGTGCGCTTGCCGACCTGTTCCGCCTGGACCATCTCACCACCCGCATGCGAAGGCACGCGGAAGGCCTGATCATCTTGTCTGGGTCCACGCCTGGCCGCGGCTGGCGCGATCCTGTCCCCGTCGTCGACGTGCTGCGCGCCGCGATCGCCGAGGTCGAGGATTATGTCCGGGTCGACGTCGTCAGCGAGTCGCTCGACCTGGTGGCGGGGAACGCGGTCAACGACATCATCCACCTGGTCGCCGAGCTCGTCGAGAACGCCACGGTGTTCTCCCCGCCCAACACGCGGATCGAGGTCAGGGCGGACCGGGTGGGCACCGGCCTGGTCGCGGAGATCGAGGACCGCGGCCTTGGCCTGTCGGACGAGGAGCTCACCGACATCAACGGGCGGCTCGCCAGGCCGCCGGAGTTCGACCTGGCGAACAGCGAGCAGCTTGGCCTGTTCGTGGTCAGCACGCTGGCCGCCAGGCACAGCATCAAGGTCTCGCTCCGTCAGTCCGCCTACGGTGGCACGACGGCCATCCTCGTGCTGCCGTTCGGTGTGATCGTCCGCGAGGAAGAATCCAGATCCCGCGAGGACTGGGCGGACGACCGCCAGCCGGGCGGGATGCGGTCTCTCATGCCAGGCACCAACGGCCAGGCGGCGCAGGCCCACCCGGATGAGGCAGACGACCTGTCGCCCTTCGGCGCGACCGGCAGGCACCGGCTGTCCGCGGCCGCGACGGGGCGGCGAGTGGACACCAACGAGATTCCCCGCAGCAACGGCCAGGAAAGGCCGCCGGCTCCGCGGACCTCTCCGCGGGCACCCTGGGAATATGATCAGCCCGAGCCGCAGGTGGGGTCCGTCGTCCTGACGCCGCCGTGGGACGCGGCAACGCCATGGCCCCAGGCATTCCGCCAGGGGGAAGGCGGGCCGAACGAGGCGCCGCGGACGTCGGAACAGCAGCGAGGCAGAGACAGCGAGCCGCACGTGCCCGCGCCCGGCGTGCAGCGGGAAACCGAGTCCGCGTCCGGCAGTCATCTCGGGATGCCCATCCGCGTGCCGCAGGCCAGCCTGGCCCCGCAGTTGCAGTCCCAGCGCGATACAAACGCGCAGACGGCGGTTCGCGACGGCTTCGACGTCGACGAGCGATCGCCGGAGGCGACTCGCAACATGATGATGAAGATGCAGCAAGGATGGCAGCGCGGGCGCGTCGATGATCTCGATGATCCTGATGACGCCCCGGCCATGAGAACTGACCGATAGCGAGGCTGGGTAATGGCACAGACTGACACGATCGGGCAGCTGAGCTGGCTGCTGGACAACCTGGTCAATCAGGTCGAGCATGTCCAGCAGGCGCTCATCTTGTCCAGGGATGGCCTAGTGGTGGCGGCGTCGCAGAGCCTGACCCGCGAGGAAGGCGAGCACCTGTCGGCCCTGGCCGCCGGCGTGCAGAGCCTCGCCAGGGGAACGGGGCGTCGCTTCAAGGGCGGCGAGGTACGGCAGACCATCATCGAGATGGAATCCGCGTTTCTTTTCGTCATCGCGGCCGGCAAGGGCACCTGCCTGGCGGTGCTGACCTCCGCTGAGCCGAACGTGGGCCTCATCGCCTACGAGATGGCGATGCTGGTGCGCCGCATGGGTAAGTACCTCGCGTCCGAGCCGAGATTCCCTGAGCACGAGATAGCCTCGGAATGACCTCGCACGACGGTTACGGGGAGCGCTGGTTTGATCAGGACGCCGGTCCTGTGGTCCGCCCCTACGCGCTGATCAAGGGGCGGACCCTGCCGAACGGCGGAGCATCGTTCGGCCTGATCGACGTCGTGGTCGCGACCAGCGAACGACCGTCGGAGCATTTCCGTCCTGGGCCAGAGCACCGGCGGATTCTTGTCGTCTGCCGCCGCCCCGTGCCGATCGTGGACCTGACCTCAGAAATTGACCTTCCCCTTGGGGTGGTGCGCGTCCTGCTCGGTGACCTCACCAGCGAGGGGATGCTGAGGATCATCTCCACACAGCGGCAGCACATACCCGATCAGCGCCTATTGAGGATGGTGCTTAATGGACTTGAATCACTTTGACGGCACCACGGCCGACGCAAGCGCGCCGTCGACCGCCAAGATCCTCGTCGCCGGAGGATTCGGCGTGGGGAAGACCACCCTGGTCGGCGCGATCAGCGAGATCAGGCCGCTGCGGACAGAGGAGCCGCTGAGCGACCGCAGCGTCGGCATCGACAATACGCATGGCGTGTCCGCCAAGACCACCACGACCGTGGCCATGGACTTCGGGCGAATCAGCTTTCCGTCCCAGCTCGTGCTCTACCTGTTCGGCACGCCGGGCCAGGAGCGCTTCTGGTTCATGTGGGACGACCTGGCGGTCGGGGCGATCGGCGCCGTGGTCATCGCCGATACGCGGCGCGTCGCCGACTGCTTCGCCTCGATCGACTATTTCGAGCGGAACGGCACGCCGTTCATCATCGCGGTCAACTGCTTCGACGGTGCCCCCCGGTTCGAGGCCGACGACATCAGGATCGCGCTGGCCCTGAAGCCCGAGGTACCCGTCGTGATGTGCGACGCGCGGGAACGGGACTCCGTAAAGAAGGTTCTCGTCAGCCTGGTCAGGTACGTCATGAACTCCCGCAGCCAGCCGAATCAGGCCAGCATCGCCTGAGCTAGTCAGCCGGGGCCTCTGAAAGCCGCGAAAGTCTGCGACCTCGTCGAGGCTGATCATCACAGAAACCCGCTCCCGTCCAGCGTTCCCGATTGCGTAATCGACACGCTACGGTAATGCCATCCGAGGCCGCCGGAAGAAGACACGATGCGGTTGCGGAGTCGTCGACTAGGGCGATCGTGCGATATGTAGTGGGGTATGCGGATTCGGCCGAGCAGGGATAGAGCGGACACGCGAGGAGGAGTGCGGACTCGCTGGCTAGAGCTGACCATCATCGCGGCGGCCATTGCCACGGCGGCCGTCTGCCTGACGCATGTCTGGACCGCGCCGCTCGAACTTGTCCTGCTGCTCGCCGTCGTGCCGGCTCTGGCCGGCATCGGCGCGGCAAACATCAGGCGACCGCTGACCTACGGTGCCGCCGCCCTCATCGCCGGCATTGCTATCGATGCCCTCGCCAAGGGCGGCATCACGGTCACCGACTCCACGCACGCGCTCCCCTTGGCGGCCATCGGCAGTGTCGTCGTCGTCACCGCCATCAGCATGCGGGGGAGCGTGGTGGGCGCGCGCCGCAAGGATACGCAGCAAGAACAGCAGGACCAGCAGTTCGCCGACGTCACCTCGGTCGCCGAGGCCGCTCAGCGCGCGGTGCTGCGGCAGCTACCGGAAACGGTCGGCCCGTTGACCATCGGGGTCGTCTACCTCGCCGCCGCCGCCGAGGCGCGGGTGGGCGGTGACCTGTACGAGGTTACGGCCACCGCCGAGCACGGCATCCGGCTGATCATCGGCGACGTGCGCGGCAAGGGGCTCGGCGCGGTCGAGGTCGCGGCGGACATCATCGGCAGGTTCCGCGAGCTCGCGCACACCGTGCACACCCTCGACGAGGTGGCCTACCGCCTCGACGCGGGCCTGTCGCGACGGTGGGGCCAGCATGAAGAGTTTGTCACCGCCCTGCTCGTGCAGATCGATACGGACATGGGCAAGCTGACCATCGTCAACTGCGGTCATCCGCCGCCCATCCTGATCTCGCCGCACGACGGCGTGACCGTCCTTGAGGTGCGGGCACCCGCGCCCCCGCTTGGCCTGCTTACGCTCGGCACTGATGCCGGGGCGAAGGAGACCGTCAACTTTCGGCCTAACGATCAGCTCCTCCTTTATACGGACGGCGTCACCGAGGCGCGCGACGCGAGCCAGGTGTTCTACCCGCTCGACGAGCGGCTCGCGGTCCTCGCCCCGCAGGCGCAGCCCAAAGCTGCAAAATCCCCGCGAGCGGCGGCCAGGCAGCTGGCGGGCGCAAGCGTGCCGAGCCTGCTCGACCTGGTCCGCGACGACCTGCTCAGGCACGTCGGCTCGCCGCCCCATGATGACGCGGCCATGATGCTCATCCGTGCCCCCGCCGCCTGGTCGCACCCGGTGCGGGTGCGGCCGCATAGGAAGCAGCCTGAGCTCGGCAGCCCGGAGGGAGCCAGCGTTACGGCTTGAGGCGGCGGACAACCCCCAACGCTCACCCGAACGTAACCGCGAAGAAATCCCGGGCGGGCACAACCACTGGTAACGTGACCGGACCCCCGGGAGCGGGTGCCCATCCGGAGGCCACCGCGACGGTGCAGTGACCGCGAGAAGCGTTAAGGTGATATCCGTGGACAGGCAGGAAGAATTCGTGCTCCGCACGCTCGAAGAGCGTGATATTCGTTTTGTCCGGCTCTGGTTCACGGACGTGCTCGGCGCGCTCAAGTCCGTGGCCGTCGCCCCGGCGGAGCTTGAGGGCGCGTTCGCGGACGGTATCGGCTTCGACGGCTCGGCCATCGAGGGCTTCGCCAGAGTCCACGAGTCCGACATGATCGCCAGGCCCGACCCGGCGACGTTCCAGCTGCTCCCGTGGCGCGGTGAGTACCCGGGCGTGGCGAGGATGTTCTGCGACATCCTGCTCCCTGACGGCTCCCCGAGCTACGCCGACCCGCGCTGGGTGCTCAAGCGCAACCTGTCCAAGGCCTCGGACATGGGCTTCACCTTCTACACGCACCCGGAGATCGAGTTCTTCCTGATCAGGGAGCGCCCCGAGGTCGGCTCCACCCCGGTCCCCATCGACTCGGGCGGCTACTACGACCACATACCGCACTCCCTCGCGCATGACTTTCGCCGCACGTCGATCACGATGCTCGAGGCGATGGGCATCTCCGTCGAGTACAGCCACCACGAGGGCGCGCCCGGCCAGCAGGAGATTGACCTGCGCTACGCGGACGCGCTGACCACCGCGGACAACATCATGAGTTTCCGCCTCGTGATGAAGGAAGTCGCGATGGAGCAGGGCGTCTGGGCGACCTTCATGCCCAAGCCCTTCACCGAATACCCGGGCTCGGGCATGCACACCCACGTCTCGCTCTTCGAGGGCGACAGGAACGCCTTCTACGAGGCGGGCGCGGAATACCAGCTCTCCAAGACGGCCCGCGCGTTCATCGCCGGGCTGCTCAGGCATGCCCCCGAGATCACCGCCGTCTGCAACCAGTGGGTGAATTCCTACAAGCGCCTCTGGGGCGGCACCGAGCGCACCGCGGGCGCCGGGGGCGAGGCACCGGCCTACGTCTGCTGGGGCCACAACAACCGCTCCGCGCTGGTCCGCGTCCCCATGTACAAGCCGCAGAAGGGCAACGCCACCCGCCTGGAGTTCCGCTCCGTAGACGCCGCCACCAACCCGTACCTGGCCTTCTCCGTCATCCTCGCCGCGGGCCTGCGCGGCATCGAGCAGGACTACGAACTCCCACCGGGCGCCGAAGACGACGTATGGGCCCTCACACCCGCCGAGCGCCGCGCCATGGGCATCAAGCCCCTTCCCGCCGACCTCAACGAGGCCATCCAGGTCATGGAGAGCAGCGACCTGGTAGCCGAGGCCCTAGGCGAGCACGTCTTCGACTTCTTCCTCCGTAACAAGCGCGAAGAATGGCAGGAGTACCGCCGCCAGGTAAGCCGCTACGAACTAGACCGCTACCTCCCCATCCTCTAAAACGGCCAAAGTTCACAGCAGGATCATCCCGAACGGTCCCGTAACTCCGCCCGTCCCGCTCGCGGCATCTTTCCACTAGGCAGAACGCTCCGGGAAGTGCGTCCAGCCCGAGGTGACGGCCTAGCCTGCGTAAGGGTTGGTTACGGACATGGGGGTTCGTGCCTCGGCAAGCGTCGCTTCCGGGAAGCGGGAGCCTTCCGCGTAGTACCGCGCCCGAGTCCGGCCAACCGGTTCGAGGACACCCGCGGAGACGAGGTCGCGCAGGTCGCGCTGGGCCTGCTGAAGGCTGAGCCCCTCGGCGTGCTCGTAGCGCAGTCGACGGACGCGGCCGGTCATGGCCACGTCGTGGAGCGCGGAGACGACGCGTTCATCCAGGCCCCGCTTGGCGGCGAAGTCCGTCAGGGACTGCCAGACCCGGCCTGCGCGGTCTACCCGGTTACCGACGGCCTGGGCCCGTTCGTGGTATGCGACCAAATTAAAGCGAACCCAGCTCGAGACATCCTGCGCCGGGCGGTACTCGCGGCCGCGGCGGGCAAGCTCGCGGTAATACTCCCAGGTGTTACCTGGGCTGCCCAGCCATGCCTCGATGGAGGAGAATTCGGGCGCGAGCATGCCTTCCCTGGCGATCATCAGCGTCTGCAGCGACCGTGACATCCGGCCGTTCCCGTCGGCCCAGGGGTGAATCGACACTAGGTGCAGGTGCGCCATCGCGGCTCTGACCAGCGCATGCGTACCGTCGGGAGCGCTCAGCCAGTCCATAAGCTCGGTCATCAGCGGCGGGACGCCGGCGGCGTCCGGCGCGGTGTACACGGCGATGGACGGGTCGCGGGCGTCCGTGACGTAGACCGGTCCCTTCCGCCATTGGCCAGCGGGCTTGTGATGGTCGTGGCGGTGTCCCTGGAGCATCCAGTGCAGCGCGTTGAGCAGTCCCTTGGAATAGGCGAAGTCCGGCACGTCGTGAAGTGTCTGGATGTACGTCATCATGTGCTGGTAGGCGAGCGTCTCGGCGCGGTTCTCGTCCGACACGTCGACGTCGTGCTCGCCCTCCATAAGCTCCGCGACATCCACCGTGGACACCCGGAACCCCTCGATCGAGTTGGACGCGGATATCGCGTCCGCGGTGAGGAACTTGCGCAGACCGTCCCTCCATCTGGAAGGAGTGTCACGGACGATGTACCGCAGTTCGTGCCGCATGAGGTCGATCTCGCCGAGGACGCGTGCATCCTGGGCGGTCAGGTCGGGCGTCGGATAGAGCATGATGTAATCATATAATGATTACATCATCACGCGCCGCCGCCCAAACGGCGGCCACTTGTCCGTGCGGGTCGGCGATTGCGATATAACACGACTGGGCGCCCGCTACCACCACCTTGGACGCTGGACTGGTGAGTCAACGATCCCCTATCTTGCTTGGCCTGCCGATAACAGCAAGATGCGCTTGCGCGTCGTTGTCATCGTGGGGCGCGTAGGCCTCGTGGGACGGACGTGGCCCCCGGGATGGGACGTCATCCGCCGGGACGGGGCTCCACCTGCTGAGACGGCCGCTGCGTGGCGACTCGGGTGGGCGGTGGACGGCGAAGACACGGCCCGTTCCGTAGCCGCATGATCGGAAAACCACGGAAAACCACGGGCAGGCCCGCGGCGGCGCGGCGGCGGGTGCTAGGACGGGCTGATCGAGATGGACCCGACATCGGAGCTAGCGGTGATCGCGTGCGATGAGGTCGCGCTCTTGCGCACGGTGATGGTGGAGGTGCCGATCAGCGTGTGCGTGCTGATCTTGTAGGCCACCGTGCCTGGCACGGTCAGCGTGATCGGGCCGAGGTTCGTCGAGGCCTGCACCGCGGCGGGCGCGGCGGCGAACGTGGCGACGACACCGCCCGCGTTCGACTTGAGGTTCGCGGTGGCGGAGCGAAGGTCGACGGCCGTGATAAGACCGGCGTCCGCCCGCGCGGTCACCGGTCCCGACAGGGAGGTCAGCGTGATCGCGCCCGCGCCTGTCGACGCCCGGAGCGTCACGCCGCTCGGTACCTGCACCGTGTAGGACACGCCGCAGATGACCTCGGACGGGCAGGTGTAGGAGAGCGTGAGCGTGGTACCGCTCAGCACGTGGGTGGCCACGGGCGGCGACTTGGAGTACGACGCCTGCTCGGACACGCCGACGGAGGACCGGGAAGCTCCGGTCACGTCGATGGAACTGCCGCCGCCGTCGATGACCACGGTGGTCACCCGGCCCGCTACGGTGAACGACTTTGCCGGCGGATAGTGCCCCGCGGTGCCGATCTTCGCGAGCGAGCCGCACCCGGCCAGCGCGAGCGTGCACGCGACGGCGGTGCACGCGACGGCGGCACGGGCAGCGGCAAGAAAGGCACGCCGCGTCATTGGGTCCATATTTCAGGATTCTGCCACCCGCGACGGCGAAAGCGACGGCGACGCGAGCATGGATCCCAGCCGGGCCAGCATCGCGTCACCGCCGGCCGGCGCGTGGAACGTCACGCCGATGGGGAGACCGTCACCGCGGAACCCCGCGGGGACCGCCACGGCCGCCAGGTCCATCAGGTTGGTGAAGTTGGTGTACCTGCCGAGCGCGTCGTCGTCGCATACCCGACCCGGAGCACGCGCGAGCCATCCGCCAGGCCGGCGCCAGTACCGGAGCCAGCGGCGAACTCGCGTGACCACGGGTCCGCGGGATCGAAGCCCGCCATCACCCGCAGTGTCGCCTCGGCGTCCGCGACCGACGAGGCGAACACGCCGAACACGCCAAGGAAGAGCAGGGTTGCCGGCAGCAGGGCGCCACCCACCTCCAAGGTAGGGGTTTGCCTACCCAGTGGGATATGCGCGGCCCGGCTGGCGAACTGCCTCCGGCGTGTCCCGCGGCTCGCCGACGGCCTTCCGCGCCGGGGCGAAGGCAAGGCCCGCGGCGGCGCATGCGAACGGGATCACCGGCAGCAGGTAGCGGTAGTCGAAGTCGGCGACCGCGATCGGGAAGACGAGCAGCCCGACTGCGGTCAGCCAGGGCAGCATGCTGGTGCCGCGGACTTCCGCGCGCAGCCGCACCTGGCTGAGTTCGCGGCCCTTTCGCCGGATCGCGAACACGCCGCCGAGGCCCGTCAGGAAGATCACCGCGAGCAGCGGTCCCCAGGTGTAGAAGACCTTCTGGTACCCGATCAGCGGGATCGCGAACACCTTGCGCACCGCGCCGGGCGCTTCGCCGCCGTACCGCAGCCAGTCCGCGTAGGCGCTGTTGGCGGCGACGTGCGGGCCAATCCACTCGCGGTCCTTCGGCGGGAGCAGGTGGTATCGCGCGTAGTGCAGGTGGAAGGCGTAGTAGACCGTCGTCCCCTCGGCCGGGTACCTGATCCGCGGGAAGCCGAACGACATCAGCACGCCCTTGGCCACCGTCTTGACGTAGCCAAGCGGCTGCGCCTCGACCGCGTGGATCGCGAAGTTCGTGAGCAGCGTGTTGTTCACGGGCGTCACGGGGCCGCGGGAGCTGTTCAGGTCCGTGTGCACCTCGGGCGCGTGCCAGATGAAATTGCCTGGCGGGGTCCGGTCGGCCAGCGGCTCCTTCGGGCAGACGAGGGCCTCCCGGCCGGTCGGCTTGATCGTCGCGCAGTCGGCGAACGACGACACCCGGCCCCACAGGTAGAAGCCGGTCGACAGCGTCATGTTGTACTGACCGGTGCGGGAATGGAACCACGAAGCGTAGGCACCGACCGGGATCAGGCACCCGACGGCCAGCAGTGCCACCGCGACCCAGCCGCGGACCGTCCGCCACGCCCGGCCGCGCACCAGCATGGCGAGCGGGAACAGCACGAGCACGACCGCGCCCTGGGTGCGCACGTCCACCGCGTATCCGGTGAACAGCCCGGCGGCAAGCGCCGCCCACCAGGGCGTCTGCCCGCGCCACAAGATCAGCAGCAAGCCGGTGATGAGCAGGAACGTGAAGAGCGCCTCGGCCATGATCAGGTGCTCGTCCTCGACCAGGTAACCGTCGAACAGCACCGGCAGCGTCGCGATCGCCGACCAGCGCCTGGCGACGTTGTTGCGGCGCAGCAGGGCGTAGATCATGACCGCGACGGCCAGCCCCATCAGGTGCTGCAGCACGGCGACGAGCGTCATGCTGTGGAACGGCAGCAGCAGCCGCAGGAACAGGGAGTAGCCGGTCGACTTGGACAGGTTCGGCTCCGGCCGGAGCGCGGCGCCGATGTAGACATAGGAGTCGCCGTAGAACCACAGGGCGCCCGGGTACCCAAGCACCGCGAACAGCCGCAGCACCGCCCCGCCCGCGAGCGCCCAGGTGAACAGCTTGTTCCGGCCGGCCAGCGCGCGCAGCCACGGCAGGGCTGCCCGCGGGCCGCCGCCCGCCCGCCGCACCGCGCTCGCCCCCGCTTCGCCCCGCACGGGCCTGATCCTATTCGCGCGAGATCCCCCGCGCGCGAATCCCGCCGAACCCCGGAAATGCTCGTGTTACGCGTCGCTGCCAGACTGCCGGGATGCGAACCAGGATCGTCCTTGTGCACGGCGCGGCGACCATCAGCCGCGGGCGAGGGGCCTGTCCTGCGCACGGCAGGCGAACTCTCGCCACCGGTGCGGCACGAGTCGGTTGGCAGGCTCGCGGCGGCGTTCGCTCTCCCGGTGGCGGTCATCCCGGGCGCCGCCCACGCCGTCCACCTGGAGAACCAGGCCGCCTTCGCCGCCCTTATCCGCTCCCAAGCCGCGCCGGGCTAGATTGCCGCCGCTAGATTGCCGCCTAGTCGGCATGGTCTTGTGGCGCGCCAGGCCATTAGATAGCCCTGTGGGCCACAGGGCCAAGAATGCCGGGCCGCCATTTTGGCCTTGTGGCCCACGAGACCTCGTGGCCGCGCCCCGGCGGTCCCATGGCCCAGATGCCAGCAAGAAGCGCGCTGCTCCCCGCAGGCAGCCGCGCATGAGTGTGGCGTCCACGTTGATGATGGCAACGTGGACGCCACACACTCATGTGGGCGTATCCAAGGGTGGCGCATGATGCGGCGGCAGCGCCGAGAGCATTGCCGCGCGTGCTCGGCCCGATTCCTGCGGACTCTGCTGCCGTTCTTCTTATTGGCTATCGGCGTGACTATTAATTAGCAGCGTGCTGGCGCTCGTGTTTAGTGAGACCGAGTTCGGTATGCAGGCGCGGCTGGCCTCAGTCCTCGAAGCGGCCGCCGAGGTACCTGGCGAGGAACCGCTCGGCGGCGACGTAGAACTTGATCCGGTTCTCCGGCTTGGCGAACCCGTGGCCCTCGTCGGGGAACAGCATGTACTCGTGGTCGATGCCCGCCTCGACGAGCGCCGCCACGATCTGCTCGGACTCGGCCTGCTTCACTCGGGGGTCGTTGGCGCCCTGCGCGATGAGCAGCGGGATGCGAATGTCGTGTGCGCGCGACAGCGGGGACCGCGACCAGAGGAACTCCTCGTCGGTCGCGGGGTTGCCGACCCGGCGGTAGAGCTGCGCGATCATCGGCGCCCAGTACGGCGGGATCGTCTCAAGCAGCGTCTTCAGGTTCGACGGGCCGACGATGTCCACCGCGCAGCAGAAGACGTCCGGCGTGAAGGCGGCACCGACGAGCGCCGCGTACCCGCCGTAAGAGCCGCCGTAGATCGCGACCCGCGCCGGGTCCGCCCAGCCCTGGTCGACGACGTGGGAAACCGCGTCGATCAGGTCGTCGTGCATCTTGCCGCCCCACTCCCTGTCCCCGGCGGCGACGAACGCCTTGCCGTACCCGGTGGAACCGCGGTAGTTGACCTGGACGCACAGGTAGCCGCGGTTGGCCAGCCACTGCGCCTCCGGGTTATAGCCCCAGATGTCGCGCACCTGCGGTCCGCCGTGCACGTCAACCACCGCGGGCAGCGACGAGCGGGAAAGGCCGGGAGGGAAGGTCAGGTACCCGCGGATGACGAGCCCGTCCCGCGCCTGGTAGGAGAACGGCTCCATCGCGGCGAGGGTGTACCCGTTCAGCTCCGGCCTGGCCTCGAACAGCGGCCGCCCGGTGCGCGTCTCCCTGTCGTACAGGTAGTACGCGACCGACCCGGCGTCGATGTTGAACGCGATCAGCCAGGTGGAGTCCGCGTCGTCCCGGCCAGAGAAGTTCGGGTCGCCGGGGTGCAGCGCCCTGATGGCCTTCAGGTCGTCGGCGACCGACGGGTCGAGCACCAGGTACTCCATCCGGTCCGCCAGGATCGTGACGATCTGCGGATCACGGGTGTCCGGGTGCAGCAGGACGCCGGCGATGTCGGTCTCCGCGTCCTCGGCGAGCACCGTCGAATCACCTGTCGCCAGGTCGACCCGGGTCAGCCGGCCGGTGTCTGACCCGGCCGCGCTGATCATCAGGACCGACCGCCCGTCTCCGCTGAACGAGACCACGTCGGTGGAGGTCGCGTCCTCGGCCGGTATCGTCAGCAGCTTCCGCCAGCCGGCGTCGGCGTCGGCGCTGGCGCCCGCTGCCGCGTCGGCGTCGCGCACGAGCACGTCGAATGACCCGTCAGGCAACGGCGCGATCGCGCACCTGACCGCGAGATCCTCATCCGCGAGCCACCCCGCGTACCCGGGGTTCTCGATCTCCTTGACCAGCTCGCCGGTGACCAGGTTCAGCCGGTACACGTCGTGCAGTTGCGGATTATCGGCATTGATCCCGACCAGGACCTCGGTCGCCCGCCGCTTCGATGTCCCGATAATCGTCGCGTGGATCTTGTCGAACGGCGTGAGGTCGCGTCGCGCGGACGTGACCAGGTCCACGTCGTAGAGCCGCCAGTTCTCGTCACCGCCGGTGTCTTGCACGTACAGCAGGTGGCGCCCGTCGTTGGCCCAGCTGAACACGCGGACACCGCGGTCGCTGTCCGACGTGACCGCCCGCGCCGCCGCCCAGTCGACTCCCGAGTCCGCGGGACCGCCGCCCGCGGCGGTCCCGCCTGAGCCGCCGATCGGCGCCACCCAGACATTCAGCACGCCGTCGAGCGGAGCGATCCACGCGAGTGATCGGCCATCGGGGGAGATATGCGGCGCGGTCCGTTCCGGATTGCCGAAAAGCACGCTGCGCGGGATGAGATCCACCATGTCACCATGCCTATCACACCCCCGGCCGGCCGCCGGTGCGCGCCGTGCCCGCGTACCCCGCCACCAGCCGGAATCCATACGTTACAGCTGTATTTCCCGGCAGGTCAGGGAATCGGTATACGCTCATTAGCGTGAGCGGTACGCGTACATCCCTGTCCGGCTGGCTGGCCAGGATGGGTTTCGCCGACGTGCCGAGAGCCGAACGCGAGCTCGCCGCCCTCGGCATCGCCGCGGACGGCCATCCGCTGCTCGCCGCCCTCGCGCAGGCCGCGGACCCCGGTCTCGCCCTGGCCGGCCTGGCCAGCATCGCGGAACGGGACAAGACCCTCACCGCGGAGCTAGCGGCGGACGCCGCGTTCCGTGCCCGCCTGATCGCCGTTCTCGGCGTGAGCAAGGCCCTGGCCGATCACCTCGCCCGGCACCCGGCCGACAGCGCCGTGCTTCGCGGCAGTGACGCGGACCGCCGTCCCGAGCGCCCGATGATCCGCGCGGAGCTGCTGCGCTCCGTCGGCGCCGATCCCGATGACAGCGAGCCGACGGCCGGCGCGGGTAACGGTAACGGCGCGACCGCCGGCGCAGGGCACGGCGCGTGCACCGACCCGGCCGCCCTGCTCGCCGCCGCCTACCGCCGCCGCGTGCTGCATCTGGCCGCCCGCGATATGACCGACATCGTCACCGTGGACCAGGCCGCGGAGGAACTGGCCGACCTCGCCGACGCGGTACTCGACGCGGCCCTGGCCATCGCCAGGTCCGAGCTCCCGGCAGGCGCCGCCCCGTGCCGGCTCGCGATCGTCGCGATGGGCAAGTGCGGTGCCCGCGAGCTCAACTACGCGAGCGACGTCGACGTGATCTTCGTGGCGGAGCCCGCGGCCGACGATGAGGAAGGCGGCAGGGAAAGCGGGACGGAAGGCGGCAGGGAAAGCGGTATGGAGGAGGCCGCGCTTAAGACGGCCACCAGGCTCGCCGCTGGCCTCATCCGCGTCTGCGAGCGCTCGACACCCGAGGGCGCCATCTTCCCCGTCGACCCGAACCTGCGCCCGGAAGGACGCCAGGGCCCCCTCGTCCGCACCCTGGCCAGCCACCTGGCGTACTACGACAGGTGGGCGAAGACCTGGGAGTTCCAGGCGCTGCTCAAGGCTCGCCCGGCGGCGGGCGACAGCGGCCTCGGCGCGCGCTACAGCACAGCGGTCGCGCCGCTTGTCTGGCAGGCGTCGCGGCGGGAGAACTTCGTCGAGGACGTCCAGGCCATGCGGCGCCGCGTCGTGGCCACCCTGCCGAAGAACATGGCGGGCCGCGAGCTCAAGCTCGGCCCTGGCGGGCTGCGTGACATCGAGTTCGCCGTCCAGCTGCTGCAGCTCGTGCACGGCAGAACCGATGACAGGCTGCATGTCGCGGGCACGCTCCCCGCGCTCAGGGCCCTGGCGGACGGCGGCTACGTCGGCCGCGCCGACGCCGAGGACCTGGTGCAGGCCTACAGGTTCCTGCGCACGACCGAGCACCTGCTCCAGATTTACCAGCTCCGCCGCACGCACACGCTGCCAACCGATCCCGCCGTCCTGCGCCGCCTCGGCCGTGCGCTGAGAAATTCAAGCAATGCAGCAAGCCTGATTATCCCGAAC
>Ga0209881_1000202_pt1 | contig 17124 bp, 13 predicted proteins | sample PersoiDNA2013193_FD_185804 | JGI IMG/M metagenome (GOLD analysis project Ga0209881, IMG submission 185804) | Permafrost soil microbial communities from the Arctic, to analyse light accelerated degradation of dissolved organic matter (DOM) -... | ecosystem: Environmental > Terrestrial > Soil >... | reverse complement strand
CTTGGCCGGATGAGCCTGTTCCTGAACCTTGGTCTTGTGTACCGCCTTGGCCGGATGAGCCTGTTCCTGAACCTTGGTCTTGTGTACCGCCTTGGCCGGATGAGCCTGTTCCTGAACCTTGGTCTTGTGTACCGCCTTGGCCGGATGAGCCTGTTCCTGAACCTTGGTCTTGCGTACCGCCTTCTTCCTATCTGCCATCATCCACCCCTTTCATGGGCTATCGAGCCATCTCCCGGTGTCACGGCAGACGACCCCGATCGCAGCCTGCTGGCTGCATCTTTCACTCCCTGATAGCTTAACTTGTGTTCTTCAAGACTCCATCGACCAACCAGGGCCGCAGCTTCCGGTCCGAGTTGTGCAACCAGTGAGGGCACCAGAGCCGCTTCCCCGGAGGTTTCGCGGCGCAGTACGCTGAGAATCTCCTGACAGGCTTCGTCCTGCAACGACAGTCCGTCGAGGAGTGGCGAGAGCTCCGAAAGCCGGTCGAGATTGTGTATCAGGCCATGGACGACTTCCTGCTCAAGCACGGAGCGCATGCTTTGCAGAGACCCTCCTGTGGGAATCCTGGAGTGTCCGAGGCTCTTGCGCGGAAGTCTCCACGGATCAGCGACTGCAGGCTGTTCGGTGCGCGTGCGGCCCTTGCGGTAGATTGCAAGAACTTCTTCTTCACGAACGTTGACCCTGCGAGCAATCTGGGTAAGGAGCTGAGTTCTGAGCAGTGAGTCCTGCATGTCGTCCACGGACTCCATCATTTCTTGCACAAACGCTCTTCGATCGCCTACCGAGTTCATGTCCCTGCCCACGGCGGCAGCGTCGAGCAGAAAATCGCCCACGGATGTTGCATGGTCCAAGGCGACCTGGTACTGAGCTTTTCCCCCCGGTTCTCGCAGCAGCTCGTCCGGGTCCTTTGCCCCCTCTACCTTGACCACCGCTACGTCCAACCCGGTTCGGTCGGCTATGGAGAGTGCAAGTCGAGCGGCACGCTGGCCGGCTTCGTCACTGTCGAAATTGAGCAGAACGCGAGAGGCGCTCCGTCTCAGCAGGGTACCCTGTTCCTCTGTGAATGCCGTGCCAAGCGAGGCAACGACATTGGTGAAACCTGCGGCGTGGAGAGCGATAGCGTCCATGTACCCTTCGACGACGACAGCCGTCCCAGTTTCACGTATGGACGGCTCAGCCAGAGGGAGCGCGTAAAGCGTCCTTCTCTTGGCGAACAGCGGAGTCTCGGGACTGTTCGTGTACTTTGGCATCGACCCGTCGATGGCCCGTCCACCAAATGCGATGATATTGCCGATGCTGTCCCAGATTGGGAACATCAGTCGGTGGGCAAAAGGCGAAAACGAGCGCCCTTCATGCCGTTGTACGATGCCGGTGCGTGCGAGGCTATCCTCATCAATCCCGTGTTCCGCACACCACTTGACGAGGCTGTCCGTGTTGCGGGGGCAGTAGCCAAGAGAGAAGTGCTTCACTGTCTCAGAACTGAGTCCACGACTTCTGACATATTCCTGGCACTCACCTGCCTGAGGGCTCTGCAACGCAGCAGCGAACGTGGTCGCGACGAGCTTGAGCGTTTGCAGAAGCTCCTGACGCTCCCGTGACGCCACTGTGGACATATGCCATGGCGGCAGCTCGACATGGAACTCCTTGGACACGATCTCGATTGCCTCTGGAAGTGACACGTTATGCACCTTGCGCACAAACGTCAGCATGTCTCCGGATGCCTTGCAGCCAAAGCAGTAAAACATGTTCTTGTCAGGACTGACCGTGAATGACGGCGTCTTCTCATGATGAAAAGGGCAGAGGCCCACATAGTTGCGACCCTGTTTGCGCAGTTTGACGTAGTGACCTATAACGTCAAGGATGCCAATCTTGGTGCCTATGTCGGCGATGTATTCTTTGTATTCCATATGTGGGTGATTACCATCTAGGTATACGAAAGAGGAGGCCGGAATCGTTCCCGGCCTCCTCACATAAAAACCGCAATCGGTTCTCGAAGTCTGGCTAGACGTAGATGTGCGGCATCACCAGGTCTGTTGCTACCTTGAGCGCCATACGGTCCGTCATTGAGGCAATATAGTCCGTCACGATCCGTGCCGTGCCCTGGAGGTCTCCACGGAACATGGAAACCGGATCATTTGACTCGCAGGTCATGGGGTGCTCTCGCAGATAGGGTTCCATACGCCTCACGTCCTCCATGCAAAAGTCGAAAATGCGAGACAGCAGGTCACGTGCCTTCCCTTCCTCGCGTTTTGGTTCCGAATGCATGTACACCGTGTCTTTCAGGAACAGCATCAGGCCGTCCATGGCTTCTTGTATGGGTCGGCTCATGACGATCTCTCCTGCGATGGAACTGGACCGGATGATGTCCAGTACCATCGTATCGAGGCGTTGCGAATAGAAGCTGCCCAGTGCCTCTGTGGTCATCGTCGGGACGTCGGTTATATCGATGATCCCTGCATGTATGGCGTCATCGAGGTCGTGGTTGACATAGGCGACCCTGTCGCAGAGTCGCACGATCTGTCCCTCCAGAGTCTGTGGGTTCTGCATGTCCTCGAGCTTGCTCATTTCTTCAAGCCCCTTGCTGTGAGAGGCGATGCCGTTGCGGGTCTCATAGGTGAGATTGAGTCCAAAGAGCACGTCACCGTGTCCACGCTCACGGCGCTCGAGGGTGTCGACCACGCGGAGGCTCTGTAGTGCGTGTTCGAATCCCAACCCAGGGTCAATACTCTTCAACTTTACATCCAGGACAGCTTCTCCAGTGTGTCCGAATGGTGCATGACCAAGGTCGTGTCCCAGTGCAATCGCTTCGACGAGGTCCTCGTTGAGACCGAGAGCGTCACATACAGAGCGCGACAGCTGTGCGACCTCGAGGGTATGTGTGAGCCTCGTACGTATCTCGTCGCCCTTGGGTGCCATGAACACCTGTGTCTTGTACTGGAGCCTGCGGAATGCCCTCGAGTGAATGATGCGGTCGCGGTCTTTCTGGAATGGGGATCGGATGGCGTCATCGCCTTCGGGCAAGACTCGTCCCTTGCTGGCAATGCCAAAGGCTGCTCCCTGAGAGAGCAGCCTTCCTTCCCTATCTCTGTAGTTCGTGATAGGTAGCATGTATGAGAACTCTGGGCTAGCTGGTGGCCGGCCTGTTCTTGATGACAGCCTGCGCAGCTGCAAGGCGCGCAATGGGGACTCGCGGTGCCGAGCAGGAGACGTAGTCTAGACCAGACAGATGGCAGAACTCGATGGAATCGGGGTCGCCCCCGTGCTCTCCGCAGATACCAATTTCAATCTTGGGGTTCGTCTGGCGGCCAAGAACTACAGCGATGCGCACAAGCTTGCCCACGCCCTTCTGATCAATGCTCTGGAAGGGATCAACGTTCAGGATCTTGGCATCAAGGTAGGCGGGCAGGAAGGTTCCAGCAGCATCATCACGGCTGTAGGCAAAGGTTGTCTGCGTGAGGTCATTGGTCCCGAAGCTGAAAAACTCGGCGTACTCGGCGATCTCGTCTGCAGTCAAGCAGGCGCGGGGAACTTCGACCATGGTGCCGATCTTCACAGCAACCGTGATGCCCTCGCGCTCGAACACCTTGTCGAGCTCTTCCTGAACCAGCGGCTTGAGTACCTTGATCTCATTAACGTGGCCGACAAGGGGGAGCATGATCTCGGGCATCGGGTGCAATCCTCGCTTGACCAGTGTGGCAGTTGCCTCGGCGATTGCACGGACCTGCAGCTGGTAGATGTCGGGATACACGATTCCAACGCGGCAGCCGCGGAACCCGATCATCGGATTGAACTCCTTCAGCTCGTTGTACCGCTTAATGACCTTCTGCAGATAGGCGATGCGAGCTTCGTCGTGAGCCGTCTCTGCCTCGGCCATTTCTTCAGTGAGTCGGTCTATCTGGGGCAGGAACTCATGGAGAGGTGGGTCCAGCAGACGGATGATAACGGGGAAACCATCCATGGCTTCAAGGATCTTCTCGAAGTCGTCGCGTTGCATGGGAAGTAGTTTCTCCAAGGCCGGGGTACGCTCTTCGAGCGAAGCCGCGATGACCATCTCTTGCATGAGGGGCAGACGCTCGGGATCGTTGAACATGCGCTCGGTGCGACACAAGCCAATGCCCTCTGCACCAAAAGCGCGTGCCTTGTGGGCATTCGCGGGCGTGTCTGCATTGGCACGCACGCCGAGACGGCGAATGCCGTCTGCATAGCCAAGCAAGGTTGCAAGTTCGGCCGTCTGCTCGGCATCCACCATGGGGGCCTGACCAAGGATGACTTCGCCAGTGGTGCCGTTCACCGTAATGACGTCGCCTTCGTGGACGGTCACACCATTTGCCACGAACGTTTTCTCAACACCGTTGAGTTTTATCTGGTCGGCACCAACTACGCACGGCTTGCCCAGACCACGCGCTACAAGCGCTGCATGTGCCGACGCGCCACCACGTGTTGTCAGTGTCGCCTGAGCTTTGGAGATACCATCGATGTCCTCGGGAGACGTGTCCTGACGAACAAGAACAACCTTCTCTCCAGCTTCTCCAAGCTCGGCGGCCTTCTTTGACTCGAAGATGACTTTTCCATACCCGGCACCTGGGGAAGCAGGGATTGCCTTGGCAATGACCTGAACCTTGGCCTGCGGGTCTACCTGTGGATGCAGCAGGGTGTCGAGCTGGGTGGGAGTCACCCGCATGACCGCTTCTTCCTTTGTGAGGAGACCCTCGACGACCATGTCGACTGCGACCTTGACGGCTGCGACCGGGCTCCGTTTGGCATTGCGGGTCTGCAACATGAACAGCTTGCCACGTTCGACCGTGAACTCCATGTCCTGCATGTCGTGATAGTGCTTCTCGAGAAGAAGCGATACTTCGACGAGGCGCTTGTACGTTTCGGGTATCTCGGTCTCCATTTCGTCGATGTTCTTTGGCGTACGAATGCCGGCGACGACGTCTTCGCCCTGAGCGTTGACAAGATACTCACCCGAGAAGCGCTTGGCTCCGGTGGAATTGTCACGGGTGAAACAGACGCCCGTTGCCGAGTCGTTGCCCATGTTGCCGAAGACCATGGATTGAACCGTGACGGCTGTACCGATGAGAGCGTCGATTTTCTCGATCTTGCGGTAGGTGATGGCTCGCTCAGTATTCCATGAGCGGAATACGGCGCCCACTGCCCCAAGCAACTGGTCCATCGGGTCCTGCGGGAAGGGCTTGCCGGTCTTCTCCTGGACAAGCACGAAGTACTTCTGGACCAAGGCCTTCAGGCTGTCGACGGACAGGTCTGTATCCAGCGTGACTCCCTGAAGCTGCTTCTGCTCTGCAAGTATGGTCTCGAAGCCGTTGTGCTCGATACCCAGCACGACGTTGCCATACATCTGCGTGAATCTGCGGTAGGAGTCCCAGGCGAAGCGCGGGTTTCCAGTCAGAGTCGCAAGGCCTTCAACGGTCTCGATGTTGAGTCCGAGGTTGAGGATCGTGTCCATCATGCCTGGCATCGAGACTGCAGCACCTGAGCGGACGGACACGAGCAGCGGGTTCTGCGCTGAGCCAAACTTCTTACCAAGCTTGCCTTCCAGTCTGGCAAGATGTTCTCTGATCTCATTCCTCAGAGTCTCAGGGATGTCGCCGACCTTAAGGTACTCGGGGCACATCTCAGTCGAAATCGTGAAACCGGGAGGTACGGGAAGGCCGATTTTTGTCATCTCTGCGAGGCCTGCTCCCTTTCCTCCGAGGATGGTCTTCATCTCCTTGCTGCCTTCTTCGAAATCGTAGACAAACTTCCGCTGGTCCATGGTTCCTCCTGTCAGGCCTAGGTTAGCTTGGAATAGTCGCAAACAAGCCCAAGTATATACTTCAGGTAGCACAAAAGCAATAAGCGTGCGCTTCGCACGCGTTCGTCGGTGGCCATAACGAGGATGCGGTCAAAGAAAGCCGTGACGGGAACGGCGAGTTCCTCGCATGTCCGGATGGCTTCTGGATACTTCCGTGCTGCCAGGAACTGAAGAATTCGCGGTGCAGCAGCCTCGGCCGCGCCTCTGAGCACGAGTTCCTCGGGATCCGTCAGCAGCAAATCTGCAGGCAGACTCGTTGCAGCAGGAAGCCCCTTGGTGATGTTCTGTATCCTGCGATGGCTGTCCGCAAGGGTCACGAGTACGGCGTCGCCGGCCGCTTCATGCAGCGCCTGCATACGTTCGGGGATGGAACCCAGCTCGACGACTGGGAGATTTTCAAGCGGGGCATATTCCCTGGTCAGCTGTTTCTCCTTGAAATACTGAGTAATGCGCCCTTTCAGGTAGTCCAAGACTCTGCGCTGCAAGTCTTCAGGATGCGGCAGAGATCCAGTTGCCTGATACCTCTCGACCGCTTTCTTCACAAGAGTCTCCAGGTCCACAGACTCACGTGACTCGACGATTGTGCGGACAATGCCGTTGCCGGCACGCCGGAGGCCATAGGGATCTTCTGACCCGGAAGGGTTGAAGCCAATACCAAGGATGCCTGTGAGCGTGTCGACCTTGTCGATGACTCCGAGCAGTCGGCCGACTCTCGTTGCTGGAATGTCTTCCGAAGGAGAGCGAGGCAGGTACTGCTCACGAATGGCGGATACAATGTCTGGTGAACCGCCGGCACGCGAGAGATAGACGCTGCCGATTTCTCCCTGGAGCGACGTATACTCCTTTACCATGCTGGTAGCGAGATCTGCTTTGGAGAGGTGGGCTGCAGCGACGAGCGTTGCTTTCTCTTCCGGCGTCATCGAAGAGTAAGTGGTCGCGCACGCTGCCAGTTGCTCGAGTCGCAGAGTCTTGGCCGCCATGGTGCCGAGCTTGTCCATGAAAATCAGGGTATCCAGTCGGCCTACATATGCATCCAGAGGCTCGCGCATGTCTTCCTGGATGAAGAAGGCTGCGTCCAGAAGACGGGCATTGGCGACGCTTTCATTGCCTCGTCGCACGATGTCGATGAAGTCGGTAAGGCCGTTGCGCACACTCAGGAAGTGTGAAACGACGTTCCCATTCTGGTCGTACAGCAGGAAGGAATGCATCTGTTGCTGGAGCACAGAACAGACGACGCTTTCGGGGAGCTCGGTCGCTATTTTCGGGAGGTCTCCCAGGAAGACGGACGGGTATTCGATAAGGTTCACGACCTCGTCCAGGAGATCGCCCGTATTGTCTCCGAGCTTGAAGCCAAGGGGCTTCAACAGCTTGTCTGCCTGTTTTTCGATCAGACGGCGGCGTTCGGCAGGGTCCACGATGACGAATGCTTCGCGTAGCCGTCGCATGTAGTCTTCCGGTGACGCCACTGTTATTGGTTTCGGCTTGCCGACGCGCAGGCCGAACGTTGTGTTCGAGCTCTGTACTCCAGCTATTTCCCAGTGAAGGACTTCGACGCCCAGCAGCGCGAGCAATCCGCGAATGGGGCGCGCAAACTGGAACCCGGACTCCTCCCAGTGCATCATCTTGGGGAAGGTGACTTCGTGGAGCAAACGAGAGAGAAAGACCTCGACGAGCTCAGAGGACTTCTGTCCCGCAACCGTTTTCCGGGCGTAGACGTATGACTTGTCGGCGACGTCCACGGCGTAGGTGTCGGCAGGATCCACGCCCTGCCCTCTGCAGAAGCCGAGCAGAGCCGGCGTAGGATTTCCCTGAGCGTCATAGCTCGACGCCTTGGCCGGTCCTTTTACTTCCGTGGTTCGGGTGTCCGTCTGCTCCTTGACGTTGTGAGTTAGCACAACAAGCCGCCGTGGCGTGGAGAAGCCACGGACATCTCCATGCACGATGAAGGACTCGTCGAGATGCGCTGTGACATGTTCGACCAGTTGCGCCTGAGCGGCGTCCACGAAACGTGCCGGAAGTTCCTCAGTCAAGATCTCGATCAGCAGGTCACTCATGGTTTTCGTTCTCCAGGTAGAGGTTCGCGCAACCGTACGCGAGACGGCGTACGCGGGTAAGATAGGCCATACGCTGAGAAACGCCGACGGTGCCACGGGCGTCAAGGACGTTGAACGTATGTGAGCATTTCAGGAGGTACTCGTAGGCAGGAGTGATGAGTTTCTTGTCGATCATGCGCTGAGACTCCTTTTCGCAGAGGTCGAACATCGTGACAAGCGCCTCGATGTCGGCTTGCTCAAACGAGTAGATACTGTTTTCCCGCTCGGCCTGCTGTCGCAAGTCTCCATAGGTGACGCCGTCGTGCCATTCCAGTTCATAGACGTTCTTCTTCTCCTGAACGAATATGGCGAGTCGTTCGAGACCGTACGTTATCTCGACTGCCACAACGGGGACTTCCTGGCCGCCTGCCTGCTGGAAGTACGTGAATTGCCCTACTTCCATGCCGTCGAGCCAGACTTCCCAGCCGACGCCCGCAGCCCCGAGTACTGGCGTTTCCCAGTTGTCCTCGACGAACCGGATGTCATGTTCGGCCGGCTTGAGACCGAGCAGGTAGAGGCTTCGCAGGTACGTGTCCTGAATGTCGGTGGTGGGAGGTTTGACGATGACCTGCAACTGGTGATGCATGTATAGACGGTTTGGGTTCTCGCCATATCGACCGTCTGCTGGACGTCGTGACGGTTGTACGTAGACGGCTTTCCAGGGTTTGCGCCCCAGGACTCGCAGGAATGTATATGGGCTCAGTGTACCTGCCCCTACCTCCTGATCATACGGGAACAGACGTATGCAACCTTCGCCTTCCCAGAAGTGCTCCAGCTTGGAAACCATTTCTTCAAAGTTCATGGCATGACTCCTTGGGTTCTTCTCTTGTGTCAATGTGAAACAGTGTAGCAGCGTTCTGCGCGAACTGCTCGAAGGCTTGTGTGACGGCCAGTTTGTCGGCAGCAGACCTCAGCAGTCGCAGCGTTAGTGCAATACCCATGAGCGTACGACGCGCATCGATGCTGCCTTCTCCCGTCTGAAGAAAGCTGACGAGCCCCGGAGAGAGGACAACATCTGTTTCAGTTGTCGCGCAGGGGGAACAATGAAAGGCATTGTCTCTCATGGAGAAGTGTACATTCTTGTCCAGTGCCGCTCCGCACCGTTCACAATGCAGGGAACTGATACCGAAACCGAGTTCAGTGAGGACATCAAGGGTGAACTGCAGGAAGACTCTGTCCTCCTCGGCAGCATTCGCCGCGATGTTGAGCCTCGACAGAGCCGTAACGTACGCGGCAAACAGGCCTGGTTCCTCCGAGGATGGTTCAAGAACGCATTCTGCCAGCTGATTCATTGCCATGCCTTTCAGCGACCTCGACAGAGACGATAGAACACCGGTGTAGACCACTCGTTCCTCCGAACTGACCACTGTCAGGAAGTGGGAACGGTCGTACAGACGGAGATAGAGGAGCGAGAAAGGTTCGAACGAGGTTGACCACTTCGCGTCCGGAACTGCTGTCCCTCGAGCAACAGCAGTCACTTTGCCCAGTTCTCTGGAGAAGAGCACCAGGCGTTTGTCCTTTTCTCCTACTCTCGAAGCATTGAGAATGGAGGCGAGCGTCCAGTGATAGACCATTGAGTGCTACTGCTGTGCCTCCGCAAGAATGGCGGCAGAAGCAGAAACCCCGAGGCGGGTGGCCCCCGCATTGAGCATAGCGATGGCAGTGTGAAGATCGCGGATACCTCCTGCGGCCTTCACGCCGATGAGAGCTCCCACGACCTCGCGCATCAGCCTGACATCGTCTTCTGTAGCGCCTGTCTTGCTGAAACCGGTGCTCGTCTTGACAAACCTTGCTCCGGCCGAGACGGCGATGGCACATGCCACCCGCTTCTCCTCATTGGTAAGCAGGCATGTCTCGATAATGACCTTCACGAGAGCGTCTCCGGCCGATTCGACCACCGCCGTGATGTCCTGTGCAACTCCGCGGTAGTTTTTTTCCTTGAGCCATCCGATCTGAATGACTGTGTCGATCTCCGACGCTCCCTGACGGATGGCCAACTCAGTCTCCCGCGCCTTGGCAGCCGATAGAGACGCGCCAAGCGGAAAGCCCACGACAGATGCCACGCGCACGTTAGATCCATTCAGGGCGGCAGAGGCGGTCTCAACCATGGACGAGTTGATGCATACCGCCACCGTTCCGAGTTGCACTGCTTCGGCACACAGTCGCTCGATGTCGGCGCACGTTGCCTCGGGCCTGAGGAGAGTGTGATCCATAAAACTGGCAAGTTCCTTCCTCGTAATCTGATCAGTATACATTGATCGCCTCCGAGTATCCTAGTTCTCCATATTATCGCGTTACTGCGCCAAAAATCAACGGTTTGCGGTGACTGAAAGCTTGACACCACTATACTTTGCACTACAATTATTGCACGATTAGCAGTCTTGTACTGAGAGTGCTAACATCCAGAGAGTTCAAGGCTGCATGCAGCCCATATGGCGAAAATTGACCGGAGAGCCTACATATGATAAATCGAAGCAGGTCCTATGTTGCTAGTGAGGAGCGAGGCACAGACAATGATGAGGCGAAAGATGTTCAATTCACCCCTGAGGTGCCATTGGATGTGGTTCCCGACCATGAAGAAGGTGATGGAGGGGAGGCATTGAGAACGCTTGGGTCCAGAATACGGGAGTTGCAGCAAGAAGTAGAGCGCCTCAATAGCGCCGTACATGAGGAGCAGATGCTGCGCATCCGCGAACAGGCGACGCTTCAGCGTGACAAGAGTTCTTTTGAAGCCAGAACCAAGTTGGCGCTGTTTCTTGATCTACTTGCGATCGTCGATAGTTTCGACCAACTCGTGAAGCATGGTGAAGGGACTCAGGACGATTCGAGCCTCCTCGTAGGCTCTCAGGCCGTTCTCAGGCAGCTGAATCAGTTTCTCGCCAGGAACGGCGTCCACAGGCTCGAAGGGCTCGAGGGCAATGCCTATGATTCGGCAACCTCCGAAATCGCCCGTGTCGTTACCGATTCTGGTGAGCCCGCCAATACTGTGGTAAGAGTCCTGCGTGATGGCTACAAACTAGGAGAGATGTTGCTACGGCCGGCGATGGTGGATGTCGCCTCGGAACCGCAGGTAACCGTTGAGAGCAATGACGCTGGCGAAGACTGATCAGGTTGTTGAGAAGTATTCTAACTAAGGAGGTTTGTCGAACATGGAAGAGAAGATTATTGGTATTGATCTTGGAACTTCGAATTCTGCAGCAGCTGTCATGGTCGGCGGCAAGCCGACGATCGTGCCGGCGGCAGAAGGTGTCAGCATTGGAGGCAAGGCTGTTCCGTCCTACGTCGCGTTTACCAAAGATGGGCAGGTGCTCGTTGGAGAACCGGCGCGTCGCCAGGCAGCTCTGAACCCCGAAACGACGATTCAGGCCATCAAACGAAAGATGGGAACCGACTACACGGTCAGCATGTTCGGCAAGACCTACACGCCACAGCAGATCAGTGGGTTCATTCTTCGCAAGATCAAGAATGACGCGGAAGCATTCCTTGGGCAGAAGGTATCGAAAGCAGTCATTACTGTACCGGCGTACTTCAACGACGCACAACGCCAGGCGACCAAGGATGCAGGCGAAATCGCCGGACTCGAGGTTGTTCGCCTCATCAATGAACCGACTGCCGCAGCATTTGCCTACGGACTCGACAAGACGGAGGGCGAGCACAAGATACTGGTCTTCGACCTTGGTGGCGGTACGCTGGACGTGACTATCATGGAGTTCGGAGGAAACGTTTTTACGGTGAAGTCGACGTCGGGTGACACGCAGCTCGGTGGGACCGACATGGACAATGCTCTTCTGAACTACGTTGCCGAAGACTTCCACAGTCAGAACGGTATCGATCTGCGTGTCGACAAGATGGCTATGCAGCGCCTCCGTGAAGGAGTGGAAAAGGCCAAGGTCGAACTCTCGACGACCTTCGAGACGACTATCAACTTGCCCTTCATTACGGCAGACGCGAGTGGCCCGAAGCACCTGGTCATGCCCATTACCCGTGCCAAGCTCGAGTCTCTGGTCCAGCCCATCATCGACAGGTGCCGTGAGCCGGTCAATCGTGCTGTCGCCGATGCCGGTCTCACCCCGCAGCAGATCGACAACATCATCCTCGTCGGTGGCCCGACCAGGATGCCGATTGTTCAGAAGTTTGTGGAGAGCTACTTTGGCAAAACTCCCGAGCGCGGCGTCGACCCCATGGAGTGTGTTGCCATGGGTGCCGCCATCCAGGGTGGAATCATGGGCGGCGAAGTCAAGAGCGGGATGGTCCTGGTCGATGTGACCCCCCTCACGCTCGGCATCGAAACGCTCGGCGGCGTCGTTACGGAGATGATCAAGCGCAATACCGCCGTACCTATCTCCAAGACCCAGACCTTTACCACAGCGAGTGACAGTCAGACACAGGTCGAGATCCATGTTCTGCAGGGTGAGCGCCCCATGGCAAAAGACAACATGTCGCTGGGACGCTTCATCCTTGATGGAATTGCTCCCGCTCGCCGCGGTGAACCACAGATTGAGGTCAGCTACGACATCGACGCAAATGGTATCGTGCACGTCACTGCCAAGGACAAGGCTACTGGCAAGGAACAGCACATTACCATTGAGAATGCGACAAAACTGAAGGATGACGAGATCGAGCGGATGAAGCGCGAGGCGGAACAGTTCGCCGATCAGGATAAGAGAGTCAAGGAAGAGGTTGAGCTCAAGAACCGCGCGGATCAGGTTGTGTTCAGTGGACGCAAGACACTGACAGAGAATGCCGCCAAGATCTCTCCCGATGTCAAGGCAGAGGCAGAGAAGAAGCTCACTGAACTCGAGGACCTGGTACGTGACAACAAGACCTCGGACATCGAAGCGAAGATCGACGAAGTGAACACTGCGTTCTCCAAGGTTACCGAGGACTTGCAGCATGAGGCTGGCGAGCAGGGACCGGCAGCTGCTCAGGAGAATCAATCTGAGGCTCAGCAGCCCCCGCAGGACGGACAAACCGTCGAGGGTCAGGGGACTCCGAAGCAATAAGAACGGCAATTCAAGTCAAGCGCTAATTTCTGAGCGGAGGTCGATGTGGCAACTGATCGAGACTACTATGATGTCATGGGAGTGTCCAGGGGGGCCTCCCAGGATGACATCAAGAAGGCCTATCGTGAATTGGTCAAGAAGTACCATCCCGACCTCCACAAGGATGATCCCCAAGCACCCACGCAGATGTCAGACGTCAATGAGGCGTACGATACGCTGAGCGATCCTGCGAAGCGACAGCAGTATGATACTTATGGCAAGACAGGCCCCACTGGTTTCCCTGGTGCGAGCCAGACTTGGGCTCCTCAGGGCGGCAGTTCCGGCGAGACGTTCGGGGGCTTTGACATTGGAGACCTCTTTGGCAGTTTCATGGGAGGGTTCGGTCGTCAGCAGACCGAGGAGACGCCACGTGGACGGGACCTCAGCGTCAGCATGACTCTTACGCTGGAACAGGCTGTCTTCGGTGTTAAGGAAGAGATCCAGGTCAGACGGTACGATACGTGTGTGACCTGCCACGGCACGGGAGCAGCCTCAGGCACGTCTCCCAAGGTTTGCCCCACCTGCAATGGCAAGGGCGAGGTTCGTCAAGTTCAAGACACGATCTTCGGGCGGGTCGTGACTGCCGGGGTTTGTCCTACGTGCCGCGGCGAAGGCAGGGTTATAGAGACGCCATGCCCAGCCTGCAAGGGGTCTGGTGTTACGAAAGCCGACAAGACTATAGAGGTGACGATTCCTGCAGGTGTCGACAGCGGCATGAAAGTACGTATCGCAGGACAAGGGGATGCCGGCAAGCACGGCGGTCAGTCCGGCGACCTGTACCTCGTCATAACCGTGCAGCATGATTCCCGGTTTGAACGGCAAGGGAGTTCCCTGTATCACACGGTCCGGGTGTCGCCTGCCAGGGCAGCACTCGGGACGACCATCGCGGTTCCGCTCGTGGAAGGCGGAACGGAGACCGTGACGATACCGGCCGGAAGTCAGCATGGGGCCGAAGTACGAATTCGTGGCAAAGGAGCTCAAGTGGTCGGAGAACGACGCCGAGGGGACTACATCGTTCGTATCGAGATAGGCGTTCCCAGGACTCTCACGGCTGAGCAACGGAAGCTCTACAAGCAGCTTGCCGATATCGAGAAGTAGTCACGTTGAATAGTATGCAAAACGGGCCGCGACTCTGCCGGCCCGTTTCTTCGTTGCCGACATGGAATTCGGTCATTGCACAGGCGGGGAGTGGCGTGTATACTTGACGTCGACAGTCCTGAGCAGACGTGGACAGGCTGGTGGAGACGAGCGTGACAGAGCCAGAATTAATGATGTGGGAGAGATAGTCGGTGTCAGCGAAACGGATGAGTGACGCAGTTGGCGACTGTCCGGCTACTCGATGTCTCGAGGCCGCTCTTGTCACTAACAGGCTAGCACATGCATATCTCTTCGTTGGCAGAGACGAGGGCGCCAAGCTTGCATTGGCGGCAGCTGTTGCCAAGGCGGGTAACTGCCGGGGCGACCATGGTCCGGGAGAATTCTGTGACACGTGCCCGTCGTGCCGACAGGTGGACGCAGGGGGTTCGGCGAACATCAGGATTTTTGGAGACTCAGGCGTCCTCAGGATAGATACCGTCGACCAGTTCATCTCGTATGCGTCGGTCAAAACCGCGTCGGGCTGCCTCAAAGTGAGCGTTTTCCGCGGAGTGGACTTTTTCACAGATGTTGCGGCCGACCGAGTTCTCAAGACCATTGAAGAACCGGTTTCGGGCAATGTTTTTCTTCTGCTCTCTCAGAACAGCAGGCGTGTTTTGCCCACGATTCGATCGCGGGTCCAAATCATGAAGGTTGAGCGGAGTACTCAGGAGGCTGCGGATCTTCAAGACGCGGCCTCTGCAACTGGCGAGGACGCCTGCCTCGAAGTCTTGCTGGAATTCGCCAAGGCGAACGTAAGCCTCTCCGAGACCGTCGGCCGCCTCCTCAGGATGGGCAGTCAGAACAGCCTCCGGGACAACGCGACGGCGGGTTTGCAGACGATCGCGCTTTTCATGAACAGCGTTCTGCGGGCGAGGGGAAAGGTTCCCCCTCTCGCAGGAATATCACTCTCTACCGAACCTGAACTGGCACGTGTGAACTTCGTGCTGGACGAATCCAGGGTTGGGCTCTTTCTGGATCATCTGGGGGAGCGCCTGAAGCATATAGAACAAAACGTGAACCCTGAACTTGTCCTGACAAACACCTTGCTGGAACTGAGGAGAATGACCACTCATGAATGATTCCACCTACATGTTGTCGGCGAGTTGCTCCTCGCCACGTTATCTGAGCGCTCGCTCAGCCAAGTCGTACCAGACGTACATGCTCGAAGTCAGCGATAATGCCGCGTTGCTCCCTGGTGACGAGGTTCTTGCAAGTGGCAGTGACAAGGAGCTGATGCACGTCATCATCGGCCATCCAAGGCACGATACATCAGGCAAGAAGCGGGCTGCTGGCAACCTCAAGTACATCCGCAAACTCGCTCCGACTGACGTCGAGCGCCTTGAGGAGAATCAGCGAAAACAGGACGCAGCGGTAATTCTGTGCAAGGAGCAGGTACGAGCGACAAAACTCCCAATCCACCTCGTGAACTGTGAGCTTTCGTTTTCGGGCAAACAGTATGTGTTCTATTTCACCGCCGAGACCCGTGTCGACTTCCGGGCCCTTGTGTCTACTCTATCCCGGTCGCTGAAGGCTAAGGTGCAGATGTGGCAAATCGGCTCCCGCGATGAAACCCGTTTCTTTGCCACGGTGGGCATGTGTGGGCGCGAGCTGTGCTGCAACTGTTTCCTCAAGGAGATCAAGCCGGTCAGTCTCAAGTGCGCGCGAGTACAGAACCTGAGCTTGAACCCCAACAAGATAACGGGCGTCTGTGGCAAGTTGATGTGCTGCCTCAGATACGAGACTTATGAGTATACCGACGTGTCAGGACTTGACGTCAAGAAGAAACCCAAGGAAGGAGCGGCCCAATAGCAAACATGGCTCGAATGTCGGAGGATTCCGCAATGCAATCAGAATGGCCGTTGCTGTTGCGGTTCCAGGAGCCTGTCTAGTGGCCGGATTCTGTTCATGAGCGTCGTGGTCGGAATGAGCGGAGGGGTAGACTCTGCTGTCGCTGCATTGCTCCTGAAAGAACTTGGTGAACATGTTATCGGGGTCACTCTGCACTTCTCTCAGCACAGTGCCTGCTGTGACATCAGCTCCACGCGACGGGCGAAGGCCCAGTGCGAGTATCTTGGAATTGCATGGCACAATGTCGACGTGAAAAACACCTTCGAGTGTCAGGTCATCCAGCCGTTCTGGCAGGCGGTGGCCGGAGGGGCTACCCCAAATCCTTGCGTGTTCTGCAACGAACACGTAAAGTGGCAGGGACTGCTCAATGTAGCCAACGAGCTGCATGCCGACCTTATCGCGAGTGGTCACTACGCGGAAATCGTCCACAGCGAGGACGGGGACCAGATCTGCCGCGGCATGGACCAGGCAAAGGACCAATCGTATTTCCTGTACCGACTTTCGGCAGAGCAGCGTCGGAGAGCCCTCTTCCCTCTCGCAGGGCGCGTCAAGAGCGACGTGGTGGCATTGGCCTCTCGATGGTTCAGTCCTGATCTCCTGGCAAGTCGCGAGAGTCAGGATTTGTGTTTTGTAGAAGGTCCGGTCAGCGAAGAGGTCCGTCGCCGCTTGCCATGCATGCCTGGAGACATTGTCCTGACGGATGGAACCGTCATCGGGAAGCACCAGGGGCTGGCGTCATATACGGTCGGCCAGCGGTCGGGCCTCGGCATCAGTGCCGCAACACGGCTCTATGTCGTGGAGAAGCGACACGCCACAAACGAGCTGGTCGTCGGGCAGCGGAGTGCGTGCATGAGAGATGTGTTTGAAGCTATCGATCTGAAATGGCAGCATCTTCCCACCAGCAAGTCGCTGCATTTTGGCGCAGACGTCGTGGCACGATACAGGTCAAAGCCAGTCAAAGGCCGTATCGATAGAGTTTTTGAGGATAAGGTCTCCATTCATCTGACCGATTCATTGTTTGCAGTCACTCCGGGACAAGCGGTTGTCTTCTACGACAGTCGATGTATACTTGGAGGAGGAACGATAGTCTAGGACTTGTTCTTGGCGATCTTGCACGAATTGTGGTAAAAAGTGGGAAATTGTGGTATACTTACGCCATGAACAAGGAGAACTGTTTCATCGGCGAATA
>Ga0209881_1000201_pt1 | contig 17142 bp, 16 predicted proteins | sample PersoiDNA2013193_FD_185804 | JGI IMG/M metagenome (GOLD analysis project Ga0209881, IMG submission 185804) | Permafrost soil microbial communities from the Arctic, to analyse light accelerated degradation of dissolved organic matter (DOM) -... | ecosystem: Environmental > Terrestrial > Soil >... | reverse complement strand
GGCATGAGCCGCCTGGGCGGGACCGTCCGGCAGGGCCTGCCGCCCCGGGCCGGTGCCGCCCAGGCGGCTCATGCCCGCCAGCGACAGCTGCCAGTAGCCGGAGGGCTCAAAGTCTTCCGGAGTGATCCGGCGGCGGCCTGCGGCGGTGATGCCGGCCTGCAGCCAGCACAGCCTGCAGTGGCCCTTCTTGACCGCGATGCCCCTCCGGCAGCCGGCGCACTCGCCGCGGGCATAGCGGCGGGTGAAGTCATAGCAGGCCCGGCAGTACGACTGCGAGCCATAGGAGGCTCCCCGGGACAGGCAGTCCGGGCAGCTGCCGATGGGGGTGGCGGCCCGGATCCGCGCGGCCGTCAGGCGGGCGGGAGCGAGCGCCCGTCACGGCGCCTGGGGGTGACGGCGGGCCCGGCCTGCGGGGAGGCCGCAGCCTGCTCATCAGGCTGCTCCCCGGACACCTGGCCGCTCTTGACGGGCTCAGGGATCAGCAGCTCCTCCACCCCGCAGCCCACCACGGCGCAGATGACGTCGAGGTCGTCGAGCTTGATGCTGGCCGGGTGGCCCGACCACAGCCCGGACATCTTCCCCGCGCTGATCTTCAGGCCCGCCCCGGCGAGCATCCGCTGCAGCTCGCTGGCCGTCCAGATGCCCCGGTTGGCGGCGGCCAGCCGCAGGTTCCACTTCACGGCCCCAGTCCCTTCAGCCGGCCGGCTGCCCGCTGCTGGCCGGCGATCCAGGCGTCCTCGACATGGGCAGCGTGGACGTGAATGTAATTCATCGTCGTCGCGACCCAGGCATGACCCAGGGTCTCCTGGATCGCGACCAGGTCCATCCCGCCCAGGTAAAGCCGGGAGGCGCAGAAATGCCGCAGCACATGCGGCGTGACCCGCTCCCGCCAGTCCGGCAGGTGCGCCGCCGCCGCAGCGGCGGCCAGGTCAGACCGCAGCGTCTCGTTGCCGGCCCGCGCCGCGCTCCCGTCGGCATCGCGCCGCTCGGAGCAGAACAGCGGGGCACCGGGCCGCGCGTGATCATCATCGAAGCAGGACCAGGCATCCTCGATGAACCAGCGCAGGGTCGCCCCGGCACCGTTGATCAGCGGCACCATCCGCTCCCGCGGCCCGGACCCGCGGGCGCCCTTGCCGATGCGGACGTGCAGCTTGCCGAACCGGCCCAGGTCCCACTTCACGCCGGCGAGATCGAGGTGGCTGACCTCGTTCACGCGCAGCCCCGCATCGGCCATCAGCCGGGCAGCCGCGTAACTGCGGGCGGCCGGGGCGAACTTCAGGCAGGCCGCCAGCTCCGCCCGCCACCCGCCGAACAGCACGCCTGCCTGCACCGCCGACGGCGGGATCCGCAGCGCCGCCCGGCCCGCCCCCCGGGGCCGGTTCATCTCATCGACCGGGCACTCGGCCACCCGGCCGGTCATCTGGTGGATCTGGACCTTATACCGGATCTCCAGGAACAGGAAATACGTCCTCAGCGCCTGCGAACGGGCCAGCCGGGTCCCCTTCGCCGCATCCCGCAGCACCCTGCCGAACCACGCCCGCAGCTGCTCCAGGTGCCCCACGTCCGAGCGGATCGTGTTATCAGACAGGCCGGCCGCCGCCCGGGCCAGGACGAACCCGGCCAGCACATCGGTCTCGAACGCGGCCAGCTCATCCGGCCCGGCCGGAACGCGCGCCTCACGCAGGTCTCTTACGACGGCCAGGCTCAAGCCCGGGCCTCCCTTGCCTTCACTGATCCAGAAAGACCAGCGATAGACACGATAGACCTTCAGGAAACCCGAGAAACCATCACAAGCAAGCACAGCGAAGGAACAGGGGAAGAAGCCCAGGTCCAGGGGCTATAGAAACTACTGAGCTCTCAGGGAACTCTGGGGTTATTTATTAGGAAAAGGACCAGCCACTCAGGCTGGCACCTCGCCCGGCGGCCCACCCACGCTATCCAACGACTGAAGAACGAGCCGCAGGCTAAACCGCAAGCCGGAAAACACCGTGCGTCGTCTCACGGGCGACCACTACGGTGTCCGCCGTGGTGTCCCGTGGGGGAAGGGGGCGGCCGTCGGCCTCGTGGAGGGCGAGGGCGGCGAAGTGGCGGGCGAGGCTGACGGTGTCGATCCGCACGCTGGAGATCGAGGGAACGAACATGGTGGCCAGGGGCGTGTCGTCGTGGCCGATCACCGCGAGCTCCCCGGGGACCGGCACGCCTGCGCGGACTGCCGCGCCCACCACCGCCGCCGCGGCATCGTCGTTGTGCGCGGCAACGCCGGTCACCCCTGCGTCACGCCAGTGACATACCGCCTCTCGGGCGGACTCCTCGCCGAGGTCCACCGGCCGGGCGTCGAGCGGATCGAGGCCGAGCCGGGCGGCGGCGCGCTGGGCGGCGCGGAGGCGGGCATCGAGCAGCAGGGACTTGCGCGGGTCGGCGGAGGCGGCGAAGCCGATGCGCCGATGGCCCAGTTCGTGCAGGTGCTGGACCTGAAGGGCCGGGCCCGCGGTGAGCGCGGGCCAGTCGTCCAGCATCACCGGCTGCCCGGGCTCGGGGACGATCCTGGTGATGCCGCACGCGCGCATTGAGGCCAACTCGTCGGCGTCGAAGGGGCTGAAACCGAGGACGACGTCCGGGGTGAGCAGTTCCCACAGGGGGCGTGCCCGGCCTGCGGCGTACCGCGTGCTGGTGACCAGGCAATAACCTGCCTCGTCCAGGGCGAGCGCGGCCTCGTCGAGGTGCTGCTGCATCGTGATCCCGACCGCCCAGTCCGGAATGACGAACAGGATCACCTTGCTGCTGCCGCGCCGCAGCGTCTGTGCCGCCTGGTGCGGGCGGTAGCCCAGACGCGCCGCCTCGTCGAGCACCCGCCGGCGGGTGCTCTCGGGGATCGTCTGCCCCGGGGTGTCGTTCAGGACGAAGCCCACGGTCGCCCGCGAGAGTCCCAGCGACCGGGCCAGGTCCGCCGCCGTGACCCGCTTGCGTCCTGTCGCACCCACCGTTGTCCTCCGCGCTCGCCCCTGGGTCGCTCGTCGCGCGACCTGTCTCGTCCATCGTATTTGCACGTGCTAGCGAGGCAGGATCACCCGCGAACTGGCGGGCCAGTCGCCCCGTCGTCAAGCCCTTCCTGTGGTGTAGCCGGCTACACCACAGGAAGGGGAGTGCGCCCTCTCGCGGTCGCGGGCGTAAGACGAGATCGTTGTTCCTGTTCGATCGTCAGCCGGCTCTCGGATGGTTAGTCTGCTCACTAGCACGTGGTAGTTACTAGCACGAGATAGTCGCGTTGTGCACGGAAGAGAGGCGTTGTCATGGACCCGATCCAGCGCGTGGACGCCCTGTTGGCCCGGATGAGCCTGGAGGAGAAGGCCTTTCAGCTCACTTCGGTCATGGGGCCTAGCCTGTTCGGGGCCGACGGTGCCGATCCGCAGCGGCTGGCGGCCCGGCTTGGTCACGGGATCGGCCAGGTCAGCGGGCTGGCGGGGTTCGGTGCCGGGCCGCCGGCCGAGGTCGCCCGCGCCGTGAACCAGGTCCAGCGTTTCCTGGTGGAGGAGACCCGCCTGGGCATTCCCGCGATCTTCCACAACGAGGCGTTCAATGGCGTGATGGCGCCGGGGTTCACGGTCTTCCCGACCGCGATCGGGCTCGCCGCCGCGTGGGATCCGCAGGCCGTGGAGCGGGTGGCGGTGCTGATCGGCCGCCAGATGAGGGCCGTCGGCATGCGCCAGGCGCTGGCTCCGGTGCTTGACGTGGCCAGGGACGCGCGCTGGGGCCGCGTCCACGAGACCTATGGCGAGGATCCCTACCTCGTCTCCGCGCTTGGCGTCGCCTACGTCCGCGGCCTGCAGAGCCAGGACGTCATCGCCACCGCGAAGCACTTCCTCGGCTACGCCGTGACCGAGGGCTGCCAGAACATGGCCGCGACCGCCGTCGGCGCGCGCGAGCTGTACGAGGTCCACGCCCGGCCGTTCGAGGCGGCGATCCACCTGGCCGGGCTCGGGGCGGTAATGAACTCCTACAGCGAGTACGACGGCGTGCCCATCGGCGCCTCCCGCGCGATCCTCACCGAACTGCTGCGCGAGCGCATGGGGTTCACCGGCACCGTCGCCGCCGACTACATGACGGTCGAGTGGCTCGCCTCGCGCCAGGCTGTCGCCGCCGACAAGCAGCAGGCCGGCCTCCTGGCCCTGGCCGCCGGGCTCGACGTCGAGCTGCCCGAGATCGCCGGATACGGCCCCGCCCTCGCCGAGGCCGTCGAGGCCGGCCGGATCGGCGAAGACGTACTGGACCGGTCCGTCAGCCGCGTGCTGCGCGACAAGTTCGCTCTCGGCCTGTTCGAGAACCCGTACGTGGAGGAGGACCCGGTCGCCATCGGGCGCACCGCCGCCGAGGGCGCGGGCCTCGCCCGTGAACTGGCCCGCAAGTCCGTGACACTGCTGAAAAACGAGGACGGCGTCCTGCCCCTGGCCCCCGGCGTCCGCAAGATCGCGGTCGTCGGCCCGCTCGCCGACGACGTTACCGCGGCCTTCCCCGCCTACACCTATCCGGCGATGCGGCGGATGCTCACCCGCTCCGCCGCCTCCGCCATGCCCGGCACCGAGTCCGTCTCTGACGGCTTGTCGTCATCCCTCGCCGCCCAGCTGGCGGCCGCGACCGCTCTGAGCGGCGATGCCTGGATCCGCGCCGAGTACGACGCTCTCTCCCTCGCCGAGGCCGTACGTCAGGCCCTGCCGAAGGCCGAGGTCACCAGCATTGTCGCGGCCGCGCTGCCGGACGGGGGAACGGATGACATCCCCGCCGCGGTGGCCGCGGCGCGGGACGCCGACGTGGTGATCCTGGCGCTCGGCGGGCCGCGCCGGCTGGCTGCCAGGCGGCATCACCGAGGGGGAGGGCAACGACAGCGCCGACATCGACCTGCCCGCCGCGCAGGTCCGGCTGGTCAAGGAGGTCACCGCGACCGCAACCCCTGCCATCGCCGTCGTCCAGACCGGGCGGCCGTTCGCGATCACGTCCGTCGTGGACGACCTGAGGGCCGTGGTATGGGCGTTCTACGGCGGCCAGCAGGGCACGCGGGCCGTCGCCGACATCCTGACCGGCCCGCTGTTCGCGTTCGGGCACGGCCTGAGCTATACGACGTTCAGCTACGGCGAGCTGGCCCTCGGACCCGCCGAGGTCCCCGTCGACGGGACGGTCACCGTGTCCGTGCCGGTCACCAACACCGGCGAGCGCGCCGGAGACGAGGTCGTCCAGCTCTATTTCCGCGACACCGCCACCGGCCTGCCCCGGCCCGCCCAGGAGCTCGTCGGCTTCCAGCGCATCCAGCTGGCCCCCGGAGCAACCGTCACCGTCGAGTTCACGGTCCCGCTGAGCCAGCTCGGGTACCTCGGCCTCGACGGCACGCTCATCCTTGAGCCCGGCCCGGTCGAGGTGCACGCCGCCGCCTCCGACGACATCAGCAGCCGGGGCCAGTTCGAGGTCACCTGGCGACACGATCACCCTGGACGGCCGCCGCACCTATCTCTCCGTGGCGGAGACAACCCAGCAGTGATCCGTACCGTCTGCTCCGCACGCTCACCCCCGTCCCAAACCCCTCCCGAAAGGAAAATCCCATGAAACGAAAGATTCTGATCTTCTTCCTGATCCTGCTCTTCCTGGTATTCATGGCCGGCATCGCCGCCGCCATCTTCGCCGGCCCCGTCTCCACCAGGTTCCTGCACGGCGAGCACAAATCGTACGTCACCTACGGCGGGATGGGCGTCGCGTTCGTGACGAGCACCATCCTCATCAAGCAGCAACTGGTCAGGGCGTTTCTCGCGTCGCGGCCTGTGCTCTGGTTCCTGTTCCTGTTCAACGCCGCCGTCGCAGTGGGCCTTTACTTCGTCCTCGCCGGCCCGAAGGGGATCGCCGCCGCCGCCGGCATGGGCCTGGTCTCCCTCGGCGCGGGCACCGGCCTCCTGCGAAGCCCCAAGAAAGGGTAGGCCCGTGGCACCGCTCGCGCACCAGTTCGTCGAGGGCGACGTTGATCAGGCCGACCGGGTTGTCCTCGGCCTGCTGCGCCTGATGTGGTCAGTTCGCCTCGCGTGTCATCTTGTCGGCGACTCGGAATGCGTTGGCGAGCATGGTGAGCCCTGGGTTCACACTGCCGTTCGTCGGGTGCAACGACGCATCGGCGACCCAGACGTTCTGCACGCCGTGCAGCCGCCCGGACGGGTCGCACGCCGAGTGCGCGGGATCCTCGCCGAGCCGGCAGGTGCCTGCGGAATGTTCGTTGACGGGCGGGTCGGCGGACGCGCCGCCGAAGTCGAGAAACCTCGTGCCGCCCACCTCCTTGATCCACTCGCGCAGGCGTTGGTCCATATAGCGGCCGGTGTCCGTCGCGGCGGGGTGCACGGCGCCGCGGATGCGCGCGGCGGGCATGCCGAATCGGTCCGTGACTCGGCGATCGATGCTCACCACCGAGCGCTGGTCGGGTATTTCCTGGCCGATGCCCATTGCGCCGATCACCGCTCCGGTCGCCTGGCGCATCCACGCCTTGTGCGCCGCGCCGAACGGAGGCCCGCCCAATGCCGGTGCGAGCTGCGCATAGAAGATCGGGAGCATCATCTCGATGTCGAACAGCACACCGCCGCCCCACGCCTGCCCGTCGCGGTGCACGAAGTCGAGGGTGGCGAGCGAGCAGTGACCGGGATCGGCGTAGGAGCGCAGAGTGGGACCCTCCGCCGCGAACGCCAAGGCGAACGTGTGCGAATGCAGGTTGCGACCGACCCAGTCATTGCCCAGGCCGGACGCGAGCAGCAGTCGTGGCGTCTCCACCGAACCCGCTGCGACCACGACGCGTTCGCAGCTGATCGTCCGCTCGACCGGTCCCTGCTCCTCATCGACGACAATCCGCACCGCGGTGGCGCGGCCTCGGCCGTCGTGCACGACCTCGACGGCCTGCGCTTGCATGAGCAGATCGCAACGGCCGGTGGCCAGGGCCCGGGGCACCAGCGTGTTGTGGGTGCCGTTCTTCGCGTCGACCGGGCAGGCGTGGCCGACGCACTGCGGGCACCCGACGCACGCGGGTCGTCCGAGGCGAGGTTCGGTGTTGATCGCGAACGGCACGGGTCCCGCGCTCCAGCCGAGAGAGCGCGCCGCTTCGGCGTAGGCCTGCCCCGCCCGAGGCCCGGCAGGGGGTCGCATGGGGTAGTCGCGGGCGCGTGGGGTGCGGCTCACCATCGGTCCCTGCGACGCGCCGGCGACCCCGACCTCCCACTCCGCCCGGTCGTAGTAGGGAGCGAGCTCGTCGTAGCCGAACGGCCAGTCCGCCAAAGTGCTGCCCTGCGGCGTGCCGTAGTGGCTCGCCATGGCGGAGTCCTCGGGGAAGAACCGCCAGGCCATTCCTTGCCACAGGCGGGTACCGCCGCCCAGGCACATCGCCACCAGGCCCCACTCGAACGGGTTCGCATCGCCGTCGAGTCGTGCCACGGTGCCGTCGGCGCGCTCGAAGAGTCTCGGGTTCCCGGCTCCCGGACCTGCGTTGCCCGCGTAGATCGACATGCGCTTGCCGCGCAGGTGGTCGCCGCGCAGCTGCTCGTTCCTGTACGCCGGTGAGCGTTCGAGGAGCAGCACCCGGGCCCCTGCTTCTGCGAGCACTGCGGCAACGGTGCCGACCACGACAACGTCGTACGACGGTCGCAGGGCACGGACGTCGATCGCCGCGGGCGGCCCGGAGTCGAACACCGTGACACCGTCGGGCACCGGTCGGAACCCGAGCATGTCCCAGCTGGCAGGTGCCGGGCCTGCGTTGTAGCCCTCGAGCGCGACGCGTACCACGGCCTGGAGAGACGGACCGGCGCCTTGTTCTCGCACGAGGGCACCGAACACGGCTTCCCGGTCCGCCGGGGCGAGCATCGAGAACGTCCTGCCGTGACGGCGCCTGGCCTCGGCGTCGAGCGCGTCGAGCGCTTCCGGCAGCACGGCCGCGAACCACGCGAGGTCGGTGTCGAGACGCGCCTCGATCAGCTCCTTCACGCCTCCGTCCCAGCCTCCCGGCCAATCATCCGAAGGAATCACCACATCGACCGCGGCGTGCAGCGTGGCGATCTCGTGGCACCCGCTGCGAGCTTCCATTGAGGTTTTCGACGTGCTCGACCGTATTCGGTCCGCCTTGGTCTCTTCCCGGACCGCACACCGGAACTGAACCGATGGCCTGTCAGACACATCACCGGCACCAGTATCGCGGTACGGAGGACTAAGTGGTCGATTCCATAGACGGTGCGCAGCGCAATCCGCGGTGCCCGGCGTTCGCGCCCGTGACACCGGTCACGGCGCGGCCTGCCGACGGGAACAGGCGATTGGAGCTGTCCGAACAGGCGAAGATCATGAGGAGCCAGGCGCTCATGAACAACATCGGCCCCGCCGTGATGAGCCTGAAGAAGGCGCCCATGGATCAGCTTTCCCTCGTTCCCGCCGGGGCGGGGGCCCGCGGTTGCGGCCGGCTCTCCGTGCCGCCCATGTCCAGAGCTGAGCGGACAGCAAGCTCATGGCTGTGGCCTGGGCGCGGGCCAGGCGAGCATCACGACGGTCACGCCCACTCAAGCTGATTCTCTAGTTCGCCTAGCCGGAGTTTCAGTTGATCATGGTTTTGTGAGGTCGGCCGGGTTGCCGGTTTGACGCGTTTTCCCTGATGACACGTCGGCAGGGTGTTTGATTTGGTCACGGAAAACGTGTATGACCTAATGCCATGGCGAGTCTGTACCCGAAGAAGGTCAGCGGCAAGACGTACTGGTACCTGCGCGAGATGGCCCGCGTCGACGGCAAGCCGAAGATGGTCTCCGAGCGGTACCTGGGCACCGCCGCCGACATCGCCGCGGCGGTGGAAGGCGCGGACGCGGCCGCGCTGCCGGAACGGACCCGGCACCTGGCGTTCGGCGACGTCGCCGCCGCCTGGGGAATCCTGGAGGATCTCGGGGCCGCCGCGGTCATCGACGAGGTCACCGGGTCCCGCCCGGCCGGGGCGCGGCTGTCCGCCGGCGGCTACCTGGCGCTGGCGGCGCTGAACCGGCTGGTCGCGCCGTGCTCGAAGGCCGGGTTCGCGGACTGGTGGAAGACCACCGCCGCGGACCGGTTCACCAGGATCCCGGCGGCGGCGCTGGATCACCGGTACTTCTGGGACGCGATGCACGCCGTCGCCCTGGACCAGCTGGAGGAAATTTCCCGCACGATCGCGGTGCGGATCGTGGAGCACTCCGGCGTGGACTGCTCCTCGGTCGCCCTGGACATGACGAACTTCGCGACGTTCATCGACAGCGGCAACGGGAAGGCGCCGGTCGCGCAGCGCGGCAAGGCCAAGCAGAAACGAAGCGACCTGCGCCTCGTCGGGCTCGGCCTGGTCGTCACCCGGGACGGCGGGATCCCGCTGACCTGGCACGCCTACCCCGGCGACCGGCCCGACGTCACCCAGTTCCCCGCCATGCTCGACCAGCTGCTCGCCCAGTACCAGGCAGTCACCGCCGCCGCCGGGATCCCGGCAGCCGCCGCGGACATGACCGTGGTCTTCGACGCCGGGCAGAACTCCGCCGGCAACTTCACCCACCTGGCCGGCACCGGGCTGCACTACGTCGGGTCGGTCCCCGCCTCGGACTGCCCGGACCTGACCGCCCTGCCCGCCGCGGACCGCACCATCGTCGACAAGGACCGGTTCGGCGGCCTGACCGCCTTCGACACCCGCCGCGCCGCCTACGGCGCCGACCGGCGGGCGATCCTGACCCACTCCCCGGAACTCCACCAGTCCCAGGCCCGCGGGTTCGACGGCACCACCCTGGCCAGGGCCAGCCGGAAACTCGGCGAGCTGGCCGCCACCCTCGCCGGAGGCAAGACCCGCCGGCCCCGGGAGAAAGTCCAGGCCGAGATCGAGGCCATCACCCGCGAGCCCTGGACCCGCCGCGTCATCACCTGGCACCTCGACGGCGAGCAGCCCAGGGACCTGCGCCTTACCTGGTCCGTCGATCCCGCCGCCCGGGCCGGCCTGGAGGAGGAGATCTTCGGCAAGCACGTGCTGATCACCAGCCATGAGGACTGGCCCGTGCCCGAGGTCATCGCCGGGTACCGGTCCCAGTCCGAGGCCGAGTTCTCCTTCCGCCAGATGAAAGACCCGCACGTGGTGTCGTTCTCCCCGATGCACCACTGGACCGAGCACAGCATCCGCGTCCACGTCTTCACCTGCGTCCTGGCCCTCCAGGTCGCCCACCTCATGCGCCGCCGCGCCCGGCAGGCCGGGCTGGACCTGTCGGTGCGCGCACTGCTCAGCGGGCTCGCCGGGATCGGCGAGACCGTCCTGATCTACCCCTCCGCCGGCGGCCGGCCCAAAGCCCGCCGCATGACCACCGAACTCACAGGAGACCAGCACGAACTCTACGAAATCTTCAACCTGGCCAAGCAGGCACCCCGAAGTTAGGTCATACGCCTAAACGGCACCCGCAGCCCGCCTCACCAGCAGGAACGGTAAGCCGGCATCAAGCTGATTCTCTAGTTCGCCTAGGCATGGTGGCGCTGCTGGGCCGCGATCGTCACCTCGGGGGAGGATCATGGATCGCGGGTTCGGTATACCGCCGCTGCGGGTGCGGGAGGAGTCAACGGGAAGCTGCCAGGGGCGCGCTATCTCGTCCCGTGCCTGGGCGGCATCCCGCTCACGGCCGGCGACGTGCAGGCCATGTTCACCGCGATCAGCCGCGACGAGGCAGCGCTCGGCCATCCGGTCAGTGGCGGCGCTGAACGCCGCGCTGAACGGCGCTGGCTGACCGGCGGCAGCGGGAAGGCTGACGGCCCGTGAGCCGCCGATCCTGACGCCAACCCCCTCCTTCGCGAATACGGCATGGAAGCCGATGCCCGCGCCATGATCGAACCCGCCATCGACCAGCTCATCAGGCACGGCCTCCTGCTCGGAACCGAACCGCTCGCCATCACCGGCGCCGGGCGCCGCCAGCTCCAGCATGCGCTCCGGCGGCGCCTCTAATGCCCCGCCAGCAAACCACCACCCTCACTCAGGAGGAGACGCCATGAGAATCGATCTGTTCTTCTACCGGCTCGCCTACCGTCACGGCAGGCCCAGGTGGGACAGCACGCAGCCCCGGCCCGAGCTTGCAGGGCTGCTGCAGGACCGTCCGCCCGGGCATCACACTTCGTCCTCTACCATCTCGTCCGCAACCAGGCCGCGACCGGCGATTCAGGACAGGCCCATCCTCCGAAGGCCTCGGCGCCGCCCCCGTGGGCCAAGGCAGCGAAGTAAGCGGAATGCGCTCAGGCCCGCCAGGTCGACACGATAGTCGGTTGCCAGGAGGCACGAGGTGCCGGGAGGGCCGGATGATTGCAGGGAGGCTCACTCGCCCGGTCGGTTTCGTCCTCGGAGGCGGCGGAAGCCTCGGGGCAGATACCTTCTTCGCCGATCTTGCGCTGCCATTCGGCGCGGTCACCACCGATCTCGCCACCGCCGCACCCCACGTGATCACCACCGGCCCGCTCAACACGTTTGACAGATTCCGAAGACCGGCAACCAGAGCGCACAGGCGGTGATGAGCCGGGTCGGCGGGCCAGTCGCCGCTAGGTAGTCGGGTTGTGCAGCGGGTTCATCCGCAGTCGGGCCTGCTCCTGTTCGGTAATTTCTCGGTCTCGGTGAGCGCCGAGCTTGGTGTTCGCGATCTACTCGCGCAGCTTGAGTATCGCGTCCATGAGCATTTCCGGCCGGGGCGGGCAGCCGGGCAGGTAGATGTCCACAGGCACGATGTGGTCCACGCCCTGCACGATGGCGTAGTTGTTGAACATGCCGCCGCTTGAGGCGCAGACGCCCATCGAGATGACCCACTTGGGCTCGGGCATCTGGTCATAGATCTGCCGCAGCACCGGGGCCATCTTCTGACTGACCCGGCCGGAGACGATCATCAGGTCAGCCTCGCGCGGGGTCGACCCGAACTTCTCCATGCCGAACCGGGCCAGGTCGTGCCGGGGGCCGGTGGTCTGTATCATCTCGATGGCGCAGCATGCGAGGCCGAATGTCGCTGGCCACACCGAGCGAGACCGCGCCCATCCGGCCAGTTTCTCTACCGAGCTCAGCAGCACTCCGACTGGTAGGTGCTCCTCAATGCCCATGGCCAAGTCCGTCCGTCGTCGTCATGCCTCCAGGGTGGACCGGCGGGCTGACGGCGAACTTGCCGCTAACTTGCGGCGGCTGTTAGCGCAGGCTGCTCGCGGCGGCGTCGCGCCACAACTGCACGCCCGCCCGCTCACCGATGGTGCGGGCCTCCCGGTAGTGCGCCTCGGCAGCGGGAAGGCCGAGGTACCGGGCGAGGTCGCCGAGGATCTGGGCGGTCGGCCAGAGTGTTATCAGCAGCGACTCGGCACCGACGGGCTGCGCGGCGTACGGCTGCAGCGCCTCATAGGCGGACCCTGCGCGCTCACGGTCATCGGCGGCGATACCGAGTAGTCCGCGAACACCGGTCGTGAACAGCCACATGCGATCCCGGGGGACCGGGAGCATCGGGCCGGCCGCCGAGCGGGCCTCGGCCGCATGACCGGCGGCGGCCAGCCCCAGCGCGTACAGTTCGGGGAACCAATCGGCCAGGGACGGTTCAGCGGCAGACAGGGGCCCGGCCCTGCATGATCAGCAGTGCTGACGCGGCGACCGAGTCCACCGCGACAGCGTGCACCCGCAGCCCGAACCTGCTCAGCTGACCGGCCGCCTCCCGGTAGCGTTCCGCGGCGCGAGGGTTGCCGTTCAGCGCCGTCCGCATCGCGCGGTACAGGCCCACCGCGGCTTCGATCGTGGGCAGCTGGTACCGCTCCGCGATCCGCGCGGCCTCGGCGGCGTGCCAGTCCGCTGCGCGAAAGTCGGCGGTGCCGCAGCTGGCCGCCATGAGCATCGCCTGGGCGGCCGCCTCCGCGGTCGCCGGCTTGCCGCTCACCATGAGCAGTTCGCCGCCTATTCTCAGCCGCTCGTCCGGCCCACCGGAACGGAAGCTCTGCGTCCAGCGGCCGATGAGGGACATGGCCAACAGGACCGGGTCGCCGAGCCCCCGGGCCATCGTCACTGCCTGGGCGGAGGCATCGTAACCGCGCGTGGTCGCGGCGTCCTCCAGTTCGATGGCCAACGTGGTAAGCAGTCGGCAGCGCAGCGGGTGGTCGCCCGACGGGAGTTCCCGCAGCAGCCGTTCGGCTGCGCCGACCAACTCGCAGTCGGTTTCGCCGGACTCGCGGAAGAACAGTACCCGCGGCACGTCCAGGGCGGTGATCGTGCGGGCGAGCAGCGGCGGGTCGTTCAGCTGCACTGCGGCGCGGACGGCATGCCGGCGCAGCGGGCCGGCTATGGCCAGCTGGCCGTTGTGGGACAGCGCGCGAATGAGGCCGAGCACAAGCTCCAGCCTTTCCCGCGCGTCAGCGCCCTGATCTCTGCGCTCCGCCGTGTGAGGCTGGTCGAGGAACTCAAGTGCCTGCTCCCGTAGCCGGGCGGCCTCGTGAAAGGCGAATCGCCGCTCCGCCTGCCCGGCGGCGAGGCCGCAGTACCTGGCGGCCTTGGCCGGTCAGCCTGCGTTGGTTCGAACCCAACACCTGCCACCACCTGCGAAAACGGCCCGCTGGCTGCGAATTCTCGCGGCTGGCGGACCGTTTTTCTCTGTCCCGGCGTGTGTCATCTTGAAGCGCTGTAGACCGTCGTGTCGCGGTGTCCACGGACGCGTAGCGGACGGGATCGGTGCCCTAGGACGGTCGGTGCGCACCGTCGGCTGTTTTACGGACGGCCACGGACGGGGCCGTGCCAGCGGCGTGTTCCGGCTCGACGTGCGCCGTTGAGTCGGGTTTGCGGGTGCTTCGGCGACCGCGTTGATGGCGTGCTGACTCTCGGCTACTCGCGCCAGGCGCCGTGTGCCCCGTGTCCGCTGGGAATGCCGAGTTCGCGCGTTGGTGTCAGGAACGAAGGGTACGCAGGCCGGTGCGGATTTCGCTGACCAGGATCTCGGGCTGTTCCAGGGCCGCGAAGTGCCCGCCCTTGTCGGCCTCGCCGTAGTGGATCAGGTTGCTGTAGGTGTCTTCGATCCAGCTTCGCGGCAGGCGTGGGATGTCCTTCGGGAAGACGGTCACCGCGACCGGAAGCGTCAGCTTCGGGCCGGCGAAGGTGCCCGATTTGTTCTCCCAGTAGATGCGGCCGGACGACGCTGCGCTGTTGGTGAACCAGTAGAGGGATATCGCGTCGAGCATGTCGTCCCTGCTGAGGGCGTCCTCGGCGAGCCCGTGGTTGTCGGTCTTGGACTGGAACTTATCGTAGATCCAGGCTGCCTGGCCGGCGGGAGAGTCCGCCAGGGCGAATCCGACAGTCTCCGGCTTCGTGCCCTGGAGGTGGTTCGCCCCGCCGAGATCGCCGGTGTAGAGGGCGAGGGTCTCCACGGCGTAGCGCTGTTCGGGCGACAAGGTGCCGGGTATCTGCGCGGGAAAGGCGTACTGGGTGTTCAGGTGAATTCCGAGAAGCCCCTCAGGCTGCATGGCCCCGAGGGCGGTGGTGACGACGGCACCCCAGTCGCCGCCTTGCGCGGCCCATCTCGTGTAGCCGAGACGCTTCATCAGCTCCGCCCACGCGCTTGCGATGCGCGATACAGTCCACCCGGTCTGCGTGGGCTTCTGGGAGAACCCGAACCCGGGGAGCGACGGGACGACGACGTCGAATGAATCGGCGGCGTCTCCTCCGAACGAAACCGGATCGGTCAGCGGGCCGATCAGCTTCAGGAACTCGACGATCGAGCCCGGCCATCCGTGCGTGAGTATCAGCGGCATCGCGCCGGGATTCTCGGACCTGACGTGGATGAAGTGGATGTCCAGCCCGTCAATCTCGGTCAGGAACTGGGGGAAGCGATTGAGCCCGGACTCGAAGCGCCGCCAGTCGTAGCCGCGCTCCCAGTAGTCGACAAGCGATCTGGCGTTCTCTACGCGAACCCCTTGCGACCAGTCGCCCACCGTTTCCGGATCCGGCCACCGGGTTCTGGCCAGTCGCTGCTTCAGGTCGTCGATCTCCGAATCCGGGATCGAGACGGTGAACGGGCGGACGAGGGCCGGGGCCGGCGGCGTCGGTGCGGTCATTGCCTTCTCTTCTCCTGAGCTTCGAAGCACGGCGCAACTCTCCGTTGCACACTGCTGTGCAGCCTACTTCATTGCACGCTGGTGTGCAACAATGGTGGCGTGCCTGCCGAGTCCTCCCGCGTTCGCTCGATGAACGAGACGCGCGATCGCATCCTCGACGTCGCCCTCGACGTGCTGGGAGAGAACCCCGACGCCGGAATGGGCGACATCGCCGCCGCCGCCGGCGTCGTCCGCCGCACGGTCTACGGCCATTTCCCCTCGCGCCTGGACCTGGTTCGGACACTCACCGAACGGGCCGTCACCGAGATGACAGCCGTGCTCAGCGAAGCCAGCGCCTCCGGCGCGGGAGCGGACGCGACGTGGGCCGGATTCATCGCCCGCGTCTGGCCGGTGGCGCACCGGTACCGGGTGCTGCTGGCGCTGCGCCGCGGCGAGTACGGCGAGGCGATCCACGGCCTGCTCGGGCCAGTCGATGAGCTCCTCGCCGGCCTCGTGAAACGGGGCCAGGACAGCGACGTGTTCGCACGGCACCTGCCGGCGGCCATTCTGAGCCAGCTTGCCTACGGCGTCGTGTTCGCCATCGCGGACAGCGACCTGCCGAACGGGACCCTCGGCGCCCGGGCAGCGACGATCACGAGCCTGCTGATGCTGGGAGTTCCCGAGACGCGCGCAATCGCTCTCGCGGGCGGCCAGCCCTGACCCGCAGCACTCGAGCGGAGCCGCGGACCGTCCTGCTCCGGACACGACATCGTCACCGCACCCCGCCAAGAATCCGGTGAGAACAGTGTGATCGCGACGATGTCGACGGGTCTCTAGTCGAGGGTGTCTGCCGCTCAGCCCGGATCGCGCTCGCTGAGGTCAGAAAATCGCGCGGCCTTGCGCCGTTCGCGGTATGCGCGCAGGTTGAGCGCGTTGGCACAGGCGGCGGTGTCGAACCAGGTTCGGCTGTTGTTCTTGGACTGGTCGAAGAACACTTCGTGGCACCGCGCGTTGTGACATACCTTGAGACGGCCTCGGCGCAGCGGTGGTTGGCGGCGTCGACGAGCGCGTGGGCGGACGCCGCCGGCGTTCCAGCGGCGGCCCTCGCCGGACCACTGAGCTCGGCGGATCTCGACGAGGTCGTGGCTCTGCGCGCCGCGGTCTTCGCCGCGGTCACCGGCAGCGACGCCGCCGAGACCGACCAGGTACTCGATCCGACGAGCGTCGAGGCCGCGATCGACGCGCATGGAGTGGTTCATCTCTCTAGCGGCGGCCGTGCGTCTGATCTGCTCCGCGGTCGTGTGCTGATCGAGATGTACAACGCGCAGCTCATCGGAACCTGGCGCTCGTAGCTATTCAAGGGATTACAGAGGTTGAAAGGTCGGGGTCTGAGCGTTAGGGCGGTTCGGGTTCGAGGGCGAGTCCGGTCTGGCCGAGGAATGCGGTGATGAGCTCGGGGCGGTGCTGTATGCGCCGGAGGCGGTTCCTGACGGTGGCCGTGAGCTGGTCCAGGGTGCAGGCGGCGAGGTTGCCCGGGCCGTTCTTCATTTTCGGCCAGGCGCCCTCGGCCGGGTTGAGGTCGGGGGCGTAGGAGGGCAGCTGGGTGACGGTCAGCCAGTCCTGGTGCGCGCCGGTGAACTCGCGCATCACCTTGCTGATGCGGGTGTTCAGGTTGTCCCAGATGACGATGACCGGGGCGTTCAGCTGGCGGTGCGCGGCAGCGATCAGGCCGGCGTAATCGGGCCTTCGCCGACCCGCGCACTGAGATCGCCAAAGACAGGTGGGACCTGACCGTCCTGGGCCATCACGGCTGGCTCACCTTCACCGGCATCAGCCAGCGCTGGCTGCGTGAGGCCGTCAAAGGCTGGGCCGCCCATGACCTGCCGCGGCGCCGGGGCAAGCAGGCAGGCGCCCGGCTCAATGAGATCGCCGGCGCGATGGTGCGCCTGTCAGCGATCCTGCGGGCCGGCCGCCGCGATCAGGGAGAGAATCCGGCCGAGCTCGGCCGCGCCGACATCGAGGCGTTCTTGCACCGGCTGGCCTTCCTGGCCGCCGACGGGCAGCTGTCTGCTTACTGCCGCGTCA
>Ga0209881_1000196_pt1 | contig 17296 bp, 15 predicted proteins | sample PersoiDNA2013193_FD_185804 | JGI IMG/M metagenome (GOLD analysis project Ga0209881, IMG submission 185804) | Permafrost soil microbial communities from the Arctic, to analyse light accelerated degradation of dissolved organic matter (DOM) -... | ecosystem: Environmental > Terrestrial > Soil >... | reverse complement strand
GCGCCGCGGTGGCGCGCGCGAGGTGTCGAGGCGCTCCGTTCGGGTACGGCGCGGCGCTTGACCGCGTGTCGGGTTCATGATAAATACTGTAGCTTTACGTGGCGGGCGCGGCCGCGTGTGTCCATCCTTCCCACGCGTCTAACCGAGAGTGGAGGCTTCGAGAGATGGCTGACGACTATGCACAGACGATCCCCAAGCAGGAGTTCGGGCCGATGGGCGGGCGCGACCGGGTCCACATGACGCTGCACGACACCACCGCTAACCCGGGCCCGCTGGGCCTCATGGCGTTCGGCCTTACCACGGTGCTGCTGAACGTCCACAACGCCGGCCTCATCCCCTTGAGCGGCATCATCCTCGCAATGGGCATGTTCTACGGTGGCCTCGCCCAGATCATCGCGGGCATCATGGAGTGGAGGAAGAACAGCACCTTCGGCATGACCGCGTTCCTTTCATTCGGCTTCTTCTGGCTGACCTTCGTCGGCATCTTCGCGTTCCCCAAGTGGATCGGCTCAGCCGGCCTCGAGCTCGGCGCTACGAGCACGGCTCTCGGCTACTATCTGCTGGCATGGGGCCTGTTCACCGGGCTCATGTACGTCGCCACGCTGCGCATCAACCGCGCGTTGCAGACCGTGTTCCTGAGCCTGACCGTCCTGTTCCTGCTGCTCGCCATCGGCGAGTGGACGGGGAACGAGATGATCACCAAGATCGCCGGCTGGGAAGGCATCTTCGTGGGCCTCTCGTCCGTCTACGCTTCTATCGCGCAAATCTGGAACGAGCTCTACGGCCGCGTGGTTCTGCCGCTGGGTCCGTACAACAAGTAGTAACGCTCCGCCGGCGCGCAGGCGCGCCGCGAAGCGAGAGACACGACGGGCCGGGGCTGCGCAGGCAGCCCCGGCCCGTCGCTTGTCTACCAGTCGATGTCGTCCAGGGCGCCCTTCTCCCAGCGCAGCTCGCAGAGGATCGTCGTGACCGCGAACGCGTGGTCCGTGGGCTCCTGCCGCCGCCTCCTTCTGATGATGGCGACGAGTTCTGTCCCACGCTTGAGACGGGGCGGGCGTCGCTGCCCGTGCAGGCGGGCCCCGGTATATCCTTGCCGCGTCGCGGCAAACGTCCCGCGGCGGGATTTCCGCCGCGTCTTCCCGGAGGTGACCATGAGCGTCACAAGTGAGTCGAGCCCTGCCGTCGCGGCGGACTTTGTGCTGCGCGGCGCGAGCGAACTGGTCACGATGAGCGCACCGCCGGCCGAGGGCCTCGGCGCGATCGCGGGCGGCGCCCTCGCGGCCAAGGACGGCGTGATCGTCTGGGTGGGGCGCGAGGCGGAGCTGCCGCAGGCAGTGCACCTCGCGCCCGACGGCCTCGATATCGATGCTCAGGGACGCTGCGTGCTGCCCGGCTTCGTCGACGCGCACACGCACGTGCCGTTCGCCGGGTCGCGGGCCGCCGAGTACGGCGAGCGGCTCGCCGGGGTCAGCTACGGCGAGATCCTCGGCGGCCGCGAGCGCGGCAGCGGCAAGCGCGGACGCGCCGCGCAGCGCAAGGACGCTGGTCGCGGCGGCGGCCGAGCAGACGCCGGAGGGCGGCCTCGGCCGCGCGCACCTGCGCCTGATCGACGACGCCGGCGCCAAGACCCTGACCAAGGCCGCCGGCGCCCAGATCCAGCCCGGCGGCGCCGTCAAGAGCGACGGCTGCAGCGCCTACCGGGCGCCGCCCGCAGAGTCCACGCCGCAGGCCGCCGGCGAGCCGCTGCCCTCCGGTGCACATCGTCACCCCCCAACTTCACGCGCTGGCGACTCGACGTCTTCCAGGGCGTCAGCGCCGCGCACCTGCAGTCCTGCCTCGACGAGTTCTGCTAGCGGGTCTGGCCGCCGTGACCAGCGGCTCGACCTCTTGCGCCGCATCCTGAAGCGCTGCGTCCTTCACACGCCACCGGCCACATACTCCCAGCTGATCGCGGCCTGAGTTGAGGGGATGGTCAGTCGTTAATAGTCGCTAAAGACCAGCCAACTATCGGCCTCCAACTTGTACTTGATGTACACGGACTGACGATGGCCGGAGGGGCGCTGGGGCATGGGGCGGGCCGCCTGCGGCAGCCGCCTCCGCCGGCCCACTTGGCCACGGTGTACCAGTTGGCCCATGTCCGGCGGGCAAGTTTGACCCGGATGGCGACTGCGGGGTGGTACACGAGAGCGTATACTCCGGGCGCCCCGCGCCACCGTCTCAGGCGCGCGTGGCATTCGACGGAGTCATGCACAGACCCCAACCCGGACCGCCTAGTGGAGGGCACTACATGAGCAGATTTGTCGACGAATTCATGGCCGAACTCACGGCCAAGAACCCCGGCGAGCCCGAGTTCCATCAGGCCGTCATGGAGGTTGCGGAGGCCCTCGAGCCCGTGCTCGACAAGAACCCGCAGTACCGCAAGGCCAAGGTCCTCGAGCGCCTCGCCGAGCCCGAGCGCGTCATCATGTTCCGCGTCCCCTGGGTCGACGACAAGGGCGAGATCCAGATCAACAAGGGCTATCGCGTACAGATGAACAGCGCCATCGGCCCCTACAAGGGCGGCCTGCGCCTGCACCCCAGCGTTTACCTTGGCCTCCTCAAGTTCCTCGCCTTCGAGCAGGTCTTGAAGAACTCGCTGACGACGCTGCCCATGGGCGGCAGCAAGGGCGGCTCCAACTTCGACCCCAAGGGCAAGAGCGACGCCGAGGTGATGCGCTTCTGCCAGAGCTTCATGACTGAGCTCTGCCGCCACGTCGGCCAGTTCACCGACGTCCCCGCCGGCGACATCGGCGTGGGCGGCCGCGAGATCGGCTTTATGTTCGGCCAGTACAAGCGCGTCCGCAACGAATTCGTCGGCGTGTTCACCGGCAAGGGCCTTAACTGGGGCGGCTCCCTGATCCGCCCGGAGGCCACCGGCTATGGCGCCGTGTACTTCGCCGCCGAGATGCTCGCCACGCGCCGCGAGACCCTCGAGGGCAAGACCTGCCTCGTCAGCGGCTCGGGCAACGTGGCCCAGTACGCCACCGAGAAGATCCTCGACCTCGGCGGCAAGCCGGTCACCCTCAGCGACTCGTCGGGCTACATCTACGACGAGGCCGGCATCGACCGTGCAAAGCTCGCCTTCGTGCTCGAACTCAAGAACGTGAAGCGCGGACGCATCAGTGAGTACGCCGACAAGTTCAAGAGCGCGGTCTTCACAGCGTGTGACGACGGCAAGGACTTCAACCCGCTGTGGGACCACAAGGCCGACTGCGCCTTCCCCTGCGCCACGCAGAACGAGATCAACGCCAAGGATGCCCAGAACCTGGTCGAGAACGGCGTGCATGTGGTCTGTGAAGGCGCCAACATGCCGACGGTGCCCGAGGGCGTCGAACTCTTCGTCGAGAAGAAGCTCCTCTACGGTCCCGGCAAGGCCGCCAACGCCGGCGGGGTGGCCACCTCGGGTCTCGAGATGAGCCAGAACAGCCTGCGTCTCAACTGGACGCGTGAAGAAGTGGACGCCCGCCTGCGCGGCATCATGAAGGCCATCCACAAGCAGTGCATCAATGCCTCTGCCGCCTACGGCTTCGAGGGCAACTACGTGGCGGGCGCCAACATCGCCGGCTTCCTCAAGGTCGCCGACTCGATGCTGGACCAGGGCGTCGTCTGACCGCCTGAGCAAAGGAGCTATCACGATGAAGAAGATCGAGTGCTACATCCAGCCGTACAACCTCGACACGGTCGCCGAGGCGCTGGCCGTTGAGGGCGTGCTGGGCATGTCGGTCGCCGAGGTCAAGGGCTTCGGGGTACAGAAGGGCTTCACGCGCGGCGAGGACGTCAAGGCCCACGAGTACCGCTTTCACCCCAAGATGAAGGTCGAGATGGTCGTGCTCCAGAAGGACGTGGAGCGCATCGTGAGCGCCATCGCCGCTTCGCTCAAGAGCAACCAGATCGGTGAGGGCAAGATCTTCGTCACCCCGGTCGACGACGCCGTGCGCACGCGCACCGGCGAGCGCGGCCGCGACGCCATCAAGTAGGACGCAGCGGCCCGCAGGCCGCGCGCCGGGAAGGCCGAGGGGGCCGGCCACCGCAGGGTGGCCGGCCCCCTCGGCCGTACGGGTCGTGATGCCGGTCAGATCAGCTCGAACTCGCGCTCGAAGTCGGCCTTCGAGCGCGCCCCGATGATCTTCTTGTCTGGCTGACCATCCTTGAAGAGCATGATCGTCGGGATGCTCATGATGCCGAACTTGCTGGCGATCCCCGGGTTCTCGTCGACGTTGACCTTGCCGATGGCCACCTTGTCGCCGTGCTCCTGGGCGATCTCGTCGATGATCGGGCCGACCATGCGGCACGGGCCGCACCAGGGCGCCCAGAAATCGACGATCATCGGCGTCGCGGCCTTGCCCACCTCGTCGTCGAACGTCGCGTCGGTCAGGGTCTTGACTTCGCTTGCCACCTGGACTCCTCCTTGGCGCGGCGGGGTCAGCCCCGCCCATGGTTACCTTTCGTGCCTTACAGACTCTCGAGCACGCGCGTGAGGCCTGCCTGCACCTCGTCGGCGATGGGGCCGAGCTCGGGATTGCCCACCATGCCGAACATGGCGCCGGCGTTGACCACCGCTACCCTCGTGCCGGCGTCGGTCTCGTAGACCACCACGTTGCACGGGAGAAGCAGGCCGAGGTCGGCCTCCACGGCGAGCGCCGCGTGCGCGAGCTTGGGGTTGCAGGCGCCGAGGATCACATGGGGGCGACCGTCGACACCGAGCTTCTCCTTCATCGTCTCCTTGACGTCGATCTCGGTGATCACGCCGAAGCCCTCGGCCTTGAGGGCCTCGAGAACGCGCGGCAGGACCGTGTCGTAGGACTCGGTCAGGTCGCGTCCGACGCCGTACTCGACTGCCTGCATGACGAACCTCCTGGAACAACGGGGACAACGACATATACCCATGGGGGTATATCCTTACGCCTCAGCCCGGCCACGTGCTCAGAGCTACCATGCCCGCGGCGGGCAGCGGTCAATCCCGGGCGGCGAGTGTAGCCGCGGCCTCATCCTCGCGCCTCGCGGACCGTTTCGGGTATCATTCTGGGTTCACGGCCGGCGCCGCCCGCGGCGGCGGCCGCAGGCAGTCCCCGCGGAAAGGGCGTGGTGAGCGTGAGAAGCGACGAGATCAAACGCGGCGTGGCGCGTGCCCCGCACCGTTCGCTGCTGCGCGCGCTCGGCATCAGCGACGCCGAGATGGAGAAGCCGTTCATCGGCGTCGCCAACTCTTTCAGCGAAGTCGTGCCCGGTCACATGCACCTGCGCAGCGTCGTCGAGGCCGTCAAAGCCGGCGTGCGCGGCGCCGGCGGCGTGCCCCTCGAGTTCGGCGTCATGGGCATCTGCGACGGCATCGCCATGAACCACCTCGGCATGCACTACTCCCTGCCCAGCCGCGAGCTCATCGCCGATACCGTCGAATCGATGACCATCGCCCACGCCTTCGACGCGCTGGTGCTCGTGCCGACCTGCGACAAGATCGTGCCCGGCATGCTCATGGCCGCCATGCGCCTCAACGTGCCCGCCATCATGGTCGGCGGCGGGCCCATGCTCGCCGGCCACCTGGACGGCCGCACCATCGACCTCAACAGCGTCTTCGAGGCCGTGGGCCGCCACCAGGCAGGCACCCTTGACGACGACGGCCTCGAGGCCGTCGAATGTGGCGCCTGCCCCACCTGCGGCTCCTGCTCGGGCATGTTCACGGCCAACTCCATGAACTGCCTCGCCGAGGTCATCGGCATGGCTCTGCCGGGCAACGGCACGATCCCGGCGCCGTACAGCGAGCGCCTGCGCTACGCCAAAGACGCCGGCGCCAAGGTCATGGACGTGCTGGCCGCCGACCTCAAGCCCCGCGACCTGCTCACCGACGCCGCGGTCGGCAACGCTCTGGCGGCCGACGCCAGCCTCGGTTGCAGCACCAACACCGTTCTTCACCTGGCGGCGATCGCCACCGAGGCGGGCCTCGAGTTCGACCTGCGGCGCATCAACGAGGTCGCCGCGCGCGTACCGCACATCTGCAGGCTGGCGCCCGCCGGCGAGCACCACATGGAAGACCTGTACCGGGCCGGCGGCGTGCAGGCCGTGATGAAGCGGCTCATCGACGCCGGCCTCATGGACGGCTCCGCCCGCTCTGTGGCCGGCGGCGCCGTCGCCGAGGCGGTGGCCGGCGCCCGCGTCGTCGACGACGACGTGATCCGGCCCCTCGAGCGCGCCTACCACGCTACCGGCGGCCTGGCCGTGCTCTTCGGCAACCTCGCCCCCCACGGCGCCGTCGTCAAGGAGGGTGCTGTGGCCGACGAGATGCTGCGCCACAGCGGCCCCGCTCAGGTCTTCGAGAGCGAGAAAGACGCCGTGGCGGCCATCGCCGACGGCCGCATCCGCAGCGGCTCGGTGGTCGTGATCCGCGGCGAGGGCCCCAAGGGCGCCCCCGGCATGCCCGAGATGCTCAGCGCCACGTCGATGCTCGCCGGCCAGGGCCGCGACAAGGACGTGGCGCTCATCACCGACGGCCGCTTCAGCGGCGCCACGCGCGGCGCCGCCATCGGCCACGTGGCGCCCGAGGCGCACGCCGGCGGCCTCATCGGCCTCGTCCACGAGGGCGACACCATCAGTATCGACATCCCCGCACGCGCCCTCACCCTTGACGTCCCGGAGGAAGAGATCGCGCGGCGCCGGGCGGCGCAGCCGCCCATCACGCCGCGCGCCGGCGTAACCGGCTACCTCGCCCGTTATGTCAAACTCGTCTCCGGCGCGGAGAAGGGAGCTGTCCTCCAATGACACCGGACAAGAAGACCAAAGGCGCGAAGGCCCTCGTCACGGCTCTCGAGGACGAGGGCTGCGACGTCATCTTCGGCTTTCCCGGCGGCGTGGCCATCCCGTTCTACGACGCCCTCTACGACGCCAAGAAGCTGCGGCACGTGCTGGTGCGCCACGAGCAGGGCGCCGCGCACGCCGCCGACGGCTACGCCCGCGCCACCGGGAGGGTGGGCGTCTGCACATCCACCAGCGGGCCCGGCGCCACCAACCTCATCACCGGCATCGCCAACGCCTACCTCGACTCGGTGCCGCTGGTGGCCATCACCTGGCAGGTGCGCAGCGACCTCATCGGCACCGACGCCTTCCAGGAGGCCGACATGACGGGCATCACGCTGCCGATCGTGAAGCACTCGTATCTCGTCAAGGACGCGGCCGACCTGCCGCAGGTGGCTCACGAGGCGTTCCACATCGCCTCCACGGGGCGTCCCGGCCCGGTGGTCATCGACGTCCCCGTCGATGCCGCGCTGGGCGACTGCGTCTACCAGCGCCAGGTGAGCACCGACCTGCCCGGCTACAAGCCCACCGTCAAGGGTCACATCAAGCAGATCCGCGCCGCCGCTAAGGCCATCAACGAGGCCCAGCGGCCGGTGCTGTACCTGGGCGGCGGCGTCATCAGCGCGGGCGCCGCCCCCGAGATCCTGCAGCTCGCCGAGCTGCGGCGCCTGCCGGTCGCCACCACACTGATGGGCCTCGGCGCCTTTCCCGAGACGCACGAGCTCTCCATGGGCATGCTGGGCATGCACGGCACCGTCACCGCCAACTACGCGGTGCACGAGTGCGACCTGCTCATCGCCGTGGGGGCGCGCTTCGACGACCGCGTCACCGGCAAGCTCAAGGCCTTCGCGCCGCACGCGCGCATCATCCACGTCGACGTGGACCCGGCCGAGATCGGCAAGAACGTGGCGCCGCTCATCCCCATCGTCGGCGACGCCAAGCACGTCTGCGCCGGCCTGGTCAATGAGCTTCAGGGCATGGAATGGCCCCCCGAGCGCACGGAGCCCTGGCTGGCGCGGATCGCCGAGCGCCGGCGGGAGTTCCCGCTGCACTACGAGGATCCCACCGACGGCACCCTGGCGCCTCAGTTCGTGATCCAGGAGATCGACCGCGTGACGGCCCACGACGCCGTGGTGTGCACCGACGTCGGCCAGCACCAGATGTGGGCGACGCAGTACTACACCTACACCTTCCCGCGGCAGTTCATCAGCTCGGGCGGCCTGGGCACGATGGGCTTCGGCCTGCCGGCGAGCATCGGCGCCAAGATCGGCCGCCCGGACGCCACCGTGGTCGACATCAGCGGCGACGGCGGCTTTCAGATGACCATGCAAGAGCTGGCCACGGCGGTGAACTACGACGTGCCCGTGGTGGTCTGCATCCTCAACAACGGCTATCTGGGCATGGTGCGCCAGTGGCAGGAGCTCTTCTGGAACAAGCGCTACTCGTTCACCTGCATCGACGTGCAGCCCGACTTCAAGCTACTGGCCGAGGCCTTCGGGGCAGTCGGCATGCGCGTCACCGACAAGGATCAGGTCGAGCCGGCGCTGCGCGAGGCCATCGCCTGTGGCCGCCCGGCGGTGATCGACTTCAAGACTTCGCCGGAAGAGAACGTGTACCCCATGGTGCCGGCCGGCAGCGAGATCACCGAGATGATCGGCGGCCACGGCAAGGACGGGAGGAAGTCATGAAGCACACCCTCTCCATCCTCGTCGAGAACAAGCCCGGCGTGCTCACGCGGGTCGCCGGGCTGTTCGCGCGTCGCGGCTTCAACATCGAGAGCCTGGCGGTGGGGCTCAGCGAAGACCCGAAGCTGTCGCGCATCACCATCGTCATCGACGGCGACGAGCACCCCGTGGACCAGGTCACCAAGCAGTTGCACAAGCTCATCAACGTGCTCAAGATCCGCGACCTCGACCCCGACAACGCCGTCTCCGCCGAGCTGCTGCTGGTGAGGGTCGCCGGCGAGGGCGACAAACGCACCGAGGCGCTGCAGATCGCCGAGATCTTCAAGGCCAAGATCGTCGACGTCGACCGGCGCGCCATCACGTTGCGCGTGGTCGGCACGAACGACAAGCTCGAAGCGCTTCTCGAGCTGCTGCAGCCGCTGGGCGTCCTCGAGGTCGTGCGCACGGGCACCATCGCCATGGGGCGCGGGAGGGGCTGACGCCCGCCCGCGCCGTGCGGGCAACGGCGGCGCATTCGGCAGTCGTGCCGCCCGGTCCACCAAGTCCTTGCTGGTGGGCTTCGCCGTCACATCCGGGTTCGCCACGCTGACCGGCGGCATGGCGCTCTGGGCCGCTCGCCGGGCGACCAAGCTCGCGTCGTAGTCTTGAACACACTCACCTCGAGAGGCTCTCGGCTCTACCCTTGCAGCTTCGCGGTCAGCGCCGGCGCGAACTTCATGACGTCGGCCACCACCAGCACGTCGGCCGTCTCGCCGATCGGGGCATCCTTGTCCTTGTTGATGGCCACGACGAAATCCGACTTCTTCATCCCGGCAAGGTGCTGGATGGCGCCGCTGATCCCACAGGCTATGTAGAGTTTGGGGCTGACGGTCTGACCGGTGATCCCCACCTGACGGCTGTGTTCGACCCACCCGGCGTCCACCACAGGTCGGCTCGCACCCAGTTCGCCTGATATGGCCTTGGCCAACGCGGCGATCACCGGCACGTTGTCCTGCTTGCCGATGCCTCGTCCAGCACTGACGATCACCTCGGCCCGCGTGAGGTCGACCTCCTTGGCTTCAGCCGGCTCGTAGCCGACGAACTGCACGTTCGCAGGCCCCGCAAAGTCCAGCTTCTCCACCTGCGGTGTCCCTTGCGGCTCGCCTTCGAAGGTGAAGGCTCCGGCCTGGATGGTAAGGACGACTCTTGCTGTGGCGGGCTTGACGGTCCGGCGCATCTTGCCGTTGCAGGCCCCCGTTTCGAAGCCGCCGTCGACGATGCCGATCACTTCCGACACCTGTGCACTCTTCAGAGCGGCGGCCACCCTCGGTGCCAGGTCCCACCCGTAGGACGAGTGCTGGAAGATGATGTAGTCGGGGCTCTCCTTCTCGACGGCAGCCAGCACAAGCCCCTTGTGCGCAGCGGGATTGTATTCGCCGTAGGTGGCAGCATCAGCCAGGTAGACCTTGCCGCCGTAGCGCGGCGTGTTAGCCGCATCGCCGACGAGGACCATGGCAGTGTCGGCCCCCAGTTGGCCGGCGAACGCGAGCAGTTCGTAGGTGGACTCGAGAAGCTGACTTTCTCGGTATTCGCAGATGAGCAGAGCTTTCACAAAGGCCTCCTTGATGAGTCAGGCAGAGGCGCGGCCCAGGCCGGGACCGGTGCGTGACCTGGCCCGCGGCCGTGACCTGCCCTATCGGAGTACGGTGGTCCTCTCCTTGAGGATGGCGATCAGCTGGTCGGCCATCTCGGCGACGTCGCCTTCGAGCACGATGCCGCCGCCCTTCTTGGCCGGCGGGTGGAAGCTGGCCGTCGTCGCCAGGGCCTCCTCGTGGAGCAGCTCGGCCACCGGCACGGTGAGGAGCTCCTTCCTCTTCGCCTTCATGATGTTGGGCAGGGTCGGGTAGCGGGGCACGTTGAGCCCCGACTGGCAGGTGAGCAGCGCCGGGGCGCTCAGCTTGACGACGCCCTTGATGCCGCCCTCCAGCTCGCGTTTGACGGTGACGGCGCCGTCCGCGTAGTCGAAGGCGACGATGGTCGTCACTGAGGGGATGCCGAGCTGCTCGGCGAGGGCGACGCCCACCTGGGCCGAGCCGCGGTCCTGCGACTGCATGCCGGTGAAGATCAGCTCGAAGCCCTTGTCGCGGGCGAAGGCGGCGATGATGGCGGCGATCTGCCAGGGGTCCTTGAGGGCGGCCTGCGGGTCCTGGACGTGCACCGCCCGGTCGCAGCCCATGGCGAGCACCTTCTTGAGGGCCTCCACGACGCGGTCGGGGCCGATGGAGAGCACGGTGAGGTCGACTGCGTCGCCGAGTTGCTCGCGCAGCTGCACGGCCTCTTCGACCGCGTATTCGTCGTACTCGTTGACGCGGAAGGCGAGGTCCTGCTCGGAGAACCAGAGCCCGGCGCCGTCGGGCTTGAAGCGCGATTCCATGTCGGGAACTTGCTTGATGCAGACGAGTATCTTCATAGGTGCCTCCGTATCGTTCCTGCGCGAGGGAGAGGTCCCCGGCGGAGCTTCTCTCGGGGACGGGTCAGGGGCCCGTCTCTTCAGTCGATGTCGTTGCAAGGCGCGCCGCCACGATCTCCGCCAGGTCGCCGGCGCGCAGCCGCTCCTCGCAGCCGGCGGTCTTGATCCCGTCCTCGAACATGGTGAGGCAGAAGGGGCAGTTGGAGACGAGCAGCGGCGCCGAGGTGGCCTCGGCCATGTGCACGCGCTCCTCGTTGATGCGCCTGCCCAGGGTCTCGTCGGCCAGGATGCGGCCGCCGCCGCCGCCGCAGCAGAAGCTCTCAGGGCCCGACTTGTCCATCTCGCTGAGGCGCCCGCCGGCGGCCGCCAGGACGGCCCGCGGCTGGTCGAAGATGTCCATGTAGCGGCCCAGGTAACAGGAGTCGTGGTAGGTGAACTCGAAGGGCTCGGGGGTGAGCGTCAGGCGGCCCTCCTGCAGCAGGCGGGCGATGAAGGTGGTGGAATGCTCGACCGGGATGGTGAGGCCCAAGTCCTGGTAGTCCCGCGCCAGGGTGTTGTAGCAGTGGGGGCAGGTGGTGACGATCTGCCGCACGCGCCAGCCGTAGACCTTGATGGTCTCGATGTTCTCCTGAGCCATCGTCTGGTAGAGGTACTCGTTGCCCAGCTTGCGCGCCGGCTCGCCGCAGCACTTCTCCTGCTTGCCCAGGATGCCGACCTTCACGCCGGCGCTGTTGCAGATCTTGACGAAGCTCCGGGCCACCTCCTGGTTGCGCTGGTCGAAGGAGGCGTAGCAGCCGGCAAAGTAGAGGATGTCGACGTCAGCACCCTCTTCCATGAGCTGCACGTCGAGGCCCTCGGCCCACTCGCCGCGGGAGGCGTAGGCGAGGCCGAAGGGGTTGCCGTTGACCTCGAAGTTGTTGATCGCGGTGCGCACTTCGTCACCGGCGAAGGCGCCCTCCATGAGGGAGAGGTTGCGCCGCATCTCGATGATCTTGTTGACGTGCTCGATGCTCACCGGGCAGATCTCCTGGCAGGCGCGGCAGGTGGTGCAGGACCAGAGCACGTCGCTGGTCACCGTCTCGCAGAGGTTCGCCTCGGGAGCGGAGAAGGCGAGCTCGCCGATCTGCTGCACGACCTTCATGGGGGAGAGCGGCTTGTCGGTGCTCCAGGCCGGGCAGCGGTCCTGACAGCGCTTGCAGCTCGTGCAGGCGTCGGCGTCGAAGATGTCCTTCCAGGTGAGGTCGCTGACCGTGGCGGCGCCGAACTGCTCGGCGCTCTCGTCCTCGAGGTCGATGGTGGCCAGGGTGCCCTTGGGGGAGAGGTCGCTGAAGAAGTAGTTGGCGGTGGCCGTGAAGATGTGGCGCAGCTTGGTGAAGGGGATGGCGGCGATGAAGCCCACGGCGAGGAAGAAGTGCACCCACCAGAGGACCTTGTGCAGCGACTCGAGCTGCGACGCCGAGAGGCCGCGGAAGGCCTCGGCGAAGAGGTAGCCGACGGGCGAGAAGCGCGCCAGGTCGGGGTTGGAGCCGATCTCCGTGACGGCCATGCGCACGCCCTCGATGACGAAGCCGGTGAGCAGGATGGCGAACAGCAGGGCGTGGACCAGGTAGTCGTCGCGGATCGTCTCGAGGCCCTTGGGGCGCACGATGAAGCGCCGCACGAGGAGGCCGCCGAGCATGAGCAGGGCGACCAGCCCGGCCAGGTCGAGGGCCAGGGAGAAGAACTCGTAGAAGCCCCCCTGGAGGAACTTGATGTGGAACAACAGGTCGAAGAAGTCGGACTGGGCCATGACCAGGAGGGTGCCGATGAAGAGCACCCCGAAGCCCCAGAAGAAGAGGCTGTGCAGGCTCCCCGGGAGGCGCACCTTGAGGACGCGCAGCTGCACGAGGGCGTTCCTCGCAACGAGCCAGAAGCGCTGCGGCAGGTGGTCGAAGCGGTTGAGGCTCTTGCCGAGGCGGTAGGTGGAGGTGCGTCGGTAGAAGCCCCAGATGAAGACGGCGATGGCCGCGAACGCGAACAGGTACATGGGCAGGACGACCACATGACCGACGTTCCAGTAGATCTCTCTGCTTACTTCCACAGGCGTTGCTCCGGTCTCTGCCCGTCGCTACGAAAGGAGGGCCTTGGCGATCACCACGCGCTGCACCTCGCTGGTGCCCTCGTAGATCTCGGTGATCTTGGCGTCCCGGTACATGCGCTCGACTTCGTACTCGACGATGTAGCCGTAGCCGCCGTGGATCTGCACAGCCTCTTTGGTGACGTACATAGCCGTCTCGGCGGCGAAGAGCTTGCACATCGCCGAGTCCATGGCGTAGTTCATCTTATTGTCTTTCATCCAGGCGGCCTTGTAAACGAGCAGGCGGCTGGCCTCAATGCGGAGGTACATGTCGGCCAGCTTGAACTGGATCGCCTGCAGCTTGGAGATGGGGGCGCCGAACTGCTTGCGCTCCTTCGCGTAGGCGAGAGCAAGCCCGTAGGCGCCCTCGGCGATGCCCAAGGCCTGCGACGCGATACCGATGCGGCCACCGTTCAGGGTCTCCATCGCGACCTTGAACCCCTGGCCCTCCTCAGCGAGGAGGTTGGCGACGGGCACGTGCACGTCGTCCAGGGCGAAGGCGGTCGTGTAGCTGCCGCGGATACCCAACTTGTCCTCGTTCTTGAGCACCGTCACGCCCGGGGACTTCAGGTCGATGATGAAGACGGAGATGCCCTTGTGCTTCAAGCTCTTGTCGTGGGTCGCAAAGACAACGCCGGTGCCAAGGCAGGCACCGTTGGTGATGAAGGTCTTGCCGCCGGTGATGACGAACTCGTCGCCTTCGCGCCGGTACATGGTGGTCATGCCGGCCACGTCGCTGCCCACGTCTGGTTCCGTGAGTAGAATACAGCCGATCTTGCGCCCAGTCGCCATGTCCGGGAGGTACTTCTTCTTCTGCTCCTCAGTGCCGAACTGGTAGATCGGAGAGCAGCCCAGGGAACTGTGCGCGGAGATCAGCACCCCACTCGAGGCGCAGGCCTTGGAGACCTCCTCGACCACGAGGACATAGGAGAGGATGTCCAGGCCGGCGCCGCCGTACTCCTCGGGGAGGAAGCACCCCAGGAGCCCCATCTCGCTCATCTTCGCGATCAGCTCGTCTGGGATCTTGTGCTCCTGGTCGATGCTGATGGCAAGCGGCTTGACCTCGTTCTGCACGAAGTCGCGTACCGTGTCCCGCAGCACGTTGTGGTCTTGACTCAGCGCGAAATCCATGTTGACCTCCCCACTCTGTCTCGGCGCTTCTGCGTCACGGAGACCCCTCTTTCCGACTGCTCTCACACCTCCCCGCAGGTCGTCCCGCCGTCTTCGGCCCCAAGCGGTCACTCACCGCCGCCTGGCCGTAAGGGCGACCGCGAATCAGGTAAGTGATTGCAGGCAAATAACCGTCACGAATCTAGCGGCTTCGGATGGATCGTGTAGTTCCAGTCGCCGTGGAACGTGTCGCGGGCGAGGTTGATGGCATCGAACTCTGCATCGCTGACCTTGAGACCTTTGGGGCACTTGCTGCCGTTGATGACCCATTCGTCGCCGTCGCGCACGGCCGTCGTCCGGGTCCCGCCGGCGTCGGAGCCGGCGTCCGGTTCGGTGAGACCGAAGGCGGCCAGCTTGCGACCCGAGGCCAACTCGGGCATCCACGTGCGCTTCTGTTCCTCGGTGCCGAAGAGCCAGATCGGCGTCGTGCCAAGAGATGTATGCGCCTCGACGGTGATGCCGACCGAGCCGTCCACACGCCCCAGCTCCTCGAGCACGATGGCGTAGGCCAGGGTATCGGCGCCGGCGCCACCGTACTCCTCGGGGAACGGCACCCCCATGAAGCCCAGGCCGGCAAGACCCTCGATGATCTCGTAGGGGAAGCGGCCTGACGCGTCAATCTCCTCCGCCTCGGGCGCGATCTCGTTGGTCGCGAAATCGCGGATCGTATCGCGAATGAGAATGTGATGGTCCTCGAAACCGAAGTTCATATGTCCCCCCCTCCTACCATTCGCATGGGGTGTGGACGGTACCGGCAAATATCCTCGCGAGATATATCAGAATCGTGCTCTGCGGCACAACCTGGGGGCTCAGAAGCACCGCGACAGATGCAGCTCGACCCCGGGAAATCGCGTCGCTCGCGCGTCAAGGTCCGACCCCCGCGACGGACACCTGAACGACGGATTCCCGGAGGTCTGCTGAAGGCCCGGCTACCCGCTTGACTCGTGATTGGCCTGGAGTCGTCCTTCCGCTACCATGTGTCATCCGGCAGTCCCCACATGACACTTGACTCCGAAGCTTCGATTCCGGTCCTACGGCCCAGCGAACCCGGAGCCAGGGAACGGGACTATGGGCGGACGCAACGGCTGAAAGGCCGGGAACGCATCTTGGGCGGAAAGGGAAGGCGGGGGTTTCATCGACATGAATGGCCATGTTGCTGAGTATCGCGAGAAGTGCGTCTCTGCTGATGAAGCTATGAAAGCGGTACGGAGTGGCGACTGGATCGAGTACAGCTGGGCGGCGAGTCAGGCATGTCTGCTGGATGAAGCCTTGGCAAAGCGCACGGAAGAACTGCATGACGTGAATTTCCGCGGCGCCGTCCTCATGAAGCCGATGGCCTGCTTCGAGCGTGACCCGAAGGGTGAGCATTTCACCTGGAACAGCTGGCACGCTGGGGGCCTCGAGCGGAAGATGATGAAGCAAGGCGTCGCCTACTTCCTTCCCATGAAGTACTCGGAGGTGCCGCGTTACGTGCGTGAGAACCAGCGTACAGATGTCGTGGCCATCCAGGTCGCACCGATGGACGAGCATGGGTACTTCAGCTTCGGGGTCACTGTCTCTCACTACGCGGCCGCATGTGAGATGGCACGTACGATCATTGTCGAGGTCAACGAAGACATGCCTAAGGTCCACGGTGGCTACGATCATGGCGTGCATATCTCGAAGGTCGACTACGTCGTCGAAGGAGGTCACCTCGGACTTCCTGAACTGCCTTCTGCATCTCCTTCGGAGACGGACAGGAGGATCGCCGAGTACATCTTGCCCGAGGTCGCGGACGGGGCCTGCATCCAACTGGGGATCGGCGGAATGCCGAACACTCTCGGGAAGATGATCGCGGAATCCGACCTCAAGGACCTCGGTATCCACACGGAGATGCTGGTCGATGCCATGGTCGACATGGTCGAGGCAGGCAGAGTCACCGGAATGCGCAAGACCATCGACCGAGGCCGGGTCGCCTGGTCCTTTGCTGCGGGTACCCAGAAGCTGTACGACTTCATGAACGACAACCCGTCCTTGGCTGCCTACCCCGTGGACTACACGAACGCTGCCTGCATCTCCTCCCAGAATGACCAGGTCGTCTCCATCAACGGCGCTCTCGAAGTCGACCTGGCAGGTCAGGTCTGTTCCGAAACGGCCGGCACGAGTCACGTCAGCGGAGCCGGCGGTCAGCTCGACTTCGTGCTCGCCGCCTATGGGTCCAAGGGAGGCAAGAGCTTCATCTGCCTGCCTTCCACCTACTCGGACAAACAGGGCAAGGTGCATTCCAGGATCAAGCCGATCCCGACGCCTGGCGCCGTGGTCACAGGCACCCGCTCGACCATCCACTACCTGGTCACCGAGTACGGGATGATCAATCTCAAGGGCATGACCAGCTGGCAACGTGCCGAGGCCTTGATCTCGATCGCCCACCCTGACTTCAGGGATAAACTGATCGCCGAGGCAAGAGAGCTCGGGATCTGGCGTCGGAAGACGTCCATTTGACACCGTTCCGACGTCTGAGACCTCCCGGCCTTGCCGCTGGAGTTTCGCCTCCCAGGTAGGCATCATCAAACGTTGTGCGAGCAATCGAAGAGGAGGGACGCATGAGCGCAAGCAAACGCATCACCGTGCAGGAGGCGGCCGAGATCATCAAGGACGGCTCCATCCTCACGTTCTCCGGCTTCACGATCTGGCGCCGGCCATCGCTGTCGTCTACGAGCTGATCCGCCAGAAGCGTAAAGGACTCCACCTCATCGAGGTGAACGGCGGTTCCCACAGCGAGTTCCTGGTGGGCGCGGGCTGCGTGGCCATCTGGGAGTCGTGCTGGATCGGCCATGAGCTGTACGGGAAGTACGGTGCCAATCTCTCACGCAAAGTCAAGAACAAGGAGATCATCGTCGAGGACTACAGCCACATGGAGCCGGAGTTCCGCTTCGCCGCGGCAGCCGCTGGAGCGCCGTTCTCGGTGACCCAGACGGCTCTCGGCACCGACATCCACAATCCGGAGTACGACATGCTCGGCCGGGCCGGCTTGCGAGACGGTCATCGCATCGGCAAGCAGAAGTACCAGTT
>Ga0209881_1000190_pt1 | contig 17685 bp, 11 predicted proteins | sample PersoiDNA2013193_FD_185804 | JGI IMG/M metagenome (GOLD analysis project Ga0209881, IMG submission 185804) | Permafrost soil microbial communities from the Arctic, to analyse light accelerated degradation of dissolved organic matter (DOM) -... | ecosystem: Environmental > Terrestrial > Soil >... | reverse complement strand
CGGCAGCAGCAGTGTACGCGGTTTCCATGTCGCTTACAGCCGTGGTCATGTTATGTGGAGTAGGAGGATGATAGTCGGCTGCATATACTTTGCCAGTCACCAGAGATGATGTCGAAAATGTATTCGACTTATCCATTGTTAATCCAAATCCGGTTATGGTACTCGCGGCGGCTGGACTCACTCCAATATCTCCAGTCACGTGGGTGGTTCCAGTGGTTGAGATTCCTGATTTTGCCAGGATCACGAAATTACCCGCCGTTCCAAGATTTACTACTGCTGGACCGGCCGCCCTTGCCTCGGGCACAGGTGCGAAGACACCGGTGAACATGGACATAAGTAAGGATACTACAACAAGTGTTGCGAAAAGCCTCCTCATGCGTTGCTCCTCTCTAGCATGTGCTGTCGGCGTCCATGACGATGACGGTGGCAGCGCCGTGGAACCCAGTCCACGCGAGCTTTAGAATGACCGGAACGTGCAAATCACTTGTCTTCGATGTGGACCTGCTGCGCAGTGTACGTCGTACCCGACAGAATCACGTGGACCTGAACAGTCTGCCCGACTTTGATGGCAGCAATGTTCGTTCTCCCAGCACCGACCTGTTCTACCTTCGTGTCAGCATTGAGGATGATGTCATTGGCGAAGCCGTCGACGTGCAGCACGGTGGCCGTCACGACTGTGACCTTGCCACGTACCTGCTGGTCGTTGCTGACGGCTGCCTGCTCATTGCTGGGGGTTGTCTGCTCGTCCACCTGTTCCTGTTTTGCCTCCTCCGCGGTGTCCTGCACGATGATGAGATTGGCGAGGAGGGTCGTGTCAGCCTGCTTCGTTCCCTGCACAGTGGCATAGAGCTTGCCTGTAAGCAGCTTGGCTGCTATCTCAGTCGTCGTCATTGCCTTGCCCTGGTACTTGAGCTGTGTTGCCGCCCCGATGACGAACGACTTGCCGTCGACCGTGATGATCGTGGTCGAGACGCCTGTAATCTCACCGTTCACGACAATCTTGGTTCCATCAGTGTTGCTGACTGCCGGCTTGGAAGTTGCTTCCTTTCCCTTCGTCTTAGCAGCTGCCTTCACCTGGCTCATCGCCTTGCCGATGTCGCGGCCTGAAACATTCAGCTGGGCCATGATGCGTCCCCAGCCCAGTCCGTCGGTCCTCAGCTTGAGAACATCCTCCACTGATGTACCTGACTTGTTGGCGATCACGAGCGCAAGGACGCCGTCCGTCTCGGACAACGTGCTGTCATTGACGGTCTGCACAGTCGTCACTGATGTCTGCAGAGCTGTGCCTGTCTGTTGGACCGGAGCAGTTCCCAGTGTCTTTGACATCTTCTTTGCCTGCCGTTCCGCTGCCATAGCCGTGATGACCTGAGGCAGCGTTCCGTTCCGGCCGAAGACCGGCGTTACCGCGCTGAGCCCCATAGTCAGGACAATCGCAATGACAACAGCTCCAAGAGCTGTATTGCGGCGGCGCATATGCACAACGTTCCGCGCGATCCGGTCCCGCACTTTGCTGTGCAGTCCGGCGCCCGGCTCGATATTGTTGAGTTCGTTGTTCAGCATGTCTGTATACTCTCTGTCGTTATGTTCCATGGTCGATGACCTCCCGCAGCCGTTCCCGTGCTCGTGAGAGCCGAGACTTGACTGTTCCTTCCTTCTCACCCGTCATCCATAGGGCTATCCCTTCACGTCGATGCTCTTGCCTTTCAATAGTGATATCCCAGTTGGTTCCAGAAGGTTGCAGAGGCCCCGAATAAGAAAGGCCCCAGTCCTCGGACTGGGGCCGCGTTACCGTGCATGCAAGGTTATCGGTCAGCTCGCAGGACCTTGTCCTTGAGGAACTGCCCCGTCAACGATTCTGGGTTTCGCGCGATCTGCTCGGGCGTGCCGGTCGCTATAATGCGCCCGCCCTTGTCACCACCCTCGGGACCCAGGTCGATGACCCAGTCGGCGTTCTTGATAACGTCCAGGTTGTGTTCGATGACGATGACCGTGTTTCCCTTGTTGGTCAGCTCCTGGAGAACCCCCACGAGCTTTTCGACGTCGGCGAAGTGCAAACCGGTCGTCGGTTCGTCGAGGATATACAGCGTCCTTCCCGCCGTCCGCTTGCCCAGTTCCGCCGCAAGCTTGATACGCTGGGCCTCACCACCCGAAAGGGTCACCGCGCTCTGGCCCAGGCGGATATACCCGAGCCCGACGGCGTCCAGCAGCTTCAGCATGTGCTTGAGGCGTGCATGCGCCTCGAAGAAGTGCAGGGCCTCCTCGACCGACATCTCCAGCACGTCGGCGATGGACTTGCCCTTGTAGCGGACCTCCAGCGTCTCGGAGTTGAAGCGCGCCCCGTGGCACACCTCGCAGGGCACATAGACGTCCGGTAGAAACTGCATCTCGACCTTGGTGAACCCGTTGCCCTCGCAGGCCTCGCAGCGCCCGCCCTTCACGTTGAAGCTGAACCGGCCCGGCTGGTACCCGCGCATCTTCGCCTCGGGCATGCGCGCGAAGACCTCGCGGATGGGCGTGAACAACCCCGTATACGTGGCCGGGTTGCTGCGCGGCGTGCGCCCGATGGCCCCCTGGTCGACCACGATGACACGGTCGATGTATCCGACACCCGTCAGTTTCTCATAGTGGCCTGGCTGGTCCTTGGCGTGATACAACTCGCGTGCCAGCCCCTTGTACAGGCAGTCGTTGATCAGCGTCGACTTGCCCGAGCCGGAGACGCCGGTGATGCAGGTGAACATGTGCAGGGGGATGTCGGCGTCGATGTTCTTGAGGTTGTGCTCTGTCGCACCCGTGATGAGCAGGTGCTCGCCATTGGGCATGCGCCTGGTTGTCGGCAGCGGGACGGACAGCTTGCCCGTCAGGTACTGTCCCGTCAGCGACGTCGGCTCGGCGATGATGTCTGCCAGGCTGCCCGCAGCCACGATGCGCCCGCCGTGTTCGCCGGCCCCCGGGCCCACGTCGACAAGGTAGTCCGCGGTGCGGATGGTCTCCTCGTCATGTTCCACGATGACCAGCGTGTTCCCCAGGTCGCGCAGTTCGCGCAGGGTACTCAGGAGACGCTCGTTGTCACGCGGATGCAGGCCGATGGACGGCTCGTCCAGCACGTAGAGGACGCCCACCAACTTGCTGCCCACCTGAGTCGCGAGGCGCAGGCGCTGGGCCTCGCCTCCGGCGAGTGTCGCCGACGCGCGCGAGAGCGTCAGGTACCCGAGGCCCACGTCCAGGATGAACTTCAGCCTCTCGTTGATCTCGCGCAGGACCTGTTTGGCAATGGTGCGCTGCGTCTCCGTCATCGTTGCCGGCAACTCTGCAGCAAACTGCGATGCCTGGTCGACCGACATGTCGGTGACCTCGGTGATGTTACGGCCGGCCAGCTTGACAGCCAGCGCCTCGGGCTTCAGGCGCCTGCCGTGACAGGTCGGGCAGTCCTTCTGCAGCATGAAGCGCTCATACTCCTCCTTCATCGCGTCCGAGGTCGTCTCCTCATACCTCCGTGCCAGGAGGTTGATGAGCCCTTCCCAGTGGAATTTATAGACGTGATCGAGCCCTGCGCCGTCCTCCCAGTGCACAGGGATGCGTTCCTTGTCCCCATGCAGAACAATCTCCATGGCGCCCGGCGGCAGGTCGCGCACCTTCTGGTCCGGGTCGTACCCACGGAAGCGGAGCGCCTGCACGACGAAGTCCTTGCTGAACGTGGATGCGGCAAGGAAGCCGGGGATCTGGATGGCCCCCTCGGCCAGCGACTTGTCGCGGTCGACAATCATGTCGATGTCCGGCTCCAGCTGGAAGCCCAGTCCGGTACACGTCGGGCACGCGCCGTAGGGGGAGTTGAACGAGAAGAGACGCGGCTCGATCTCCTGGATGCTGTAGCCGCAGATAGGGCAGGCGAACGTGCTCGAGAAGAAATCAAGCTTGCCCGTCGCCAGGTCCATGACCTTGAGTACGCTGTTCCCTTCCTTGAGCGCCAGTTCCACCGAGTCGAACAGGCGCGTGCGCTCGTCCGTGGTGACCAGAAGCTTGTCCACGATGAGCTCGATCGTGTGCTTGCGCTTCTTGTCGATGTTCGGGACCGGGTCGTCGACGCTGTACTCCGTACCGTCGACACGGTAGCTCTCGAACCCCTTGCGCTGGACGTCCTCGATGAGCTTGTGGTACTCGCCCTTGCGCCCTTCCACCGCAGGCGCCAGCAGGGCAACCGTGCGTCCAGTGTAGTCCGCCAGCACGTGCTCGACGATCTCCTGGGGCGACTGCTTCGTGATCGGGATATCGTGGTTGGGACAGTACGGAACGCCGGCGCGGGCAAACAGCAGGCGCAGGTAATCATAGATCTCGGTCAGCGTGCCGACCGTGGACCGGGGGTTCTTGCTGGCTGACTTCTGGTCGATGGCGATGGCGGGGGACAGCCCTTCGATCAGGTCGACGTCCGGTTTCTGCATCAGGCCGATGAATTGCCGGGCATAGGCAGAGAGCGACTCGACATACCGGCGCTGCCCCTCGGCGTACAGGGTATCGAATGCCAGCGAGGACTTGCCCGAGCCGGAGACACCGGTGATGACGATGATCTTGTTGCGCGGGAGACGCACGCTCACATCTTTCAGGTTGTGGACGCGCGCACCCTTGATGAAAATGCTTTCTTCAGCCATTCATCGACCTCTCATTTCGAATTGTGAATCCCTTGGGGTCTGACCCCAAGGGCTTCACATTTGTGGGTTACTGCTTGTGGAAGACGACACGGTCCGCTTCGTAGTCGGCCAGGACCTTGTCGCCAGGCTTGACCTCGCCAGACAGCAGGGCGTCGGCCAGGCGGTCTTCCAGAACCTTCTGGACCGTGCGCTTGAGGGGCCTTGCGCCGTAAACCGGGTCGTAGCCGATGGTCACGAGATGTCTGCGCAGTTCGTCCGACACCGTCAGCTCGATGTCACGCTCGCGCACCTTGGCCACCGTCCGTTCGATGACGAGACTCAGGATCTCCGCCAGTTCGCTCTGTCCCAGCGGGTTGAAGACGACTACCTCGTCCACCCGGTTCAGGAACTCCGGACGGAACACCGTCTTCATGTGCTCAAGCACCACGGTGGTGACGCGCGAGTATTCCTCTTCATATGCGAGCGTTCCGGGCGTTGCCTCGATACGACTGATGATGTCGCTGCCAATGTTGCTGGTCATGATGATGACCGTGTTGCGGAAGTTGACCGTACGGCCCTTGCCGTCTGTCAGGCGCCCATCGTCCAGGACCTGCAGCAGGATGTCGAACACGTCGGGGTTGGCCTTCTCGATCTCGTCGAGCAGGACAACCGAGTACGGATGCCGGCGCACGGCCTCTGTCAACTGCCCTCCCTCTTCATAGCCCACGTATCCGGGAGGCGCGCCGACAAGGCGACTGACACTGAATTTCTCCATGTATTCACTCATGTCGATGCGGACCATGCGGTTTTCGTCGTCGAACAGCACCTCGGCCAGCGCCTTGGACAGCTCGGTCTTGCCGACGCCCGTGGGGCCCAGGAAGATGAAGCTGCCGATAGGACGGTTGGGGTCCGACATGCCTGCGCGCGACCGCTTGATCGCCGAGGCGACGGCATGGATTGCCTGTTCCTGCCCGATGACGCGCTTCGCAAGACGTTCCTCAAGGTTGACCAGCTTGGTCACCTCGGTCTCCATCATGCGAGACACGGGGATGCCGGTCCAGCGGCTGACGACCTGCGCGATCTCCTCTTCGGTCACCGACTGCTTGAGCTCGACGCCGCCCTTCTCCTGCGACTCGAACTGGTCGTGCTGTGCCTCGACCTTCTTTTCCAGTTCGGGAATCGCACCGTACTTGAGCTGTGCAGCCTTCTCGAGGTCTCCCTCGCGTGTCGCCTTCGTGAACTCGGCTTTCTTCTCTTCGAGCTCCTTGCCAAGCCGTGCCGCTTCCTCGATGACATCCTTCTGCTTGCGCCAGGATAGCTTCAACCGGTCCGCCTTCTCCTTCAGCTGAGCGATCTCCGCCTGGACGTCGGCACAGCGCTTCCTGGACTTGTCGTCGGTCTCGGCAACCAGCGCCTTGCGCTCCATCTCCAGGATGATCAGTTTGCGGTCCAGTTCGTCGATCTCGACAGGCATGCTCTCAAGCTGCATCTTGACCATCGACGCCGCCTCGTCCATGAGGTCGATGGCCTTGTCCGGCAGGAAACGGTCGGTGATGTAGCGTGCCGACAGCTTGGCCGCCATGACCAGAGCCCCATCCGCGATGCGCACGCCGTGGTGGGTCTCATACCGTTCCTTGAGGCCGCGCAGGATAGCGATCGTATCCTCGATCGACGGCTCACCGACCATGACCGGCTGGAAGCGGCGCTGGAGAGCGGCGTCCTTCTCGATGATTTTGCGGTACTCGTCGACCGTCGTGGCGCCGATCGTCCGCAGTTCACCTCTCGCGAGCGCAGGCTTCAGCATGTTGGAGGCATCCATGGCTCCCTCGGCTGCGCCCGCCCCGACGACCGTGTGCAGTTCGTCGATGAACATGATGATGCGGCCGCTGCTGGCCGTGACGGCCTTGAGTACGGACTTCAGCCGGTCCTCGAACTCGCCGCGAAACTTGGCGCCCGCGATCATCGCACCCAGGTCGAGCGCGAAGATCGTCTTGTCCTTGAGCCCCTCGGGGACGTCCCGCGCCACGATACGCTGCGCAAGGCCTTCGACGACCGCCGTCTTGCCGACGCCGGCATCGCCGATAAGCACCGGGTTGTTCTTGGTCCGACGCATGAGGATCTGCATGACGCGCCGGATCTCCTCGTCGCGACCGATGACAGGGTCCAGCTTGCCCTGACGCGCCTGCTCCGTCAGGTCGCGGCCGTATTTCTTGAGTGCTTCATACTTGTCTTCGGGCTCCTGATCCGTCACGCGTTCCGTGCCGCGCACCTTCACCAGCGCAGTCAGGATAGCCTGCTTCGTCACGCCGGCCTGCTTCAGCAATGGTCCGCATGAACGGCTGTTCTCGGCCAGCGCGATGAGCAGGTGCTCAACGCTGATATATTCGTCCTTGAGCGCCGTCATCTCCTCCTCGGCCTTGCGGATGACCATGTTCAGGTCTTCGGAGATGACCAGCTGACCAACGGGGACACTGCCCGAAACCCTGGGAAGCCGTTCGATTTCCTGTTCGACTTGCGACGACAGCGCTTCGACCGCAACGTTGAGATATGGGAAGAGGGAAGCCGCAAGCCCCTCCTTCTGATCGAGAATAGCCCGGAGCAGATGTAACGAATCGGTGGCCTGGTTGCCATGGCGTTCGCTGGAGCGCGCCGCCTGCTGTAATGCTTTAGCTGACTTTGTCGTGAACTTGTCGAGTGTCATATCATCCGCCCTTGGGGCGTCACCACCTCCCTTATACAGAGCACGTTTGTGCCCGTCTGAGACTGTCACAGTATACGGTGGGCTTGAAAAAATGCCAAGCACTCATATGATGAAGAAGCATTGCCGCGTTGAGAGCGCGGAACTTGTCCAGGACTGACATACGGGAGGGTCGACCTTGTTCGTTCTCCTGACGGGGGCACGGAAGTGAACCCTGAGTTGCTGCTCGAACAGACACTCAGCGGCGGCATGAGAGAAGGCATTGTGGGAGCACTGCTGGAGGTGCTCGAGCGTACCGATAACTTTACGCTCACACACTCCTATCGTGTTGCCCGGCTTGCCGTCCCCATGGGGGTTGCCCTCCATCTGTCCGAGGACAACCTCGAAACCCTCCGCGTCGCGGCGTTGCTTCATGATCTGGGCAAAGCCTTCATTCCCGCACAGATCCTGCTCAAACAGGACTTCCTCACCGAAGAGGAGTTCGCTATTATGCGCAAGCACCCCGAGTACGGTTCTGCCGTCATCGGGCGTGTCCCCGGCTTTTCCGACGTCTGCGAGATCATCGCGTCCCATCATGAACGGTATGACGGTGCGGGCTATCCTCATGGGACAGCCGGCACGGACATCCCTCTTGGTGGACGCATCCTGGCGGTGGCTGATTCGTTCGACGCCATGGTGACTGCGCGCGTGTATCGACATGGTACGCAGCCCGACATGGCTGCCGCGGAAGTGGCGCGGTGCGCCGGATCGCAGTTCGATCCGGTTGTCGTGGAAGCCTTTCTGGCCACAACACACTTCAGAGGAGTCCATCATGGTGAGAAGAGCACGGCGCAGCGAGAATGACCAGCTGACCGGCCTCAAGACCGGCAGCAGCGTCACCAAAGGGTTCGCCGAAGGAGTCAGGCGCGGCGAGACCCATCCGGAAGAGTTCGTCATCGCCGAGGAAATCCAGGAGGCTCTCCGTAAGGGAACACCCGTCGTCGCCCTCGAGTCTGCCATCATTACCCATGGCATGCCGTACCCGATCAACCTCGAACTGGCACAGGAGCTCGAAGACATCGTCCGCAAGGGTGGAGCCGTTCCGGCCACGACTGCCCTGGTTTCGGGCAAGATCCGCGTGGGCCTCTCCAAATCTGAGCTCGAGATGCTCGCTCGAGCCAAGTGGGTCAAGAAGATCGGACCCCGCGACATCCCCGTCGCCGTCGCCATGGGATTCAGTGGGGGCACAACCGTCGCTGCGTCCTTGCACATCGCCGACGCCGCAGGTATTCGCGTCTTTGTCACCGGTGGCATCGGGGGTGTGCACCGCGGCGTGAGCGAGGTCCTCGACATCTCACAGGACCTGCCCGTGATCGGGCGAGCTCGCTGCATCACCGTGTGCGCGGGCGCAAAGTCCATCCTCGACCTGCGGAACACGCTGGAGTACCTCGAAACGATGTCCGTCCTCGTCCTGGGCTACCAGACCGACACCCTGCCCGCCTTCTACGTGCGCGACTCCGGCATCCCGATCGAGTACCGTGTCGAGAGCGCATCAGACATCGCAGCCATCGTGGAGGCACGCGACCGCCTGAAGCTTGACACCGGGATCCTTGTCACGAACCCGATCGCCGAGCGTGACCAAGTCAACCCAGCGAAGCACGAGAAGGTGCTGCAGGCAGCGCTCAAAAAGGCTGCAGAAGAACATATCGAGGGCAAGGCGATGACACCATACATTCTTGCCTATATGCAGAAAAACCTGCCCGGCGTCATCGAGGCCAACATCGCCCTCATCAAGAGCAACGTCGCGCTGGGAACACAGATCGCCACCCTGCTGAAGCAACGCTGATCGCTGGCCCCATGTTCTTCGTCACGGGCGACCTCAACATCGACACCATGACGGTGGCGCCCACCCTGTCGCTTTCCGGAAAGGAAGCACAGGCGGACATCATGCTGTCCTGCGGAGGGCAGGGAGGGAATGTCGCCTTCTTCCTACGATGCCAGGGCCGGCCGGTGCAACTGTTCGGTACCCTGGGGACCGACGTCGCAGGAGAACTGTACGTGTCCCACGTGGCGCGCCTTGGCATCGCATACACCGGGGATCTTGTCGACGAACCAACGGGCATGGTCAGCGTCGTCCAGGAAGCCGGCTCGTACCACATGTACCGTCAGCGGGGCGCCAACGCAGCGGTGGATCCAGCAGCATTCACACGCTTCGTGCGCAGTGCCTGCGAAGCCGCTGGAGACTTCCTGTTCGTCTCGGGGTACAGCCTGCTTGATGAGGGTTGCCGGGCGGCACTCGGGGCAGTGCTGACAAGTTCGACTCCCGCTCGACCGATCGTCGTCATGGATCCCGCCAGCATCGACGCCATGAACTCCATGGGCCGCGACACAGTCCTTGCTGCTGCACGAGTCTGCGACTACCTGCTGCCCAACGAAGAGGAAGCCTGCTGGCTCGCACAGAAGGCAGATGCCAGGGAGGCATCCCGAGTACTCCACCGATCGACGAGGGCAACCATCGTTGTCAAGCTCGGCGCACGAGGCGCCCTCCTGTGCAGCAACGCTGGCATCATTACATCACCTGGCGTCGCGCTCACACCCATCGACGTTACCGGGGCCGGAGACTCCTTCGCAGCCGCCTTCCTGTCTGCGCTTGCCTCGAAGTCGGACCCCGCGACCGCGCTGACAGCCGCCGTGCGTTTCAGCACGGCCAAGGTGCGGCTCCAGGGAACACAGCCCGAGGAACTGCTCGGCTACAGCAGCTGACCCTCAGCGCCCGCGGGTCCTTCCGGAGCAGCGCGGCGGCTGGAAGCGATCCCCAGCGCCAGCCCGGCCAAGATAACGGCACCCCCCACAAGCTCGGCCGGACCCGGCCGGTCACCCAACACGAGAAACGCCAGCAGACTGCCCAGAATTGGCTCCCACAGCAGCATCAGGGCCACAAACTGCGGCTGAAACCACGCCAGCGAAGCATTGATGAGGCCGTGGCCGACAGTCTGGCCCAGGATTGCAGTCACCGCAAGCCACAGGAACGACGTGCCCGACAGCGGCAGGAGTGGCCTTCCAGCGACCACGCACACGATTCCCGTCAGGACGGCGGCCCAGCCGAACACTCCCACATTGTAGGAGAGGGGGTCCATCTCCCGGGACGCCCTGCGCCCGACGATGAGATATAGCGACGCCGCCAGGGCCCCACCGAGCGCCAGCAGGTTTCCGAGGTTAGCGCCCGTGCCGGACCGCAGCCCAATGAAGAGACCGCCAGCGGTCACAACTGCAACAGCCCCCCACAGCAGCGGGCTGGTACGTTCCCGAAACAGGACGAGGTCCAACACAGCCACAAACAGCGGGCTCATAGTGACGAAGACCAGCGAGGACAGCACCGAGGTCATCGACAGCGACGTCACCCATAGAGCGAAGTGCACAGCCAGCAGTGCGCCCGCCAGCATTGTAACAGGGGACAGACGTAGTTGTTGTAACAGTGTTACACTTCGGGACACAACCACCCCTCGTCTTGAACAGAAAGGCTCGGGGGGTTCCGTTTCTGTAACAGTGTTACACTTTGGGACAGGTCCATTACCGGCGAGCGTGTTATACCTGCGCCACATCTGCAACGGAAGGAGCAGAAGCGTCGACAGCGCCAACCGCCAGAACGCCGTCACGAGAGGGTCCGTGCCCGCCAGCTTCATGAACGTCGACGTGCCCGACACACCCAGAACTGCCAGAACGAGCCCTGCCCAGGCCCGGCCTCCGGGTCGACCTCCGCTCTTCTGTCGCGTTGCTGCTCTCATGCTGTCCAGTATATGCCCGGCACGGTTCACCTCAAAGGGGAGTTGTAACGTGGGGACGCACTTGGGTCGCTATACCTTCTGCGTAACCTCCACAGAAAGCAAGAGCCCGCCGTCATAGCGGGCCGGTGGTGAAGTCAGGAGTGGAAAAAAGGGGCCAGTCCTCCCAGGCGATGGTGATGGTACGGGCCTCCGCGTTCCACTCGACCTGCAAACCGAGGTTCTCTGCCACGAAATGCAGGGGAAGCATGGTGCGGCCGGATGAGATGAGCGGGACGACCTTGCCATTCTTCGGGTCGATGGCGAGGGGCATGTCATTTACGAGCGCTGTGCTCTTGCCGATGGTGAGGACGATCGTCGTGCCGCGTGCCTTGAGGGTGACCTGACGGGTCTTCGCGTTCCAGGAGATGGTACCGCCCAGATGCTCCACGAGGGCACGCAGAGGGACAAGCGTACGGTCCTCAACGAGTGCAGCCGGGGCATCCAGTGCGACTCTGGCGCCATCCACGGTCATCGTCTTGCTCCCAATCGTGAGGACCATGGTGCGCCCCGAGACAGAACGTGGCATAGGAGGAGCATAGGTAGCAGTGACCGTCTTGCTGGCGTCCATGGTGATGGTCGCGGGGTTCGTGCTGCCGGCGAGATCACCGGACCATCCGACGAAGTGCCAGCCGGTGGCAGGGGTTGCCATCAGCTGGACCGAGGTGCCGTGGGCATAGCTGATCTGGCCGGGGTTCCTGGCCACCGAGCCGGAACCAGACACGTTCACTGTGAGGGTGTACGTGTTGATGACGAAGGCGGCGGTCACACTGATATTCGCCGTCACGTTCGCATCAGTCCTTACGGCGGTGAGAACCCCGTCGCTCCATGTGACGAAGTGGTAGCCAGTGTTCGGAATGGCCGTCATGGTGGTGCCGCTGGCTCCCTGGTTCACAGTCTGCGGTGTAGTGCCGGTGACCACGCCGTTCGCACCTGCTGTATAGGTCAGAGTGTAGGTACTGATAGTGATGGGATTGATCGCGAAGGTGGCAGCGATGGTATGATTTTCTGTCAGGTTCGTGAAGGTATACGAGGTGACTGCGCCCATGGAGCTGCCGTCCACAAGAACTCCCTGAACGTGGTAGCCGGTGCCGGGGTTGATGGTGAAGGTGAGGTCGCTGCCGGAGTTGACGGAGTTGACGGACACAGAGCCGGACGGATCGATGGCACCGTTGGCACCTGCCGACGCCGTGATGGCAAACGTGTCCACTGCAAAGCTGGCGGTGGCATTGATATTCGCCGTCACATTGGTGTCAGTTCTTGCAACGGTAGCAACCCCGTCACTCCAACTGACGAAGTGATACCCACGATTCGGGACAGCCGTCACGACGGTACCGCTAGCTCCCTGGTTCACAGTCTGCGGCGAGGTGCCCGAGATCGTGCCGTTCGCACCTGCCGTATAGGTCACGGTATAGGTATCGACAGGCGGGTCGTTGTCGGGGTTCACAGTGATGGTGAACGTTTGAGGTGTGGATGTATCCACGCTGGCATTCGCCGTGCCGCCGTCGTCGTGGATGCAGATGGTGACGGTTGCAGAACCGTTCCTGTTGAGTGCAAGAGTATAGGTCAGCGTGCCGTTTGCGGCAACAGCAGGCTGCGTGCTGAATAGTGTGGTATTGTCGTTGGTCACGATGAAGTTGAGGGCCTGTCCCGATTCGTCTGCAGGACCGGCACTGATGGAGGTTGCCCATCCGCTGACCGTTTGTGCTCCACAATCCTCCAGGACTGTCTGACCAGCGCCCTTCGTGAAGGACGGGACGTCGTTGACGGGGGTGATGGTGATGGTAAACGTCTGGGGAGCGGTTGTGAGAGCTGCCCCACCTGCCGTACCATCGTCGGTGAGAATCATGGTCACGACGGCGGTGCCGTTGGCATCCGGGGCTGGCGTATAGGTAAGGGTTCCATCGGATGCAACGACCGCAGGTCCGCTGAAAAGTCCCGGATTCGTGTTGCCGGATACAATGAAGGTCAAGCACTGGAAGGACTCGTTCGCGGGACCTCGGCTGATAGCGGTCGCCCAATCTGAGACCGTCCGGGGTCCGCAGTCTTCGAAAACCACCTGATCGGGACCTCTCTCAAAAGACGGAGGGTCGTTGGTGGGGCTAGTCGATACCATGATGGGCTCTGTTGCCATTGCACCGTGACTATCGCTTGCCGTTACAGTCAGCATGAGCGGAACGACGGTGTTGTAGTTGGGAGCCGGCATCAGCTGTAGCCAATCACCACTGATCGAAGCTGCAACCGTATCCACATTTCCTCCGGCAACGCCATAGGTGACAGGGTCACCATCCGCATCTGAGGCGACAAGGAGAATCGCGGCAGAAGTGTCTTCTGTCAGGGTCTGGCTCCCAACGGGACCGAACGCAGGACCATCATTGACTGAGGCAATGGTGATCGAGACCGTTGCAGGCGAAGAGGTGAGTCCGCTGCCGTCCGCTGCCACGAACGTGAAACTGTCTGACGCATCCGTGTGACCGGGCGGGTAGTCAACAAGAGGAGTGTAAACCAGGTTCGGGGCACTTCCACTGAGAACCCCATGTAACGGGCCAATCGTTATCGCAAAGGCGAGAGGGTCGCCGTCAGGATCAGAACCGGACAGGGTAATGGCACAAGGAGTATCCTCTGTAGTCGGAAGAGACTGCGCGCTTGCTGTCGGTTGTTCATTGACGTTGGCAACCATGACGATGCTCTGTTCTTCGAACAGCAGCCCTCCCGAATCCGTTGTTCGAACTCGGATTGAGTATGCACTTCTGGTTTCATAGTCAAAAACTGTAGCTGTGTGCAGCTCTGCACCGGAAACAGCAAAAAGTGCATTGTCTGCCTCGCCCTCACTTGGTACGAGCATATATGTATGTGTATCGCCTGCATCCGCATCAGCAGTGCCCAGACTTCCAATCAACGTTCCCGCCGGTTGGTTCTCTCTGATTGTCGAATTGGCTAGCGTTATTCCCGTCGGCGCGTCGTTCACGTCCGTGACGCTGATGACGAAATCCGTTTCATACCACAGTCCGCCAGCATCTGTCGTACGAACGTGAAGCGTATAGGCAGGCTGAGTCTCATGGTCGAGAGCTTGTGTTGTAACAAGGTAATTACCGTTCGTCATTGCCAACACTGCTGCGCCCGGCCCGCTCAGAGAATATGTGAAGCCAACGTTACCCTCGATGTCCTGCGTCACGAAATAGCCAACCTGCGTTCCGGCCGGCAAGTTCTCTATGATCGTCGCCTTCGAGAGCGTGATGCCGTAAGGGGGGTCGTTGACTGCGGTGACCTGCAGGCTGACTGTCGTGAGAGTCGTTTGAACAACCCCGTCTGATGCCCGGTACTTGAACACATCCGGGCCACAGTAGTTCAGATGCGGTGTGTACTTGAGAGATCCATCGGGTTGAAGAATCGCCGTTCCATGTCTCGGATAGTTTGAAACATCGATCGCTGCCGTTAGTGTCTGACCGTCGACATCTGTATCATTGGCCAGAACGCCGGGGGCAGCCACGATCAACACCGTATCCTCTGCCGTCGTGTACGAATCTGGCACCGCAACAGGCGCATCGTTGACAGGAGTGACGGTGATGGTGAAGGTCTGGGGAGTGGAGGTGTTCACGCCGCCATCCGCCGTGCCGCCGTTGTCATGGAGGGAAACCGTCACGGTAGCCATACCGTTCCCATTGGTAGCAGGCATATATGTCAGCGTGCCGTTTGCGGCAACAGTAGGCTGGACAGAGAAGAGAGCATTGTTGTCGTTGGTGACCACAAAGTCGAGGGTCTGCCCTGCTTCGTCAGCAGGACCTGCACTCATGGAGGTTGCCCATTCAGAAGCCGTCTGGGAACCGCAGTCTTCCAGAACCGTCTGGTTCGTACCCTTCGTGAAGGACGGTGCGACGTTGACAGGAGCAACCGTAACGTCGAACGCCGTAGCAGCAAGCACTGCATGAGGCACAATTAGTAGCTGCGCTAGAAACAAGACGATAAGTGTGCTACCAAGAGCCCACGAACGCCAATCCCTTTTCCCGACTTTCCACCTTTTCACAAGGTCCCCCTGGTCTCTGATAATTTCGCAATGCCAAACGACTTTCTCCCCCCGAACACTCTAGTCATTTCGTTTCTCACTGCAATACCATTCGCAGTTGTGGACCACTCCCAGAAGGAGGCGTTCCTGAAAAGACGCATGGATTCCCGCATTCGCGAGGAGCACCCCTCGCATTGAACCAACATGCTCGGGGGGAATGACCGAGACTGTTACACTTCGGGACGGTTCCGTATCTGTAACACTGTTACACTTCGGGACGGTTCCGTTTCCTCTAAGACTGTTACACCTGCGCCTCCCACTGCGACCCCCTGGATATGGAAAAGCCCCCAACGAGGGGGTACAGATTGGATTCCCGACTTCGCGGGAATGATGGATGGGGACGCGTCCGCGGGAATGACGGGTCAGGAGCGTATGTTACACTTCGGGACGGTTCCGTTTCCCCGTGCGCAGCTCATGCAACTGCCGTGCAGCAGCCAGTTCCGTCTTCATCTCGACGTATATCTGTCGTGCCTTTGGATCAGTCTCGACAAGTCTTCTGATTTCCTACCGATACGCTTTAGTATCGGCCGTCATTTCACGAATGCTCTTCATGTCTCTTCTCCTCCAGGAAGCAAGGAATACTGCTCAGACGTCATAAGCGTCAAAAGACGATCGTTGTTCATCGTGGCCTCATATCGTGTTCGGCCAGGGTCTGGATGGCGACCGTGTGGACAGATTCATCAATGATGCCAGCTGTCGCCATGAGGTCAAGCAATACGTCAAAGTTACGCGTGAGAACATTCCTCTTTCTTGCTAGCGCGAGCAGTTTCTTGTCATGAGTGATGAGAGAGATGTACATTTGTTCCGCTAGTACGAGGCACGCGACGTCGCATAGCGAGACCCCTCGAGTAATGTCCAGTATCTCGATGAGAGTCCTCACGCTATCGGAAGTGAGTTCCTCGAATGTTGCGCCCTTATCCTGCAAGTCCTGCCAAGACAGTTGAGTGATGAGTTCCTTGGTGCGCATGAGATCTGGGACGTGAAGAGATCCCAATCTGAAGGCGGCGTCAACAAGACCACACGTGCTCAGATAGATCCAGATGTTGGTGTCAATGACCAGGCTCTGCGACGAGTGAATTGGCATACCCTTCTCCGTTACCGAGAACCTTCTCCAGGCTCCAGTCAAGCAGCTCGGCCGCGCGCGTTCCCGTGACTTCACCTTCGGCATACGCGCGCATAACCATGCGCTCCATACGCTGCGGGGCCTCCGGGGGAAGACCGCAGGAAGGTTCTACCGTACGCCAGCCTTCGTGATTGCGCAGCTTCTGCCACCGGATGTTCTCTGCGGAGGAAATGATCTTGAGGTCCGCCGCCCGGTGAATCCATCCGCTGATGCTGAGACCGTACTTGGCCTTGAGCAGCTGAAGTTCGACCATACTCAGGTGGTAGCGGTGTTCGCCGAGTTCGCGAAGTGCAGTATCAGCGGGAACGAGAAACGCTCCGGCAAATCGGTTGGCCAGCCGCTCTGGCAGCTTGCCCGACGGATGTTGCAGGACAAGGTGAGCCAGCTCATGGGTGAGCGTGAAACGGACTCGGTCGGCGGGAGCTCCAGTGCGCACGACAATGAACGGGCGACCGTCCGACTCCAGAGCACAGGCATCGAAGTGATCATTGGCAGCCAGCTCAACGACCGGGATGTCATGGTCTTCCAGCAGATCCACCATGCTAGGAATAGCGTCATGGCCCAGATGCCATTCAGCACGTAGTTTTTTGGCAGCATTTTCTACATCCACGACATCGCTGACGCTCAGTGCAGGCAGCTTCAGCTTCTCATGGCGCTGCGCGAGCTCCTCGGCTTCGCTGTAACGCTCGGCTTTGTCCTGAACGGCCGTCATGATAGCCTTGCGCTCTTTGACCGCCAGATCTGAGCGCTTGCGGTATGCTGGTTCCGACAAGATAACGGCTGTTGACCTGAAAAGCCGCTCCAGACTCAGGTCCAGCACCTGGCACAGCCGCATGAGCACGCCTGAGCTTGGCATGTCGAGGTCACGCTCGTATTTGGATACAGCAACTCCGCTCACACCCACGATCTCTCCCAGCTTCCATACGGACAGTCTCTTCTGCTTGCGTGCTACGCGCAATCTCCTACCAATCTTCATCTCGCACCTCCACGTTGCCGCGTGGGAAAAGTTCCAGATACAACACACGAATTCATCGCACGAACGATTAACAGAATAGCATGTTATTGATATTTGTAAACTGACATGGAAGCGGTGTCGCATGGTGGTTGACACACGCTCTGGTGCATATAGATGTCTGTCTTGATGGAAGGTGCAGGCGCGAATATCGCCTGCTACCGTTGTTACACCTGCGACCCCCTGGATATGGAAAAACCCCCAACGAGGGGGGATATGGAAAAGACATGACCCTGGCAGCGACCTACTCTTCCAACGGGCTTCCCCGTGAGTACCATCGGCGTGTCGGGCTTAACTTCCGTGTTCGGAATGGGAACGGGTGTTTCCCCGACGCTATGACCACCAGAGTCATGTCTCAGATGAAAAC
>Ga0209881_1000188_pt1 | contig 17884 bp, 18 predicted proteins | sample PersoiDNA2013193_FD_185804 | JGI IMG/M metagenome (GOLD analysis project Ga0209881, IMG submission 185804) | Permafrost soil microbial communities from the Arctic, to analyse light accelerated degradation of dissolved organic matter (DOM) -... | ecosystem: Environmental > Terrestrial > Soil >... | reverse complement strand
GTCGGAGGCCGGGGTCGGCTCCAGGTTGGTGGTGGGCTTGTCGGCCTTGATCCGCGACAGGACGCCGTTCACGAAGCCCGGTGAGGCGTCGGTAGACAGGTCCTGGACGAGCGCGACCGCCTCGCTGATCGCCACGTTGTCCGGCACGTTATCGAGCCAGAGCAGCTCATAGACGCCGATCCGCAGGGCGTTCCTGTCCACGGCGGGCATCCGCTCCAGGGTCCAGTCCACCAGGTTCCACGAGATGAGCGCGTCGATCCGCTCGCTGTGGCTGGCCACGCCGCGGACCAGCTCCGCGGCGTACTCGGGAACCGGCGTCTCGCCGAGCGACTGGCGCTCGGCGAGCAGCTCAAGCGTCGGCAGCCCACGCAGCTCTGACTCGAAGAGGATGTCAAGCGCCCGCTTGCGTGCCTTGCTACGCGCGGTCACCTACGCTCGGCCGAGGTAAGCGCCGTTGCGGGTGTCGACCTTGATCTTCTCACCGGTGGTGATGAACAGCGGAACCTGAACCTGCGCGCCTGTCTCGAGCGTCGCCGGCTTGGTGCCGCCGGTCGAGCGGTCGCCCTGCAGGCCGGGGTCGGTCTGCTCGATGACGAGCTCAACCGCGGCGGGCAGGTCCACGTACAGCGGGACGTCGTCGTTGAAGGCGATCGTGACCATCTGCTCCTCGAGCAGGTAGTCGGCGGCGGACCCGACGACCGCCGCGGGGATCCTCGGCTGGTCGTAATCGCTCATGTCCATGAAGACGAAGTCGTCGCCCTCGCGGTACAGGTACTGCATGTCCCGCTTGTCGACGTTGGCGATGTCGACCTTGATGCCCGCGTTGAACGTCTTGTCAACGACCTTGCCGGACATCACGTTCTTCAGCTTGGTGCGCACGAAAGCCGGGCCCTTGCCTGGCTTGACGTGCTGGAACTCCACGACATTCCACAGCTGCCCCTCAAGGTTCAGCGTCATGCCGTTCTTCAGGTCGTTCGTGCTTGCCACGAGTTAGTCTCCAGTTAAAGGACCAGCAGTTCCCTGGTGGTCGAAGTAAGGGTGCGGGCTCCGCCGCCGGCCGTCACGACCAGCACGTCCTCGATCCGGACGCCGCCCTGGCCGGGCAGGTAGACACCGGGCTCGACGGTAACAGGGACCCGATCGCTCAGTTTACCCGTTCTCCCGTACCCGAGCATCGGTGCCTCGTGGATCTCCAGGCCCACGCCGTGCCCGAGCCCGTGCTGGAAATGCCCGGCGTGCCCGGCCGCCTCGATCACCTCGCGCGCGGCGGCATCCACCGCGCCGGCCTCCACCCCGTCCGCAAGCGCCTCGATGCCGGCCCGCTGGGCCGTCGCGACCAGGTCGTAGATGTCGCGCTGCCAGCCCGCAGGCGCGCCGATCGCCACGGTCCTCGTCATGTCCGCGTGATAGCCGTCATGCAGCGCGCCGAAATCCATCGTCACCAGGTCACCGCGGCGCAGCGGCCGGCCGGTGGGGGCGTGGTGCGGGATCGCGCCGTTCGGCCCGCTGGCGACGATGGTGTCGAACGCCGGGCGCTCGGCCCCGAGGAGAGCCATCTGATGGTCGAGGAGAAGAGCCACGGCCCGTTCCTCCATCCCCTCTTTGAGCTGGGGCAGAACCCGCGCCAGTGCCGCATCGCTGAGCTGGCAGGCGACCTCGATTTTCTCCAGTTCTTCCGCGTCTTTGACAGTGCGAAGAGCCTCAATCATGCGCCCGAACGGAACCGTGGCGATGCCATCCGGCCTCGCCGCGAGCTCACCGTGGCGCTCCACGGTCATCTCGTGCGCCTCGAAGGCCAGCTTTCTCATCCCGCGGCGGGAGGCCTCGGCGGCCAGCGCGCGCTCGATGAACCGCTCGGTGAGCAACTCGAGGTCGGGCGCGTCGCGCTGTGCCGCCCCGGTGTAACGGGAATCGGTGGCGAGCAGCGCGCGGTCACCGTCGGCGGGCAGCAGCAGGGCGGCGTTGGAGCTGGCGAGGCCGGTGAGGTAGCGGACGTTCGGCCCCGCGGTGATCAGGACCGCGTCCGCGTCCTGTGCCCTGATGAACTCCTGGGCGCGGCGGCGGCGGGCGGCGTGGATCTCCGGCATACTTGCGACTGTAACCCGGACGCGTTCTTCTTTGGTGATCGCTTTTGCACGTGACACAGGGGCCCGGCGAACATAGACTCGCCCGTGACGCGGCAATCGGTTGCAACCGCGCCCCTGACCCAGGCGGGAGGTCGTACATGCTTGATTTCGCGATCGATGACCTGGCGACTGAGATCGACGTGACCAGGGCGCACCCCGCCCGGATGTACGACTACTATCTCGGCGGCAAGAATCACTTCGCCGCCGACCGCGCCGTTACCGACAAGGTGCTCGCCTGCTGGCCTGCCGCGCGCATCGGGCTGCGCGAGAACCGCGGCTTCCTCGGCCGCGCCGTCCGGTTCCTCGCCGCGGAGGCGGGGATCAGGCAATTCCTCGACATCGGCTCCGGGCTGCCCGCCACCAACAACGTGCACGAGGTCGCGCAGGAAGCGGCGCCGTCGTCCCGCGTCGTCTACGTGGACAAGGACCCGCTCGTGATGGCGCACGCGCGGGCGCTGCTCACCTCGTCGCCGCAGGGGCGCACCGCCTACGTCCAGGACGACCTGCGCTCGCCCCAGTCGATCCTCTCCTCGCCGCAGGTGCGCTCGGTGCTCGACTTCGGCAAGCCGATCGCGCTGATGCTCGTCGCCGTGCTGCACTTCCTGCGCGACGATGACAAGCCGGACGAGGTCGTCGGCACGCTGCTCGACGCGCTGCCGGTCGGCTCCTACCTGGCCGCCTCGCACATGACGCTTGAACACGACCCGGAGAGCGTGGGCGGCGGGCAGCGGGCCTACCTCGACGCCGGCATCACGATGCACGCGCGGGACGCGGACCAGTTCGCCAGGCTTGCCTTCGGCGACCTTGAGATGGTGTCGCCCGGCGTGGTGCTCGTCTCTGAGTGGCGGCGGAAGGCGAACGGCCCGCTCCCGACGGCCGCCGAGGTGTCCTGCTACGGCGGAGTCGCCCGCAAGCCGTTACAGATGGTGCTGGCCACCAGCCAGCCGCCCGCGTGCGTGCCGGCGCCGCCGCCGAGCTAGCCGGCCAGGGCGCGGACTCGCTCGATGTCGGCCACGCGCTGCGCGTGGGTGGCAGCGAGCGGGGTGACGTTCAGCGTGGTGACGCCGGACTCGCGGAAGGCCGCCAGGCGCTCGGCGATGTAGCCGTGCGGGCCGATCAGCGCGGTCTTCTCCACGAGTTCGGCGGGCACCAGGGCGGTGGCCTCGTCCTTGCGGCCGTCCAGGTAGGCGTCCTGGATCTGCCTCGCCTCGTTTTCGTAGCCGAACCGGCAGGCCAGGTCGTAGTAGAAGTTGCGGCCGCGGGCGCCCATGCCGCCGATGTAGAGCGCGAAGCCCGGGCGGGCCAGCTCGCGCAGGTGCGTGACGTCGTCGCCGATCGCGAGGGGGGCGGCGGCGATCACGTCGAGCGGTCCCAGGTCATCGGGCCGCTTCGCCAGGCCGGCGGCGAGCGGCTCCTCCCAGGCGATGGCCGCCTTTTCCGGCAGGTAGAAGATGGGCTCCCAGCCCTCCGCGAGCTCGGCGGCCAGGGCGACGTTCTTCGGGCCGAGCGCGGCGATCACGATCGGGATGCGGTCGCGGACCGGGTGGTTGATCAGCTTGAGCGGCTTGCCGAGCCCGGTGCCGCCGTCGAGCGGCAGCGTGTAGTGCTTGCCGTGGTAATCGAGGCGCTCGCGACGCCAGACGAGCCGGCAGATCTCGATGAGCTCCCGTGTCCTGCCCACCGGAGCGTCATAGGGGACGCCGTGCCAGCCCTCGATCACCTGCGGTCCCGACGTGCCGATGCCGAGGGTGAACCGGCCGCCCGAGACGTAGTCGAGCCCGGCCGCGGTCATCGCGGTCAGCGCCGGGGTGCGCGAGTAGATCGGCAGGATGCCCGAGGCGATCTGCAGCCGCGTCGTGCGGGCGGCGATGAAGCCGAGCTGGCTGACCGCGTCGAAGGAGTAGGCCTCGGGGACGAAGACGATGTCCAGGCCCGCCTGCTCGAAGTCGGCGAGCTCGGCCACCGTCTCGGTGAATCCGCCTGTGTAACCGAGCGTCATTCCCACGCGCATGGCGGAGCCTCCTGCTGATCGCTGCCGTAACCGGATGCCAATTTAACCCTGCCGTAGCGCGGCGGCTATCCCCGGGGTGCGCCCCGGGCATCAGAGCTAGATACCTTTGATGCCGTGGTCTAGACCACTTCGGTCTAGACCACTTCCGAAGAAGACTGGCGTAACACGGGGATGGCAAGCTAGTGCACATGGTGAGTACCGCTGACCCGCTGTCCATCACGCCCGCTGCCCTCAACATCAGGCGCCTTGGCACGCTGCGCGGCGCGCAGCGGATCGCCGACGAGGCCGACCGGCGCGGCCTGACGCTGTCCGTGATCGGCGTGCCGAAGACGATCGACAACGACATTCCGTACATCGACCAGAGTGTGGATGTCGGTGCTCGAGGCGACGGGCCAGCCGGAGCACTTCAGCTAACGGGCCCGGGGGCGGACATGACAGCGCCCCCGGGAGCGCGTGCTCGCGAGGGCGCGGTCATGTCCGGTGCGCAGGCCGCCTCACGGCGAAAGGCGCATCATGGCTCCAGCCGGACGGTATTCCATGAAGGCAGTGTTTAGAGCCCGGGGGACACTAGCGCACCGACAGGATGTTGAACGCGAGGCCGGCCAGCGCTATTCCAGCCGCGGGGAACCGCCAGCGGGCAGAGGCAGGCACCTGGTCCCTGCCCCCTGGCCAGATCGCACCGGAATTACCCTGTGATCACGACGCCGCGATCACGCGGAGCGCGAGCACGTAGGACTGGAAGCCGAAGCCCGCGATGATCCCGCTCGCGGCCGGCGTGATCACCGACTCGTGACGGAACCCCTCGCGCGCCGCGAGGTTGGATATATGCACCTCGACGAGCGGCGCGGTTCGCATCTTCACCGCGTCCATGAGCGCATAGGAGTAGTGGGTGAGCGCCCCTGCGTTCAGTACGACGGGGATGGCCTGATCGCACGCCTCGTGTATCCAGGTCACGAGCTCGCCCTCGTACTCGGTCTGCCTGACCTCGACGTGCAGGCCGAGCTCCTTGCCGGTCATTACGCACAAGTCAGACAAATCCGCATATGTGGCCGTGCCGTACACGGACGGTTCCCGCTTGCCGAGCCTGCCGAGGTTCGGCCCGTTGAGCACGAGCACCCGGCGAGCCTCGCCTTCGGCGGTCATGCCGCCATCGCCGTGTAGGCCTGGGCCAGCAGATCTTCCGGCGGGTTGTCGTAGATGATCGGGCTGCCCACGCCGTCAAGCACCACCATCCGCAGCCGCGCGCCGCGTGTCTTCTTGTCGAGCGACATCGTCGCCCGCAGCTCGGGCCAGGACACGCGCGGGTAGGAGACCGGCAGCCCGACCGAGGTGAGCACCTCCCTGTGCAGCGCCACATCGGCCTCGGAAAGATGCCCGGCCAGCCGCGCGACCTCGGCGGCGAACACCATCCCGATGGCGACCGCGTCGCCGTGCCTGAAGGTGTACCGCTCCAGCTTCTCGATCGCGTGACCGAGCGTGTGCCCGTAGTTGAGCATCTCACGCAGCCCCGATTCGCGCAGGTCAGCGGTGACCACGCGGGCCTTCACCGCGATCGCCCGCTCGACGAGTTCACGGGTATGCGGCCCGTGCGGCAGCGCCGCGCCGGCCGGATCGGCGCGCACAAGTCGCAGGATCTCGCCGTCCGCGATGAACCCCGCCTTGATCACCTCGGCGAGACCCGCCACGTAGTCGGCGCGCGGCAGCGTCTCAAGCGTCACCAGGTCGGCGAGCACCCCGGCCGGCGGGTGGAACGCTCCGACCAGGTTCTTGCCCTCGGGGACATCGATCGCGGTCTTCCCGCCGACGGCCGCGTCCACCATGCCGAGCAGCGTCGTCGGCATGAGCACGACAGGGACACCGCGCAGCCAGGTCGCAGCGGCGAACCCGGCGAGGTCGGTCGCGGCGCCGCCGCCGATGCCCACCACGCAGTCGGACCTGGTCACCTTCGACGCGGCTAGCCAGGACCAGAGCGTGGCGAGCACGGCGACGTCCTTGGCGGCCTCACCGTCGGGGATCTCGGTCGCGACCACCGAGTACCCGGCGTCTCTCAGGGCATGGCAGGCGGGGCGCGCGATCGCGCCGAGCCCGGCCGCGTGGATGACGGCCACCGTCTCGGCCCGCTTGCCTATCAGGTCGGGCAGCGCGGCGAGTACCCCGGTGCCGATGACGACGTCATAGGGCCGGTCACCGCCGACTGTTATGCGGGTTTCACCCTGTGGCCTTCTGCTCATGCGCGGAGCCGTTTGGCTAGGTCAGCGGCCACTTCCTGGGGAGCCATGTCATCCGTCGAGACGGTGACTGACGCGAGGTCAGCGTAGACCGGGCGGCGCTCGTCGAGCATGGCGCGCAGCATGCCACGCGGGTTGCCGGGGATCACGACCCGCGGCCTGTCCATCCCCGTCCGCTTCGCGACGGTCGCGAACCCGGCCTCCAGGTAGACGACCATCCGCCCCGTGATCATCCGCCGCACGTCGGGGTCGAGCACCGCGCCGCTGCCGAGCGCGAGCACGCCGCCGTCCGGACCGAACGACTCGAGACCGCGCGCGACGGCACCGCGCTCGAGTTCGCGGAACACCAGCTCGCCGTCGTCCACGAAGATGTCACCGACCGGCTTGTGCGCCGCCTCGGCGACAAGCGCGTCGGTATCCGCGAAGGTCACGCCGAGCTCGGCGGCCAGCAGCGCGCCGATCACCGACTTCCCCGCCATGGGCGGTCCGACGAGGACGATGGCCCCGGTATCTAGAACAGTCACGAGATCACCAGTGATTTCAGGTAAGCATCCGCGTTCCTGCGCAGCTCATCCACCGTGTCCCCGCCAAACTTCTCCGTCGCCGCCTCGGCGAGCACCAGCGCGGCCATCGCCTCCGCGACCACCCCGGCGGCCGGCACCGCCGTGACGTCGCTTCGCTGATTGATCGCCTTGGCTGGCTCACCGGTCGCCACGTCGATTGTCTCAAGAGCGCGCGGCACGGTCGAGATGGGCTTCATCGCGGCCCGTACCCGCAGCACCTCGCCGTTGGACATGCCGCCCTCGATGCCGCCTGCCCTGTTGGTGCGCCGCCGTACGCCGTCCGCCCCCAGGTAGATCTCATCGTGCGCGTCCGACCCGCGCCGTCGCGCCGTCGCGAACCCGTCGCCGAACTCCACGCCCTTGATGGCCTGCACGGACATGAGCGCCCCGGCTAGCCGTGCGTCGAGCTTCCTGTCCCATTGGGTGAAGCTGCCGAGCCCGGGGGGCAGTCCGTAGACGAGGACCTCGACGACGCCGCCGAGCGTGTCGCCGTCTCTGCGCGCCGCGTCTACCTCGGCGACCATCGCCGCGGCCGACTCCGCGTCGGCGCACCGCAGGGGGTCCTCGTCGATGCGCGCGAGGTCAGCCGGTGCCGGAGCCGGGGTGCCTTCAGGCACCGAGACCGACCCGAGCACCACCACGTGGGAGAGGATTCGGACGCCCATGGACTGCTCGAGCATCCTCCTCGCGACCTCGCCGAGCGCGACCCGCGCCGCGGTCTCGCGCGCGCTTGCCCGCTCGAGGATCGGCCGCGCGTCCGCATGGCCGAACTTCTGCATTCCGGCCAGGTCGGCGTGGCCGGGCCGCGGCCTGGTCAGCGGCGCGTTGCGGGCCTGGCTCTCCAGGTCGTCGACCGGCACCGGGTCGGGCGACATGACCGTCTCCCACTTGGGCCACTCGGTGTTGCCCACCCGGATCGCGACCGGTCCGCCGAGCGTCACCCCGTGCCTGACGCCACCTGTCAGCTCCACCTCGTCCTGCTCGAACTTCATCCGCGCGCCGCGCCCGTAACCAGCCCGCCGCCGCGCCAGGGCCGCGGCCACGTCCTGGCTGGTGATCCGCACCCCCGCCGGGACGCCGTCACAGATCGCCGCGAGTGCCCGTCCATGCGACTCGCCCGCAGTCAGCCACCGAAACATGATGTTTACCCTACCGTCAGGCCGTCGGCGGCTCGCGGTAAGGTCCCGGCCGCCGCCACCCGATTATCTTCGTGGCCGACAAGTTTTCGCCTTTGCTTATCCGGCGGTGCGGATCTCGATGCCGCGGCGCAGGCGCGGGCCGAGGCGGCGTCCGAGCTGGTCGGCGACGGCTCGCGCGGTGGCCATGTCCGCTGTCCCTAGAGTGATGACCAGGTCGGCGGCGGGGCCGCCGGGCTCAAGGGTGCAGAAGTCGCCGATGACCTCGGCGACGGCGGCCTGGATGTCGGCGTCCTCGTGCGCGGGGGGCGGCGGCTCGCCGTTGGCGAGCGCCCGCAGTCGCGCGCCCTCGACGACGAACGGGACCGGGCCGGCGACATCGACCACCACCGCGTCGGCCTCGGTTCGCGCGGCCGCCCACAAGCGCGCCGCTGGCACCGGGACAGGGCGGGCGTCCTTGCGCCATTTTCTGAGCGTGTCCGTGCTGGTGAACGCGATCACCGCCGTGCGGCCATCGTTGCCGACCAACGTCGGCAGCGCCATTTCGGTCTCCTTCTCCGTGCCATCGGCGTTCGCTTCTGCTAGAACGGCAACGACGGGAACGAGCAGCCTGCTCGCGGCGACGGCGGTAAGCAGCGCATGCTCGGTGGCCTCGCCTGCCGCGTAGGCGAGAAGGACGGCGATGACGGCGGGGTCCGCTTCCCCGGTGTCCCCGGCGGTTCTGGTCAATCGCACACGAGCGACCCTACCGTCGGGCTATTACCGCCGCGACGGACCGCGGGCCGGCTACAGGAAGTAATGAAAGCTATGAAAGCGGCACTTTGCCCTGGGTATCGTCGAACTCCACGGCAGAATCAGTTGAGCGCACTTGCCGGATATGGGAACCTCATGACCTGCGGCGACATACCGGTCTCCTGGCCGTCAGGCGGGTGCGCGGACCAGCGGTACCGACGCTAGCGGGAAGGAGCAGCTACGTGGGTTCGGCACGCGAGTCGGCGCAGCCTGCGCGGATACTTCCCGGCACGCCAATGCGGAAAGTCATACCGCCGCGCATGGTCGGGCCATACATGAGCGGGCAGCGCGGCGTGATCGCCGGCTACGTGCACCGCGTTCGCGACATCGTGTTGCGGAACCCGGCAGACGCGTTCTACGCGCTCGGCCTAGGCTACGAGGGGTCGGACTTCAAGCCCGAGATGACCGAGCTGTACTTCTTGTGCTGGCAGGCCAGGGAGATCGACGGATACGTGCCGGTGACCGCGCGGGGAGCCGCCGGCCGGGCCGAGTTCTACCTGGAACCCATCCAGATACCTGTTGCCACGACGCTGTGCCGGATGGCAGACGCCGGCGAAGAACCGGTCGCCCGGTACGACGGGCTGGCCTGGCAGCGACCGAGGGAGGGATAAGGCATGCGATACCGACTGATGGCTTCGTATCTTGGCGCCTCCTACCAGGCCGCCGTTGGCCCGACCGACCGCGACGTCACGCTGTTCGCCGCCCCGCCGCCACCGGAAGCGCACGGCTTCTCCCCCGTCCCAGGTGGCATCTGGCGCAAGCAGGTTCGTGTCGACGAGCTTGACGCGCTGTGGGAATCGCGCCCCATCGGCTCGTATCACGGTGAGCCATGCCTGGTGCTCGATGACCTCGGGGACCGGCTGCACATCGTCTACCTCGGCATGGACGAACGGCGAGCCGGGCAGCTCGGCTACTGGCAGGTCGACAAGGGCGTATTCGAGGTCGTCGTGGCGCGGCATGAGGTCACCGACCTGGCAGAAGAACGGCATGAGTTCCCGATCGCGCTGCTGCTTTCCACGCTGCCGCGCGCGCTGAGCGCCGGCGGTACCGGAGCGGGCGGCGCCGGAGCGGGCAGCGCTGCCGGGCCGGGCGTTAGCAGAGGCGGCCCCGATCGGATGGCCCTGGGCAGCGGCGGTCCCGGCAATGGCGCGCCGGGCATGGGCGGCCAGGTGCCGGGCGGCGGGATCGCGGCTTGGAACGGGCAGCCGATGACCGGGTCGTACCCGATGCCCGCCGCCGGTCCACAGCAACCGCCCGCGAACGCATCGCAGCAGCTGTCGCTTGGCGCTGCCCAGCAGGCCGCGTCACCGCAGCAGGCGCCCAATGGCATGCGGCAGCTACCCGCCGCGGGCCTGCAGCAGCCCGCCGGAGCAGCCGGACAGCAGCCGGTCACTGGGTCATACCAGATGCCGGCCGGACCGCAGCAAGCCTTGCCGCAGGCCCCTGGTGGCTTGACCGGCATGCCAACCGCGGTCCCGGCCATGCAGCAGGGCAGGCAGCCGCTTGGCGGCCCGGCGCAGCTGCCCGCCGGAGGCCAGCCTCCGGCGGGTTCACCGCTGCAGGGCCAGCCGCAGGTGCAAGCGCAGGCGCCCATGCCCCAGCAGACGTTCGCGGCGCAGTCCGCGCAACCAGGGCCGTCGCTGCAGGCGCAAGCACAGCAGGCGCAAGCACAGCAATATCCAGTCGCCGCGCAGCTTCCCCCGGCCCAGCCACAGCAGAACGTCACCACCCAGCAGAACGTCGCCCCCCAGCAAGCGGTCAGTGCGCAGCAGCAGCTTCCGAACGCTCAGCCGCCCGCCGCCGTGGCCGCGTGGCACGGATCTCCGGCGCCCGACGGCAACGGAACGTGGTACTACCAGCCGCCGGACCTCGACCCGCAGCACGGCGGGCTCGCCCAGAACGGCGTGAACGGGTACGCCCAGCCAGGGCAAGGAGCCGGATACCAGCAGGCTCAGTCACCGCAGCAGGCTCAGTCACTCCCGCAGGCTCCGCAGCAGCAAGCCGCCCCCGCTCAGCCGGCCCAGGCCCAGCTTCCCCAGTTCACGCCACAAGCGCAGGCACCGCCGGCTACGCAGCCGCTTCAGGTAGCCCAGGCCACCGCACAGCCCGTCGCGCAGCAGGCCTCCCAGGTCCCGTTTCCGCCAGCAGCGCTCTCCGGTTCCGTGACCCTGCCATCGGTGGATTCCGGTATCGCGGCGCCACTGCCGGCACCCACGCTGACCCCGGCTAGTTCTTCAGACTTCACCGCGACCGGCCCGCTGCCGTCCGCGCCTCAACAGGAACAGGCGGACCAGGCAGCTAATGCCGACCCGACGGCCGGCGGCGCGCTGAGCAAGCTGACCGGGGCGGTCCGCGGGCGGCGGGCCGCCCGCAAGCCTCGGCTCGCGATGGCCACGATCTTCGCCGACCTGGTCGATCTCGCGCATATCCCGCGCTCCGCGTACGCGGTCGACGACGAGGTCACCGGTGCCATGTGCCTGTTCAAGACCGAGGGCGGCTACGAGGTGTTCAGCTGCGCCGAGGACGCCAGGCACGAAGTGCGCTTCTTCGAGGATGAGGAGGCGGCGTACTTCTATCTTTTCGGGGTGCTTGCCGCCGAGGCGCTGCGCAACGGCCGGCTGAGCCCGCGCCGAGGTGCGTTAGAAAGCCGTAATGTCATCGAACAAAAGCCTAACGAAAATAAGAAGAATGGCCGAAAGTCATCGCGTTGACCGCATAGCTGCGGCTAAAGTTTAAATCGCCGACGGGGCTGACGGTCCCCCGCTCCCCAAGCAGCCCCGTCGGCCTACATTGCAGAAACCGCACCATATCCGCCCATCATCGCTGAGCTAGCAGACAACTCAGCTGCATAGGGCGCATATCAGAAATAGACGGAAATTTCATACAGAATGCGCCTCACTCCCTTATCACGCATCACATAAACGATAATTCGCAACGATGCGCCGCAATTGAAATTCGAATCCACTGCTGGATTCGATCGCGGTACGCCGGCACGGTTTGCACGGGTCGGTCTGTGCGTGCCTCGCGCGTATCCGTATGCTGATCGACATGACGATCCCGCTAACGGGCAACCAGTACGCGATCGAGGCAGGCGGCTACCGGGCCACCGTGACCGAGCTCGGCGCGGGCCTGCGGGAACTCGAGCACGCCGGAACGGCGCTTGTCACCAGCTTCGACGCCGACCAGTTGCCGCCGCACGGGGCCGGCGAATTGCTCGCCCCGTGGCCGAACCGCGTCGACGGCGGCCGTTACTCCTTCGACGGGAGCGAATACCATCTCGCGCTCTCCGAGCCGGCCTTGGGCAACGCGATCCACGGCCTGACCCGCTGGATACCGTGGACCCGCGTCTCTCACGACGAGAACGAGGTGACACTGCGCAGCGTCCCGCACGGCTCGCAGGGCTACCCCTTCGCCGTCCAAGTCGACGTGACCTACCGGCTTGACGCCGAATCCGGCCTGCATGTCACGGTGAGCGCCACGAACAAGGGCAGCCGCCAGGCACCCTGGGGTTACGGGCAGCACCCGTACCTGACCGTGACGACGCCGACCATCGACGACTGCGAGCTGACGCTGCCCGTCGATTACTGGCTGCCCGTCGACCAGCGCCTCATCCCCTCCGATGAGCCGCAGGACGTGGCAGGGACGGAATTCGACTTCCGCGCGGGGCGCAAACTCGGCGATCTGCGGCTGGACACCGCGTTCACCGGCCTGCGCCGCGAACCGGACGGCCTCGCCTGGGTCTGGCTGCAGACCGGCAGCAGGCGGACCGCGATGTGGATGGACGCGAGCTGCCGCTGGCTGCAGGTCTTCACCAGCGACGGGCTCGAGCCCGAGCGCCGCCGCGCCGCGCTCGCGGTGGAACCGATGACCTGCCCGCCGAACGCGTTCGTGTCGGGCGAGGACCTGCTGGTGCTCGCGCCGAAGGAGACCGCGAGCTGCCGGTGGGGAATAAGGAGCTTTCCCGGCAGCGATCGCGGCTGACTTCCCTGACCCGCGCTAGGTCTTCCGGGGTGTCCACGTCGTCCGGGCTGCCCGTGTCCCCGCACTCGACAAGCGTGACCAGGTCGGGGCGGGCGCGCAGGAACGGGCGCGCCCCGGTGTCCCCGGTCGCCAGCTCGATCACGGCAGGCCAGTGGACGCGGGCGATGAGCACCGGGTTGCGCGCCTTACCGCCATAGGCGGCGACCGCCACGGTCGCCCCGTTCTGGTAGGCGGCAATGAGCCGGCGCACCGACTCGGCGCCGACGAGCGGCTGGTCAGCCAGTGCGATCACGACCGCCCCGATGCCGGCAGAGGTGAGCGCGCGGAGCCCCGTCACCAGCGAGGAGCCCATGCCCGTCAGCCAGTCGGGGTTGTGCACCGATAGCACTCCTGGCAGCTCGACCGGCACGGCGCCGGTGACCACGATCACGGGCCCGGCTCCGCCCGCGCGCAGCAACTCGACGCCGCGCTCGGCGAGGGTGCGCCCGCCGATCCCCACCGTTGCCTTCGGCTGCCCGAGCCTGGACCCGTTACCCGCCGCGAGCAGGACCCCTGCGACTCCCACCCCTTTACCCTAGAGGGTGTTTGCTGTTGTCGGTTGGGTAAGCGTGAGCGCTCGTTAGCGGGCTGGAGTGGTGGCGTGGACCTGAGGGTGCGGGCGGCCTCGCGATGATCGCGATCGGCACCCGCCTCGCCTTCACCGGCCGCCAGGGCTAGGCGCTGGCGAGCTCCTCCGGGTGGATGCGGCCGTCGGTGTTGGTGAGGGCGCGGCCTGTGCCGCCCCAGCGCAACTGGATGAGCTCGGCGACGATCGAGACCGCCGTCTCCTCCGGAGTCCTCGCGCCCAGGTCAAGGCCGATCGGGGAACGGAGCCGAGCCAGCTCTGGCTCGGTCATGCCGACTGCGCGCAGCCGCTCGAGCCTGTCCTCATGGGTCCTGCGCGACCCCATCGCGCCGATGTAGCCGGCCGGGGTCCGCAGCGCCACCTCGAGCACGGGCACGTCGAACTTCGGGTCATGGGTGAGCACGCAGATCACCGTCCGCGCGTCGACGTCCGCCCCGGCGAGGAACCGGTGCGGCCAGTCGACGACGACCTCGTCGGCGTCGGGGAACCGGGACCTGGTCGCGAAGACGGGCCGCGCGTCGCAGACGGTCACGTGGTAGCCGAGGAACTTGCCGACCCGCGCCACCGCGGCGGTGAAGTTGACCGCGCCGAACACGATCATCCGCGGCGGCGGCGCGAACGAGTTCACGAACACGGAGAGCTCGTCGCCGAGCCGCTCGCCGTGCTCACCGTATCGGCAGATGCCGGTCAGCCCCTGGGACAGCATGCCGCGCACGTCATCATCGGCCGCGGCGTCAAGCCGCTCCCCCGCGCCCAGGGTCCCGGTGGATGGCCTGGCCGCGTCCCCCCAGATCACCCGCCGGGCGCCTACGTTCGGGGCCCCGCCTAGACCAGGACCCGAGATGATCGTCGCCACCGCCACGGGCTCGCCGCGCTCGACCGCCGCGGCGATCTCGCCAAGCTCGGGGAAAGTCGCCTTGCTCACCGGCTCGACGAAGATGTCTATGATTCCGCCGCAGGTCAGGCCGACCGCGAACGCGTCGTCGTCGGCGATGCCGTACCGCTGGAGTACCGGCTGGCCCGTCTGGGCGACCTCACCGGACAGCTCGTAGACGGCACCCTCGACGCAGCCGCCGGAGACCGAGCCGATGACCTCGCCGCCGCCCTCCACGGCCAGTGCGGCACCGGGATCACGCGGCGCGCTGCTGAACGTGCCGACCACGGTGGCCATGCCGAAGGCCTGGTCCTGCGCCCACCATTTGGCGATCGTGCTCAGGATGTCGCGCACTGGCCCCACCTCGTAGTCTCACTTGAACTACCACGCTACCTAGCTCGGCCGCATCGGGCCATAGCAGGTTAAGTGACTGCTTAGTTGAACCCGCAACTAGCGCTGTGTCTTCCCCGCTCGCCGCCGGGCAGTGCTTTCCCCGCTCGCCAAAGGGGCCGTGGGGGGCGGGTCCCCTTACTCGACGATCTTGGAGATGGGGATCTCCAGGATGTCGTGCGCACCTGCCGCCTTGAGTGCCGGGATCAGCGTGTTGACGCCGCGCTTGGGCACGACGGCCTCCAGGGCGTTCATGCCCGTGTTGGCCAGCGGCAGCACCGTCGGCGAGGACATCGCGGGCAGCATCGCGGTGACCGCCGCGAGCTTGTCCGCCGGGACGTTGAGCTTGAGCAGCACGCTGCCGCGCGCCTGGATGGCGCCGCGCAGCAGCAGCGCGATGTCCTCCATCGCGGCGCGCTTGTCGGAGTCGGCGTACGCGGTACCGCAGGCGACGAGCTCGGTGTAGCTGGTCAGGATCGTCTCGAGGATGCGCAGCCCGTTCTTGCGCAGCGATGACCCGGTCTCCGTCAGGTCGACGATCGCGTCCACGATGTCGGGCACCTTCGCCTCGGTCGCGCCGTAGGACGGCACGATCATCGCCTTGACGCCGTGCTCGGCGAGGTATCGCTCGGTCATTGAGGGGAACTCGGTGGAGATCCTGATCCCCTCGGGCAGGTCCGCGACCGATCGCCAGGGCGAGCCCTCCGGCACGGCGAGCACCACCCGCACCGGGTTGGACGTCGCCTTGGAGTACTGGAGCTCACCGAGCGAGACGATGTCCGCCTGAGTTTCCGTGATCCAATCGCGGCCGGTGATGCCGAGGTCGAAGAGGCCGCGCTGGAGATACGAGGGGATCTCCTGCGGGCGCAGGAAACGTACCTTGTCGATCCGCGGGTCGTCGATCGAGGCGTGGTAGTCCCGGTCCGACGCCCGCCGCACGGTCAGGTCGGCGGCGTCGAAGAGGTCGAGGGTGGCTTTTTCCAGCGAGCCCTTGGGCAGTACGAGAGAGAGCATGGGATTAAAGACTTTCTTTCCGAACGGACGCGTGGTTTCACATCTATGGGAAGCGCCACTGTCTCGCCCGTCGGCCACGCACCATGTCGATTGCGCGATCGGCCACGCTCCAGCCGGCCCACATGCGCAATCGACCCACGTTCGGTCGGGGGTTCGCGGTTTGGGGGCGGAGCGGAGGCAGTGGCGCTGCTAATGTCGCGACGCGGGCTTCGGAACCTCACCGCAGCGGATGGAACGGAGCAGGATCGCGGCGTCAAGAGCTGCCACGACCGCCTCCCATCCCTTGTCCTCGCTGCTATCAGGCAGCCCGCTGCGATCGCGGGCCTCCTCGATCGTGTTACAGGTTAGCACGCCGTTGCCGACGGGCGTACCTGAGTCGAGGGCCACCCTGGTCAGGCCCGCGGTCACCGCGTCGCAGACATACTCGAAGTGCGGGGTGCCGCCGCGGATCACCGTGCCCAGGCAGGCGACGGCGTCGTAGCGCCTGGCAAGCTCCTGCGCGATGACGGGAAGCTCGACGGCACCGGCCACCCGGACCACGAGCACGTCGGTCACGCCGCATGCCTTCGCCGCCGCCGCCGCGCGTTCTACGAGGGAGTCGGTGATCTCCGCGTTCCACCGGGTCCCGACAACCGCGAGCGTCAGGTCGGCGCCGTTGACGGTCGCGAGCTCCGGCCTTCCTGCTCCGCTCATAAGCCGCTCTCCCTCCGCCCGCGCCGCACGTACCCGATTGCGCAATCAACGTCACCCCAGCGTACCCAATTGCGCAATCGAGCCCCGTGGACCGGGGTCGTCTGTGCCTACGCGATCTGGTGGCCGAGGCGGTCTCGCTTGGTGGCGAGATAGCGCAGGTTGTGCGGCGTGGTCAGCGGGGGAAGCGGGATACGGGTCACGCCGAAGCCGTGCGCCGCGAGCGCGTCGACCTTGGCGGGGTTGTTGGTAAGCAGCCGGACGGAGCGGACGCCGAGGTCGTCGAGCAGCTGCGCGGCGACCGAGTACTCGCGGGCGTCCACGGGCAGCCCGAGCTCGAGGTTGGCGTCCACCGTGTCGGCGCCGCCGTCCTGTAGCTCGTAGGCCCGGAGCTTGGACAGCAATCCGATGCCACGGCCCTCGTGTCCGCGCAGGTAGAGGACCACACCGCGACCGCGCTCCGCGATTCGGCCCATGGCGGCGTCCAGCTGCGCGCCGCAGTCGCAGCGCTGCGACCCGAACACGTCGCCGGTCAGGCACTCCGAGTGCACCCGGGTGAGGACGTCCTCGCCGTCCCCGGAGCTCAGGTCTCCGTAGACGAGCGCCAGGTGCTCGGTGCCGTCGATATCACTGCGGTAACCGTAGGCGCGCCAGCTGCCGTAGGCGTTGGGGATGACGGTCTGCGCGACGCGGGTGACCAGCCGCTCGGTCCGTCGACGGTGCTCGATGAGCTGCTCGATGCTGATGAGCGCGATTCCGTGCGCGTCGGCGAACACCCGCAGGTCCGGCAGTCGCATCATCGTGCCGTCGTCATTGACGATCTCGGCGAGCACGCCGACGGGCTCAAGGCCGGCCAGGGTGGCCAGGTCAACGGCGGCCTCGGTGTGGCCGTCGCGAACGAGCACGCCGCCCTCCCGGTAACGGAGCGGGAAGATGTGGCCGGGCTTATCGAAGTCGCCCGCGACAGCTTCGGGGTCGGCGAGCTTCCTGATCGTGGTGGTGCGATCGGCGGCGGAGATGCCGGTGGTGACGCCGTCGCGCGCGTCCACGGTCACGGTGAACGCGGTGCGCATGCGCTCGGTGTTCTGCGTGGTCATCAGCGGAAGCTGGAGCCTGTCCAGGTCCTCGCCCCGCATCGGGGCGCAGATGACGCCGCTTGTGTAGCGGATCATGAAGGCGAGCAGCTCCGGCGTTGCCTTGCTGGCGGCGAAGATGATGTCGCCCTCGTTTTCCCGGTCGGCGTCATCGACCACGACGACCGGACGGCCGTCGGCGATGTCCTTGATCGCCCGGGTGACATCGTCCAGGGGGATGGCGGCGTCTGTCATGATGATGTCCCTTTCTGCGTGCCCGATATCCTTGCCTTCCCATCGGGCACGCCCCCGGGGGGTACGGGGGCGTGCCCGATGGGAAGGCAAGGATATCGGGCACGCAGAAAGGGACATCATCATGAC
>Ga0209881_1000187_pt1 | contig 17934 bp, 15 predicted proteins | sample PersoiDNA2013193_FD_185804 | JGI IMG/M metagenome (GOLD analysis project Ga0209881, IMG submission 185804) | Permafrost soil microbial communities from the Arctic, to analyse light accelerated degradation of dissolved organic matter (DOM) -... | ecosystem: Environmental > Terrestrial > Soil >... | reverse complement strand
TTCCCCGCACCAGGCCGTCGGCGACACCGGGCAGGTAGGGGAACATGGTCCGCGTGTCCAGGTCGTCGCCGACCACGACGATCTGCGGCGTAGGCAGGCCCGCCCGGACGCTCGCGGTCGTCGTGACCCGGAAGCGGGCCAGCCATTCGCGGACCTGGCTGCCGGCGTCGTCGCCGCCGATGTCGTTGGCGAGCAGCAGGCCCGGCTGCCCGAGCGCGGCCAGGACGGCTGCCACCATGGGGCCGTCGGCGGCGATCGAGCGTGCTGTCGCGAGTACCTGGGCACCGTGGCCTGGTGCGGGGAAGCGCTCTACCTGCCACAGGCTGGCGGCAGCGAGGTAGCTGACGCACACCGCTGGTCCGCGCGCATCGGTCATGGCTACCAGCCGTAGAGCGAGAAGGCCCGGTTCGCCGTGACGTGGCCGAGGGCGGTCCGGCAGTAGTCGATCATGTGCTCGGGGAGCGCCCCGAGGGGGAACCAGCGCAGTCCCTTGCACTTGTCGGGCTCGCGGTTGTCGGGGACGCCCGCCCAGCGCTGGACGGTGAAGAAGAACGCCGCCCGGCCCCCGCCGGATGAGTTGTGCATGATGTGGGCGAATTCGACGTCGCGTTCCTCGATGACGATCCCAACTTCTTCCCTGGCCTCGCGGATGAGCGCGGCCACGACGGACTCGCCGGCTTCGAGGTGGCCGGACGGGACGTGCCAGGCACCGTCTTCGTAGCCGGTGTTGTGCCGCCGGCCGAACAGCACCTCCCCGGCCGGGTTGAGGAGGATCAGGTGCACGTCGCCGGTGAGCTTGTGGCGGCGGGTGTCCGCGCCGTGGGCGGCGGGGGCTTGCAGCGTCATCGGGCATTCTCCCTGGAGACGGGGCCGGCAGGATGTCGCTGGTCACCATAGCCGGGTCGCGCGCACCGGCCGATACGTCAGATGTATATCGCTGTCACCTGCGTGAACCGGCCTTTCCGGGCTGTGATTGGGCGTGTCTCCTGCGCCGTGTGGTGCCGTGCACTAACGTTGCCGACCACAACCTGTAGGTGTCCGGTGGGGGTTTTGCTCTAGATGCTGGGAGTGAGCACTGCATGGTGGATGACATCGCGGTTCGCGCGTGGGACGCGGAGTACGCTTCGGGACGGTACGAGGGTGAGCCTCCGGTGGGGTTCGTGGAGGACATCGCGGCGGCTGCCAAGGACGCGGGAACCGGCAGCGGCCTGTACATCGGGTGCGGGAACGGGCGGAACTACATCCCGCTGACCGAGGCCGGGCTCGACCTGACCGGCCTGGACATCTCGGCCACCGCGATCAGCCAGCTTGCCGGGCGGCTGCCCGAGCGGCGGGACCGCCTGGTGACCGGGGACCTGTCGGCGCTCCCGGCCGGGCAGCGGTTCCCGCTCGTGGTGGCCATCCAGGTGATGCAGCACGGCACTCGGGCGCAGACGCATGATCTCCTGGCCGGGGCGCTGGCCGTGGTCGCGCCTGGCGGCCTGTTCGCGATCCGTGTCAACGCGGTCGGCACGGACGTGCACCACCGGCAAGAAGTCGCCGAGCGGGACGCGGACGGCTCGTTCTCGGTCCGCTACCTGGAGGGGCCGAAGGCCGGGATGACCGTGCACTTCTGGGCCGCGCGGGAACTGGAATCCGCAGTGACCGGTGGCGGGTTCGCCCCCGTGATGGCACTTCGTCCCCAGGCGACATGGCGGGCGGAACGGGCTGCGGGTCTTTGGCTGCAATGGGAGGGCATCTACCGCAGGGCCGTCTGACCGGGATAACCCGGCGGGCGGGCGCGTGCCGAAGTCGCTGCCGGGCCTGCGGATGACGGTGTGGGCGTGGCCGGGGCCGCGCTGGCTGTTCTGGTATTCGATCAGCAGGCCGGGTGCCTGGATGCGGTAGTAGGACGCCTCGCCTTCGCACCGCCCGCCGGCCCATGCGAAGGCGGGGTCGCTGTCGGCGATCCTTTCGTGCTCCGCGCGGACCAAGTCAGGGGCGAGTCGGCCGAGGTACGCGCCGAGCAGCAGGTGGAGCAGGTCGCGGCACTGCCCCGGGAGCCAGGAGGCGGAGACGCCCAGCGGCTGCAACGGGCCGTCTGCTGACGAGGCGGTCGCGGTGATGATGTCGCCTGGTGCGGGACCTGCGATGGCTGCCTGCCCGCGCAGCCGCGCGGGCAGCGCGGCGATCACGGCGCGCGCGAGTTCTTCCTCGCGCAGGAGTGGCGCGATGACGACCTGGCCGCAGTGCCGGACCTGGGCGGGGTTGGCGCCCATGAACAGCGGCGCGGCGATCGGCTGGCCGTCGATCACGGTGACGTTGACGGACAGGTGGTGGCCCTCGAACCGCCATGCCCATGAGTCGTCGCCGGGCGTGCCGAAGACCGCGACATGGTATCCGTCGCTGTGCCGCTGTCGTCTAGCTTCTGCGTGTTGTTCACGGCTTCCCGCCGTCCGGTCTTGTCGCTGGCTTCGCTTTGTTGCGCGCCGCGCGGGCGGTCAGTTCTTCCGCTCCCTGCATGGCTCAGTCCGCTAGGGTCTGGATTCGACCGACTAGCCGGTCATGGCGCGCGGTAGTGTCGTCAAGCCTGCCCGCCGACGTTCGCAGCCGTTCCCTGAACAGGTACAGGCAGCTCTCTAGCACGTCGTCGCCCAGTGCCTCGGGGTCGGCCAGCAGGGTTTCAACGGCCAGCATCCTTGCCGCCAGCGCCGGCAGCCTGCATGACTGGTATCCCGGCATCGTAACGGGCCTTCTCCAGACCGAGGATTACGCGCGTGCCCTGCTCTCGACGTCCCCCGGTGTCAGTGACGAGATCGTCAGCGCGCGGCTGGCCAGCCGCATGGAAAGACAGCGCCGTGTGCTCATGCGCGCAGGCCCGCCGGCGGCGCGGTTCGTGATTGACGAGATGGCGCTGTACCGCCGCGTGGGATCACCGGGGATCATGGCCGCCGAGATGAGGCACCTGTCAGCCGTAGCCGCACTGCCGAACGTCACGATTCAGGTTCTCCCCGCCGTCGCCCATCCCGCGAACGCTTCCGGTTTCATCGTCGCGGATGACTCGGCCTGGTGCGAGCACGTGAAGAGCGGCTTCGTCTACACCGGAGAATCCGTTAGGCCGCTGCTCACCTTGTTCGATACGCTTCGGGGCGAGTGTTACCGTGTGTCGGAGAGCGCGGCGCTGTTCGAGAGGATGAACGGGATATGGACGCATGGCGTAAGAGCAGCTTTTCAGACGCCAACGGCGGCCAGTGCACCGAAGTAGCCAGCGCCGGCGGCGTGGTCCTGGTGAGGGACACCACCGATCGTGACGGCGGAACGCTGGCCTTCGCCACTGACGCGTGGCAGAGGTTCACGACCGGGCTTAAGGGCTGGTCCTAAGCGGTCTCGTCTGGCGGGATCCATACGTACATCGGGCCGGTGGTCGACGCCGACCAGGGCGGCGGATCCGGAGGGAGCGGCGCGGTAGCGAACTCCGCCGGTGACTCTTCCCACGGCGGGATCTGCGCACCGGTTGCCTGGGGGCTCAGTTGGCTCTGCGCTGGCGTATCGTCCGGCGGGCGGGCAGGCGCCCACGGCGGCCTTTCCCCGGTTGTCCGCTGCATCCGAAGTGACCGGGGAGCGCCCGGCGGCGGTTCGATCGCGCGAGGCCCTCTGGCAGGTGGTTCGATCGCGCGCGGGCCCCTGGGCGGCGGGGTGATCGAGCGAAAGGCCTCGACGGAAGCCGACGGCTGACCAGGCGACCCGGTGGCTTGCTGCTGGGCGGCCTGGGGTCTCGCGTGGCGGGCGGCGTGGCTGGCCCGTGCCGCGCGGGAGGCCTTTGCCGACATCCCGGACCGGGTCCGGCGGCGGAGCCTGGCGATCGCCAGCGCGCCGACGAGAGCCGCGATCAGCGCGCAGGCGGCGACGAGCAGGTCAAGGAGGATCGACCGTACCCGCGCGCCAGGATCGGGCCTGCTCGCCGCCGGTCGGGCGGTGCTCGCGCTGGCCGGCTTGACGGCCTGGGATGCCGTCGGAGCGGGAGTCGGCTTCGGTGCCGGGTGAGCCGCCGCGATGGCCCCGGCGGCGCTGAGCGCGGTCGCGGCGTCGAGCGCACCGTGACCCCATCCCGGTTTTGCCGTGGCAGCCTTGCCTGTGCCCGATCGGCCGGCCCGCGGGACGGCCGCGCCTTCTTCCAGCGCCTGGGTGACCTCGGCGGCCGTGAGCCGTGGGTAGCTCGCGCGAATGAGGGCGGCGACGCCGGCGGTCAGCGCCGACGACATGTCCGCGGACGCGAGGGACTGGTACCCGCCGTCCGGAGCGGCCGCGAGCAGGCCGGCCGCCGGGTCGGTCAGCGTGGTGTTGGCACCCGGCGTGAGCGGCGTGTCACCCGAGCCCGGCGCGGTCAGCGCGACGTAGGAGCCGGCATTCGTGAACGCTGAGAGCTGCCCGTCCCGCGCGGTCGCGCCCACAGCGATGACGCCCGGGTAAGCGGCCGGATAGTTGACGGTGCGGGTCCCCGCGCCGTTGTCGCCGGCCGGCGCCACGAGGAGAACGCCATGTGCGACCGCGTACCTGACCGCTGCCTGCTCGGCCGGGCTGCCGCCCGCCGCGGCGGGGTCGCCTGACGCCGCGGAGCCGAGCGTGCCCGGGTCTAGCGGGAGCGCGATCACCGTGGCGCCGTGGCTGACCGCGTACCTGATGCCAGTGGCGATGGCGGCAGGCAGCCGCTTGGCGATGGCGGCGTCGGAGTTCAGCGGGTCGTTGTATTCGAGGTTGACCTGGACGGAGAGTATCCTCGCGCCAGGGGCAACGCCTGTGATGCCGTCGGCGCGGCCCTTGCCGTGCCCGTGCCCGGCGATGAGGCTGGCCACTGCCGTGCCCTCCGCGCCCCAGTACTGATCGCCTGGCTTGCGGCCGGTCTGGCTGAGGTCCGGTCCTGCCGTCACGGTGCCCGTCAGGTCGAGGTGACGGGAGTAGACGCCGGTGGACAGCACCGCGACGGTCACGCCCTTGCCTTCCGCGGACGCGGCACGCCAGGCCGCGGGGACGCTCAGCGCGGTCAGCCACCACTCATCGGCGCGGGTGGCGGCGGGCGCGGCCCCGGCATGCCAGGCCTGGGCATGCGCGGGCAGCCCGGCGGCCATCGCGGCCGTCAGCGCTGCCAGCGCTGGCAGCACGGCGCGCAGGCACGCGGGGCGCAGCAACCAAGCCACGTTGGTCACGACTGCTCTCTAGGTCAAGCCGATGGGGTAGAAGATCTACAGGTGACAATATGCCGTAAACCGTCTCCTAAGGTTGTCACGTGGTCAGCCCGGAGCGGAACGCGATACCAGTTAACTTTTCAGTGACTTTTGAGCGTTACCCTGGTTCCCGAGCGCCAGCCAAGACGGCGGGCCGCGTCGCCGCCGGCTACGGCGACGGCGATCCAGCCGCCGCTGTCGCGGTAACAGACCAGCTCACCGGTGCCTACGTCACCGAAGGTCGTGGCGAACGGCGCCGTTACCTGGTTCCCGTCCCAGGTGAGCGTTATCAGTACTCCTGGGACGAATCCGGCCTCGTCGGCCGCGCCCCCCGTCAGGGAGAGCTGCGCGTTCCCGAACCTGTCCACGGTGACCACCTCGACTTGTGCCGCGCCGTTCGTGACGCGGCACTCCGGCCTTGGCAGCGTCACCAGGCCTGTCACGTCGATCGGGTTGCCCGCCTGAGCGAGCGGCACCCCGCTGGCCAGCCACGCGGCGGCAGGCATGAAGATGTCCCTGCCGTGGAAGGTGGCGCTAACCGTGTCCCGCCAGAGCGCCGGGTTGGTCAGCTCGACGGCCCGCGTCGCGCCGCCCGCCACCGCCACGGCGGCCGTCAGCAGGCCGTTGTCGGGGCCGACGAAGAGGGAACCGCCCGCCTCCACCGCCACCGCGCGCCGCGGCGTGCCGACACCAGGATCAACGACCGCGACGTGCACCGACGACGGGAAATAGGGGACGGCCTGGGCGAGCACGACGGCGCCGCGCCTGATGTCGCCTGGCGGGATCAGGTGCGTTATGTCAATAATGCGCATGTCTGGCGTGATCTGGGAAGCCCCTCCATGGCAAACTGCTACGAAAGCGTCTTCTAGCCCGTAGTCGGTCAGGAACGTGAGACATTGAAAAGCCATGGTCGGGGAGCTTAGCGGTGAGGGAGGCGTCGATGCCTGTGCTGTCTGAGCAGGACATGCGCGTACTCCGCTTCGAGCGGTCCACCTGGCGCACGGTCGGTGCCAAGGAGCACGCCATCGCCGAGATGCTCGGCATCAGCGCTACCAGGTACTACCAGCTGCTCAACGAACTGATCGATACTCCCGAGGCGCTCAAGTTCGATCCAGTCCTCGTCAAGCGGCTGCGCGCCAGGCGCGCCAGGCGCCAGCGGATGCGCTAGCCGCGGCTACGGCGCCACGGGCTGTGGCTGGCCTGGGACGTAGACCGACCAGCCGAGGGACCGCCACAGATCGGCGTCCAGCGTGCACCGGGCATCGATGAGGACCGGCCGCGCTACCACCTGCACGAGCGCCGCCGGGTCGATGGCCAGGTAGTCGGACCATTCGGTCAGGTGCAGCACCACTTCGGCGGCCTTGGCGGCCTCGCCAGCCGAGTCCGCGTAGTGCAGGTCGGGCCTGACCCGCGCCGCGCTCGGCATGGCAACCGGGTCATGCACCGACACCAGCGCGCCCTCGGCGGAGAGCCTGGTGCAGATGTCCAGGCTCGGCGAGTCCCTGATGTCGTCGCTGTTCGGCTTGAAGGCCACGCCGAGGACCGCGATCCGCTTCCCGGCGAGATCGCCGCCGACCGCCTCGCGGGTCATCGCGACGACCCGTTCGCGACGGCCGAGATTGACCTGGTCGACGGTTGTCAGCAGGCCGACCAGAGAGCTGATTCCCCGCTCCGCCGCTGCGCTGCGGAAGGCGCGTATGTCCTTGGGCAGGCAGCCGCCGCCGAAGCCGAGGCCGGGCGAAAGGAACTTGCGGCCGATCCTGTCGTCCAAGCCGATCGCGTCGGCGAGCTTGAGGACGTCCGCGCCCGTCGCTTCGCACATCTCCGCCATCAGGTTGATGAACGAGATCTTGGTCGCGAGGAACGAGTTGGCCGCGACCTTAACAAGCTCGGCGGTCTCAAGATCCATCAGCAGGCTGGGGATGCCGTCGGCGAGTGGCGTGGCGTACACCCGCCGCAGGGTCTGCTCCGCGCGGGCGGAGGTGACGCCGAACACAATCCGGTCGGGTGTGAGGCTGTCCCGCACCGCGTACCCCTCGCGCAGGAATTCCGGGTTCCACGCGAGGTCCACGCGATCGCCGGCCGGTGCCGCCGCACGTGCCCTCGCGTGCAGCAGCCGTGCCGTGCCGACCGGGACGGTCGACTTACCGACGAGCAGCGTCTCCCTGGTCAGGTGCGGGGATAGCGAGTCAATGGCGCCGTGCAGGTAGCTCAGATCGGCCTGGCCGCCCGCGGCCTGAGGCGTTCCCACGCACAGGAAGTGCACGTCGCCGAACTCGCCGACCTCGGCGAACGAGCTGGTGAACCGCAGTCGGCCCGAGTCGAGGTTCTTCCGCAGCAACGGCTCGAGGCCCGGCTCAAAGAACGGCGCCACGCCGCGCGCGGCCTTGGCGATCTTGTCCGCGTCCACGTCTATGGCCAGGACCTGGTGCCCCAGGTCCGCCATGCAGACGGCATGGGTCAGGCCCAGGTAACCGGTCCCGATGACGCTGATGCGCAGCACGTCTCCATTGCGACCCATTGCGACCTCTGAGTTCCCTTCGTGGCGGGGCCGCGCTACGCGGCGAAGTCCCGAGCATAAGTCCACTAACCCGACCGATATTATCCAGTTCCTGAAGGAGAGACTAGCCTAAGTCCACTTAATTGGTCGACATTAGTGGCTACCATGAGTGGCCATGCATCTTGAGTGGCGGTGCATCTTGAGTGCGCGTGCGCGATTGCTTGCCGAGGACGGGCTGTGCGGTGACTGAGCAGACGAAAGCGGATCACAAGGCCCTGGCTGCCGTGGCAGCCGGAGGCAGGCGCATGTGGGCTCCCCGGCTGCCCGCGATTGCGGGGTGGCTGCGGTCTGCCCTGTTCCGTCCGGTGATCTCCCAGCCGCTGGGATGGCGGCAGGTCCTCGGCGGTGCCGCCCTTGTGGCCGTGGCCGCGGCGGTCAGCCTGGCGCGTACCGAGGGGCCGGGGGCGCTGAACACCATCTGGATCGAGGACGCGGCCATCTTCCTGCAAGACGCGCTGCACAACTCGGTGATGACCACGCTCACCACGCCGAACAACGGCTACTTCAACACGGTGCCCCGTGCGGTCACGGCCATCGCGGTGCTGTTCCCGCTTGCGTGGGTGCCGGGGATCATGTCCGCTTGCGCCGCGTCGCTGAACGTGATATTCGGCCTGATCGCCTATATCGCCAGTGGGCCGTACCTGGGCAACCGCTGGCTGCGGCTGCTCGTCGCGGTGCCCGTGTGCATGGTTCCGCTCGGCTACACGCAGTCGAACGACGACCTCGCGACGGTTCAGTTCATCGCGCTCTACGGGACCTTCTGGCTGCTGCTCTGGCGGCCGGCGACGCGGGCCGGCCGACTGGCCTCGCCCCTGATCATGCTGGGCATCGCGTTGTCGAGCATCCTGCCCGTGGTGTTCGCGCCGCTGGCCGCGGCGCGGTTGATCGCCGACCGGTCGAAGTCCACGATCGCGGTAGTCACGTGCTGGGCCGCGGGCCTGCTTGCCGAGTGGAGCGTCCAGCTGCGCGGCATGAGCAACCGGCAGCCGGGCTTGTTCACGAACCCGCTCTGGGCTCTGGCGAATTACGTCACGCGGGTAGTCCCGCGCGCGATCTTCGGCGAGCGCGCTCTTGGCGGCCCGGGCACCAACGGTGAGGGCCATCCGATTCCGCTGAACGTCACGAACGAGGTCCTGCAGAACGCCCTGATCTGGGGTGCGTGGGCGGTGCTCGCCGTCGTCGTCATCATCGCGCTAACCGGTCTCACCGCACCGCACTGGCCATTCGCGGTCACCGCCCTGCTGTTCAGCGTCGCGGTGTTCCTCGGCGAGATCGTCGATAACCTGCCCATCGTGCAGCCACGGTACGTCATCGCGCCCGCCCTGCTGCTTTACGCCGCGGCCGCCGCGATGCTGCGGCCTCGCGGCGCGGCGGATTCCGCCCGGCCGCCGCGGCTTGCCGTCGCCTGGAGCCCGGTCATCGTCTTCGCCCTCCTGCTTGCCGTGGCCTGCGGTTTCAACTTCCGGGTCGAGAACACCCGCTCGCAGAGCCCGCCGTGGACCGCGGTCGTCGCGGCGGCTACGCGCACCTGTATGAAGCCGGGCATGGGCGACTACATCTACCGGCATTCCTGGTGGCAGCTGAAGATCCCGTGCAGCCGAGTCGGCCCGTCATGAGCCTGACGACCTCCGGCCTGACACTAGGCGCGGGCGACAGGCAGGAGGCTGCCTCCCGGCGCCGTGCGGTGACATTCCTGACCTGGGCCGTGCCCGCCCTGGTCGCCGCGGCCCTCGGCTGTTACGAGATCGGCGTGCCGATGCTGTGGCGCGACGAACTCGCCAGCTGGTCGGCGGCCAGCCGGACCTTGCCGCAGCTGTGGACCATGCTGCATCAGATCGACGCGGCGCTTGGCGTCTATTACTTCGGGCTCCACCTCTGGATGGCCATCGTCGGCGACTCCGCCACGGCGATGCGACTTCCGTCGGTCATCGCGATGACAGGTGCCGCGGCGGTGGTCGCGCTTATCGGACGGCGGCTGGCCGGCGTCGGTGCCGGGCTGGCCGGCGGCTTGGTCTTCGCCCTCATCCCGAGCGTTTCCCGCTATGCACAGGAGGCCAGGCCCTACGCGGCCGCCGCGTTTTTCGCCGCACTTGCCACCCTGCTCCTGCTGCGCGCCGTGGAGAACCCTCGCTGGCACCGGTGGGGCTTGCACGCGCTGGCGGTCGCCGCCGCCGGGGCATTCAACCTGGTCGCGGTCTGCGTGCTCGCGGGGCACGCGGTTGCCGTGCTTGCCGCGGCATGGCAGCGTACGGCGCCGCACGGCAGCACCTTCGCGGTCCGGGTCAGGTCCGCTCGCCAGAACCGCGGGACCGTCGCGATCCTGGCGGGATACTGCCTGTCCGCCGTTGTCGCGGTTGTCATTGACGCGCCGATCGTCATCGAGGGCCATCGGCAGTCGCTGTCGCAGATCGGCCAGCAGCAGACGCCGTCCCTCGCCGAGCTCGCCGGACTGCGGGGGGCACTGTGGCCGCAGCTGTTCTGCTCTTCGCACCTGGCCATCGCGATACTCGTGCTCGCGGTGGCATCCGTGCTTGCCGCGCCGCGCCGCGCCGCGCCTTCGTGCGGTCTTGCCTTCGCGACCGTGCCGATCGCGGTCATCTGGCTGATCTCCCAGGGACCTGCCTCTTACTGGGTCGTGCGGTACCTGATGTTCACCGTGCCGGCCTGGGCCCTGTCGGCGGGGCTCGGCGTCGCCGGTATCGGCGACCTCCTGCTACGCGTCCGGGCGGCACGGCTCGGCTCCGCCCTGCAGCCCCGCCATCTGGTCGCGACCGGACTTGTCGTGGCCGTTGGCCTGCTCGGGGTCCACGATCAGCGGGCGATCCGCCAGCCGCAGGCGCACAACCGCTGGGCTTATCCGCTCGCGGAGGCGAACGGCGAACCGGTGGACTACCAGGGGGCGGCAGAGGTGATCGCGGCGCACGAGCGGCGCGGCGACGGCATCGTGTATCAGGTCAGTGATCATAACCATTACCAGGTCGACACCAGCGTCGCCTACTACCTACGCGGCAAGGCCAAGCCGACGCCGGTCTTCCAGGCGAAGACACAAGCTCAGGCAGGCACCCTGCAACCGGTCGAGTGCGACGGCCCGGCGCGCTGCCTGGCCGGGACCCACCGACTGTGGGTGGTCTACGTCAACCACCTGGTCCTTGGCAGCTACCTGGACCCCTTCTTGGCGATGCCGCCAGCCGAGGCCGCCGTTCTGCGCGAGAGGGGATACCACGTCCGTGCCTTGTATAAGGAAGACGGGATAACGGTGGCCCTCATGGCACGGCGATAAAATCAGAACCTCGGGTGGCATCACCTTCAGGTCAGGGAACGACGATGACCTTCTCGGCCTGCTGTCCCCGGTCGCCCCCCGCCAGGCGGCTCAGCGGGTGGCCGCCCGCTCGAACCCGGCGGCCTGGAACGCCTCCAGGGTTGGCTTGATCGCGGTTGGCACGGTGACGGAAGGCGCAACGGCGTCCAGCGTCTTGAGACCGTCGCCCGAGTTGATGATCACCGTCTCGGCGTCGGGGTCGAGCTGCCCTGAGGCGAGCAGCTTGCGGAGCACGCCGACGGTCACCCCGCCGGCCGTCTCGCCGAAGACGCCCTGAGAGCGGGCGAGCAGCCGCATCGAATCCACCACCTCGGCGTCGGAGACGTCGGCGACTGCGCCCCCGGTCCTGCGGACGACGTCGAGCACGTACGGGCCGTCGGCCGGGTTGCCGATCGCGAGAGACTTGGCGATCGTGTTCGGCTTCACCGGGCGCACCACGTCCCAGCCCTTGCTGAACGCCTCGGACACGGGCGCGCACCCGGTCGCCTGCGCGCCGAATACCCGCCACGGCTTCTCCTCGACAAGGCCGAGCTCCGCGAGCTCGCTGAACCCCTTGTCGATCTTGACGAGCTGCGCGCCTGACGCGACAGGGACCACGATCTGGTCGGGCAGCCGCCAGCCGAGCTGCTCGGCGATCTCGAAGCCAAGCGTCTTCGACCCTTCCGCGTAGTAAGGGCGCACGTTCACGTTCACGAACGCCCAGTCCTCGTGCTCGCCAGCGAGCTCGGAGGCCAGCCGGTTCACGTCGTCGTAGTTGCCGTCCACCGTGACGAAGATGCCGCCGTATACGGCGGTGGTGACGATCTTCTGGTCTTCGAGGTTGGCCGGGACCATGACCACCGAGCGGATGCCCGCCCTGGCGGCCGCGGCGGCGACCGCGTTGGCGAGGTTGCCCGTCGACGGGCAGGCGAGGACCTTGAAGCCCATCTCGGTCGCGGCGGCGAGCGCGACGGCGACCACGCGGTCCTTGAACGAGTGAGTCGGGTTGCCGCTGTCGTCCTTGATCCACAGCCGCCGCATGCCCAGCTCGGCCGCGAGACCGTCGGCGCGGATCAGCCTCGTGTAGCCGGGCTCGGTGGTGGGGCGGCTCGCGATGTCCGCCGGGACCGGAAGCAGAGCGGCATAGCGCCAGATGTTCTGCGGGCCGGCCTGGATGTCCGCCCTCGTCAGCCGCGGGAAGTCGTAACAGACCTCCAGCGGCCCGAAACACATCTCGCAGGCGTAGTACGGGCCGAGGCCGACGGTGTTGCCGCACTCGCGGCAGGTCAGGCCGGTGGCGTTGCCGAGGCGGGGAATGCTGGGCGCATCAGTCTGAGCAGTCATGGGGCGAGGCCTCTCTCCCATCTTTCCCAGCGGTCACCCTGACCGCAGGCCGGACTTGGCACCAGTCGCGCGCTCGCCTCGCCTTACTGAGGTGCGTTAACCGCGATGGTTGCCGGGGCTTCACAGGGCCGATCCCTCCACCCCTCTGGATGAGGTATTCAGTTGTAGCTGCTGGTCACCCAGTCATTGCGACCGCCGGGTAACAAGCGCCTGCTACTACTGTAACCGATAGCGGGCCGCCCCCCGCAACCCGGTTGTCAAGCGGTTCACTTACCCTTGTTCCATATGACAAACGACCCGAGTCGGCTGCTCCTCGTCGCCTCGAACCGGGGACCCGTCTCGTACGGGCGCAGCGAGGATGGGTTGCTGACCGCCATCCGCGGTAGTGGCGGCATGGTGTCAGGCCTGACGGCGGGGCTTGCCGCGGCGGCAGTGGACGGCGGGGTGCTCTGGCTCTGCGTGGCGCTCTCCGACGCCGACAGGGAGGCCGCCAGGCTTGGCGCGCGGGCCGACGGCGCGCCGGGCGAGGCGCAGGTACGGATGCTCGATATCCCGCCTGACGTGTTTGGCGCCGCGTACAACGGCATCGCCAACTCGATCCTGTGGTTCGTCCATCACCTGCTCTTCGACACGCCCAACCAGCCGAGGTTCGACGCCGGGTTTCGCCGTGACTGGGCCGCCTACCGGGCCTACAACGAGGCGTTCGCCGCCGCGCTCGCGGAGGAGTACGTGCCAGGGACCCGGCTGCTCATCCAGGACTATCACCTGGCCCTGGTGCCCCGCATACTGCGGGAATACCATCCCGGCGCCATGATCGCGCATTTCGAGCACACCCCGTGGGCACCGCCGGAGTACTACCGACTGCTGCCTGACGACGTGGCGGCCGCGATCCTCGACGGGATGCTCGGCGCCGACCACGCGGGGTTTCTCGCCGAGCGCTGGGCCGCGGCGTTCCTCGACTGCTGCGAGGCGGTGCTCGGCGCGCGCGTCAGCCGGGGCGCGGGCGGTGCTGGCCGGGTGCACTACCGGGGCCGGGTCACCGAGGTCGCGGTGCACCCGCTTGGGACGGACGTCGAGGCACTGCGTGAGCGCGGCACGCACGCGGATGTGCGCGCGGCTGCCGATGCCATCGCGGGTCTCACCGGCGGGCGGCAGCTCATCGTGCGGGTCGACAGGACCGAGCTTTCGAAGAACATCGTGCGCGGCTTTGAGTCCTTCCGCGAACTGCTCGTGACGCGGCCGGAGTGGCGCGGCAATGTGACGCACCTGGCGTTCTCCTACCCGTCGCGGTCGAGCCTGCCGGGGTACCGCGCCTACACGGCGCGCGTGCAGGAGCTCGCCGGGCAGATAAACGAGGAGTTCGGGACGCCGGACTGGGCGCCGCTGATCCTGGACGTCAGGGACGACTACCCAAGGTCGCTCGCCGCCTGCGGGCTCGCCGATGTGCTGCTTGTCAACCCCATTAGGGACGGCATGAACCTGGTCGCCGAGGAAGGCCCGATCCTCAGCGAGCGCGGCTGCGCGCTCGTGCTGTCGCGGGAAGCGGGGGCCGCCGCGCTGATCGGCGCCGACGCCCTGCTCGTTAACCCCTACGACGTGACCGCGACCGCCGAGGCATTGGACACTGGCCTTCGCATGCCTGCCGGGGAACGGCATCGGCGCAGCACCGCGATCGCCGCCGCCGCGTCCGCACACGCGCCAGCGCGGTGGCTTGCCGAGCAGCTTGAGGCGCTTGGCTAGCAGGCCGGTTCCGTAGGACCCGGCTCGGCGGGAACCCAGGCGGCCAGGGAACTTTGTATTTCCGATAATTTTGATCGCTTATTGGGTATAGCCTCATGTCCGGCGAACAGGCCCGAACACCCAGAGCAGATGGATTCCTTCATTGACCGCAGATAGCGCCATTCCGACCGCGAGACAGGGACTGCCCTGGATCGGGTCTTCGGCGGTTCAGGTACGGGTGGGACACGCTGGCCTGGACCCGGCGGGCCGGCTCCTCGCGCGGCTGACAGTGCTGCCCGCGCTGCTGGTTTTGCCGTTCTTGCTGACCAGCTTTCCGCTGCTGCTCCTCGGCTGGTTCAAGCCCATCCCGGTGATCGCGGCGTGGCTGCTGCTCGCGGCGGTGATCGTGCCACTGGGGTGGCGGCGAGTCCCCTCGCTTTCCGGTGCGGCCGACACCGGTGCGGCCGACACCGGTGCGGCCGACACCGGTGCGACTGGCGAAGCCCGGGGGACGGGGACGCCGCGGTGGGTGGTTGCCGCGCTGGCGGTGATCGCGATCGCGTACGGGATAGACCAGGCGATCTATCACTCCCAGTTCATCATCGTGATGCTTGACCCGGCGTCGTACATGCAGTTCGCGTCCTGGATCTCGCAGCACGGATCCCTGCCGATCCCGCAGAACGCCGCGGCCTTCGGCGGCGCACCGGGGATCTCCTTCGCGAGCGCGGCGTTCTATCAGGTCGGCGGCGCCATCGTGCCGCAGTTCATGGCCGGGCTGCCGATGCTGCTTTCGCTCGGCTTCTGGGCCGGCGGGGCCCGGATCGCGGTGTTCATGGGACCGCTGCTCGGGGCCGCCGCCGTGTTCGTGTTCGGCGGCCTTGCCGCCAGGCTCGTGGGACCGCGGTGGGCGCCAGTGGCGGCCCTGGCGCTCGGAGTCTCGCTGCCAGAGCAGTACACCAGCCGCTCCACCTACAGTGAGCCGCTGGCGCAGATCCTCCTCCTCGGGGGCCTCGCGCTCTGGATCGACGCACAGCGCACCGCCCGCGATGGCGGCGACGCCGGTCCGTGGCGGGCGAACTGGCGGAGCGCCACGCACATGCTCGCGGCGCTTGCCGGGCTCTTGCTCGGCGTCACGTTCCTGGTCCGCCTGGACGGGCCGAGCGACATCCTGCTCGTGATCCCGTACTGCGGCGTGCTGCTCGTCAAGCGGCGCGGGCAGGGGCGGCCGCTGCTGGCCGGCATGTTCATCGGCCTGGTGTACGGCGCGGTTGACGCGCTGGTGCTGACCCGGCCTTACCTGCACACGAACATCTCGTCGGTCAAGCCGATGGCGGCGGCCTTCGTGCTCGTGAGCGTGCTGACCGGGCTTGCCGTCCTGCTGCTGCGCAGGCGCGCGCGCCCGCGCGGACTGCCCGTCCCGCACCCGCGCCTTGTCCAGGCGGTGACGCTGCTCCCGTTTGCGGTAATCGCCGCCTTCGCGATCCGGCCCTACGTGCAGAAGGACTGGGTGCGGCTCCAGTACGCTCCGTTCAGCCTGCACTGGGTGTACTGGTACACCGGCGGCCCGGTGATCGTCCTCGCCACCATCGCCGCCGCCATGGTGGCGCGCCGTTGCCTGCGCGGGCAGGCGCCGGTCTGGGTGCTCCCGCTCCTCGTATTCGCCTGGACGATCACCGAGTTCCTGTACCGGCCGGCGATCACCCCGCACCAGCCGTGGGCCAGCCGCCGGCTGGTCCCCGCCGTCCTGCCGGGCCTGCTCCTGCTCGCGACGTGGCTGACCGCCTGGCTCACCGGGAAGGTGCGCACCCTCCGCGCCGAAGACCGGCTGCCATTCGCCAGGTGGCCGCCGCCCGCCGCGGTGGTCACGTGCTGCGCTCTCGCACTGATCTTTCCGGCCGCGATCACCACCTTCGGCCTTGAGGTCAAAACCGGACCGGGGGAGGTCCGGCTGATCGCCGACGGTCTGGCGTTCAGGCGCGCCAACGTCGGCGAGATAGCCGCGATCAACGACCTGTGCGCTGCCATCCCTGGTGACTCGTCGGTGCTGATCGTCGATCAGAAGCTGATGGAACAGATGGCACAGGACATCCGCGGCATGTGCGGGGTGCCGACCGCCGGCCTGACCACGGTGACCACCGCGACCGTCGAGGCCGACGTGCGCGCCATTGAACGAGCCGGCCGGCGTCCCGTTCTGCTCGGCACCAAATACTCACAACTCACACCGTTTGCCAACGGAACCATAAGGAAGGTCATGTCATTGCATACGTCGATAGACGACAGGCTCATCTTTGGCGCGCCACGGAGCACCGATCCGGTGCGCTTCACGGTCTACCGATGGGAGCCTGGCCAGTGAGCGCCGGACTTGACGTGAAGCCGGCGGCCGAGGCCGGCCCGGCGCCCGAGGGCGCCGCGCCGTACGTCACGGTCATCCTGCCCTGCTACAACGAGCAGGGGCATGTGATCGCCGAGGTCGAGCGGATCAGCGCGGCGATGGACGCGAGCGGTTACGACTACGAGCTGCTCGCGGTCGATGACGCCTCCACCGACGAAACGCTGGCACGGCTGTATGAGGCGGCGCCGCGCTTCCCGCGGATGGAAATCGTGCACTTCCACCGCAACGGCGGATCCGGTGTTGTGCGGCGTGTCGGCACCGAGCGGGCCAGGGGCGAAATCGTCGTATGGACCGACGCCGACATGACGTATCCCAACGAGCGGATACCGGAACTCGTCCGGCTGCTTGAGCAGGACCAGACGGTTGACCAGGTTGTCGGGGCGAGGACGAGCGAGCAGGGCACCTACAAGCTGCTGCGCGTGCCTGCCAAGTGGTTCATCAGGAAGTTTGCGGAAAGGCTCACCGGGGCGAGGATCCCGGACCTGAACTCCGGGCTGCGCGCGTTCCGCCGCGGGGTGTCGCTGCCCTACCTGCGGCTGCTGCCGCCGGGATTTTCCTGCGTCACCACGATCACCGTCGCCTTCCTCGCGAATCACCACGAGGTGTACTACCTGCCGATCGAGTACTCCAAGCGTGCGGGGAAGTCGAAGTTCAAGTTCGTCACGGATGTCTACCGCTACATCCTCCAGATCCTGCGGATGACGATGTACTTCAACCCGCTCAAGGTGCTCATGCCGCTCGCGCTGTTCCTGCTCGGGTTCGGCATCGTCAAGGGCGTCTACGACGTCTCGGATCATCCGCTTAAGGTGGCACTGGACACGGTGCTGATCTTCGTGACCGGGCTGATCATCGCCTCGATGGCGCTGCTCGCCGACCTGATCGTACGGTCCAGATCGGAGACCTAGGCGCCGACGTGCGTATCTTCGGCGGCCGGCGCTCCTGTTCCCTGCCCGCGGCTCCCGGCCAGGCGCTCAATGAGCGGTTCGACGACCTGGGCAGCGGCGAATCGCTGCTTGGCGATCGCGCGCGCCCTGTGGCGCATCTCGTCACAGGCCGCGCGGTCGGCCGCCAGCCGGAGCAGCGCGGCGGCCAGCGCGTCCGTGTCGCCAGGGGGCACCAGGATGGCCGCGTCGCCGAGCGCCCGCCGCTGTGGCGCGGTATCAGACGTCACGATCGCGCAGCCGGCGGCGGCACCCTGGAACACCTTGTTCGGCACCACCCGTTGCGCCTTCTCGCTGGTGCCGAAGATGCCAAGGCAGACGTCGTGACCGGCCACCAGCGCGGGAAGCTCGGCGGCCGGTACCCAGTCCAGCCAGCGGACCGAGTCGTTGGCCGCGGCTGCCGAGCGGGTCTCCGCCTCGTCTTGGCCGCCTCCGACCATGGTGACCTCGATCGGCGCGCCGGCGATGCGGCCGAGCGC
>Ga0209881_1000186_pt1 | contig 17943 bp, 15 predicted proteins | sample PersoiDNA2013193_FD_185804 | JGI IMG/M metagenome (GOLD analysis project Ga0209881, IMG submission 185804) | Permafrost soil microbial communities from the Arctic, to analyse light accelerated degradation of dissolved organic matter (DOM) -... | ecosystem: Environmental > Terrestrial > Soil >... | reverse complement strand
GGCGCGACGACCGCGGCTCAGCCGGGCGGTTCTGGCGCGGGCGGTTCAGGTGCCGCGACCGCGGCGGGCGGGACCGGCTCTGGGTACGGATCTACCTCCGGCGCAAGCGTCGGGTCAAGCACGTCGGCGACGTGGTCGCAGCCCTCGTCCCCCGTCACGCCCGCGGCCGGGGTCCCGCGGCCTGCTGCGTCCGCGGCGCGCCCTGGTTCGAGCAGCGCGGGCGCTGGTGCGGACGACGGGGACAACCAGGCGGAAACGGTCACGGACGGTCCGCTCCAGTCAGCGGGGGACAGCTCGTCCGGGTACATGCCGTCCCCCGTCTCGTTCCTCCCGGCCGACGAGGAAGCCGACTTCAGCGCCAAGCCCGGGTACGCCACGCAGCAGTCAGCCGCCGACAGGGGCGGCGACTCCGCGCCAGGCAGCTCCGCGTCATCATGGCGGGACCCGGCGCGCTCGGGGAAGCAGGACAAGGTCTTCGACGTGAACGCCGGGCGTCGCCGCCCCGTGGTCTTCGAAGAAGACGATGACCTGGATGTCCCCGACTTCCTGAAGTGACAGAACCGGCCGGGCCGGACCAGGTCCTTGACCAGGTCCGGGTCCGGCGTGCCGAGTTGGCGCGCAACCTCGCGGAGATCACGGCCAGGATCGGCGCCGCGTGCGCCGCGGCGGGACGGGACGAGAGCGAGATCACGCTCATCGCCGTCACCAAGACGCGGCCCGCGTCCGATGTGCTTGCCCTGGCTGCCCTGGGACTGACGGATTTCGGGGAGAACAGGGACCAGGAAGCGGCGGCGAAGGCAGCCGAGGTAGCCGAGGTAGCCGAGGTAGCCCGCGCAGCCGGGGCAGCCGCCCTTGCCGCTGCTCCCGCCGCCATTACCTGGCACTTCATCGGCCAGTTGCAGACCAATAAGGCGCCGAGCGTGGCCGGGTACGCCGAGGTCGTCCATTCCGTGGACCGGGTTCGCCTGGCCCGCGCCCTGGGTGCCGCCGCCAGGGCGGCGAGAGCGCACCGCACGGGACGGCCGCTGACCTGCCTTGTCCAGGTCAGCCTGGACGGTGACCCGGCGCGCGGCGGGCTGCCCCTGGGAGCGTTCTCGCAGGTCGCGGAGGCAATCGAGGCCGAGGATGGCCTGGTGCTCGGCGGCGTGATGGCCGTGGCGCCGCTCGGCGTGGCGGCCGAGAAGGCGTTTGAGCCGCTGCGCGCCGTCTCAGCCGAAGCCCGTGCCATCAACCCCGCGGCGACGATGATCTCGGCGGGCATGAGCGACGATCTTGAGGCAGCGGTTCAGTGCGGCGCGACACACCTGAGAATTGGTACGGCGTTGCTCGGCAACAGAAGGCCGCCGGTCCTGTAATGTCCGTCGCGTAAGGGGATTTGAAGTCTGTTCGGTACGCGGCGACGCGTGGGTGTGGCACGACGGAGGACTGAAGGATGGCCAGCGCAATGCGCAAGATGGCGGTCTACCTCGGCCTCGTGGAGGACGATCGCCGGTATGCCGATGGTTACGACGCGTATGAGGAATACGACGACTACGACGAGTCGGCGGACGCTGTTGAGGCTGACCCGCAGCAGCGGGCGGACTACGCCGCGGTATACGTGAGCGATCAACGGATTGAGCCCGTTCCTCCGCAGCAGGTTGAGCTTGCCCGGATCACGACACTCCATCCGCGCACTTACAATGAAGCGCGGACCATCGGTGAGCACTTCCGTGAGGGCACACCGGTGATCATGAACCTGACCGAGATGGTCGACAGCGACGCTCGCCGTCTTGTCGACTTCGCGGCGGGGCTGATCTTCGGCCTGCGCGGGTCCATCGATAAGGTGACGAACAAGGTCTTCCTGCTCTCACCGGCGAACGTCGAGGTAACCGCGGAGGACAAGGCGAGGATCGCCGAGCGCGGGTTTTTTAACCAGAGCTAGCGATCTGGCGGTGATCGCGTGCTGTTACATTGGCTGGGCAGGCGGGACGGTGACGTCATGGACATCCTTAAGGTCGTCCTTACCTACGTACTATCGCTCTACCTAGTTGTGCTCATCGGGCGGATGATCATCAGCTGGATCCAGGCCTTCGCGCGCTCGTGGTACCCGCACGGCGTCGTCCTGGTGGTCGCGGAGACGCTGTTCACCCTGACGGATCCGCCACTAAAATTCCTACGTCGCTACATCCCGCCCTTCCGTCTCGGTACAGTAGCCATGGACCTCAGTTACATGGTGCTGTTTATTGTGGTACTGATCTTGCTAAAGGTGGCAGTGCCGCACCTTTGAACCATGTACCGTGCTGATCAGGAATACGGTGCTGACGGAACTACGGTGCTGAGGAACACACCCAAGTGCGCCGAGGAGACGAGATGCCGCTGACTCCCGCGGATGTGCGGAACAAGCAGTTCAGTACGACCAGGCTCAGGCCCGGCTACGACGAGGAAGAGGTTGATGCCTTCCTTGACGAGGTCGAGGCTGAACTTGACCGGCTTATCCAGGAGAACGAAGAGCTCCGGGCGAAGCTGGCCGAGGTGCTGCGTGGCGGGGGGAAGCCCGGGATTCCGGCGCTGTCTTCGCCACTGTCTGACTCAAGATCGGACATGGCTCCGCCAGAGCCGCCGATGGAGTACAGGCGCTCCGAGCCCATGATGGAACGCTCGATGCATGTCGAGGACAACATGGACACGGCGGCCCGGGTGCTTTCACTGGCGCAGCAGACCGCCGACCAGGCGATCGCCGACGCCCGCCGCGAGGCGGACGAGACGCTCGGCCGCGCTCGCCGCGAGGCCGACGACGTGCTCACCAAGGCCCGCCGTCAGGCGGAGCAGATTACCGGTGACGCGAGGGCGCGTGCCGAAAGCCTGGAAAGGGACGCTCAGGAGCGGCACCGCCAGGCCATGGGCTCGCTTGTCACATCGCGTGAAGAGCTTGAGCGTCGGGTCGATGACCTGCGCGCGTTCGAGCGGGAGTACCGCAGCCGTCTCAAGGCCTACCTTGAGGGCCAGTTGCGCGACCTGGAAGCCGGCGTGAGCGACAGCGGCACGTTCCCGGCGATGCCACCGGCGGGACCGCCCGCTCAGCCGCAGCTTCCGGCCGGTCTCGGCCAGCAGCCTGCGCTGCGCAATGGCATGGCAGGTCCCGCTCCCACGACAGCTCAGTACGCGGTTCCCGAGCACGCGGGCGGCTTCCGTCCCGATGGTCGTTGATCGGCTGACGTAGTTATCTCCCGGGGGGCGACCCCCGTACCCCCGGGGCATGCCCGATGAAACGGCAATAATATCGGACATGCATCACACGGGAGTGGCTGTTCTTTGCCCGGCGCACCCGGACACGAGGAGATTCTTAAGTGATCCGGTTCAGCGCCGCGCTGGTCGTTGTCGCCATCGGGGTACTCATTGGCGGCGTCGCCACCAGCAAGCTCACGCTGGTCTACATCGCGATCGCGGTCAGCGCTGCTGCGCTGATCATGCTCGCAATCGGGGTCGTGCTCAGGCGCGAGGAGCTTTTCGGGGAGGGCCAGGAGCTGGTGCCCGCTGCCGCGGGTGGCAGCGGGCACGTGTCGGCCCCTGGCCTACCGGTCAGCGCCGTTGACGGCGCTGACCGGATTCGCCACGATTCTGTTCGCCAGGACGGTGCCGCGGCTACGGCGATCTCGCCATTCTCCGGTCTGGCGGCGCCACTCGCGCAGTCGGCCCGCGGGAAGGACAGCGGTCTCGCCGATGCTGGCCGCGGTGCGGCCGGGGGTGGCTGGGATCGCGCAGGCCAGGACCGGGCAGGCAGGCCATCGTTCGGCCAGCCGGCGGCGGAGCAGCCCGCCTACGGCACGGCCGCGTTCGAGGCGGCGGCGCTCGGGCAGAATCCCGCGAGGGATCCGTGGCCGACACCGGACCCGGGCCCTGGCTGGCCGGGCGGCCGGGAGCGGGAGCCACTCCCGCCCTGGGCCGCGTCTGGCTCGGGAACCGCGTCTGGCTCGGGAACCGCGTCTGGCTCGGGACAGGACAGGTGGTCTGACTCGGGCCGGCAGGCGGGTCAGGTCAGCGGCTGGCAGGCCGGGACGCAAGGCGGTGCCCCAGGTGCCCTGGGCACGCCCGGGGGAACGGAACCGTCGGGATACGGGGAGCCGTCGGGATACGGCGTGTCGCGAGACAATGCCGGACGCCCTCCGCTGCCCGGACGGCACTCAAGGAACGTCGGCGCGGCTGACCCTTGGCCGCCGCCTGCCCCGGCCGGGTCTGGCTCGATTCCCGAGTCATCCTCGCCTTCCTCGTCGGCTCCGCGCCGCGTGCCTGGTGCGACGCTTGGCAGCTGGTTTGACCAGCAGGCCGAGTCCGACCGGCAGGCACGATCCGCCGGCGGCGCAGCCGACAAGCCCGCAGCCGCGGACAGTACGGCCGCGGACAGTGCCGTCGACGACGCGCCCGAGGCTACGTCGTCGGCTGGGACCTCTGCCGGCAGTGGCTGGTCTAGCGGCGGCTGGTCTTGGTCAAGCCCGAGCTCGGCGCTAAGCGACGACACCGTGACGTCCGCCGCGACCGAAGCGCCGGTCGAGGCCGGTGCCTCGGCCTCCACCACGTCTGGCGACGATGATGACGACTGGCCGTCTCGCTATTCCTGGCTCGAGGATGACGAGTCGGATAAGTCCGGGGATCCAGACGGCACACCGTCGGCGAGCACAGTGCTAGCCGAAAGCGCGGGCGACGACGTGACGACCGCCGGAACCGACGAAGACGCGGACGAGGACAAGGACGCGCCTGTGACGCAGACCACGGCAGTCAGCACAGGCGAGACCGCGAAGTCCGCCGACGCGAGTGACGTCAGCGACGTCGGCGCTTCCGAGGCGGAGCCCGTGACCGACGACGGCGCGGCGGACGGCACTTCCGCCGAGACCGTAACCGGCGCAGGACTGGTCACCGTGCTGCCAGGCGTGCCCCGGTATCACCATGAGGACTGCATCCTCATCCGCTTCATGCCCAAGGATGACGTGCAGAACCTGACCATCCCGGACGCCGAGAAGCTCGGCTGCACCCCCTGCACCGCCTGCCAGTCCGAGGACTAAATCCCCGCTAGCCAAAAGCGCAGGCCCAGGCCGGCATCCGCGTGGTCGTGCCAGGCACCCGCCGCGCCGCCGTCCGGTCCATCGCCTGGGCCGAACGACACGGCGAGCACCTCGCCCGCGATCAGCTCGCCATGCGTGGCAAGCGCGGTGGCCAGGTCGGCGCCTGATGCCGCCCAGCGCAGGGTGATCCGGTCGCTGACCTGCAGGCCGTCGCTCTTGCGTGCGTCCTGGATCAACCGCACGACCTCGCGCGCCAGACCCTCGGCGCGCAGCGCTTGTGTCACGGAAAGGTCGAGCGCGACCGTCTCACCGGCCGCCGTGGCGACGCCCCAGCCCTCAAGCGGAGTCTGCGTCACCACCAGATCGTCCGCCGTCAGCGACACGGTGCCGAGCGAGGGCACCTCCAGCACCGCCACCCCGGCCCCCGCGCCCGAATCCGCTCCGGGCGGCCCCGCGACGGCATGCGCCAGCGTCGCGGCGTCGGCCGCACGGATCGCGGCGGCGACCGTCTGCGTCGCGGAGCCGAACCGCTTGCCGAGCGCGCGGAACTCCGGCTTGACCGTATAGGTCACGAGCTCGCCGCCGACCGCGTCGAGGGCGTCAACCGCGTGCACGTTCAGCTCATCGGCCACCAGATCGCGCAGCGCGGCGGGCAGCGCGGCGAACCCGGGGGCGCCGACGAGCGCGCGGGACAGCGGCTGCCTGGTCCTCGTCGAGGCCGCGGAGCGCGCCGACCGGCCAAGCTCAACGAGCCGCCGAGCCAGGGCCATCTGCGCCGACAGCGACGAATCGATGAGCGAGTCGTCCCAGGTCGGCCAGGACGCCAGGTGCACCGACTCGGGGGCATCCGCCGGCCGCAGCACGCCCCACAGGTAGTCGGGCAGGAACGGCGCGATCGGCGCCATCATCTTGGTGACGGCCACCAGCGCCGCATGCAGGGTCGCGAACGCCGACGCGCCGTCCGCCGACGACGGACCGTCCCAGAACCGCCGCCGCGACCGGCGCACGTACCAGTTGGAAAGGTCGTCGATCAGCGACGCGAGCCGCCGTCCCGCCGTCGCCGTGTCGAACGCCTCAAACGACGCGGTGACATCCCGCACGCACGCGTGCACCTCCGACAGCAGCCACCGGTCGATCAGCGGCCGGTCGGCGGCGGCGCGCGCGGAATCGGCCGACTCCGGCGTCCACCCGGCGCCAGGGCCGCCGGACGCGCCAGCCGCGTTCGCGTACAGGACCAGAAAGGAGACCGTGTTCCAGTAGGTGAGCAGCACCTTCCGCACGATCTCGTCGAGCACGTTCGGCCCGATGCGCCGCGCCCCCCACGGAGACCCCGACGCCGCGAAGAACCACCGCACCGCGTCCGCGCCGTGCGCGTTCATCAGCCCCATCGGCTCGATCACGTTGCCGAGGTGCTTGGACATCTTCCTGCCGCGGGAGTCCATGACCAGGCCGAGGCAGACCACATTCTCGTACGACGAGCGCCCGAACACGAGCGTGCCCACCGCCATCAGCGAGTAGAACCAGCCGCGCGTCTGGTCGATCGCCTCGCAGATGAACTGCGCGGGATAAGCCTCCTCAAACGAGGCCAGGTTCCGCATGGGCGCGCCCCACTGCGCGAACGGCATCGACCCCGAGTCGAACCAGACGTCGATCACCTCGGGCACCCGCGACGCGTCGAGCCCGCACGACGGGCACGGGAACGTGATGTCGTCCACGTACGGCCGGTGCGGGTCGAGCCCCGACAGCTCCCGACCGGCCAGGCCGCTAAGCTCAGAAAGCGATCCCACGCAGGTCACATGCTCAGACGGGCACTTCCACAGCGGCAGCGGCGTGCCCCAGTACCTGGTACGCGACAGCGACCAGTCCACGTTGTTGCGCAGCCACTCGCCGTACCGTCCGGTCTTGATCGTGGGCGGCTGCCAGTTGGTCTTCTCGTTCTCCGCGAGCAGCTCATCCTTGATGAGAGTCGTCCTGATGTACCAGGAGGGCAGCGCGTAGTAGAGCAGCACCGTGTTGCAGCGCCAGCAGTGCGGATAGCTGTGCGTGTGCAGTTCGGACCTGAACATCAGCCCGCGCTCGACGAGGTCCGCGGACAGCGGCTTGTCGGCGTCCTTGAAGAACATCCCGCCGACGATCGGCAGGCCGTCCTCGAATCGCCCGTCGGCGCGCACCGGGTTCACCACGGGCATCCCGTTGGTGCGGATCACCGCGAGGTCATCGGCGCCGAAGGCCGGCGCCATGTGCACCAGGCCGGTCCCGTCCTCCGTGGTCACGAAGGTGCCGCTCACCACCCGGTGAGAGTCAGGAATATCGATCATATGGAACGGACGCTGGTATTCCGCCCCAAGCAGATCGGTCCCTCGCACCGTGGCGAGCACATGCCAGCCCGGTCCGAGTACCCGCCCGTACAGCGCCTCGGCGACGACGACCTTGTCCCCGTCGCCCCCATACCCGCCCGACTTGCGGGCGACCACGTACGTGACCTCGGGGTGCACGGCCACCGCCGTGTTCGACACCAGCGTCCACGGCGTCGTCGTCCAGACGAGCAGGTCGGCGCCCGCCAGGTGCGGGCTCGCGCCGGCCGGGACCCTGGTGATCGGGAACCTGACGGTCACCGACGGGTCGACGACGTCCTTGTACACGTCAGGCTGGCCCATCTCGTGGTCGGAAAGCGCCGTGCCGCACCGCGGGCAGTACGGGCTGATCCGGAAGTCCTGGACGAGCAGCCCCTTGTCGAAGATCGTCTTCAGCGCCCACCAGACGGATTCCACGTACTGCGCGTCCATGGTCCGGTAGGCGGTGGACAGGTCGATCCAGTAGCCCATCCTCATCGTCAGCGCGGAGAACGCGTCGACATGCCGCAGCACGGATTCCCTGCACCGTTCGTTGAACTCGGCGACGCCGTAGGCCTCGATGTCCTTCTTGCCCGACAGGCCGAGTTCCTTCTCCACGGCGACCTCGACGGGCAGCCCGTGGCAGTCCCAGCCGCCCTTGCGGGTGACGTGGTAACCCTGCATGGTCTTGAACCTGGGGAACACGTCCTTGAAGACCCGCGCCTCGATGTGATGGACCCCGGGCATCCCGTTCGCGGTCGGCGGCCCTTCATAGAACGTCCACCTGGGTGCGCCCTCGGTCTGCTTCAGCGAGGCCTCGAAGGTCCTGCCGCGGTTCCACCTGGCGAGCATCTCGTGCTCGATCGCGGGGAGGTCCGCCTGCGCCGGCAGTGCCGGCATCAGATCACCAGGCTTGCGCTCCATCAAATCCCTCCAGCGTCACGGTTAGCTCAGCCAGAGGGACGAGGCACGCTCATCCGTCGCCCCGCGGTACCACCCTCTTTGCCAGAACGCGAAGTTACGGGTGCGTTCGGGCCACTCGGCTCGCGCCATCCCCGGGTCGCTCCGCGCTGCGTTCCGCGGCAGCTGTCCCCTTCACCGCGTGTTCAGGATAGCCGATGCGGCGGGCCGCCATCGAATGGCTTTCGCGGCGTGCCGACCGCTCAGGCCGGGGGCAAACCGGACGCGGCGGCGCGCAGGCCCGAGCCAAGGGCATGCACCAGGTCGTTGAGATCCGGCTCTCCGTTGAGTAGCTGCGGCACCAGATCCTGCATGATCGCGGTGAACTCGGTGTAGTAAGGGGTTCGCGGCCGCTGGAATGCCTTGGCGATTCCGGCGAGGATTGTCTGCCCGATTTCAGGCGAGGGGCCGGGAACGGTGCCGCATAGCGGATGGCCCGTGATCCCGCCGTACCCGGTCGGCAGCGCTGTGCCCTGCGCGTAGGCCGAAGGTCTGGTGGCCGGGAAGCCGCCGACGGCGAACAGGCACTGCTCTGCCTGCGGCGAGGTCAGGTATTTGATCACGCGCAGGGCAGCTGTTGGATGCCTGCTTTTCGCGGATATCGCCAGGTCCTGGCCGCCAAGGACGGAGGGGAACGGCAGCGGGGCCACCGCGAAATGGCTGGCCACCTGGCTTGAGCCCCGGACGCTCGCGGAGGCGAGCAGCTCGAAGTCGATGGGCCAGTTCCGCATGAATAGCGCCTTGCCCGTCGCGAAGGCGGTAAATGCCTGTGCCTCGGTGTAGTTCCGCTCGGCCGGCGGGATCACGCTGAAGACGAACATCGCGTCATACAGCTGCTGAAGTCCCTGGATGACCGCGTTCTCATTGCCGATCTCGCCGTCCAAGGTAAAGGCGTTCGGATCGTAGCTGTGAATGATCTCGAGCACGTTGACGGTCAGGCCCTCATAGTCCGCGAACTGCCCGGCGTAGCCGACCATCGGCGTGGTGCCTTCGGATGTCGTTCGCTGCTCAGCTAGCTTCAGGAGGGCGGAGAATGAGCGCAGGGCGTTCACCTGGGTCTTGGATACGAGATCCTTGCGGTAGTAGAGCAGGCCGACGTCCGTGGTGAATGGCGCCGCGTAGAGCTGGCCTCCGTAACTCCCTGACGCAAACGGCTGAGGCAGGAAATCCCTCTCCTGCAGGTGACCGCCGCGCAGGGACCTGATGAAGTTGGCCGCGGCGAACTCGGGAACCCATTCGTTATCGAGGTTGTAGATGTCGTAGTCGGCGTCCCCGGTCTCGGCGTCGCTGAGCATCTCGCTGTGCTCGGCTGTCGCGCCACCGGGAATAGTTTCAAGCGCGACGGCGATGTGCGTGCGCGGCTGCTCGTAGGCGTTCCACCAGTCGACGAGCTGGGAGTACATGCCGGACTCGTCGGCATGCACCGGCTTGTTGCCCGCGCTCACGCTGGTATCGGTACCGGAGAGGATGGTGACCGTGGTCGTGCCGGCGGCCTGGGCGGGCCATGGGCTCGCGCCAGGCGCGGTCGCCGATCCTGACGCGGTGCAGCCGACCGCCAGGCAGACGGCGGTGATCGCTAGACCGGCGGCGACCGTCAGCGCGCTGCGGGGTGGGCTCACCGGGTTCACCCGGTTCCCGTGCTCGCAGACAACTGGCTGATCGCATTGCTGAGCAGCTGTCTTGGGTCGGCCGACGCCGCGCCCCAGCAGGTACCGCCGGTGGCGGCTGCCAGTGCCGTGAGCGACTGCCCGGGATGCCCCGACGGCGACTCCGCGCAGCCAGGGGGACCGAAGGCGATGACGAACACTCGTAGCGACACCCCGCCAGGAGTCGCGATGCGATAGATGTTGGTCACATCGTCGAAGCTGCTGTAGGTGCCGCCTTGATCGTTCGGCCAGTAGCTGTCCCCGTCGGTAAGCATGATCACCGAGCTTGCCGACTCCGGGCCGGCGGCGTCGCTGAGGAACGTCGCGGCCTGCTCCAGCATGTTGAACTGGGCCGAGTGGTCGTGCGCGGTGAGCGAGGCGACATCGTTGGGAACCCGCGTGCGCCGGGCCGTCGTGGCCGGCCCGAACGGCACCAGGGTCGCGCTCGTCTTCTCGCCGGCCCCGGGGAACTTCCAGACACCGAAGCTGTCTCGGCCGCCGAGGTAGCCGCCGCGCGCCTGCGGCCCGAGAACGGCGCTCATGGCCGCCGCGATCTGCGTCAGGTAAGGCGCCATCGGGCCCGAATCGTCGACGGCGATCAGGATGTGCGCGGGCGGCTGGGCCTGCGAGAAGGCGTCGAGCGCGGATGTGATCGCCTCAGGCGAGGGCAGGTTCGTCTGCGCAGGAGGCTCGGGATCTCCCAGTCCATAGGTGGTCAGCATCCGATGGCCGCTGGTCAGGCCGGTGCTGATCAGCCAGTTGTAGAAGGCGCGCTCATCACTGGCGCGCACCGTCGCGGCCGGTGAGTCTCCAGCCCAGGTCACGGTGGTGAACGGAAAGTCCAGCGCTATCGGGTTGGCCGGATACAGCGCGGTGAGCGGCTGCGTTGCCGCCTGGGTGGCGCATGCTCCTTCCGATAGGAGGTTGCCGTTGCTTTCATTCATGGCCGCCTCGGACACGAGGTAGGCGGCCCGCCCTGCGTCGCCATGGGAGCCGCCGGTTCGTGGCAGCTGCGCGGCCTGCTGAGCTGCTGCGCACAGCAGGCTGCCGCTGTCGGACGGGAAGCTGCCCGACTGCGTTATCTGGTGCACCTCGGTCCCGGTGAGCGGCTGGTAGAGGCTCGTGATGCCCAGCCGGGCGGTCTCCGACAACCGCGGGTTCGGGACCCGCAGCCCGATGCCGGCCGCGCCGAGCGCCTGGCTGATGGTGGTTGTGGACGCGCCATGCTCCATTGCCCGCAGCGGCGGCCCGACAAGCGCGGCCGGAACCGCGACGACAATCGGCGAGCTAGCGATCGACCCGAGCGTGCGCAGCCGGGGAGAGCTGCCGTCCGGCCTGCTGGCCTCGGTCACCTGGGTCACCTCGGCGGTCGAGGCGGGGATCCAGATGTCGGGATGCGGGCCGTCGGTGGCGAGGTCCCATTGGCTGGCGAGCCCGTCGTCGGCGGCGCTGTCCGTCGGTGCGGCATAGGCCGTGAGGTCGATGGCGTAGCAGGCATCCCGCAGCACGGTGCTCTCGTCCTGCTCGAACTCGGGGATGGCAGCCTGTATCGCGCCGAGTATCTCCGATGAGGTGAGCACCCGCAGTTCTGTGGGCGCCGGACACGGGGCCGCTGCCGCTGGCGGCGCGGGATCCACGACGCCGAACGTTAGCCCAGCAGACAGGCCCAGGGCCGCCACGCTGGCCACTAGGGTCGCGTTGCGCCGTGACCGCAGCCACGATCGCGCGCAGGATTGCACCCAGCCCGGGTTGCGCGGCCGGTGGCGTAGCCAGGCAACAGCCACTGAGACGGCGATCAGGATGCCGAGCAGGCAGATAAGACCCGGTCCCGTCCCGTGGGCGAAGCTGTTGTCGATGACCGAGTAGCCGACGAAGAACGCCGCCGCTGCCGCCGTCATGACACTGACGATGAGGAGCGCACCAGCGGCACTTGCCCGCGGGACGCTGCGAGCAGGCCGCGCCCGCCGGCCGGGTACGTCGGCGAGCCTGGCTCCTGGTCGCCCAGGACTTAGCCGGCGCACCCTGGGCCAGCGTGCGCGCAGAGCCCGGCTGATCCCGCCGAGGAAAAAGAGCACGCAGGCGATGAGCAGCACAAGCGCCAGGGCGATGAACAGGAGCAGGTGATCGTTCTGAAAATAGTTGGTGATTGCCGTTCCGGCGGCCGTGCCGATCCCGACGAGGAACGTACCGAAGATATACATGCCTGCGCGACGGGCATCGAAGGTGGGCTTAGCGTCCGGCTTGCCCGCGACGTGTTTTCCTGCGCCGTCGTGGGGCGTCGCGCCTTGGGGCGGCGGTTCCTGAGGTGGCGGGGCAGTAGCCGCGGCGAGGTCGGCGGGCGCGGTTTCGGCGGGGTCCGTCGCGTCTCGTGCGCCGGACACGGCAGCTTCTTGGCCGTCTCCGCTGGCCTTCATGCGGTGTCGCTCCCCGCGTGCTCACAATCGCGGCGGCTGGATACCGCCGTTAGACATCACAGCAACTCCGCAAGACCGCACTGCGATGCGTCATTGCAGGGTTCCTCGCAGTAATTGCAGAAAGTGTAGCGCGACTTCGGCTACGAAGAGTGGTTTCGTGTGTACCGTCCCGATCGGCGGCGTTGTGTCCTGGAGAGCGACGGTGATTCTGATGGCGCGGACCGCGGCTCGGTTATGAGCCATTTGCAGGTGACGTCGCAGAGCCGTATCCTCCGTTGTCTGTCCGCATCTCATGATCCGAGGAATCGAATATGACCGCTGCGCCGCACTCGAGCGCTGCCGATCTGCCGGTACGGCCCGGCGAGGATCCGTGGTCCGACGCCGAGCTCGACGAGCTGCGCGTCGAGCTCGAGAAGGAGGCGGCCGCGCTCCGAGCGGAGCTCGGCGATGCGCAGGCCCAGATCAACGCGCGCCTTGGCTCATCGGCGGCCGAGGCAGGGGACGATGAGGCCGACACGAGCTCTAAGCTGTTCGAGCGGGAGCATGAGCTCGCGCTCAACAACAACATGCGCGAGCTCCTCGAGCAGACAGAGCACGCGCTCGGCCGGATCGATGCCGGAACATATGGAGTGTGTGAATCGTGCGGCAAGCCGATAGGGAAGGCACGGCTGCAGGCGTTCCCGCGGGCGACCCTGTGCGTGGCGTGCAAGCAGCGCCAGGAACGCCGCTGAACCCTGCGGTGAGTACCCACGCTGGCCCGGAACCGGAGGGCGGCCCCCGACGCCGGATCGCCGTGCTCGTCGGCGTCGCCGCGGTCGCGTTCGCCGCCGACGCCAGCACGAAGACGCTCGTCGTCGCGCACCTGCGCCCCGACCAGCCGGTGCACCTGATCGGCAACCTCCTCATGTTCTGGCTGACGAGGAACCCAGGGGCCGCGTTCAGCGTCGGCACGGGGGAGACCATCGTCTTCACCGTGATCGCCTTCGCCGTCGTCGTCTCCATTGCGCGGACCGCGCGCAACCTGCGCTCGCCCGGCTGGGCGATCGCCCTCGGGCTGCTGCTCGGCGGCGCGATGGGCAACCTGGCCGACCGGATCTTCCGGGCACCCGGGCTGTTCCGCGGCGACGTGGTCGACTGGATCGCGGTGACCACCTGGTACCCGATCTTCAACCTGGCCGACTCCGCCATCGTCTGCGGCGGCATCCTGACGGTGGTACTCGCGATGCTCGGCTACCGCCTCGACGGCACCCGAGGCGAACCGGCTCAGGCCAAGACGGACGCGGAGCGTTGAGCTCGGCGGAGCGGCTCGTCTTCGTTCCCGAGGGGCTTGACGGGGAGCGGCTCGACGCCGCGATCGCCCGGATGTTCGGCGTGTCGCGGACAGGCGCCGCGGAGCTGATCGGTGACGGCATGGTGCTCGTCGAGGGCAAGCAGGCCGCCAAGTCCGACCGGGTGGTCGCCGGAGCGGAGCTGTCCGTCACGCTGCCCCCGCCGCCAGGCGCTGTCGTCACCGTGCAGGCCGAGCCGGTGCCGGGGCTCGCGATCGTCTACGAGGACGAGGACATCGTGGTGGTGGACAAGCCGCGCGGCGTCGCGGCGCACCCCACTCCCGGCTGGACGGGCCCGACCGTGCTCGGCGGCCTGCTCGCCGCCGGGCTCATCGTGGCCACCAGCGGGGCGGCCGAACGGCAGGGCATCGTGCACCGGCTCGACGCCAATACCACCGGCCTCATGGTGGTCGCCAAGAGCGAGTCGGCGTACAGCCTGCTCAAGCAGGCGTTCCGTGAGCGCACCGTGTCGAAGACCTACCACGCGCTGATCCAGGGCCACCCGGACCCGCTGCGCGGGACAATCGACGCGCCGATCGGGCGGCACCCGTCGTCGAGCGACGGCCGGTTCGCCGTCGTCGCCGACGGACGGCCGAGCGTGACGCACTACGACACGCTCGAGGCGTTCCGCGCCGCGTCCCTGGTAACCGTGGGCCTGGAGACCGGCCGCACCCACCAGATCCGCGTGCACATGGCGGCGCTTCGCCACCCGTGCTGCGGTGACCTGCTCTACGGCGCTGACCCGGCGCTCGCCGCGCGCCTCGGCCTGACCCGCCAGTGGCTGCACGCCGTCCGCCTGTCCTTCGAGCATCCGGGCACCGGACTCCAGGTCACCTTCGAGTCGTCCTACGCACCCGATCTCCAGCACGCCCTGGACATTCTCGCCGCCGAGAGCTAGCCGGGCTAGCAGCGCGCCTGGCGGAAAATGAGTTGCGGCGCGGCGGCCGTGCGGGGCAGCGTGTGGGTGTGCTGGTACGCAGGGAAGCCGATGGGGACGCGGGCGCGATCTACGCGGTCACGGCCGCCGCCTTTGCCCGGCGCTCTCGCTCGCGGCCGTGGACCCGGGCGGTGACGTGATCGGGCATGTGCTGTGCACCAGGGGGAGCGTCGGCGCGGCACCGGTGCTCGCGCTCGGTCCGCTCTCGGTGCGGCCCGATTGGCAGCGCCGTGGTGTCGGCAGCGCCCTCGTGCACGCGGTGCTCGGCGCGGGCGACGCGCTCGGGGAACCGCTTGTCGCGCTGCTCGGCTCGACCGCCTACCAGCCGGCCCTGTGCGGCCCGTTCGCCTACCCGCAGCCGTTCTATCACGTGTGACCACGCGGATTAACCGGCCGACAGGTTACGGCGGATCTGCCGCAGCGCGTTGATGAGCGCCTCGCGCTCCGCGAGGCTGAAGATGGCAAGCGCTCGCTCGGTGACCTGGTGCATCTCCGCGTCGATGACCTTCTCCAGATCCCGCCCTCGGCTGGTCAGGTGCACCAAGACCATGCGCCGGTCGCTCGGGTGCGGTTCGCGCCGCAGCAGGCCTGCGGCCTCCATCCGGGCGGTCGCCCTGGTCACGGTGGGCGTCGAGAGACCGAGCCGCCTGGCGATCTCGCCGGGCGGCAGCCCGTCCTCGGCCCATAGGGTGCGCAGCACGAACTGCTGGCCCTCGTGCACGCCATGCCCGGAGAACGCGGTCGCCGAGGCGAGCGCCAGGGCGTGCTTGGCGGCCCAGAAGGCGGTCTGAAAGTCCAGCGTGGCCGCCAGATCGCTGGCCGGCGGGGTGTCCTTCTCTGTCATCGCAGGCCCAGCGTACGGCCCGCGGGCAAGGAGGAATTACCTCCGCCATGTCGTTAGCCGGCTTACAATAAATTCATTACCCGGCTAACGACATGGAGGCTATCCGATGAAGCTAGGGATCGCGATCGGAGACTTCTCCTGGCCCGTCCCCGTTGGCGAGCTCGGATCCGTGGTGTCGCGCCTCGCGTGCTCAGCAGACGAGGCAGGCTTCGACACCCTGTGGGTGCTCGATCACTTCTTCCAGATCAGGATGAGCGGGCTGCCGCCCGAGTCGCCGATGCCGGAGGCATATGCGATGCTCGGCGTCCTGGCCGGCCTGACCAGGCGGATCAGGCTCGGCGCGATGGTGACCTCGGTGTCCTACCGGCACCCGGGCGTGCTGGTCAAGACGGTGACCGCGCTCGACGTCCTCAGCGGCGGGCGGATGATCTTCGGCGTGGGGGCCGGCGCGCCGTTCAATGTCCAGCCGTCCGGAGCTGGCACGCCGTTCGAGGCCGAGGGGCTCGGCATCCCGTTCTCGTCGCTTGCCGAGCGCTTCGAGCGCCTCGAGGAAACGCTTCAGATCGCGCACCAGATGTGGCGCGGCGACGACGGCCCCTACCAGGGACGGCACTATCAGCTCGCCCGCCCGCTGAACTCGCCGAACTCGGTGCAGCGTCCGCGCCCGCCGATTCTGATCGGCGGCGGCGGCGAGCGGAAGACCCTGCGGCTCGTCGCCAGGTACGGCGACGCGTGCAACCTCTTCGACTTGCCCGGCACCGCCTTCGGCGGCGACCTGCGGCACAAGCTTGCGGTGCTGCGGGGGCACTGCGCCGCGCTTGGCCGCGATCACAGGGAGATCGAGAAGACCGTCGCCAGCGCCTTTGACCTCGGCGAGGATCAGGACGCCGGGCTCACCGGCCTGCTCAGCCACCTGCGCGAGCTAGCGGACATCGGCATCGACCATGCCATCCTGTCACCGCGCGGCCCATGGAATGAGGCAAGCCTGGCGGCTGTTGCCTCGATCCTGCCTGAGGTGCACGCGATGCCCGTGACCAGCTGACTCACAGCGGCGGGATCTGGTGCTGGCCGGCCAAGCCAGGTGCCTGCGCCGACCCGGGTGTCACAGCCGACCTGGATCCCGGCCTTGGCTGGCAGTTCAGGCAGCTCGATGACTGATTCCAAGGGATAGCTGCGAAGAGACGGGACGAGGGCGTCCAAGATCAGGTTGTGACGACTGACATGGACACCCTCGCTACCGCACTTTACGTGAGAACCGACGACCTGCTGAAGGAATCGCCGCAGCTCGCGCCGTGGCGTCCTGCGGTGGGCACTGCCAGTGCTCACCTGGGGCACCTGTTCCCGTACCTGCATCAGCAGCCCGGCTATAACAAGAGGCTGCGGGCCGGCGCCCGGCTCTTCAAGCCGCTGCGCCAGGTCATCGAATCCGTGAACGACACCTTCAAGGGCCAGCTTGACCTGGAACAGCACGGCGGCCACACCCCGGCCGGCGTGATCGTCCGCGTCCTGCGGCGCGTCCTCGCCCTCACCGCCGCGATCTGGCACAACGACACCGAAGGTGCCCTAGAGCTGACCACGGGCGACGGGGGCTGGCGAACCTGGCTGCGGCGCGCCGCCCGAGCGGATCTGCTGAGCGGAATCCCGGCGCGGAAGGAGCCGGGATTCTGGGACAACGTGGCCCGTTGCTGCGGGTCGGCGGGGGTCGCCGAGTTCTTCCTCGACCTGCACCAACTGGAGGGGCAGCCCGCGGACCTGGAGTTCGCCAGGCTGCTCATCGATGACCTTCTCGACAGGGCCGTCACCGACGAAACGGGGATGCGCTGGTCGAACGTTGAATTCCGCATTCCTGAGCCGAATCTGCCGCCGGAGACGACCTATTTGCAGGGTGCGCCTGGCATCGGCTCTACGCTGCTACGGCTCCACCGTCATCTCGCGGGAGACGCCTGGACAGTCCGCTGGCCGCACGCACCGACCTGGGATCGGCTTCCCGGGTGAGCGCGTGCGGCCATGTGACGGGCGTGGATCTTCAGACGCCAGCGGGCTACGAATTGCACATCTGGTTGAACAGGGCCCGGTAGCGCTGCATCATCAGCCGCAGGTGCTCGGTGTCGGGGACGCCGCTCGCCGCGGCCGAATCGGATCCGGCCGCGTTGCCGACGCGAGCGCCATTGCTGTTAGCGGTGCTGCGGTCCGACAGGACGCGTAGCTGGCGCTGCCGTTGCTGAATCGCGTCGACGAGCGACTGCGCCGTCTGCTCGATCAGGTCCGCCGCGTCCATTACCGCCGCCTGAGGGTCGTCGACGAACTCGGCCTGGACCTTCTGCCAGCTCTCCCGCATTCCCGCGGTATTGGCCAGCAGCGGCTCGTCCGCCCCGAAATCCGGCGGCGGTGCGGCCGCGGGAGTAAGGGTCGACACCTCGTCCGCCGGGAGGGCCGCCAGGGGTT
>Ga0209881_1000185_pt1 | contig 17996 bp, 15 predicted proteins | sample PersoiDNA2013193_FD_185804 | JGI IMG/M metagenome (GOLD analysis project Ga0209881, IMG submission 185804) | Permafrost soil microbial communities from the Arctic, to analyse light accelerated degradation of dissolved organic matter (DOM) -... | ecosystem: Environmental > Terrestrial > Soil >... | reverse complement strand
GGCCAAGATCGACTACTTGGGGCTGCTCGCGCGCCTCAAGGACAAGCCCGACGGCAAGATCATCAACGTGACCGCCATCACACCTACGCCGCTGGGCGAGGGCAAGACCGTCACCGCTATCGGGCTCACCGAGTCGATGAACGCTCTCGGCGTCGATACGATGCTCGCCCTGCGCGAGCCGTCGCTCGGCCCGGTCTTCGGCATCAAGGGCGGCGCCGCCGGCGGCGGGTACTCACAGGTCGTGCCGATGGAGGACATCAACCTGCACTTCACCGGCGACATCCACGCCGTCGGCACGGCCAACAACCTGCTCGCCGCCATGGTCGATACTCATCTCATGCACGGCAACGCTCTCGCGATCGACCCTCTGAGCATCTCCTGGCGCCGTGTCGTCGATCTGAACGACCGCGCCATGCGCCAGATCATCAACGGTCTGGGCGGCAGGCTCAACGGTATCCCCCGTGAGACGGGCTACGACATCACGGTCGCCAGCGAGGTCATGGCAATCCTCGGCCTCGCCACCAGCCTCAAGGACCTGCGCGAGCGCCTCGGCCGCATCACCTTCGGCTACAGCACCTCGGGCAAGCCGCTGACCGCCGACGACATCGGCGCCGGCGGCGCCATGGCGGTGCTGCTCAAGGACGCCATCAAGCCCAACCTCGTGCAGACCCTCGAGGGCAATGCCTGCCTCGTCCACGCCGGGCCGTTCGCCAACATCGCCCAGGGCAACAACTCGATCATCGCCGACAAGGTCGCCATGAAGCTGGCCGACTACCTCCTCACCGAGTCAGGGTTCGGCGCCGACCTTGGTTCCGAGAAGTTCATGGACATCATCTGCCGCCACGGCGGGTTCGTGCCGAGCTGTGTGGTCATCACCTGCACCATGCGCGCCCTCAAGATGCACGGCGGGCTGCCGGTCGACGCCGAGCTGCTCAAGGCCGAGAACAACGCCGCCCTCGAGAGGGGCTGCGAGAACCTCGCCAAGCAGGTCGAGAACATGAAGCTCTTCGGCATCCCCGTGGTGGTCACGATCAACCGCTTCGCCTTCGACCGCGACAGCGAGGTCGAGATCGTGCGCAAGGAGGCCATCGCGGCCGGCGCCGAGGACGCCGTGCCGATCAACGTCCACGCGCTGGGCGGCGACGGTGGCCAGGAGGCGGCCGAGATCGTCAAGGCGGCCGCTGACAAGGGCGGCGACTTCAAGTTCCTCTATCCGCTCGAGGCCTCCATCAAGGAGAAGATCGAGACCATCGCCACCAAGGTCTACGGCGCCGACGGCGTGGACTACCTGCCCCAGGCCGAGGCCAAGATCAAGCAGTTCACGGAGCAGGGCCTGGACAAGCTGCCGCTGTGCATGGCCAAGACGCACCTGTCGCTCAGTCACGACCCGGCGCTCAAGGGCCGGCCGCGCGGCTACCGCGTGCCGATCCGCGACATCAGGCCGGCCACCGGCGCCGGGTACCTGTACCCGCTGCTCGGCGAGATGAGCACCATGCCCGGCCTGGCCAAGCGGCCGGCTGCCGTCGACGTCGACATCGACGTCGAGACCGGCCGCATCATCGGCCTGTTCTGAGAACCTGAGGAGCGACCCCGGGGCGCCGGCCGCCTGGCGGCGCCGGCGCCCCGCGGCCCCTGCGGTCCTACATCGGAGGTACACGGTGAGCGAGGCTCCAACCATCTACTCGAGCGAACCGCTGCAGGTCTACCTCGACGACGCGGCGAGCAAGAAGCCGGCGCCCGGCGGCGGCAGCGTCTCGGCCTGCGCCGGGGCGCTCGGCGCCGCTCTCGTCGGCATGGTCTGCAACCTCACCCGCGAACGCGAGAAGTTCGCCGACGTCGAGACCGAGATCGTCACGCTGGTCGAGGCCGCCGAGGCGGCGCGCGCCCGTCTCGAGCAGCTCCTGCAAGAAGACACGACCGCCTACAACGGCGTGATCGCCGCCTACAAGATGCCGAAAGAGACCGAAGAGGAACAGGCGGCGCGCACGGCGGGCATCCAGGCCGGCCTCATCGTCGCCGCCGACGTGCCGCTCGAGATCTGTCGGGTGGCCGTCGAGGTCTGCCGCCTCGCCAAGGTCGCGGCCGGCATCGGCAACCCGCAGGCGGTCACCGACGCCGGCATCGGCGCCATCCTCGGCGAGGCCGCCGTGGTGGGCGCCGCGCTCAACGTGAAGATCAACCTCGGGTCCATCAAGGACGAGGCCTACGTCGCGAAGGCGGCGGCCGAGATCGAGGCGATCCAGGCAGAGGCCGCGGCGCTCCGCGCCGAGACTCACGAGATCACGCTCTCCAGGCTCTGACCAACCCCCGACGACTCACGAGAGGGACGCCATGGCAGCTCAGATCATCGACGGCAAGGCGATCGCCGAACAAGTACGCGAAGAGATCAAGGCCGAGGTCGCCAAGCTGGCGACCAGCGGCGTGAAGCCCGGCGTCGCCACCATCCTGGTGGGCGACGACGGCGGCGCGCAGTTCTACCGCGGCCAGATCGAGAAGAACACCGGCACGGTCGGCTTCAACTACTACAACAGCACCTTGCCCGACGGCACCAGCGAGGAAGAAGTCCTCGCCCTCATCGACAAGCTCAACAACGACGCCCACGTGCACGGCATCCTGGCGCTCATGCCGATGGCCGGCGGCATCGACCAGAACAAGGTCTTCAACGCCATCTCCCCGGTCAAGGACCTCGACTGCGTCAATCCGGCCAACATCGGTCACGCGCTGCTCGGCGACCAGCTGTTCGCGCCGGCGACCCCCTCGGCCTGCATCGAGATCCTCGACCGCGAGGGCGTGGAGCTGCAGGGCCTCGACGTCACCATCGTCAACCACTCCAACATCGTCGGGAAGCCCGTCGCGCTGCTCTGTCTCAACCGCAACGCCTCGGTCCACGTCGTGCACGTGTTCAGCAAGGACGTGCCCGCCGCCTGCCGCGAGGCCGACGTCCTCATCAGCGCGGCGCCGGTACGCAACCTCATCAAGAAGGACATGGTCAAGCCGGGCGCCGTGGTGATCGATGTCACCACCATGCGCGGCGACGACGGCAAGCAGGTTGGGTCCCTCGAGTTCGAGGCCGTCTGCGAGGTCGCCGGGCGCGTCACCCCGGTGCCCGGCGGTGTCGGCCCGGTGACGAACGTGATCCTGCTGAAGAACGCGCTTGTCGCCTGCAAGGCGCAGAGCGCGATCGCATAGCAGCCGAGCGGAGCAACGCTTCGGGGCGACCGCACATTGATGTATCCTTTTCCTTACTACTGATGGTGAATACGCTCGTAACCTTCACGCCCCGCGTGGGTCCCCGCGCTATCGGTCTCCCGCGTGCCAGGCCGGGCCTGCCATCTCGTGCACGAGATGGGCGTCTTCGAACCGGAGGATCATTATGCCGCGTCGTGTGCTGACCCCCGAGCGCGAGCTCGAGGGCCGGGAGGGAAAGGACTCCTCACTCGATCTCGCGCCGCTCGCGCAGATCGTCGCCGAGCGCTACGTATCGTCAGGCGACCTCATCCCCGTCCTCCAGGGAGCCCAGCGCCACTTCGGCTACGTGCCCGATGAGGTCGTCACCGAGATCGCACGTCTCACGGGCTTGCCCGCGTCGCGCGTCTACGGCGTGATCACGTTCTACGCTCAGTTCTCTACCGTGCCGAGCGGGCGGCACAAGATCTACGTCTGTCAAGGGACCGCATGCCACGTCCGCGGAGGGCACGGCGTCCTGCGCGCGGCCGAAAGCGAGCTCGGCATCAAGGCCGGCACGACGAGCGACGACCTGGAGCACACGCTCGAGACTGTCGCCTGTCTGGGGGCTTGCTCGCTCGCTCCGGTGATGACCGTCGACAGCCAGTACTTCGGCAAGCTGACAGGCGCCAAGGTGGCGGCGGCGCTGGAACAGATCGGCGGTGACGGTGGTGGGTCCGATGACGACTGACTCCGATACGCTCCACCTGCCGTCGCGTCGGCTGACCTCGGTCGCGGCGCTGCAGAAGTATCGTGAACGGGCGCGTGCTCGTCCGGAGGCCCACAAGACCGTGCGCGTATGCATGGACACCGGCTGTCGCGCGGGTGGCGGGGAAAGCATCATGCGCGCCTTTGAGCGTGAATTCGAGCACCGCGGCCTCAGGGGTTCGGTGGCCGTCCGGGCGACGGGCTGTCACGGATTCTGCGCTCGCGGTCCGGTCGTGGTCGTCGACCCGGAGGGTGTCTTCTACCAGATGGTCGAGCCGGGCGATGTCCCCGATATCGTCGCCCAGACCATCGTCCGCGGCGAGGTCGTCTCGCGTCTGACCTACCACGGCGCCGACGGCTGCCCGTGTCTGCGGCAGCCGGACATCCCGTTCTTCTCCGGGCAGAAGCGCGTGGTGCTGCGCAACTGCGGCACGATCGACCCGACGGACATCGACGCCTACATCGCGCGGGGCGGGTATGAGGCCCTGGCCAGGGCTCTCGAAGCGATGTCACCCGCTGATGTACTCGAGACGGTCAAGGCGAGCGGGCTGCGCGGCCGCGGCGGCGCCGGCTTCCCGACGGGGCGCAAGTGGGAGCTCGCGGCCGCACAGCACGGCGACAAGAAGTACGTGATCTGCAACGCCGACGAAGGCGACCCCGGGGCGTTCATGGACCGCGGGCTCCTGGAGGGCGACACTCACGCCGTGATCGAGGGCATGTTGATCGGCGCCTACGCAATGGGCGCCGACGACGGGTACGTCTACTGCCGCGCGGAGTACCCCGGCGCCATCAAGCATCTCGGCATCGCTCTGAACCAGGCCGAGGAGCGGGGGCTGCTGGGCGACGACATCCTCGGCAGCGGGTTCAGCTTCCACCTCCAGGTGAAAGAAGGCGCCGGAGCCTTCGTGTGCGGCGAGGAAACGGCGCTGATCGCCTCGATCGAGGGCCGCCGGGGCATGCCGCGCGCGCGGCCGCCCTACCCGGCGGTCGCCGGCCTGTGGGGCAAACCGACCAACATCAACAACGTCGAGACCTGGGCCAACGTCCCGTTGATCATCGTCAACGGGGCCGAGTGGTACCGGACGATGGGGACCGAGAACAGCCCGGGCACCAAGGTCTTCTCCCTGGCCGGCAAGCTGAACAACACCGGCCTCGTCGAGGTGCCGATGGGCGTGACCCTGCGCGAACTGATCTTCGACATCGGCGGCGGCATCACGCGCAATCGGCATTTCAAGGCCGTCCAGATGGGTGGTCCGTCCGGAGGCTGCCTGAGCGAACAGCATCTCGACTTGCCGGTCGACTACGACTCGCTCCGCAACGCCGGCGCGATCATGGGCTCAGGCGGCGTGATCGTGATGGACGAGACGACGTGTATGGTTGACCTGGCCCGGTTCTTCGTCAACTTCACGCAGGCCGAGTCGTGCGGCAAGTGCGTGCCGTGTCGGCTGGGCACCAGGCGCATGCTGGAGATCCTCACCCGCATCACCAACGGTGAGGGCACCATGGACGATCTCGACCGCCTCGAGAAACTCGCCCTTACGGTCAAGGCGACGAGTCTGTGCGGGCTCGGCCAGACTGCTCCCAACCCAGTGCTGTCGACGCTCAAGTACTTCCGCCACGAGTACGAGGCCCACATCCTCGACAAGCACTGTGCGGCTTGTCAGTGCGAGGGCTTGGTCAAGGCTCCCTGCAATCACACCTGTCCGGCGGGGGTCGACACGTCGAGCTATCTCGCTCTGGTGGCCGCGGGGCAGTTCAAGGAGGCCATGGCGGTGCACATGGAGCGCAATCCGCTGCCCAGCATCTGCGGCCGCGTGTGCCATCATCCCTGTGAGTCGATGTGCAAGCGCTCCGAGCTCGATGACGCCGTCTCGGTGGCGGCTGTCAAGCGCTTCATGGGGGACATCGCTCCCTCGGCTGAGATCGTGCGTCCTCGGCCCCCGGATCAGGTGAAGCGTGTGGCAGTGGTCGGCTCTGGTCCCGCGGGGCTTTCGTGCGCCTACCAGCTCGCTCTGGGCGGCTTTCCCGTCACCGTGTTCGAGGCCCTGCCCGTGGCCGGCGGGATGCTTGCCGTCGGCCTGCCGGCGTTTCGTCTGCCCAAAGACGTCGTGGCACGCGAGATCGAGGCCATTGCCGGGCTCGGCGTGGAGATACGGCTCGGCGAGGCTCTCGGGCGCGACTTCTCGCTCGGCTCACTCCTGGCGGACGGTCACGAGGCGGTCTTCCTGGCTTTGGGCACGCACGTCTCGAACCGCCTGGGGGTCGAGAACGAGGACGTGCCGGGTATCCTGCCCGGCATGGAGTTCCTCCGAGACGTCAACCTCGACAGCGGTGCTTCGGTCGGCGACAGGGTGGTCGTCGTCGGTGGAGGTTCTGTCGCCATGGACTCGGCCCGGTGTGCGCTCCGCTTGCAGGCGATCGAGGGCAGGGAACGTGATGTGACGCTGGTCTACCGGCGCTCTCGCGACGAGATGCCGGCCTACGAATGGGAGATCGTGGAGGGCGATGAAGAGGGCCTGAGGTTCGAGTATCTGGCGGCTCCAGCCCGCGTCCTGGTCGGCGACGACGGTCGGGCCACCGGGCTCGAGTGCGTGCGTATGGAGCTGGGCGAGCCTGACGAGAGCGGACGTCGCCGCCCCTGTGCGGTCTCTGGCTCGGAGTTCGTCATCCCCTGCGACACGATCATCCCGTCCATCGGTTTGTCGGTCGATCTGAGCTGGTTGTCCGACGAACTCGCGCTCAGCCCGCGGGGGACGATAGCGGCGGACAGGGTGGAGTTCCGGACGTCCCATCCCAAGGTGTTCGCCGGCGGCGACGCAGTGCGGGGCCCATCGACCCTTATCGAAGCGATCAGCGACGGCCAGCAGGCCGCCTTCGTGATCGAACGCTTCCTGACCGGCGCCAGTGCGCGGGAGGAACACCTGCGCACGATCCAGGAAGCCCGGAGGGTGCCGCGCTACGTGCCGCTCGACCGCCTCGAGGAGGAGATCCCGCGCGTGGCGGCTGAGCTCGTTCCCGCCGACGCACGCGTGAGGAGCTTCGCCGAGGTCGTGCAGACGATCACTGCCGAGCAAGCCTGTCGCGAGGCTGGTCGCTGTCTGCGTTGCGATCTCGAACACTGACGCCTCGGAGACCCAGGGTAGTCGAGCGAGCCAGCACTTAAGGCCAACCAGGGCGGCGCCCCCGGAAGGGGGCGCCGCCTTTGCTCTCGTCTCGCTCTCGTCATCTGGTCGTGGCCATCGTGGCGCGATGGTGGATAACTAATGCTTGCAGTTCATCCGCTGAGCTACCGAAGGGGGCGGATGGCACACGAGATGAGGTGACGCACGCCAGGTTTGCGCCGGGCGCCCATCGCAGACCTCCGGCGCCAGCACTCAAAGGGGGGAGTGCGGCGGACTAGCATTCGCGCGCAAGGCCAGCGGCTTGGTGCGCGGCCTCTCGATGGTCGACGCCTTCGCCGTCGGCATGATGAACCAGGGCATCACGCCCAGCATCTGGACGATGATCACCTGGGGGCTGGGCACCTACCTCAGCGGTAACCTTTTCTGGGCGAGCATCATCTCGCTGGTCCTGGTCGGCTTCGGCTTCCCGCTGGTGTGGGGCATCCTGTCCGGCAGCATGCCGCGCTCGGGCGGTGAGTACATGTGCAACTCGCGCATCATCCACCCGATCGTCGGCATCGCCGAGAGCTTCGGCAACGCCTTCGTGATGATCTTCTGGGTGTACGTGCTGGCGCCGTGGATCGCCGACCCCGGCCTCGTCATCATCGCCGAGTACCAGGGCTGGACCTGGCTCTACGACAGCGCCGCCGGCACCTTCTTCGGCGGCCTGAGCTACGAGTGGGGCGTCTTCGTCGTCGCGACGATCGCCAACGTGCTCGCCGTGCTCACGATGATCTTCGGGGTCAAGATCTTCGCCAGCATCCAGAAGGTCATCATGATCTTCGCCCTGGGTGGCGCCGTCGTGGTCACGGGGGCGATCATGTTCAGCAGCAAGACGGCGTTCGCCGCCAAGTGGGACGTCCTGGCTGAACAGTACGGCTCCCTGAAGTACGCCGAGGTCGTCCCGGCCGTGTCGAAGGCCATCGGCGAGGCGGGGCCCACCAGTTCGACCTTCTACGGCACCCTGGGCGTCATGGTGGCCGGTTCGTGGCTCTTCGCTTACGCCTACTTCTGCGTCTTCGTGGCCGGCGAGGTCAAGCGCCCCGACAAGACCCTGATCGGCGCCAACTTCTTCGCCATCCTGGTGCCGGCGGTGCTGATGATCTGGACCGCCCTGTCGATGTACAACACCATGCCGTTCGATTTCATCTCGGCGACGGCGCGGATCGACAACAACGGCGGGATCGAGGGCTACAACATGCCCTTCCTGCCGAGCTACATGAGCCTCGCCTACGTGGCTCACTCGAACTGGTTCGTGGCCATCTGCGCCGGCGGGTCCTACATGCTGTTCTGCTTCTGGTACGTGGCCCTGAGCTATCTCGCCTTCCCGCGCATCATCTTCGCCTGGGGCATGGACCGCATGGGTCCCAAGTGGTTCACGTCCATCAACCCGCGCTGGGCGAGCCCGGTCAAGAACTACATCCTCTGCTTCGTCCTCTGCCAGGCCGCCATCGCACTCTACTCGTTCTGGCTGGGCAGCTACATGCAGGGCCTCACGGTCACGGGCATGGAGATCGTCTCGGTGTGGGGCATCACCACCGTCGCGGCGCTCATCTTCCCCTACGTGAAGCGCTCCAACAGCATCTGGGGATCGTCGCCCTACAAGACCTGGAGGTTCCTCGGCGTCCCGCTCGTCAGCTGGGGCGCCGCTGTCTCCCTCGTGTACCTCGGCATCCTCTTCTACTTCCTTATCTTCACCCCGGAGATGCGCGACTCCAACGGCCAGTCGTGGATCCTGTACGGCATCGTCTGGATCATCGGTGTCCTCTGGTACTTCTACTGGGCGGCGCGCAGCAAGAAGGTCGGCGTCGACGTCGGCATGACCTACGGGGAGCTGCCGCCGGAGTGATCCCCGGACATCCCGCTGCCGTCTGCGCTGCCCCCCGCCCGTCGCCCGTGGGCGGCCGGTCCTGGCCCCGGGCGACGAGGATGCGAAGTGGTGATTCGGCTGAACGGCCGAAACAGGCTGCGCGACGGCACATCCGCCGGCTCTCCGTCGGATGCGGAGAGATGTATGTAGGATTCGGCACCGTGCGAACTTCGCGGATTGCCGAATCCTACCAAAAGCGCCCGGCTCTTGACATTTTCCGACGCTGGGTATCGAAATACCCTATCGAATGGGCGCAGACCAGGGGGGTCAGGGTGCCGTATGCTCTCGACGCGATCGATCGCAGCATCGTGTCGCTTCTTCTTGAGGACGGCCGCATCTCGTCGGCCGAGATAACACGACGCATCGGGCACGTGTCCGAGCGCGCCGTGCGCTACCGCATCGAGCGGCTGGTGCGCTCGGGCGTGATCCGCATCAGCGCCATCGTCAACCCTCAGGCGGTGGGTTTCGCCGTCATCGGCGACGTGCTCATCGAAGTCGCCCCCGGCAAGCTGCAGGACGTCGCCGCGCAGCTCGTGGAGTTCCCGACCGTCAGCTACGTGGCCGGTTCCGTCGGCGAAGGCGACCTCAGTGTCCAGGTGTACGCGCGCGACACCGAGGAGCTTCTGCGCTTCGTCAACGAAGTCATCGGCAAGGTCCCTGGAGTCACCCGCACCAAGCTCGCGATGGTGCCGTGGAAACTCAAGGATGTCTATCAGTGGCAGGTGCCTGTGGAGGCCGCTGAAGAAGGGAGGGCGATCGGCTGAGGCGTTAGCGTTCCCGTGTCTCTGACCATCAACCCGCGTAACGCTGCCCGGGGGCCCCACGGCGGCGAGACCCGGAACCAGCAAGGGGGAAATGTGGCAGAAGAACTAGCCTTTGCCCGCAAAGCCAGCGGCCTCGTCCGCGGCCTCTCCATGTGGGACGCCTTCGGCGTCGGCTTCATGAACCAGGGGCTCACGCCCTCCATCTGGGTCATGACCAGCCTGGGCGTCGGCGTCTACCTCGGTGGTAACCTCATCTGGGCCACCATCATCTCGATGATCCTCGCCGGCATCGGCTTCCCGATCGTATGGGGCGTGCTCGGCGGCTCCATGCCCCGTTCGGGCGGGGAGTACATCTACAACTCGCGCATCATCCATCCCCTCGTGGGCATTGGCGAGTCGTTCGGTAACGCCTTCGTGTGGATCATGTGGATCTACGTGCTGGCGCCGTGGATGGCCGACCCGGGCATGGTGATGATGTCCCAGTTCATGGGCTGGTCGTGGCTCTACGATTCCGCCAACAGCACGTTCTTCGGCGGGATCAGCTACGACTGGGGCGCGTTCATCATCGCCTCCGTCGCCAACATCATCGCCTTCCTGTTCGTGGTGTTCGGCATCAAGTGGTTCGCGCGCATCCAGAAGGTCGTCATGGTCGCCGGCATCGGCGGCTGCGCCGTGCTGCTGGCCGCCATCTGTTTCTACAACAAGGCCGACTTCGTCGCCGGCTGGAACAGCATCGCGCAGCAGTACGGTTCGCTGGATTACAACGGGTTCCTCGCCGCCGTCAATGCCGAAGCCGGTCAGACCATGCCCAGCACCTGGAACTGGTTCGACACCTTCGGTGTCATGGTCGCAGGCTCGTGGCTCTTCGCCTACAGCTACTGCATCACCTTCATCGCCGGCGAGGTCAAGCGCCCGGACAAGACCATCATCCTGTCCAACCTGTTCGCCATCATCGTGCCCGGCGCGTTCATGCTCTGGGCCGCCTTCGGCCTCTATCACATGGTGGAGTTCAACTTCTTCTCCGCCACGCAGTACGTCGACAATGCGGGCACAACGCTGGGCGACAAGTACACCGTGCCGTGGAGCCCCAACTTCCTCGGCCTGCTGGCCATGGTCAACCAGAACAAGGTCATCCTGTTCATCGCCGTGATGTCGTTCCTGGCGTTTGACCTCTGGTGGGTCACGCTGTCGTACCTTGCCTTCCCGCGCATCATATTCGCCTGGGGCATGGACCGCATGGGTCCCAAGTGGTTCACCGACATCAACCCGCGCTTCGCCAGCCCGGTGAAGAACCACATCCTGTGCTTCATCCTCGGCCAGATCATGATCGGCGTGTACATCTTCTGGAAGAACGAAGCTATGCAGGGCCTTGCCGTCACCGCTCTCGAGATCTTCTCGGTGTTCGGTGTCACGGCCATCGCCGCTCTGCTCTTCCCCTACGTGAAGCGCTCCAAGGGCATCTGGGACGCCTCGCCGTACAAGACGTGGAAGCTTGCCGGCATCCCGGTAGTGACGATCGGCGCCATCGTCGACTTGATCTACCTGGGCATCCTGGCCTACTTCTTCTTCTTCCTGCCCGACCCGGCCAAGCGCCTCGAGGGCTTCACCACCGACACGGCCATCCTCATCGCGGTGACGTGGATCGCGGGTATCATCTGGTACCTCTTCTGGAAGCAGCGCAGCAAGAGCGTGGGCGTCGACGTGTCGATGACCTACGGGGAGTTGCCGCCTGAATAACGTAGCAGTACCGCAAGGGGCGGGAGCTCCCGCTCCCGCCCCTTACTTTCCCTGGAGTGTGCAGATGATCAAACTATTCTTCGTCACCGACATCCACGGCTCGAACGTGTGCTACCGGAAGTTCCTCAACGCGCTTCCGATCTACGGCGCCGACGTGGCCGTCCTGCTCGGTGACCTCACCGGCAAGGTCCTGGTGCCGCTCGTCGAGAAGGGCAACGATTCGTGGGAGTGCACCGTCATGGGGCAGCACCGCGACATCGTCACCAAGGACGAGCTCGCCGACATCAAGAAGGTCATCGAGAACGCCGGCTACTACTGGGTCCACCAATCGCGCGAGGAGTTCGATGACACGCGCAGCGACCCCGCGAAGATCGACGCGCTCTTCAAGAGCCTCGTCTTCGCGCGCGTGCAGGAGTGGCTCGACCTCGCCGACGAGCGCCTTGAGGGCAAGCCGTTCCAGATGTACATGTGCCCGGGAAACGACGACTGGTTCGTCATCGACGACATGATCGACAATGCCAAGCTCGTGCATCCCTGCGACAAGCGCGTCGTGCAGATCGACAACCACGAGATGGTCACCTCGTCGGCCTCCAACCCCACGCCGTGGGACACCCCGCGCGAGATGGATGAGGTGGCGCTCGAGGCCCATCTGCGCCAGCTCACCGAGCAGATCAAGAACCAGGAGACGGCGATCTACAACTTCCACGTGCCGCCATATGGCTACTCGCTCGACCTGTGCCCCAAACTCGACGAGAACCTCACGATGGCCGCCGACGAGAAGATCCACGTGGGCAGCCTCGGCGCCAAGAAGCTCATCGAGGAGAATCAGCCGCTGCTCGGCCTCTTCGGCCACATCCACGAGTCCCGTGGGGCACAGAAGGCCGGCCGCACGCTGCTCATCAACCCGGGCAGCGAGTACTCCGAGGGCATCCTCAAGGGCGTCATCATCATGCTCGACAAGAAGAAGGTGAAGGACTACGTCTTCACGTCCGGTTGATCGGCGCGTAGACTACGGGCTTCATCGAGACGCCGATCCCGAAGGGGGGCGATAGATGGGTCAGTTCATCCTGCCCAAGGACATCCCGCTCGACCGGTATCCCAAGCCCGAGGTCTTTCTGACCGAGGGTAAGCGGATCGCCGAGGCGGCGCAGCAGCGGGGCATCGTCATGCGAGTGATGGGTCCGCTGGCGCTGCACTACTACTTCCCGGAGCAGATCGACCTGTACGCCAAGCTCGAGCGCCTCGGTGACCGCTACTTCACCGATATCGACTACGCGACCTACGGCAAGACACGCAAGCATCTGGTGAAGTTCATGGAGTCGGTGGGGTACGAGTGCGACCTGCAGACCATGGCCATGACCGGCCAGACCCGCCACATCTACTTCGGCGGGGCAGTCCCCATGATCGACGTCTTCATCGACAAGCTCGACTACTGCCACGAGGTCAACTACGACGGCCGGCTCGAGTCCGATCCGTGGAGCGTGTCGCTGGCCGACATCCTGCTGCAGAAGCTGCAGATCTGGGAGATCAACGACAAGGACCTCAAGGACATCGAGTACCTGTTCACGGTCGCCGACTTCGGCGAGGACGAGACCAAGAAGGTCAACGTCGGCTATGTCGCCCGGCGGTTCGCCGACGACTGGGGCTTCTGGTACACGGGCACCACGAACCTCGATCGCGTGAAGGAGCATGTGGGCAACGTCGACGCCCTGAGCGACGACCAGAAGGCCAAGATCAGGCAGGTCGCCGACGAGGTGCGGGCGCGTATCGACCAGGAGCCCAAGACCAAGAAGTGGGAGAAGCGCGCCAAGAAGGGCGCCAAGAAGATCTGGTACAACACCGGCTTCTCCGACTGGTGATCCCGCCGGCGGGCAGCCCGTACGCGTCTCAGTGCGCGACCAGCTCCCCCTGACTGGCGAGCACGCGCACGTCGGCGAGCGTCGCGTCGAGACGCTCGAGCACCTTGTCCATCTGCTCGTAGGTGATCACGGCCGGCGGCTGCATGCGCAAGGTGAGGGAGTTGAACAGCGTCCCCCCGATGAGCACGCCGCAGCTGAAGAGGCCCTGGCTCACCGCGTAGCCGATGTCGGAGTTCCTGAACTGCATGCCGATGATCACGCCCACGCCGCGGACCTCCTTGAAGAGGTCGTCGTAGACGCCGGCGACCGCCAGCTCGTGGACGACCGCGACTCCTTTCGCGACTTCTTCGCGATCTTCCCGCACGTGCTCCTCGACGAGGAGCTCCGCTCGCGGGTCGCGGGTCTGTACGACTGGTACCGCGACCTCTACGCCGGCGGCATGGGAGGCGCCGGCGCCGAGACCGACGCGCGCCTCCGCGGTCTCGCCTCCCTGATGGTCGCCATGACCGACGGGCTCGCCGTCCAGAAGCTCCTCGACCCCGACGGCGTGGAGCTCGAGTCTCTGTTCGGCCTGTGGGAGGAGATCCTGCGTCGCGAGTTCCCCGGGACGGCAGAATGAAGACGCTCATTTACAGCACCTGAAGCGTGGTGTAGGCTCACCGCGTGTGTGCGGCGCCGCATGGGGGGCTCCGTCGGCCGCAAGGCCAGCACGAGGTTTTTTCGTAGGAGGGTGTCACTGTGGCGCAAGGGACCGTGAAGTGGTTCAGCAACGAGAAGGGGTACGGTTTCATCGAACGGGAAGACGGTGACGACCTGTTCGTGCACTACTCCGAGATCACCATGGACGGCTACAAGACGCTGGCCCAGGGGCAGAGGGTGGAGTTCGAGATCACCGAGGGCGACAAGGGGCTCCAGGCATCCACGGTAAGGCCCGTCGCCTGACGCACGCGTGCGCTCAGAAGGGGCCCGCCGGCTGGCGCAGCCGGCGGGCCCCTTTTCTTGTCCCCCCCGTATGGCTGGAGTAATATAGCCGTCCCGCTTTTGCGGCCCGTCGCAGGAGGAGCACACCATGATCGGTGAAGACGACGTCCGCTACGTCGCGAAACTCGCCCGTCTGCGTCTCGAGCAGGACGAGGTCGCCCGCATGACCGGCGAGCTGGCCAAGATCCTCGCTCACATCGACAAGATGAGCGAGCTCGACATGGCCGACGTACAACCCACCGCCCACGTCCTCGACGTGGTGAACGTCACCCGGCCCGACAAGCCTCGGCCGAGCCTTTCGCGCGCGGACGCCCTCCGCAACGCCCCGGCCGTGAGCGACGACTGCTTCCGCGTGCCGAAGATGGGCTGACGGTGACTGCTCTGGACCCGCTGCGGCTCACCGCCCGTGTCGCCAAGCGCCTGCTCGTCGACGGCGAGATCTCGTCGGCGGAGCTGGCCAAGGTCTACCTCGACCAGATCGCCGCCGTCGAGCCGCGGGTGCGCGCCTACATCCTCGTGACCTACGACAACGCCGCCAAGTACTCCACCAAGGTCGATCGCGAGATGCAGGCCATGCGCGGCCCGCTCGCCGGCCTGCCGATCGCCATCAAGGACAACATGGTCACGGAAGGCGTCACGACCACGTGCGCCTCCCGGATCCTGCACGACTACATGCCCGTGTACACGGCCACCGCCGTCCGCCAGGTGTGGGACGACCACGTCGTGATGCTCGGCAAGACCAACCTCGACGAGTTCGCCATGGGTTCTTCCACCGAGAACTCGTCATACCAGACCACGCGCAACCCCTGGGACCTGGCCACGGTGCCGGGCGGCTCCAGCGGCGGCTCCGCCGCCGCCGTCGCCGCCGGTGAGGCGCTCTGGGCCCTCGGCAGCGACACCGGCGGCTCCATCCGCCAGCCGGCGGCGCTCTGCGGCATCGTCGGCATGAAGCCCACGTACGGCGCCGTGAGCCGCTACGGTCTCGTGGCCTTCGCCAGCTCGCTCGACCAGATCGGCCCGCTCACGCGCTCGGTGTACGACTGTGCCCTCCTGCTGCAGCACATCGTCGGCCAGGACCCCAACGACGCGACCAGCGTCGCGCTCCCCGAACCCGTCACGCTCCCGGACGCGGAGCGGCTCGACGGTCTGCGTGTGGGCATCCCCGCGGAGTACCTGGCGGCCGGCATCGAGCCGGGCGTGCGCGCCCGCTTCGACGAGACCATCGCGCGCGTCGAGGAGCTGGGCGGCACGTGCACGCAGATCAGCCTGCCGCACACCGAGTACGCCCTGCCCGCCTACTACATCATCGCGCCGGCCGAGGCGAGCGCGAACCTCGCGCGCTTCGACGGCGTCCGTTACGGCTACCGTTGCGCCGACCCGGTCGACCTGCTCGACATGTACGAGCGCACGCGCGGCGAGGGCTTCGGACCCGAGGTCAAGCGGCGCATCATGATCGGCACCTACGCGCTGTCGGCCGGCTACTACGACGCCTACTACGGGCGCGCCCAGAAGGTGCGCACGCTGGTGCGCCGCGACTTCGAGCGGGCCTTCGCCGACGTCGACCTCATCGCCTCGCCGACGTCGCCATCGGTGGCGTTCAAGGCCGGGTCACGCACGGCCGACCCGCTCTCGATGTACATGTGCGACATCTGCACCATCCCGGTGAACCTCGCGGGCCTGCCGGCCATCAGCATCCCCTGCGGGCTCAGCGACGGGCTCCCGGTGGGCTTCCAGCTCATCGGCCCCGCGTTCAGCGAGAACCGCATCCTGCAGGCCGCCCACGCGCTGGAGGGCGCCATCGGCTTCGAGCCGGCGCCCACCTTCTGCGACTCGGGCGCCGTGGCGCCGGACGGCGGCGGCGAAGCCGCCGCTGAATGGTCGCCCCAGCCAGGCGGCCTCTGCGCTCAAGCCTGGAAGGAGGCGCAGGAATGAGCGCCTGGGAGCCGGTAATCGGGCTCGAGATGCACGTGGAGCTCGACACGCGCACCAAGATGTTCTGCGCCTGCGAGGTCACCAAGGGCGACGAGCCCAACACGCACACCTGTCCCAAGTGTCTCGCGCACCCCGGCGCGCTGCCCGTGGTCAACCAGCGCGCCGTCGAGGACGCCGCGCGTATCGCGCTGGCGCTCAACTGCAGCGTGCGGCCGCGCAACATCTTCCACCGCAAGAACTACTTCTATCCCGACCTGCCCAAGGCGTATCAGATCAGCCAGTACGACGAGCCGCTCGCCGTCGACGGGTGGTTCGAGTACTGGGTCGGCGACGAGAAGCTCCGCTGCCGCATCAACCGCGTGCACATGGAGGAGGACGCCGCCAAGCTGGTGCACGCCGGCGGCGACACCGGGCGCATCGCCGGCTCCGATTTCTCCATGGTCGACTTCAACCGCGGCGGCACGCCGCTCATCGAGATCGTCAGCGAGCCCGACATCCCGTCGCCCGAGGCGGCCCGCGAGTTCCTCCAGCAGCTCCGCAACCTCGTCGTCGAGCTGGGGGTCAGCGAGTGCAACATGGAGGAAGGCCAGATCCGCTGGGACGCCAACATCAGCGTGCGGCCTGAGGGCAGCACCGAGCTGGGGACGCGCACCGAGCTCAAGAACATGAACAGCTTCCGCTACCTGCAGCAGGCGCTCGAGGCCGAGATCCCGCGCCAGGTGGAGATCATCGAGGCCGGCGGCCGCATCGACCTCGAGACCCTGCACTTCGACCCGGACACCGGCACCACGACTCCTCTGCGCTCCAAGGAGGAGGCCCACGACTACCGCTACTTCCCCGAGCCCGACCTGGTGCCGCTGGTCATCGACCCGGCCTGGGTGGAGGAGCTGCGCGCGACGCAGCCGGAGCTGCCGGCGGCGCGCGTGGAACGCTTCACGTCGCAGTACGGTCTGTCGCGCGCGGACGCCCTCGTGCTGGGCAGCTCGCACGCGCTGGCCGCGTTCTACGAGGAGGTCGTGGCGCTGGGGGCCGGCGCCAAGCCGGCGGCCAACTGGACGATGGGCGAGTACCTCGCCCATCTCAACGCCGCCGGCCTCGAGGCCGGCCACGGCCACGTCACCGCCGAGCGCCTCGCCAAGCTGGTGAAGCTCGTCGCCGACGACACGGTCTCGACGAGCTCCGGCAAGGACGTCTTCGCCAAGATGATCGCGGAGCGGGCCGAGCCTGAGGAGATCGTCGAGAAGCACGGCCTCGGCCAGATCAGCGACACGTCGGAGCTCAAGGCCCCCGTCGCCCGGGTGGTCGCCGACAATCCGGCGCAGGTGGAGCAGTACCGCGGCGGCAAGCAGCAGGTGCTGGGCTTCTTCGTCGGGCAGGTCATGAAAGCCACCGGCGGGCGCGCCAACCCGCGGCTGGTCAACGAGTTGCTGCGCAAGGCGCTGGACGGCTGAGCCTTCTTGCCTGCCCTCGCCGGCCTGTGGGACAATGAATGTGTCTTGCAGCCGCGCGCTGCCGTCCAGCATCGCGAGTCGTCCCTCTCTCACACCGCAGGCACGTCCCACGGTAGCGGCGTCCCCGGGGCCGGGGCGCGCGGCGGTATCCGCGTCGACAGGTAGGTGCGTATGACCAGCGACCTCTCCAGTTTCGTTATCGCCAGGGCCAGGCCGGCCGAACCGGCGGTGCGCATCGACGACACGACGCTGCGCGACGGGGAGCAGACAGCCGGCGTCGTCTTCTCCAACCACGAGAAGATCCGTAT
>Ga0209881_1000184_pt1 | contig 18005 bp, 15 predicted proteins | sample PersoiDNA2013193_FD_185804 | JGI IMG/M metagenome (GOLD analysis project Ga0209881, IMG submission 185804) | Permafrost soil microbial communities from the Arctic, to analyse light accelerated degradation of dissolved organic matter (DOM) -... | ecosystem: Environmental > Terrestrial > Soil >... | reverse complement strand
GCGGGGGAGTGGTCTTACTCGGGGGTCTGGGTCTGGTAGGACGGGAACGTGGCGGACAGGCGGGACGACAGCGGGCTGGGGCTGCTGCCGGATATGCCGACCAAGAAGTCCAAGGACGCGCGGACCCTCAGGCCCGCCGCGGATCATCCGATCGCGCGGATCGCGGTTGACATCCCGCTTGCCCACCTGGACAGGCCATTTGACTACCTCGTGCCCGAACGGCTCGACCTGCGGGCACGGCCGGGTGTGCGCGTGCGGGTCAGGTTCGCCGGCCAGTTGACCGACGGCTACCTTCTCGACCGGGTCGACGCGAGCGAGCACCAGGGCAGGCTGAGCTACCTGGAACGGGTCACCTCGGCGGAACAGGTGCTCACCCCGGAGATCGCCGCGCTCGCGCGCGCGGTCGCAGACCGGTACGCGGGCACGCTCGCCGATGTGCTCCGCCTGGCCGTGCCGCAGCGCCACGCAGCCACGGAGACGGCACGGCAAGAGCAACCACCCGGCCAGCCGCCAGTGAGACAGCCGCCAGCCAGACCAGAGCCGGGCCCCTGGGCCAGGTACCCGGCAGGCCAGGCGTTCCTCGACGCGATCGCCCTCGGCCGCTCCGCCAGGGCCGCCTGGACGGCGCTACCCGGGCCCGCGTGGCCGCAGGAGATCGCGAGGGCCGCCGTCACGGCCGCGAGCGCTGGCAGGGGCGTGGTGATCGTGGTGCCCGACGCCCGCGACCTGGCCCGTGTCGATGAGGCGCTCGCCGTGCTTGACGCCGGCTACGTCACGCTCACCGCCGACCTCGGTCCCGCCGAACGTTACCGTCGCTGGCTCCTCGCCCTGCGCGGCGAGACGCGGATCGTGGCGGGCACCAGGGCGGCCATGTTCGCCCCCGTCGAGAACCTGGGCCTCGTCGTGCTCTGGGACGATGGCGATGACCTGCATGCCGAGCCCCGGGCCCCGTATCCGAACGCCAGGGAGGTGCTCGCGCTCCGCGCCCACCGGGCCGGCGCCGCCGCGCTGATCGGCGGGTTCGCCCGCACCGTCGAGCTGGCGCAGCTCGTCACCGCAGGCTGGGCCAAAGACCTGATCCCCGACCGCGCCACCGTGCGCGCCACCGCTCCCCGGGTGCGGCCGGCCGCGGACGACAGCGAGCTCGCCAGGGACGAGGCGGCGGCGATGGCGCGGCTGCCCAGCCTGGCGCTGCGGACCGTCAGGACCGCGCTCGCCACAGGCCCCGTGCTCGTCCAGGTGCCAAGGCGCGGCTACCTCGCCTCGATCGCCTGCGGCCGCTGCCGCGCTCAGGCCAGGTGCACGCAGCTGGTCGGCGGATCGGCGTGCAACGGCCCGCTGCGGCTGGCCGGCCAGAACGCCACGCCCGACTGCCGGTGGTGCGGCGGGATGGCGGGTAACTGGCGCTGTCCGCGCTGCGGTCACGACAGGCTCCGCGCGCTCGTCACCGGCGCGACTCGCACCGCCGAGGAGCTAGGCCGGGCCTTCCCCGGCGTCAAGGTCGCCACCTCGGGCGGCGACCTGGTGCTGGCGAGCGTCTCCGACCAGCCGGCGCTCGTCATCGCGACCCCGGGCGCGGAGCCCCTCGCGAGCTATGCCGCGGCGCTGCTCCTCGACGGCTGGGCGCTGCTCGGCCGCCCGAGCCTGCGCGCGGGTGAGGAGACACTGCGCCGCTGGCTGGCCGCCGCGGCCCTCGTCAGGACCGACGGCACGGTGTTCGTGCACGCCGACGCGGCGCTGCCCGCCACCCAGGCGCTGATCCGCTGGGACCCGGTGACCTTCGCCGGGCGTGAGCTCGCCGACCGGGTCGAGCTCGGCTTCCCGCCCGCGGTGCGGATGGCGGCGGTGACCGGGGATGCCGCCGCGGTCGCCAGCCTCCTGGCGGCAACGGACCAGGCGTTCGAGGTGCTCGGCCCGGTCCCTGTCGCCCCAGGCGACCGCGTCGGTAGCGCACAGGAGACCGACTCGGGCGACCAGGTGCGAGCGCTTGTTCGGACATCGAGGGAACGGGGCGCGGCACTAGCGCGAGCGCTGCAAGCGGCCCAGGCTTCGCGCAGCGCCCGCAAGGAGGGTGGCGGCGTCCGGGTGCAGCTCGATCCGGCGGAGCTTATCTAGTCCATCGATAGAATCGATAGTGAACACGGGGCCCGGGCGACCGGTCGCCGCGGCGGGTGAACGATGCAGGGAGTGTCACGTTGGTCAAGACCATCAAGCTGTTCGGTGAGCCGGTGCTGCGCACCCCGGCCGAGCCGGTGGTCGATTTCGACCTTGAGCTGCGCAACCTGGTCAGGGATCTCACCGAGACCATGATCGACGCGCCCGGTGTCGGGCTGGCCGCGCCGCAGATCGGGGTCAGCCTGCGGGTGTTCACCTACAACGTGGACGACGAGCCCGGCCACCTGATCAACCCGGTGCTGAAGCTCGAAGGTGAAGAAGAGGAAGACGACGAGGGCTGCCTGTCGCTGCCCGGCCTGCAATTCCCGACGCCGCGCGCGCCTCGGGTGGTAGCGTCCGGCTTCAACATGCACGGCGACCCGGTCACGCTCGAGGGGACCGAACTGCTCGCGCGCTGCGTACAGCACGAGACTGACCACCTGGACGGCATCTTGTTCATCGACCGGCTCGACAAGAAGCAGCGCAAGCTCGCGATGAAGGCGATCAGGGAGGCCGAGTGGTCCGGCCTGTCCATCCCGGAGATCAAGGTATCCCCGCACTCCACGCAGCGAATCTCCTGAGGAGGAGCGCAGGTGCGGCTTGTCTTCGCGGGAACGCCTGAAGCGGCGCTGCCCACCCTGCGGGCGCTGCTCGCCTCACGGCACACGGTGGCGGCCGTCGTCACCAGGCCCGACGCGCCGGCCGGCCGTGGCCGGCGGATGGAACCGTCCCCGGTCGCCGTGCTCGCGGATGAGTTTGGGATCACGACAATCAAGCCCATTCGCCCGAACGAACCGTGGTTTCAAGCCGAACTCCGCGCGATCGCGCCCGACTGCTGCCCGGTGACGGCGTATGGTGCGCTGCTGCCGCAGTCGGCCCTGGACATCCCTCGGTACGGCTGGGTGAACCTGCACTTTTCCGTGCTGCCCGCCTGGCGCGGCGCGGCCCCGGTGCAGCACGCGGTCCTGCGCGGCGACGACATCACCGGCGCGACTACCTTCCAGATCGTCAAGGCGCTAGACGCGGGCCCCGTATTCGGCACGCTGACCGAGCCGATCCGTCCCACCGACACCAGCGGCGACCTGCTGGAACGTCTCGCGATCGCGGGCGCTGACCTGCTTGTCAGGACGCTGGACGCCATCGAGGACGGCACCGTCAGCGCGGTCGAGCAGCCGACGGAGGGGATCAGCTTCGCGCCGAAGCTCACCCCGGCCGACGCCCACGTCGACTGGAAGCTCCCCGCGCACCTCATCGACCGCCAGATCCGCGCCTGCACCCCGGACCCCGGGGCCTGGACCGACTTCGAAGCCGCCCGCCTCAAGCTGTACCCCGTGCTGCCTTATCTCCCGGGAGGAGCAGCCTTCGTGCCCCCCGACGCAGGCCCGAACGCCACCGCCCTCGCCCCCGGCGAGCTGCGCGTCGAGCGCGGCGCCGTATACGTCGGCACCGGCTCGCGCCCGGTCCGCCTCGGTGACGTCCAGCCGCAGGGCAAGCGCCGGATGCCCGCCGCCGACTGGGCCCGCGGCCTGCGCGCCGCCCCCGCCGCCATAAGGCTCGGCTGAGATGGGCACCTACCAGCGTCGCGCTAGTCCCCCTGGGGGACGGTCCTCCGCCGCCGTCAAAGCCAGCCGTGATACCGCCCGCCACTCCGGCCAGCCGCGCCGTGCCGCGTACGACGTCCTCGCGGCCGTGGAAGACCGCGCGGCGTACGCCAACCTGCTGCTGCCGAAGCTCCTGGCCGAACGCTCGATCACCGGCCGCGACGCCGCCTTCGCCACCGAGCTCACCTACGGCACGCTGCGCGGCCAGGGCACCTACGACGCCGTGCTCGCGGCGTGCAGCGACCGCCCGCTCGGCAAGCTCGACCCGCCAGTGCGCCACGTTCTCAGGCTCGGGACCCACCAGCTGCTCGCCACCCGGGTCGGCGCCCACGCCGCCGTCGCGACCTCGGTCGACCTCATCAAATCCGTGGCGGGCCCGCGGGTTTCCGGCTACGTCAACGCGGTACTGCGCCGGGTCGCCACCAGGGACATGGACGCCTGGCTCGAGATCGTCGCACCGGACCCGATGACCGACCCGGACGGCAACCTCGCCATCCGCTACAGCCACCCGCGCTGGATAGTCGCCGCCTACCGCGACGCCCTAGGCGATGCGGCAGCCGAGCTCACTGTGCTGGCCCGCTCGGCTGAAAACCAAGCCGAGCTCGAACTTGCCCTCGCCGCGGGTAACGCCCGCCCCCGCGTCACCCTGGCGACCTTCCCAGGCGGCCCGCCGCCCGCCGAGGTCATGCCAGCGGACGCCACCCCGGGCAGCTGGTCGCCCTATGCGTTCACCCTTACCTCAGGCGACCCGTATCCCCTCATCGAATCGGGCCAGGCCGCCGTCCAGGACGAGGCCAGCCAGCTGGCCGCGATAGCCCTCGCTCGCGCACCGGTCTCCGCCCCGCCGGGTGATCGCCGGGAACTCTGGCTGGACATGTGCGCAGGCCCAGGCGGCAAGTCCCGCCTCCTCCTTGGCCTGGCCGCGGCCGGCTCCGCGAGGCTGATCGCTGCCGAGCTCCACCCGCATCGCGCCGCCCTCGTCAGGGACGCCCTCACCCGCGTGCCTGGCCGATCAGCCGCGAGCGAGGTCATCGTCGCCGACGGTACCCGCCCGCCATGGGCGGACGGCGCCTTCGACCGCGTGCTCGTCGACGTGCCGTGCTCGGGCCTTGGCGCGCTGCGCCGCCGTCCCGAGGCCCGCTGGCGAAAGTCGCAGGCCGATCTGGGCGCGCTTGCCGCGTCGCAGCGTGCCCTGCTCCGTTCCGCCCTCGCCGCCTGCCGGCCCGGCGGGGTGGTCGCCTACGTCACCTGCTCGCCGGTACTCGCGGAAACCCGAGATGTGGTAAACGCCGTGGTCAGCGCTATGCCCGGTGTCGAGATGCTCGACGCGACCGAAATGCTGCGCGACGTGCCTGCCGCTCGTTCACCCAACTCGCTTTTTGTCCAGTTGTGGTCGCATCGGCACGGTACTGACGCGATATTCATCGCGTTGCTGCGCCGTAGTACACAATGAGACCATCTTCTAATTCTTGGGCCACGTTCCTCCGGGGTACATTCATGCATTCCACGTCATCGTCACGCCGTACCGCCGCGCTCCGGATCAACGATCCCAAGCCGCCACCGAAGCGTCGCTCCAGGTGGATTGGCGCTGCCCTGATCATCGCGACGCTGGCGGTCGGCGTCTCGCTGCTGACGTCGGGAACGGTTTCGCTTGGCTCAAAGAACGTTGTCGCGACCCCGACGGTCGCCAAGGGTGACGTGACGGTGGACTTCAGAACCTCGGTAGTGACGGATGACCCCGCCGCCATCGGCGTGGACGAATCCACTTACGGCATGCCTTCTGACATCGAGGACCCGACGGCCCAGAAGCTGCTGAAGAAGCTCGGCGTCGGCTATTCGAGGATCGCGCTGACGCTCGCCAACCCGGCGGACCCGACCGGCCGCGTCACGTGTGCCGCGGCCGGCTGCAACACCTCTATCGACCCAAGCCAGTGGGTCAAGGTGATGAAGAAAATCGGTGAAGTGCCGGTCGCGGGGATCCCCGACACGCTCAGCGCAGCCGATGCCGCCTCGATCGTGCAGCGCTACGCCGGCTCGGGCAGCACCGGGCAGCCCATCCTCTACTGGGTGATCGGGAACGAGCCGGAAGCGATCCAAGAGAACGCCGCCACCTACGACGCTCGCTTCAACGCGCTGTACGACGCGATGAAGAACGCCGATCCGCGGATCAAGATCGGCGGCCCGGCCACGCTCGGCTTCGACCAGCCGTTCCTCCAGCAGTTCCTCAAGGACTGCGGCTCCCGCACCGACTTCGTCGACTTCCACTTCTACCCGGCCCACGAGGACGCGGCCCAGCTTCTCGCCGAGCTGCCCGCGATGTCCCAGGACCTGACCGAACTGCGCGCCATGATCAAGGCGGCCGTGCCCGGCCGGGCCTCGTCCATCCCCATCCACGTGGGGGAGTGGAACTTCAGCGCCGACCCGGGAACCCTCGCCCAGTACGCGTTCACCGGGTTCGCGTCGGTGCTCGACGCTGACCTGCTCGGCCGGATCCTGACCTCGGGCGCGGACAGCCTCGCCTGGGGCAGCAAGAACGGCCCGATGAGCCTGCTGTACGGCGACGCGGCCGCCGCGGGCAACAGCGGCTACAAGTCGGACACCCCCATGCCGCTCTACCAGGCGATCGGCATGTTCACCGGCCAGGGGCTCTTTCCCAGGTTCGGCACCGCGGTTGTCTCGGCCACGTCGGTGATATCAGGCGTCGACGCGTTCGCGTCATCGGGACCCGACGAGATCGTGATCGTTAACACCAACACGTCGGCCGAGCGCGTGAGCGTTCAGGCGAACGGCAGCAGCCAGCACTCCGCCCAGATCTGGCGGCTGCACCAGACCGGCTCGGTCGCCGGGCCGCCCGTTCGCATGGGCACGCTCACCAGCGCGACCGGCGGCTTCAAGCTCACCCTCCCCGCCAACTCGGTCACCACCCTGGTCATGACCACCCCCGCAGGCAACTAGCACCAACGACCGGTCCTAATATGCTAGTTTCAGGGCCGGACGAGGCGCGTGCGCAGGTCGGCCGCGACCCGGTCGGCGGCCGCGGCGCAGGCGGGGGAGATCTCGTCAAGCGTCATGAAGCCGTGGATGAGGCCGGGCTCGCGGCGGAGCGTGACGTCGACCCCGGCGTCCCGCAGGCGGCTTGCGTAGGCCTCGGACTCGTCGCGCAGCGGGTCGTGCTCCGCAGAGACGATCAGTGCGGGCGGCAGGCAGGCGAGGTCGGGTGCGTACAGGGGGCTGACCCCTGGGTCGGCCCATCGCGCCTGGTCCGGAACCCACTGGGCGTTGAAGAACTGGATCCTGTCGACGTCGAGACCCCAGCCCTCCGCCTTTTCGCGCATCGAGGGGCAGGTGCCGGCCAGGTCGGTATTCGCGTAGAGGAGCACCTGCAGCGCGGGCAGCGCCGCGGCGTCCTCCTCCCGCAGGCGAAGGCAGGCAAGCGCGGCGAGGGTGCCCCCGGCGCTGTCGCCCGCGACGGCCACCGAGGACGGCGGCTCCCCGAGTTCCGCCGGCGCCGTCGCCACCCAGCGGAGCGCGGCGACAGTATCGTCCACCGATGCCGGCCACGGGTGCTCGGGCGCGAGCCGGTAGTCGATCGCGAGCACCGCGGCGCCCGAGCCAGCCGCGAGCCGTCGGCACATCCGGTCATGGGACTCAAGACTGCCGATCGTCCAGCCGCCGCCATGCAGGTAGACCACGAGCGGAGCGGGCCCGGTGGCGGGCCGGTACAACCGGGCAGGAAGGCCGCCGATCCGCAGATCCCGCGCCGTCGCCATGTCCGGTCCGCGCGAGCGCTCCCTGGCGCGCTGCGCGATTCCATCCCGCAGCGCAGCCACATCGAGCGCGGCTAGCACCGCAGGCGCATGGGACACGAACGCTGCCAGCTGCTCATCGGCGAACGGTTCAGGCACGACGCGATGCTATCAGCGCCAAGCCGCTCCCGGATGGCGAGCTACCAGGCGCGGGTCACGCTAACGGGGCGCGTCGCCGAGCCGGTACTCGTAGGTGAGGTCGTCGAGGTGCTGCTTCAGGTCGGGGTTGAGCGTGTAGGTCATGGCCGCCAGCGACGCGTCAAGCTGCTCGGGCCTGCTGGCGCCGATGATCGGCGCGGTGATCGCCTTGTTGGCGAGCACCCAGGCCACCGAGAGCGTGACCAGGCTGATCCCGGCCTGGTCGGCGAGCTTGCGCAGCGCCTCGACGGTGTCGAACATCCGCTCGTGCCAGTACCGCTCCTGGTACATCGGGCCGGCGAAGCCGAGCGTGAACCTGCTGCCGGACGGCGGCGGCGCGGACCCGTCGTGCTTACCGGAGAGCAGGCCGCCGGCGATGGGGTTGTAGGGGATCACGCCGACGCCGTCCTCGGCGCAGAACGGCAGCATCTCCCGCTCGATCTGGCGGAACAGCAGGTTGTACCTGGGCTGGACCGAGTCGAAGCGTGCCAGCCGCAGCGTCTGCGACCGCCCGATCGCCCGCACCAGCTGGTAAGTTAGAAAGTTTGAGCAGCCGAGGTAGCGGATTTTGCCAGAATGCACGAGGTCGTCGAGCGTGGAGAGTGTCTCGTCGATCGGGGTGTTCTGGTCGTACCCGTGGAGCTGGTACAGGTCGATGTAGTCGGTGCCGAGCCGCCGCAGCGACCCCTCCACCGCGGACATGATGTGCTTGCGGGAGTTGCCGCCGTCCATCGGCGCGGGCCCCATCGGCACGAAGCACTTGGTCGCCAGGATGAACCGGTCTCGCTTGCCCCGCATCCAGCGGCCGATGATCTCCTCGGTGCGTCCCGCGGTGGTGAAATCCCCGCCGAGCGGGTAGGCATCGGATGAGTCGAAGAAGTCCACCCCGGCCTCGGCGGCCTTGTCCATGATGGCGATCCCGGTCGCCTCGTCGCTCTGCAGACCGAACGTCATCGTCCCCAGGCACAGCCGGGACACCTGCAGCCCGCTGTTGCCAAGCCTCGCGTGTTCCATAACCTGCACGCTACCGGCGTCCAGGCCGCGCATCCAGATGGGGGCTACGGCGCCGCCTGATAAAATCGCGCCGCGCTGAAGGGGGCCACAGTGGCAGATCTCCACCTTGACCTGACCCTCGTCCACGGGCCGCACGGAGGCAGCGATGATGAGGCGATCGCGCGGACCGGGCACCGCGAAGGATGGCAGCACTTCCTGCCCCGCTTGGCCGCCCTGCTATCGAAGCCGAACTAGCGACCGCGGTGAGCCAAAGCACGATAGCTGTCACATAGGCAGGCTTTCTGTCACCGGTGTTCCCATCGAGTTGGGGCCGTACTGTGATTCATAGTTGGCGGCTGGGACCGACAGGTGGCGGACGCCTCATCTGCCGATTACTGTGGCGGCAGCTTCGTGGCGAGGCTGGCAGCGTGGGCGAGGACAGCGGCGGCCAGGTTGCGCAGCGCGGGCCCGATGTCGCCCGGCGGGAGCCGGTCTTGCACCGGGCTGAGGATGTGCCAGCCGTAACGGATGAATGGCAGCCATTCGGGGTGCTGGTCGTCTTCGGCCTGGACGCCGGGCGGCAGGTCATCGATCCGGACGGCCAGCCAGTCGGTCCCGAGGGCGGCGATCGCGGCGATGCCCTCGCTGGCCAGCAGCGGGACAAGGCCAGGTTGCAACTAACGTGTCCCGGCTCAACAACTGGCGTGGCTAGCGGAACCTCGTCCGCCAGCTACCGTTCCAATTCCGTCACACGCCGCTCCCGCCGCCAAAGCAGCAGTGTCCGGTCTCAGCTGAGTTGGCAGCTGCCGACGTTGCTTCCTTCTCCTGTCTCAGTTGGCCTGGCCTCTTCTGGCTGAACGGGCCGTCTTCGCCGGTCAGCTCTGCCGACGCCGATGGCGGGACTGTGGTCTAATCGGCACGTGCTGGAGACGCCGGAGGAAATCGATCGCCTGCAGGAGCTGCTCGACCGCAGCGCCGCTGGGGCGGGCGCTCACCTGAAGAGCATCGTCAGCGACGACCACCGCCTCAGCGCGGTGCGGGTATGCGAAGGGCTGCGGGGCATGCGGCTGCTCGTGGTCGCCACGGTGACGGCCGACGGCCGCCCGCTGGCCGGGCCGGTTGACGGCTACTTCCTGCACGGGTCCTTCTACTTCAGCTCGGGCAGGGACTCGGTGCGCATGCGCCACCTGGCCGCCCGTCCCGCCGTCAGCGCCACTCACCTCGCGGGCGAGGAACTCGCCGTGACCGTGCACGGCCGCGCGGAGCTGTTCGATGTCTCCGACCCCGCCCGCAGCGAACTGCGCCAGGCGATGCTCGACCATTACCTGCCCGGGCAGGGACCGGCGTTCGAGACCTGGCTGGACCAGGCCGACCCGGTCGCAGCGCGCATCGAGGCAGACAAGATGTTCACCTACGGCACGAATGTCCGGTCTCAGTTGAGCTGACAGGTCCCGGTTCTGCTTTCCAGGGGATCTGCCAGGTCGGTTGAGACTCTGGTTCCTCGTTGTCTCAGTTGACTTGGCATCTTCCTGGCCCGTGCACGATCTGCTCGTCACGGAGCGTCGTTCTGGGCTGGCCGGCGAGAATGATTCCATGGACTGGCCTGTCCGCTTTCCCGCTGAGATGAGCGCGGGGGCTATCTCGGTGCGCTCCTACGACCCGGCCGATGCCGCAGAGCTGTTCGAGTCGCTGGCGGACGAGCGCGTGTGGGAGCACATGTCCCGGCCCGCTCCGGCCGATGCCGCCGCACTGGACGAGGTCATCCGGTCCAGGCTCGCAGACGGCTACCGGGCGACCTTCACCGTCCGGCAGGGCGGGCACGCCGTTGGCATTACCTCGGTCCTGTTCGACCCGCACGACCCGGCAGGCGCGGAGGTCGGCGGAACGCTGCTCGACCCGGGCATGTGGGGGACGGGCGTCAACACAGAGGTCAAGCGACTCCTGCTCGCGGTGATCTTCCGCCACGGCGCCCAGTGGGTTCAGCTGCGCACCGACGAGCGGAACGGACGGTCGGCCGCCGCGATCCGGAAGCTCGGCGCGACAGACCTCGGCATCCGCCAGGAGCACCTCGTTCGCCGGGACGGCACACGCCGGCAGAGCCGGCTCTTCCGCCTCGACCGGCCCTGACCGTCGATGCCGGCATGAGGTTCAGTTGAGAAACGATCAAGTCACGCTATGTCACCACAAGCTGGGCAGCTCGCCAGGATTACTGACACTCGCCAGGTCACCTGCACACGTATTGAGAATCCGCCACATCAACTGAGACCGGACAGCGAACGACTGAGCCCCGCTGCCCCCCGTCTCCACAGGCCACGATCACTGAGACAAGGCCAGACCACCGGCCCGACGATTGAGACCTGGCCACGTCCACTGAGACCGGACAAGCAGGAACGGCGCCAACTCGATGGGAACACGGCGGTGACAGAAAGCCTGCCTATGTGACCGCTATCGTGCTTTGGCTCACGCGGCGGCGGCTTAGCGGCCGAGGGCCCCCGCCGAACGCGGCCGTAGCTTCACGCTGCCGATATCGGCCTGCTGGCCCGCGCGGTAACCGTCGGCGTAGCCGCGGCCCGTATAGGTGACCTTCGTTCGCCTGATGTGCGGGTAGGCCGTCTCGACCCGGCGCCGTACCACAAGCGACCGGTCCGCGAGCACCAGCGCGGCCGACCGCCCGCCATCGTCGGCTCCGCCCGCGGGAGATGACGCCGCCGCGACCGCCGCCTCCTCCGCCGCCCTGACCCGGGCCACGACCGCCGAGCAGTAGCCGAGCATCCATGACCGCCGCCACGCCTTCGCCTCGCCGCCGCTGACCGCCGGCACGTCCTGGGCGGCCAGTGCCCTGGCCATCTGGACGAGCAGCGACGTGAACAGGATGTCGGCCCGTTCCAGGTCGGACGCGTAGCCGAACACGTGCGCCACCCGCCCCGTGGCGCGGCTCACGAGCACGCACTGGCAGCGCAGCGCCACCGCCAGGCCCGCGAGCAGGTGCCCCTTAATGGCGGACCACGGGCGGGGCAGGTCGACCATGCGGTCGGCGGGCCTGTCGGTCTCGGGCCGCGCCGCGCCAAGCAGTGCCCTGTCGATGCCGTAGCGGGCCATCAGTTCGGCGGCCTTCCTGGTCAGCGCCTCCGCCTCGTCCGGCGTGCACCCCTCGTCCTCGGCCTTGGCCAGCAGCTTGCGCACCCGGTCAAGAAGGTCAGTCTGCACGTGCATCCCCGATCCACCCGTTGCGGTTGAGTGCTTGTTGGCGCTCATGCCGCTGCCGCCTGTTGCCGGGCGGCGGTCCCGGTCTTGCCCCGTTGCCGGGTGCCGGGTTCCAGGTTCACCGGGACGCGCCCAGCGGGGCTGGGTCTTACGGTCTCTCCCCTGGCGTTTTTCCTCTCCGCCCCACTGGCGGCGAGCTTGAGCAGGTTCCGGGCGGCGTTCACGTCCCGGTCAATGACCAGGCCGCACTCCTCGCACCGGTACACGCGCTCGGACAGGGCCAGCTTGGTTTTCGCATGGCCGCAGCCCGAGCAGGCCTTCGACGACGGGTACCACCGGTCCGCCGCCATCAGCGTCCCGCCGTTCCACGCCGTCTTATAGCCCAGCATCCGCCGGGCGGTCCCGAACCCCTGGTCGGAGATCGCCCGGGCGAGCCGCCGGTTCCTCGTCATCCCGGCGACGTTCAGGTCCTCCGCCACCACCGTCTCATACCGGGCCGCGAGCATGGAGGTCGCCTTGTGCAGCGCGTTCGCGCGGACGTCCGCGATCCGGGCGTGCAGGCGGGCCAGCCGGGCGGCGGACCGGCGTCGTCCCGCCGACCCGGGCTGGGTCCGGGAGTGCGCGCGGGACGCCCGGCGCAGCTTCCGCAGCGCCGCCGCGAGCGGCCGCGGCCCGGGCACGGTGATCACGCTCCCCGCGTCGTCGGCGCCGGTGAGCAGGGTCTTGATCCCGAGGTCGATGCCGATCGCGGTGCCGGGCCGGGGATGGCGGGCCGGGACGTCCCGCTCGACCTCGACGGTGAACGACGCGAACCAGCGCTGCGCGGTCCGCGACACCGTCGCGGACAAGATCCGGGCCGTCCCGTCCTCCAGCCGGCGGGCCAGCTTCCGGGTGGACTCGCGGGTCTTGATCACGCCGAGGCGAGGCAAGGTGACCGTGCCCCGGCCGCAGCGCAGCGTGCCGGTCAGCCGGAACGAGTCCCGGCACTTCCCCCGTTTCTTGAACCGGGGGAATCCCAGCCGCTTCCCCTTCCGCTCGCCTTTCCCCGACTTTGTGAAGTCGCGCAGCGCCCGGTCCAGGTCACGGAAGCTCTCCTGGTACGCGCACTTGGAGTTCTCGCCCCACCAGGCCAGTCCCGGGTCGGCTTTCTTCGCCGCGTTCCACAGCCGGTGCAGCTCCGCGCCGGAGTACCACTTCCGCTCCGCCGAGTACCGCTCCCGGCACTTGCCCAGGGCCCAGTTCCACCCGAACCGGGACGCTCCCGCATGCGAGCGCAGCGCCCGCTCCTGGGCCGGGGACGGGTCCAGGGCGAACCGGTACGCCTGCATCACCTTCACCTGCCTGCCTCCTCCCGGCCGCCACCAACGCAAACATGCTATCGAGTGCCTACGACATTCCAGCGGACCAGCCAAACTCCCGCCCGCATGCCCAGCGCCGCCCGTGCCGCTGCCCGAAAGCACCTGACCGCTAACGCCCGCCAAAGAGCTCTAAAGCTCACTGGCGGCACAGCAGTTAACAGCCCCGCGACCGCGCGCCAGAGGCCCAGGCTAGACTCGGTGACGCCATGGCCGTTCAGATCTCGCCCAGTATCCTGTCCGCGGACTTCGCCCGCCTCGCCGATGAGGCAAGGGCCGTCGAGGACGCGGCCGACTGGCTGCACGTCGACGTGATGGACAACCACTTCGTGCCCAATCTCACGCTCGGCCTGCCCGTCGTCCAGTCGCTGCTCAAGGCGGCGGCGCTGCCGCTCGACTGCCACCTGATGATCACCGACCCCGACCGGCACGCCCCTGCCTACGCCGAGGCCGGGGTGCAGAGCGTCACCATCCACGCGGAAGCCGCCAAGGCGCCGGTTCGTACGCTGCGGGCGATCCGGGCCGCCGGTGCGAGGGCCGGGCTCGGCATCAACCCATCGACCCCGGTCGAGCCCTATGCGGACCTGCTGCCCGAACTCGACATGCTGCTGCTCATGACGGTCGAGCCAGGCTTCGGCGGCCAGAAGTTCCTCGACCTCGTACTGGCGAAGATCCGCCGCGCACGTGCCATGCTCACCGCCGGCGGCCACCGCGAGATCTGGCTCCAGATCGATGGCGGCGTGACAGAGGAGACGATCGAGCGGTGCGCGGAGGCGGGCGCGGACGTGTTCGTCGCCGGCTCGGCGGTCTACGGCGCGCAGGACCCCGCGCGGGCGGCGCGCGCGCTGCGCGGGCAGGCCGAACGCGCCATCGCGCGGGCCGGCTGGGCCACGCAGTTATCTCCCGGGGGAGCAGACTTCCCGCATGGGGGCTCCCATCCCCCATCCCCTGGCCCCCGTACCCTAGCCGAGGATCGCGCCGAGCCCGAGCAGCACCGTCACGACCTGCTGGCCGGGGGTGACCGTCAGCATGCTGTCGAGCGACGCGAGCCCGGACACCGTCAGCGTCACCGTCACGGGGGAACCCGGGTACACGATCCCGGATGAGGGCGTGACGTTAAGCGACCCGAGCAGGGCGGAGGGCTCGGAGATCGACCAGGTGACCGGCCTGCCGCTCGCCGTCAGCGTGAGCGTCCCGCCGAGTAGCGGGTTGAGTGCCACGGCGGTCGGCGCCACGGCGAGCGTGCCAGCCACCGGCGGCTGGCTGATGGTCGCGGTCGCCGAGGTCGTAGGCGTGACCGTCCCGGTCGGCGATGCCGTAGCTGTGGCGGTAGCCGTCGTCACGGGCGAACCGCTTGCGATCGCCGTGGCCGACACCGCGCCGCGTGACGGGGTAGCCCGCGTGCGGCGCGCGGGGGCCGATCCCGTCGCGGACAGGCTCTGCCGCGACAGCGACGCGGCGGGCAGCGCCGACGCTACCGTGCCGGGGGCCGGTGCGGATGCCGCGCTCGCGGCGGCGGGCGAGGCGGGCGGCCGGTGGTGCGCGTAAGGACCGACGGCGGTCGCGACGGCCGTCACGGTCGCCGCGACCGCCGTGCCGCCGGCCACGCTGAGCGGCAGGTGCGGCAGGCTGGTGAGCCCGAGATGACCGTGGTGCGGTGGTTTTGGAAAGCCATTGATCCCGAACGCACGCGTGCTCCGCCCCGCCGCCACGCGAATCGCCAGGGCGTGGGGGTCGGTGCCCGAGGCGAGCCGCAGCACGGCGTCGCGCAGCGCGGGCGGCGGACCGGTCAGCCGGGCGGCGGCTCCGGCGAGCAGGGCGCCTGGTGTCAGGCTGAGCAGCATCGCGGGCTGCAGCTCCTGTCGGCGCCGGTCGGAACAGACCAGGCACCCGTCGATGTGCCGGCCGACCCGCTTGCGCAGCGTGGCGGTCAGCCGCCCGTCCCAGTCGCTGAGCAGCCGGTCGAGCGCCGCGCAGTCCTTGCGCCCCGACCGTCCGACCACGAGCACGGCGACGGAGGCCGCAAGCTGATCGCGCGCCCGGGAGAACAGTGAATAGGCATGATTGCGGGAGACCCCGAGCACGGCGGCGACCTCGGGTACCTCAAGGCCGTGCCAGAGCTGGTTGATGACGTCCCGCTCGCCGTCGTTGAGGCCGCCGACCGCGGCGCGCATGAGCGCGCGCGCCTCCGCGCGCTCGGCCTCAGCTCCGACATCCGCGCTGTCGTCGGGCTGGTCGGGGATGTCCTCAAGCGGCGCGGCCTCGCGGGACCTGAGCCGGCGCATGCACTCGTTGCGCGCCACGGCGAACAGCCAGGCGCGCAGTCTCTCCGGGTCACGCAGCCGCGTCAGCTTGGACGCGGCGATGACGAACGTGTCTTGCACCGCATCGGCGGCGTCGGCGGGCTCGCGCAACAGGGACCGGCAGTAGCCGAACAAGGCGCCCGCGTACCTGTCGTATGCCTCGGCGAGTCCTTCGGGGTCGCCCGCGACGATCGATGCGACAACTTCACTGTCGCGCATGCGCTTAACGTAGCCGGTTGGTTGCTCTCGGAGATGGTGATTGTGGGTAACTTTTTATAAACGGATGGTTATGTTACTGATGTTAATGGAGTGACTTGGCGGTTTAAGGGCCTTATCCAGCCGGTACAGACGGAGTACTGCGTGCCGCCAGGATTGATGGTGATCGTCGGATAGCTGGTCGAGCCGCAGGGTATGAACTGACTGACCGTGACCGTCACCGTGGCGATGCGGTTGCCCGCGGTCAGTGTTCCCGCGGCTGGCGAGACGCTGACGGCGTTGCCCTGGTTGTTGGAGACGGCAGCCGACCAGTCGACCGTGCCGCCGGTCCCGAACAGGAAGATCTTCCTGCCGCCCGACCTGACGGCGAACAGGCCGCCGTCCGGCACGGGAACCAGGGTCCCGGTCGGCGTGGGTGCGGTGCTCGGCGAAGGCGTCGGCGACACCGGCTGCGTCGGTGCGGGGGAGGGGCCGGGCAGGCTCGGTGACGGGGCCGCCTGCGTCGGCGTAGGCGAGGCAGAGGGAGTGACCGGCGGTTGTGCCGCGGGGCCTGCCGTGGTGAGCGTCGACGCGGGCTTCGTCGCGGGGGGCTCGGTCGGCGCCAGCGCCTGTGCTGCCCGCGTTGTCGCCGACGGCGCCGGTCCTGACCTCGCCGGCGCGGCCGCGAGTGAAGCCGAGGCGGTCGGCTTCGGCGCGGCCGTCGGCCTGAAGTTCTTGCCGTTGCCCGTCAGCGCGAAGGCGACCGCGGCGATGATCACGGCGAGCACGACGGCGGCGGCGACCGCCACCTGTCCCTGCGGCAGTGACCGCAGCGCGCCCTTCGCGCCGCCGTGCTGCGCCGCGAGCCCTGCCTTGCCCGTTCCGCGCACCGGCTTGGGGAATCCGTAGCTGGTGAACGCACCGGTATGGCTGAGCACGGCCGCGCGGTGCGCGACCGCTCCCGCGCCGTGGCCGGTCGCGAGCGCGATCGTGTGCGCCTTGAGGCCATCGGGCACGCCGACCGCGAGCCGGAGGGATGCCGCCGCACCGGCGGCGAGCGCCGCGCCTGGCGACAGGCCGAGCAGCATGGTCGGGCGCAGTTCGATGGCACGCCTGGCGCTGCAGGTAGCGCACTGCTCGATGTGCCGGTGGACGCGCTTGCGCAGCAGGACCGTCAGCCGCCCGTCCCAGCCGGGGAGGATGGCGCCGAGCTCACCGCAGTCGCCGCGCCCGGCGCGGCCGACGAGCAGCACGGCCAGGCAGACCTCAAGCTGATCGCGTGCCAGGGACAGCAGCGAATGCGCGTGGTTGCGCGACACGCCGAGCACGCTCGCCACCTCGGCGGGCTCGAGGCCCTGCCTGAGCTGCAGTTCGATGACTTCACGCTCGCCGGGGTTCAGGCCCTCCGCGGCGCTGTCGAGCAGCACCCGCAGGTCAGCATGCTCGGCGCCGTCGCTGACGTCCGCTGAGGCATCGGTCACGTCGAGCGCCTCATCAAGCGCCGACGTGCCCTTCTTCGAACGCAGAATCCGCAGGGACTCGTTCCTCGCGACGGCATAGAGCCAGGCACGGAGCCGGTCCGGGTCACGGAGCCCGTCCAGCCGTGACGCGGCGATGACGAACGTGTCCTGAACGGCGTCGGCGGCGTCGGCCGGATCGCCGAGCAGCGTCCTGCAGTACGTGCAGAGGGGATCTGCGTACCTGTCGTAGGCCGTGGCGAGTCCTTCGGGATCGCCAGCCACGATGGACGCGACAACCTCGCTGTCGCGCATGTGCATACGGTGGCGCGTTCGTTCTTGCGGGGTGAGAGCGACGGCATTGTCGGTATACCTACTTCGGTTACGTAAGTTCCAGCAGTGACGGGCTGGAACCGATGCGTCGCTATGTCACGCACCGATCCTCCTCGCGGTCCACGAACTCCGCGGCCCGCGGCCGCCGCTCCCCTCAGGCGCCAGCCACAGGCCGCGGTCCGGACAGCGAACCGGCGCCGCCTTCCCCTCTGCCGGCGGCCCCGGCCCGCTGCCGGGCTCTGGATTCCGATGGCCCGTTGGCCGGTGCAGCCCCCGCTGGCACCGGAGCTTGGTTCCGTCGGCTCCCGTCTGCGCCCGGTCCGCTTCCCCTTTCGGCGTTTCCCCGGCTGACGCCGAACGGGGCCGCGAGACGGGCTGTTCCACTGCTCCCGCTTTCCCTGCTTTGGCCGGTTCCTGGCAGACGCCCCCTCCGGCGTCGGCCAGGAACCGGCCGATCCCGCCCCAT
>Ga0209881_1000178_pt1 | contig 18211 bp, 12 predicted proteins | sample PersoiDNA2013193_FD_185804 | JGI IMG/M metagenome (GOLD analysis project Ga0209881, IMG submission 185804) | Permafrost soil microbial communities from the Arctic, to analyse light accelerated degradation of dissolved organic matter (DOM) -... | ecosystem: Environmental > Terrestrial > Soil >... | reverse complement strand
AGTCACGGCCGCGGCCGGAGTGAGGGCGGCCGTGACCACGCTCTCCAGGGCAGATCCGGACGCCTGCGCCACGTAGAGGGTGTCGGTGCCGGATGATCCGACAGCGAACGCGGCCACGGCCTCGCCACGCGACACCATGCGGCGGGCTTCGGTCGCGTCGGCGGCGGGCAGGATGTCGAACGCGCCCGGCGCGCTCTTGGCGAGACCAGCGCTGAGTTCGGCTGCGGCGGCCCGGTCGGCGACCGCGACCTGGATGTGGTGCGGCGAGGGGGCGTGGAAGGGCAGGACGTAGCACAGCAGGAACCCGACCACGAAGAACGCCGGGAACCACAATGCCTTGACCAGTACACCAAGCAGCCCCGCCGCGCTGTCCTCCGAGCCCTCAGCCGGTTTCCCTGCAACCTCAGTCATTCCCTCGTCCTCGATCCCGCTGATTGTCGGTGTTCACTGGGTGCTGGAACAGCCGGCGCGGTGTGCTGAGGTGATGGCTGCAGGTGCTCCGGCTCTGGCGTCGGTGACATCCGTGCTCCGCTCACGCTTCAGTGCCCGCTGCCGCCGGCGGGAAGAGATGGGAGGCCGCCGGGCCTGGCACGGGTGACGTGCGGCTGCCGTGCAGGCTCGGCAGGCCATGCGTTCCTGACCACATGACACCACGGGGCCAGCGCGCCCTGCGAGGCCGCTGCGGCACCTGCATGGCCCTTTCCTTGAAGTGTCCCGCCTCGCGGGCCGCCTCCTCCACGGTGGAGTAAACGGAGAAGGCATCGGCCAGGCGGGTGATAGCAGGAACCTGCGTCACTTTCTGCTGCGGTGCGGCGAGTACAAGGTCACCCCTGGCCTGCCTGCGGCCGCGCGCTAGCGTCGCCACGCCGCTGGAGTCGATGAACTCCAGGCCTGCCAGGTCCACGATGATCCACGATGATCCACGGTCCGGAGGCCGCCACCGCCGTGAGCGCGACCGCCGCGGCGTCGGCCAGGTCAAGCTCCCCGCGCAACGCGACCACGGCGTGGCCGTCGCAGCTGCGGGTACTCAGGTCCGTGCTGAACATGGGCATGCCCTTCTTGCTTCAGCAGCAAGGCAGCGGTCTAGACCCAGCAGTCAGCTCTCGTGATTTTGCCGCAACCATACACCTTCGCAGTCTCCTGTCGATACCGGCCGGGAACGGCGTCTACGGCGCGGGCCAGGTCGGACAGGCGCTGGTTGCGGTTGCGTGCCTGGTCGCGCAGCCGCATCGGCAGCGCCTGGACCGCGGCGAAGCCGGCCTGTCCGGCAGCGGCGGCATTCACGGCGGCGTCCCCGGCCTGCCGCTTGCCCATCACGTTCCCGCACCGGCGGGTGATCGCGTCGTGCGCGGACTCGTACGAGCCGCGGGCCGCCTCCGGGCAGGCGAGTTCCGCCAGGGTACGGGAGTGCCGCCCGGCCGGCAGCGACAGGGCGGCGCCGGCGGGAAGGTAATCGGGCGCTCCCGGCTTCCGCCACGCGCAGCGGGTCACCGTCACCGTGCCGAACAGCGTGGCCAGCAGCCGGCCGTGCCCGGTCTCCAGCCGGCCCGGGTGATCCCGCCGGGTCCCCGGGCCGGCGAGCTCGCCGGCGAGCGCGGCGAACATGGCTTTCGAGGCGGCGAACGGGTCATCGGGCGGGACGGCGGCATACGCTTCCACTCGGTTCTTCTTTCTTCAGGTCCGGTTTGGCCAGCACCTCCGAACCTGGGAAGAAGAACCCTTTACTGTCCGGGTTCCGGAGTTTCCCCTGCGTGATCTTCCAGGGTGAACAGGCCGCCGGGCACCGCGGCCAGCCAGCCCCGCGCGGCCAGCAGCTTCAGCTTCGACCGCAGGCCCTCCACCTTCGCCTTCTCCGTGCCCTGCCCGGTCGCGGCCGCGAACTCCGCCGCCCGCAGCGGCCGTCCCGCGTCCCCGGCCACTTCCAGCAGGTCCTGATAGGCCCGCGGCAGCACCGACGCCCCGGAGCCTTGCTGCCACGTCGGCACCGTCACCGCCCCGATGGGCGAGCCCGGCCCCCGCGTGCAGCCGGTCAAGCGTGTCGTCCAGCCAGCCGAACTCGAACTTCCCCTCCGCTGGCTCGAGCAGCGCCCACGAGAACACGCCGACCGTGACGGCGTTCACCCGGGCGCGGTTCATCAGCTCGTCGTCTTCGGCCCAGGTCGCGGCGTCCCACTGCTCGGGGTTGCAGTCCCCGCCGAACCAGATCCCGTCCTTCACAGGCTGAACCAGTCAAGGCGCACCGGGCCGTGCAGGGCCAGGTAGACCTCGTCGGCGCCCGGGGGCAGGTGGACCGGGGCACAGACCTCGGTCCACTCATACCGGCCGGCCGTGTACGGCACGGAGACACTCGCGAGCGGGCTCTTGCCCTCGTTTGGCGGCGTCAGCCAGACCTCGATCCGTCCGCCAGACGGATGGGAGCAGGCCGTGCGGAAAAAAGTCACACCCTCTCGTTCGGAACGGAAGGTTGCGACTTTTATCCACCCAGGCAGCAACGGATCGGCGGGGGTGACCGAGGTGCCTGCCTCGCGGGTCGTGTCGACGAGCGCGATGTTCGCGTAGTCATCGAAGTCGGCGGCCGCGACCCGCACCGGCCGCCGGGCAGGGCTCACGGGGGGCAGCGGCAGCGTCGCGGTCTGGCGGATGTCGGCGCTCGACGCCCCGGCGCCGATCTCGACCGGGCCGGGCGGCATGGTCATCCGGCCCGTCGCGACGTCCCACAGCCGGAGGCGTTCCAGCGGCACGCCGACCCGGGCCTGCGCCGTCTCGCCGGGCTTGAGCGTGACGCGGGTGAAGCCGCACAGCCGGCGCCGCGGCTGGTCAGGGCCGGCGTAGCTCGCGTAGAACTGGACGACCTCGGTGCCGTCGCGGTCGCCTGTATTGGTGATGTCCAGGGTCGCGGTGAACTCATCAGGCCCGCCTGCCTCGACGCGCAGCGGGCCGTAGCCGAACGTCGTGTAGGTCAGCCCGTGGCCGAAGGGGAACCGCGGCCGCGCGGTCGAGTACTGATAGGTCCAGCCGGCCTTGATGATGTCGTAATCGAGCGTGTCAGGAAGGTCTTCGTCGGCCGCGTACCAGGTCTGCGGCAGCCGTCCCTCGGGGGCGTGCCTGCCGGTGATGAGGTCGGCGAGTGCGTGGCCGGTCTGCTGGCCGGCGTGACAGGTCCAGATGATGGCGGGGGCGTCGGGGGTGACGTACGGGTAGCTGGACATGATCACGACAACCGTGCGCGCGCTCGCGGCGGTGACCTCGCGGACGAGGCGTTCCATCGACGGGGGCAGGGTGAGGGTGGTCCGGTCGCGGGCCTCCCGGCCGCCGATCATCGGATCGTTGCCGACGACCACCACCGCGATGTCCGCGTCCCTGGCGGCGGCGACGGCTGCGGCGACCCCGTCGGAGCGCGGGTCCCAGCGCAGCCGGAACGACTGGCCGGTCGCGGTCGACGTCAGCAGCGCGGCCCCGCCGGGCACGAGGGCGCGGCGGAACGTCTCGCGGACCGTCCACCCGGCCGGCTTGCCGGCGGTGACGGCGAGCGTGCCGTCACCGGTGACCGTGAGGTATGTGCCGCCTTCCGCGGCGCGCAGCGTGATGACGTCGTCGCCCCAGTCGAAGACATCGAACTCGCCGAGATCGGTCAGCACCCGGTCGGTGCCCTCGTGCACGGTGACCGTTGCGCCGGTCGCGGCGAGGCCGCAGGCGATCGTGACCTGGTCGGCGAGCGCCGGGCCGTACCAGTCCTCGTAGAGGGTGTCGGCGAGGGGGCCGACGACGGCGATGGTCGCGGGCCGCGGTTCGTCCAGGGAACCGAGCGGGAGCAGGCCGTCGTTCTTGAGCAGGACCGCGCCGCGGCGCGCCGCGATCACGGCCAGTTCGCGGTGCGCGTGCGTGCCCAGGGCGGCAGCGGCGGCGAACGGGCCGCCGTCGGGGTCGAACTCGCCGAGCCTGAGCCGGATCAGTAGCTTGCGGCGGACCGCGCGGTCCACGTCGGCGGAGGTGATCAGGCCGCGCTTGAGCGCCTCGGTGATGTGCGCGGCGGTGAACCCGCCGTCCGCGTCCTGATCGGTGAAGCTGTCAAGGCCGGCAAGCAGCGCGGCGGCATGCGCCTGCGGGTGGTCGCCGAAGTAGTGCTCCGTCCGCACCAGGTTCGAAGGCGCCCAGGCATCGCTGCAGATCAGCAGCTCGTCGGCGGTCCAGTCGCGGATCTCGCGCAGCAGCGGGCTGACGTGCGCGGGGCGGCCGTTGACGAAGTTGTACGACGGCATGACGCCGGTCGCCGCGCCCGCCTCGATCGGCGCGCGGAACGGCGGCAGGTCGTACTCGTTCAGCACCCGCGGGCGCAGTTCTGAGGAGGTCAGGTCGCGGAAATCCTCGTTGTTGTAGCCGAGGAAGTGCTTCAGGGTGGGCGCGGTGAGCAGGTAGCCGTCGGGATCTGCACCGGACAGGCCTTGGCAGAAGGCGGTGGCCAGGAGGGCGGTGAGCAGCGGGTCCTCGGAGTAGCCCTCCTCGTTCCTGCCCCAGCGGGGGTCGCGGAGCAGGTTCACGACCGGTGCCCAGACGTTGAGGCTGATCAGCGGGTGCTCGTCATGGAGCGCGCGGATCTCACGCCCGGTGGCGCGGCCGATGTCGCGGGCCAGGTCAAGGTCCCAGGCGGCGGCGATCCCCGGCGGCTGCGGGAACACGGTGGCGGGCAGTACCTTCCCGGTGCCCTGGTGATCCCGCCAGGACGCGCCGTGCACGCCCTCCGTTCCGGTCAGGAACTCGGCCACCGCCAGCCGCGGGACCGCGGGCGAGCGCTGGTGCAGCATCGCGATCTTCTCCTCGGCGGTGAGGCGGCCGAGGAGGTCATCGGCCCGCTCACGGAAAGGGATGGCCGGATCGCGGAAGCGAATCGCTTCGATGATGATCCCCTTCATCGTTGTGTCAGGTCGTGCGTTCTCTTGCCATCCGTATGCCATCCTGCTGGCATACGGTTGTAAACCAAGTGTTTCTGGTCTATTGCGTTCGGTCAATGTGCGATTTACTCTCCACCTAAGTTTGTGAAGCGCTTCGACTCTCAGGCCCTCCGATGACGAAGGTGGTACCGGATATGAGTCCTCGCATGAGCAGACGCGGGTTCCTCACCGCCGCGGCCAGTACCGTCGGCGCGGTCGCCGCGCAGCCGCTGCTCGCGGCCTGCGGCAGTGGCGGCGCGCCGGCCACGACCGGGGCGGCGTCGACCACCCTGCTGCAGCGGATCCTCCCGCATTACACGCCGAACAGCCTGGCCAAGCCGGATTACCCGAGCATCGACGGGTCATCACCCGCCTACCTGGCCTACCCGTCGAAGCTGGTGCGCACCGTGGCAGAAACCCCGGGCAGCGGCGGCAGCTACACGGCGATCACGCCGCTGTGGGGCACGATCCCCTCGGCGGGCAACCCGTTCGACCAGGCGGTGAACAGGGCGCTCGGCGCCACCGTGTCGGTGGCTCCCGCGAACGGCAACAACTACAGCACCATCCTCCCGCAGCTGTTCTCCGGCAATAAGCTGCCCGACTGGATCCAGGTCCCGACATTCTGGGCGCCGCCGCTCAACTTCGGTCAGGGCGCCGCCGACCGGCTCGCTGACCTCACCCCCTACCTCGCCGGCGCCAAGATCAGCCAGTACCCGAACCTGGCGGCGATCTTCTCAACCGGCTGGCAGGCCGGGATCTGGGACGACAAGCTCTACGGGTTCCCGTCCTTCGCCACCGGGTTCAACATCGGCTACCAGCTCTACTACCGGGCGGACGTCCTCGACAAGCTCGGCATCGGGACCCCCGCGGTCAAGTCGATCAACGATCTGTTTGACCTGGCCAAAGAGATCAACGACCCCAAGGCCAAGCGCTGGGCGCTCGGCGACATCTGGGGCTACCTGTTCCAGCCCTTCAACTACGCGCCCTGGATGCTCGACGCCAAGGGCAGCCTCATCACGCAGTACGAGTCCGAGGGCATCATCGAGGCGATGAACTGGCTGGCCAAGGCGATCAAGGCGGGCCTGGTCCATCCCGATCAGGTGGCGGGAAACTACGGCAACGGCGTCACCGAGTTCTACTCAGGGCAGATGGCCATCGTGTCCGACGGGATGGGCGCCTGGAACGCGGCGGACGCCCTGAAGGGCCAGGCGGCCGGCAAGGGCTACACCCGGGCGTCGTTCGACCTCTTCACCGCCACGGGCAGCGGGACGCCGAAGGTGGAGCTCCAGGCGGCCACCGCGTGGACCAGCTACCTCAGCAAGAGCCTGTCGGCCAAGCAGATCCAGGAGTGCCTGCGCATCGCGAACTACCTCGCGGCGCCGTTCGGCTCCGTTGAGTACAACCTGCTCAACTACGGGACCGAGGGCGTGGATTACACCATGACAGGCAACGGCCCGCAGCTCACCCCGAGCGGGACCAAGTACGCCGGGTCAAGCGTGACCACGTACAACTTCCTGGCCAGCCCGAACAGCACCACCTACAACGCCGGCTACCCCGAGGTGACCAGGGCGTCGGCGAGCTGGGGGCAGCGGAACGCCAAGTACGGCTACCCGCCGCTGTTCTACGAGCTCAACGTCACGGTGCCGAGCAGCCTCTCCAACGCCAACGCGTTCACCCCGTTCACCCAGACCGACAGCATCATGTACGAGGTGGTCCGCGGCCGGTCCTCGATCGCCGACTACCAGTCCACGCTCGCCTCGTGGAAGCGCAATGGGGGCAACAAGCTCAAGAGCTTCTACGAGGGAGTCCTCGCACAGCAGAAGAAGCTGGGGTCCGCGTGACGGACACCGCCACGGTGACCGTCACGGCCCCCGCCGGGGCCGATCCACCGCGCCGGCCCCGGCGGCGCTGGCGGGTCCGGGGCCGGCGCGACAGGGCGCTGCTCGTCATGACCCTGCCGGCGCTTGTCCTGCTCGGCGTGTTCGGCTATGCGCCCATGCTCGGCCTGGTGATGGCGTTCCAGGACTATGACCTGTACGACGGGCTGCTGCACAGCCCGTGGGTCGGCCTGGCGAACTTCCAGCAGCTCTTCACCGACCCGGGATTCTGGCACGCGTTCTGGAGCACGCTGATGCTCTTCTCGGTCCAGCTTGTCCTGTTCTTCCCGGTGCCGATCGCCCTGGCCATCCTCCTGGACAGCCTGCTGTCGCGCCGGCTGCGGTCAGTCATCCAGGCCGTGGTGACGCTGCCGCACTTCTTCTCCTTCGTCCTGGTCGTCACGATCTTCAACGAGGTGTTCGGCGGCGCCGGGGTGCTCGACACGTTCCTGCGGTCCCACGGGATCGCCAGCCCGTTCGACTTCATGACCAACCCCGGCACGTTCAGGTTCCTGGTCAGCTCCCAGCTCATCTGGAAGGAAGCCGGCTGGTCGATGATCGTGTACCTGGCCGCCCTGGCGGCGATCAGCCCCGCGCTGCACGAGGCCGCCGCGGTCGACGGCGCCGGGTACTGGAGGCGGCTGCGGTACATTACGCTCCCTGGGCTCACCGGCATCACGGTGCTGCTGCTCATCCTCAACCTCGGCTACGCGCTCACCTTCGGCTTCGAGCAGATGCTCATCCAGCTGCCCGCCGTCGGCTCGGGTGCCGCCCAGGTCATCACCACGTTCTCCTTCGAGAACGGCATCGTGGCGGGCAACTACAGCTACGGCGCGGCGGCCGGCCTGTTCCTCGGCATCACCTCGGTGGTCCTCATCCTCGGCGCGAACAAGATCGCGCACCTGTTCGGAGAGGACGGGCTGTACCGGAAATGACGACGATACGGCCGGCCTGGCAGGAACGGCCGCGGCCCGCGACCCAGGGGACCAAAACCGGCGCGCTCACCGTCATCTTGCTGGTGATCCTGTTCCCGCTGTACACGATCGTGGTGACCAGCTTCTCTACCCAGGCCTCGATCAACCAGGCAGGCGGAATGGTGATCTGGCCGCACGGGCTGAGCGTCGCCGCCTACACCGACGTCGCGTCCGGCGGCGTGGTGGGCCGTGCGCTGCTGATCAGCCTGGGCATCACCGCCGTGGGGACCTGCTTCTCCATGATCATCACGATCCTCGCCGCCTACGGCATGTCGCGGTCGGGCTCCTTCGGCCACCGCACGATCTTGTGGATCATGATGATCACGATGTTCTTCAACGGCGGGATCATCCCGCTGTTCCTCGTGGTCTCCGCGCTCGGCGGCTACGACCAGTACTGGGCGCTGATCGCGCCAAGTGCCGTCAGCGTCTTCAACGTCATCGTCATGCGGTCGTTCTTCGCCGGCACCGCGCAGGATCTCATCGATTCCGCCCGGATCGACGGTGCGGGCGACTGGCGGATCCTCTGGAAGATCGTGCTGCCGACCTCCAGGGCGGTCACCGCGGTGATCGCGCTGTTCTACGCGGTCGGCTACTGGAACTCCTGGTTCAACATCATGCTCTTCATGCCCTCGGACAGCTCGAAGTGGCCGCTGCAGATGGTGCTGTACGACTACCTGACCCAGAACAGCCAGATGGTCAGCGCCGCCGCCGGCTTCCAGGGCGCCGCTCCAACCCTGGCGCTGCAGATGGCCGTGGTCACCATCACCATCATTCCGGTCCTCATCGTCTACCCGTTCGTGCAGAAACACTTCACCAAGGGGGTGCTGCTCGGTGCGGTCAAGGGTTAGCCTGGCGCTGCTCGCGATCGGCGTGGCGCTGGTCGGTTTCGCGATCCCCGCCGAAGAGATCCCTGCCGGGGCGGCGCCGGTTTCCGCCATTCCTTATTCCTGGCAGAACGCGAAGATCGTGGCCGGCGGGTTCGTCGACGGCCTCGTGCTCAGCGACGCGGAGCGCGGGCTCGGCTACGCGCGCACCGACGTCGGCGGCGCCTACCGGTGGGACGCCGCGGCGAAGAGCTGGGTCCCGCTGCTCGACTTCACCGGGTTCGGCGACTGGAACGAGCTTGGCGTGGAGTCCATCGCCGCCGACCCTCGGGACGCGGGCAAGGTCTGGCTGGCGGCCGGGGAGTACACGCAGCCCTGGGCGTCCCCGCCGGACGGTGAGATCCTCCGATCCGCCGACCAGGGCCGCACGTGGCAGGTCAGCGACCTGCCCATCCAGCTCGCCGCCAACCAGGACGGCCGCGGCATGGGGGAGCGACTGGCCGTCGACCCCGCCGACGACCAGGTCCTTTACCTGGCATCGCCGGCCAACGGGCTGTGGCGGTCCACCGACGGCGGCGCGACCTGGGCGCAGGTCGCCAGCTTCCCGGTGACCAGCACCCCAGACGGCATCGGCCTGTCCTTCGTGACCTTCGGCGCCGCGCCCACGCGCACCATCTTCGTGGGCGACGCCACGGCCGGCGACGTATACGAGTCAACCGACGCGGGCGCGACCTGGCGGCTCATCCCCGGCCAGCCGACCGGGCTTGAACCGCAGCACGGCGTGCTCGCCGCCAACGGCGTGCTCTACGTCGACTACGCCAACGAGCCGGGCCCGAACGGCATGACCGACGGCAGCGTCTGGAAGTACGACACGCGGACCGGCGCGTGGACGGACATCACGCCGGAGAAGCCGGGCGCGGACGGCAACCCGTCCTTCGGCTACTCGGGACTCGCCGTGGACCCCGCGCATCCCGGCACGGTGATGGTGGCCACCAACGACCGCTGGAGTCCGGTCGACACCATCTACCGCTCGACCGACTCCGGTGCCACCTGGGAGGACATTGGCGCCAAGGCCACCCTGGACATCGCGGCCTCGCCCTACCTGGCCTGGGGCGGCACGCCGAAGTTCGGCTGGTGGATCGCCTCGATCGCCATCGACCCGTTCAACTCCAATCACGCGATCTACGGCACGGGCGCCACCGTGTTCGGCACCGGTGACCTGACCGCGGCCGACCGAGGGCAGCCCACGGCGTGGTCGTCGGCGGCGGCCGCCGGCATCGAGGAGACCGCGGTCCAGGACCTGCTCGCCCCGGCCGCCGGCCCGTGCCGGCTGGTCAGCGCCGTAGGTGACCTGGGCGGCTTCTGCCACACGTCATTGACCTCCTCGCCGGCCGGCGGCATGATCGCGCCCATCCTCAGCACCGGGACGTCGATCGCGGAGGCGGGCGGCGCGCCGCCCGACATCGCGATGGCGGGCTGGGGCGGCGGCGACTTCTCCGCCGACGGCGGCGCCACCTGGTCGGCGATGGCCCTGCCGCCCGGCGTCCCCTACGGGGCCGGCGCGGTCGCGCTGTCCGCCGACGGCGCCTCGCTCGTGTGGACGCCGGAGAACCAGTCGTACGCGCCCGAGGCTGCCACGCCGTTCCGCAGCACCGATCACGGCACGACCTGGACCGTGGTCAGCGGCCTGCCCGCTGGCGTGATGGCGGTCGCCGACCCGGTGCGCCCGAACGTGTTCTACGCCTTCGACCCGTTCTCGGGCACCCTGTACGCCTCCGCGGACGGCGGCGCCGTCTTCACCGCCGAGACGGCCGGCTTGCCGGCCGGGACGGGCGCGGAGCAGACCGGCAGCCTGCCGCAGCTGCACACCGTGCCAGGCCGCGGCGGCGACCTGTGGCTGACCGGCGGCGACGGCCTGCTCTATCACAGCACAGATGGCGGAAAGTCTTTCTCTCCCGTGACGAGCGTGGCCACGGTGGCGACGCTTGGCTTCGGCAAGGCGGCCCCTGGCGCGCGCTATCAGGCGATCTACCTCGTCGGAGTCGTCGGCGGGGTGCAGGGCATCTTCCGGTCCGCCGACGGCGGCGCGAGCTGGGCGCGGATCAATACCGGCGCCGAGCAATGGGGCTGGACCGGGCAGGCCATCACCGGCGACCCGCACGTGTTCGGCCGCGTCTACCTCGCCACCAACGGCCGCGGCGTCCAGTACGCCGACCCCTCGGGCGGCCGATGACGAGTGAGCCAAGAACGATCAAGGGGTGGGGGATGGCGACACTCGCCGACGTGGCCAGGCCTGACCCGCATGCCACCACGCCAAGTCCGGCACCAGGAGGACACCTAGTGAGCAGCGTCAGTGAGATCGGTTCCGGCGTGCCCGGCTTCGAGTGGTCGTCCGGCCAGCAGACGCTCCGCGTCGAACCGTGGGGACCTGACGGAATCCGGGTCCGCGGGCGCGTCGGCCCGATTCTCGACGGGCTCCCTGGCGCCCTCGAGGACGAGCCGGAACCGTGCCAGGCCAAGACGGAGATCACCGCCACATCGGCGCGGCTCGTCAACGGGCGCGTCACGGCCGAGCTGACCACCGACGTCGACGCGCACGGGCAGGGGATGCTCCGGTTCACGAGCACCGCCACCGGCGAAGAGCTCCTCGCGGAGCAGCCGATCCACTGGTGGTGGCCGGGCCCGCGGATGTTCGCGCCCATGGGCAACGGCTATCACCGGCTTGAGCAGTCGTTCCGCGCCTACGACGGGGAACGGCTCTACGGGCTCGGGCAGCACGGCCACGGGCTGCTCGACCAGAAGGGCACCGTCCTGGACCTGGTGCAGCGCAACGGCGAGGTCACCATCCCGTTCATGCTGTCAAGCCGGGGCTACGGCCTGCTGTGGAATAGCCCGGCGATCGGCCGCGTCGAGCTGGCAGGGAACGGCACCCGCTGGGTGGCCGACAGCGCGCGCCAGATCGACTACTGGGTCACCGCAGGGACGCCGGCCGAGATCATCGGCCGGTATGCCGACGTCACCGGGCACGTGCCCGTGCTCCCCGACTGGGCCAGCGGCTTCTGGCAGTCCAAGCTCCGCTACCGCACGCAGGATGAACTGCTTGAGGTGGCACGCGAGTACGCCAGGCGCGGCCTGCCGCTGTCGGTCATCGTGGTCGACTACTTCCACTGGACTCACCTGGGCGACTGGAAGTTCGATCCCAGTGAATGGCCCGGCCCCGCCGCGCTGACCGCGGAACTGCGCGACATGGGCGTCAAGCTGATGGTGTCGGTCTGGCCTTCGGTCTCCCCCGTCAGCGAGAACTTCGGGCGGATGCGGGATGACGGGCTGCTCATCGGGACGGAGTTCGGACCGCTCGCCCAGGCGACCTGGCCGGACAAGGGCGTCGCCACACCAGTGGACGTCGCGTTCTACGACGCGACCAACCCGCGGGCACGGGAGTTCGTCTGGGGCAAGGTCCGGGATCATTACCTGCGCCCCTACGGGATCGACGTGTGGTGGCTTGACGCGTGCGAGCCGGAAATACGCCCGGGATTCCAGGGGAACCTGCGCTACCACGCCGGCCCGGGACTCGAGGTGGGGAACATGTACCCGCGGGAGAACGCGCGGGCGTTCGCCGAGGGGATGGCGGAAGAGGGGGAACCGGGGACGGTCTGCCTCGTCCGTTCCGCGTGGGCGGGGAGCCAGCGGTACGGCGCGGCACTCTGGTCGGGGGACATACCGGCCACCTTCGCGAGCCTGCGCGCGCAGATCAGGTCGGGTCTTAACGTGGCGATCAGCGGCATCCCGTGGTGGACCACCGACATCGGAGGATTCCACGGCGGTGACCCCGATGACCTCGAATACCGTGAGCTGATCGTCCGCTGGTTTCAGTTCGGCGCGTTCTGCCCGCTGTTCCGGGTGCACGGGAACCGGGAGCCGGCGATGCCGTTCGGGCTCGAGCAGACCGGCGGCCCGAACGAGCCGTGGTCCTTCGGCCCCGAGGCCTATGAGCACCTCGCGGCGGCGCTTTTCCTGCGGGAGCGGCTGCGCCCGTACATCATGACGCTGATGCGCGCCGCGCACGCCGACGGCATCCCGCCGATGCGCCCGCTGTTCGTCGATTTCCCCGCCGACGCCGGAGCATGGGAGGTCGAGGACGCCTACATGTTCGGCCCTGACCTGCTCGTCGCGCCGGTGGCTGAGTACGGCGCGCGGGAACGGCTCGTCTACCTGCCGGCGGGGAGCCGGTGGGCGGACGCGTGGACAGGCGAGGCACATGACGGGGGGAGCGCGGTGCGCGCCGACGCGGCGCTCGGCCGGATCCCGCTGTTCCTCAGGGACGGCGCGGGCCTCCCCATCGCCGGTTAGCGATGCGGAGGCCCGCGCGTTCCGGGTACTACGAGGTGCTCACCGAGTAGCCGTTGATGGTGAAGTTCTCCTGCGTGTTGCCCGTGGAGGAGATCTCCCATCCGTACTGGACGGTGGACAGGGTGGGGCTGGCGAAGTACCCCTTCGTGTTCTCCAGGTACTTCAGCAGGTCAAGCAGGTTGACCGTGCCGGAGGACTCGTTGCCTGAGCGCACGAACGAGTACGTCGGGTTCGAGCCGTTGTTCCCGGCGTACAGGGTCCACGTGTTGCCGTCGAGGGTGACGGTGCCCGCGGACGAGCCGAGCGGGCCGACATTGCCGCTCTTGTCCGTCCAGACCATGACCTCGTAGCCGCTGCCGTTCAGCCAGATGTCGTAGGCCGACTCCCAGTTGCCGCTGCCAGGGTTGGACTCGCTGAACGAGCTGGTCGCCGAGTGCAGCGAGTTGAGGGCGGTACCGATCGACTTGCTGTCGTTCGGGTAGGACTTCACGCCGGACGTGCTGGGCTGGGTCGAGTAGACGCCCCAGTTGCTGGCGGAGTTGACCCACAGGGTCTGCGTGCCGTGGCCGCTGCCCCATTCGTCGTTGTAGATGGTGTAGCCACCGGTGGAGTAGGACGCGTACTGGGCGGAGGACTCGTACACGACGGCGAGTGCGGTGGTCGCGGTGAGCGCGATGGCCGTGGCCGCTGCTGCCAGAGGCAGGGCAGCCCGAACGAGCGTGCGCATGGATTCTCCCGTTGTTCCTTTGCGGACGGTAGTCGAAGCGCTTCAACCCTTGCTTCGAGTAGACAACGATCCTAAAAACCCGTCAATATCGACCGTGCACATTTGTGTGATGTGTTGCCGACGATCGAATCTGCGGCGATATTGCCTTCCTGTGCGAAGCGCTTCGAAGAAGAACTTGGTCCGGTTTTGTCCGCCTCCGTTTGGGTAGACGCTGACCGGCCTGTTTGCGGCCGACGACATGGAGGTCAGGGAATGGCGACGATCGCGGTTGTGGCACATGCTGATAAAAGTTTCGGTGGGGGCTTGGGGGAGCTTCGGGAGGTGCTGGCGCGGGAGGGCATCGCCAATCCGCTCTGGTATGAGGTGAAGAAGAGCAGTCAAGCGCCTAAGCGCGCTCGCCAGGCGCTGGCACACGGCGCTGAGGTGATATTCGTCTGGGGAGGCGACGGAACGGTCCAGCGCTGCATCGACGCCGTGGCCGGGACAGAGACGGTGATCGCCATCCTGCCGGCCGGCACAGCCAATCTCCTGGCGACGAACCTGGGGGTTCCTGGCGACATCACCGAGGCGGTGCGGGTCGGGCTGCACGGGGAGCAGCGCCGACTGGACACCGGGTCGGTGAACGGCGAGCGCTTCGCGGTGATGGCTGGTGCAGGGTTCGATGCCCGCATGATCATGGAGGCCGATCAGGGGCTGAAGGACCGCATAGGCCGCGCGGCGTACCTTTTCGCCGGTGCGAAGAACCTCAGCGCACACCGGGCAAAGGCGACCGTCACGGTGGACGGCAAGCGCTTCTTCAAGGGCCAGATTTCGTGCGTCCTCGTGGGGAACGTGAGCAAGATCCTCGGTGGAATCGAGGCTTTCAGCGGGGCGCGGCCGGACGACGGGCTCCTTGAGCTAGGTGTGGTCACCGCCAAGGATCCGGTTGACTGGATCAGGACACTGGGGCGGGTCGCGCAGAGCGAGACCGAGAAGTCGCCGTTCGTCGAGGTTACGCGAGGTAAAAAGTTCCGGATCCGGTTCAATCGGTGGTTTCCCTATGAGCTTGACGGCGGTGCGCGTCCTCCTGTCAAGAAGATGCGGATCAACGTCCATCCCTCCTCGATCAAGATCTGCGTCCCCGCGAAGGCGTTGGACGAGCCCTCAAGCTCCTAGCACCGTACGGCGGCACTCCGCGGCCTCACGCCTAGTAGGTGTAGCGATCCCCCTTGACCAGTGGGCTTGACCAGAGGGCCTGTGCGTAGATCTTGATGTCGACGGTGCGCGCCGACTCGGCAGGCAGGGTGAGCGTGCACGTCGACTTGCCGCAGTTCGCGGTGACGGTGGCGATGACCTTCCCGCCGGAGATGATCCTGGCCTGGTCGGCGCCGGGGATCGGGAGGAACCCGGAGCCGCGCACCGTGACAAGGTGCGGCTTCCCGGCCTTGCCCGACTTCGGCGAGACGCTGGCGACCTTGGGCGATATCAGCTTTCTTGCCTGCGTGTGGCAGGCGAGCGCCGCGTACCCGGGGATGAACGTAGTCCATTCCGCCTTGTTCGCGCTGAGCCCGCCGACCATCGGGGCGCCGAGCCCGCCCGCCATGTCGTAGCCCCTGGTCGCGGGGTAGCGACCGCCGGTGTACCCGGTCGGCGTGTAGTCGTTGTTGCCGTTGGTGATATCGCGCAGGCCTTGCGGACTCGACGCGTACACGTAGGAGTGGTAAGTGGCGGCCACCTTGTACAGCACCTGGGGGAGCGCGCCCGGTGTGCCCGAGTCTTCATCCACGCAGAACGGCGAGTTGTCGGTGAGCGCCGCGATGGCGGCCCACAGCGGCGTCGCCGCGCTGGTCCCGGCGATGCCGTTCCGCCAGGAGCCTTGGTAGTAGATGACGTATCCGAAGAGCGGGTCGGCGTCGGCGGAGATGTCCGGGTCCTCACGGTAGTGCTTGCTCGCGCACGACGCGCTCGCATCCCTCTTGGAGTCGCCGTTGATGACGCCGGGGATGCTCGTGCGGTCCTGATAAGCGGGCATGCAGAAGTGGGTCGATACGCCGCCGCCGCCGGCGCCGTTCACGCTGTCGGACTCGTTCCAGACATTCTCCGTGCCGCCTGGCCCGTTGAACGAGGTGCCGCCCACGCCGACGACGTAGGGCACGACCGACGGACTGCCCGCGCTGAGCACGCCGCTGCCGGTGGCGCGGTAGCAGCCGCTTGAGCCTGAGTCGCCCGACGCCACGAGGATGGTCTGCCCTTGCGCGGCCGCCTTCTGCGCCTGCGCCTCGTACCCGTTCATGGCCGCCAGGCTCGTGTTGACCTCGCACGACCCCCACGACATCGACAGGGTCTTCTCGACGTCCCTGGTGGTGAACTTCTGGAAGATGTCGATGCCGCCGGTCTGCGTCCCTGGCGACTGGTAGACGTCGATCGTGGAATCGGGCGAGAGGCCCGCGATCGTCTCGATGTCGAGCACGGCCTCGATCGAGTCCGGACCGGTCCCGGCGCCGCCGTCCACGGTGAGGTAGTTGACCTTGGTCTTAATGCCGTAGCAGGCCTCGTAGGCGGTGATGTCTTTGGTCAGGTTCGGCGCGAATTCCACCACGCCGATCTTCTGGCCCTGCCCGAGGTCGTCCATCTGGTAAAGCAGGTTCATGCCGTAATACCCGGCGAAGACGTTGGCGGCGTTCGGGCCCGCGTTGCTGGCCTTCGTGCACGGCTGCGGCCCAATGGCGTCGGGCGCAACGCGGGTGGTCGCGGCGATGGACCTGACCGCTGCATTCGCAGGGCCGACCGAGGCGGGATCGTTGCTCGTCGGCTGCATTGGGTACAGGTCGTCGAGGCCGACCACGCCCGCGACGATCGGCGCGATCGCAGCCGGGACCTTCGGCGCGGCGGCGGGTGCGTAGGCGACTCGGCCGCCGAGCATCCGGTAGCTGTCGAGCGTCACGCCGAAGGCGCGCTCCATCGCGGCCGCCGTCGCCGTCACCGGGATGTCGAGCCGGTCGGAACTGGCGGGGCCGGGGGACAGGCCCTCGGCCTTGAGCGTGTCCTCTACCGCCGCGACCTGCGCGAGCGACGGACCGAAGCGCGGACCGAACTGACCTGCCGCGAGGAACTGGTGGTAATACGGCGACGCGGGATCCGTGACCCCGCTAAGGAACGCGGTAAGCGCCGCCTGGTCGGGCACGTTCAGCGTGACGTCCACCTGCATGGTGGTGCTCGCGGCCAGTGGGCCGAGGCGCGTCGCGCCGGCCGGCACCGCGGGCGCCGCGCTCGCCGCGAGCGGCACCGGTGTCGCCGTACTTACGACTGGCCCAGCCTGGGAGGGCACGGCGACGGCCAGCGCGCCGAGCAGCCCAGTCAAAGCAGTGAATAGCGCGATAAACAGGCGCTTTTTAATAACAATCCCGCTCGGTCTCACGAAGCCGCCCCCGTGGGTGGTAGTTGGCGATAGTAGAGCTGATATGTGCTCATTTTCTATTTAGCAGTGTTCCGCGCTGCATGCTAGTGATTGTCTGAATACACAGCGGCAAATGTATAGGATGATGTTCGAATTAAGAAAGGTTCTTGCGGGCTGAAGAGGGGATTCCGCGGGTCAGGGCGCGGTGAAACCGGCGGTCTCGGTTATCAGCATGCTCGCGAGCGAGACGAGGTGTCGGCCCGCCGCCAGGTGCAGCAGGGCAGGACTGATCATGTAGGAAGAAAGTCACACCCTTTCATTGGGAACGGAAGGTTGTGACTTTGATCCACGATGGCAGCACCGGATCGGCGGGGGTGACCGAGGTGCCTGCCTCGCGGGTCGTGTCGACGAGCGCGATGTTCGCGTAGTCATCGAAGTCGGCGGCCGCGACCCGCACGGGCCGCCGGGCAGGGCTCACGGGGGGGCAGTCGCAGTGTCGCGCTCTGGCGGATGTCGGCGCTCGATGCCCCGGCGCCGATCTCGACCGGGCCGAGCGGCATGGTCATCCGGCCCGCCGCGACGTCCCACAGTTGAAGGCGTTCCAGCGGCACGCTGATCCGGGCCTGTGCCGTCTCGCCGGGCTTGAGCGTGACTCGGGTGAAGCCGCACAGCCGGCGCCGCGGCAGTGCGTGCAGGGCTGGGTCGGGGGTGCTGGTCATGGTGACCGTGACGGCCTGGGAAGGTGCCGCCCGGATCAGGGTGGCTGATAGCGGCGGCGACGGCGTGCCCGTGCTACTGCCTGCTGCGAGGGGCGAGGCGGCGGGGAGCCTCTTGGCTGACGGGAGCCGATGCTGACGCGCCCGGGAGAGGACCCCCGTCGCGGGAGAGGTCACATTTCCGAACAGTGATTTTAGCGCTATCTGACGGGACGGGAGAGCCGCGGATCCCTCAAATTAGGGAAACTGGGCGATATTTTTCTTTTTGTGACCCAATTTCAATAGAAATTGCCTTTTCCTTGCTGTTAATTTGTGAGGTAATGGCGTTTCGAGCGCCAGCCGGGAGCCTAAATTGGCCTGTTTCGTTCGTTTGCGTGCTCTCCGCTGGCGGCTGGCCGGTTTTACCGCCCTTACCGTGCTGGTCGCGGGGTTCCAGGGC
>Ga0209881_1000175_pt1 | contig 18660 bp, 13 predicted proteins | sample PersoiDNA2013193_FD_185804 | JGI IMG/M metagenome (GOLD analysis project Ga0209881, IMG submission 185804) | Permafrost soil microbial communities from the Arctic, to analyse light accelerated degradation of dissolved organic matter (DOM) -... | ecosystem: Environmental > Terrestrial > Soil >... | reverse complement strand
CCGATCTCGCCGCGACCACATCGGCGACCGGCCCCGCGTTGGCGGCCAGGATCTGCGTCCACAGCGCGCTGTCGCCTGCCGCGATCCGCGTGACGTCACGCAGTCCCTGCCCGGCGAGCGTGAGCGCCTCGGCGGGTACCAGGGACGGGGCGAGCCGTGCCGCCATCGCGACCGCGACCAGGTGCGGTGCGTGCGAGACGAGCGCGACCCAGCGGTCATGCGTCGCCGGATCCGTCGTGACCGGGTTGGCACCGCAGGCGACCGCGAGCGCCGTCACGGCCGCGACGGCATCGGGTGAGGTCTCGGGGAGCGGGCAGATCGCCCAGGTCCGCCCGAGGAACAGGTCAGCCTGCGCGGCGGCGGGGCCCTGCCGCTCGCGCCCCGCGAGCGGATGGCCAGGGACGTAGGTCTCCAGGTCACAGCCGAGCAGTCGGGCCTGCGTGACGGGCAGCACCTTGACGCTTGCCACGTCGGTGTAGACGTCCGCGACGGCGCAGTCCTGCGCGTGGCCGAGCATCTCGCCGACCACGGCGGGCGGCATCGCGAGCACCGCGACGTCGGCGATCCCCTTCGCGTCGCGCAGGTCGGCCACCACCGTGCCGGCCCCGAGGTCCGCCGCGAGCCTGGCGGTCGCGTCGTCGGCATCACTCAGCCACACCTGCGCCCCCTTGGCGCGCAGCGCGAGCGCCAGGGAGGTGCCGATCAGCCCGGTCCCCGCGACAAGCACGCGCATCGGTGCGCTGGTCACTGGGCGATATCCAGGCGCAGGGCGGCGGCGCCCCGCAGGTACACGTGCTGGATCCGCGCGCGCGTCAGGTCCGTCTCGACGTGCGCCATCAGCCGGACGACCCGGGGCATGGCACCGTGCACGGGGATCTCGGTCGAGCACATCAGCGGCACCGCGTGGAACCCGATCTTGCGGGCGGCGAGCGCGGGAAACTCAGCGGTCAGGTCAGGTGTCACGGTGAACAGCACGCTGATCACGTCGTCGGGGGTGAGTTCATTGCGGTTCAGCACCGCGGTCACCAGCTCCGCGGTGGCCTCGAGGATGGCGTCCCTGTCGTCCGCGTCGACCTGGACCGCGCCGCGAATGGCCCGGACTGTCATCTGCCCAACTCCTCACTAACCGTGCTAGAGGCCGACGGCTGCGTACAGCTCGCCGATCTCCTTCGTCGTCAGGTCCCTGGTCGTGCCCGGCCGCAGGTTGCCGAGCTTAATCGGCCCCACGGTGGTGCGGACCAGCCGGATGACCGGATGTCCGACTTCGGCGAGCATCCTGCGGACGATGTGCTTACGGCCCTCGTGCAGCGTGATCTCGACAAGCGCACGCCCGCCCGATTGCTCAAGCACCCGGAACTTGTCGGCGACCGCCACGCCGTCCTCAAGCTCGACGCCGGCGGCGAGCCGCCTGCCCAGGTCCCTGGGGACCGGGCCAGGCACGTCGGCCAGGTAGGTCTTGGCCACCTCGTAGCTCGGGTGCGCGAGCCGGTGCGCCAGCTCGCCGTCGTTGGTGAGCAGCATCAGGCCTTCCGTCTCGTAGTCGAGCCTGCCGACGTGGAAGAGCCGCTCGCCTCGGTCGCCGAGGTAGTCGGTGATGGTCTTGCGGCCACGGTCGTCCGACATCGCCGTCAGCACCGAGTGCGGCTTGTTGAACGCCAGGTACGCGATGTCCTGCCGGGACGGGATGCGCTTGCCGTCGACCCGGATGATCTGGTTCTCCGGGTCAACCCGGGCGCCGAACCTGCGGACGGTCTGCCCGTCCACCTCGACCCGGCCCGCGCCGATCAGCTCCTCGCAGTGACGCCGGCTGCCCACGCCCGCCGCGGCGAGAACCTTCTGCAGCCGCGTGCCGCCCTCCACGTCGGTGAGGTCGTCACGATCACCCGCGTCGCGAGCGCGGTCGACTACGTCGAAGTCGTCGTCATCGTCGTCGAGCCCCATGCTGCGCAATGCGCGGAGCCGGGCCTGGGCCTCAGGCGACAGGCGACTGATCCGCTCCTGTTCACTGCTTGAGTCCGCACTGCTCGAGCCGGTCCCCTGGGAACCGCTACGCCCGCGTCCGTTCATTGTCCTCAATGTCCTCGATGTTGTCCGGCAGGAACGGCGCCAGGTCGGGCAGCTCGTCCAGGGACGCCATGCCAAGCCGTTCCAGGAAGTAGCCGGTGGTGCGGTACAGGATCGCGCCGGTCTCTGGATCGGTTCCCGAGTCCTCGACGAGCCCGCGCAGCACGAGCGTCCTGATCACGCCGTCGCAGTTGACACCGCGGACCGCCGAGACCCGCGCCCGGCTGACCGGCTGCCGGTAGGCGATCACCGCCAGGGTCTCAAGAGCCGCCTGGGTAAGCCGGACCTCCTGACCATCCCTGACGAACCGCTCGACGAGCGGCGCGCAGTCCTCCCGAGTATAGAAGCGCCAGCCGCCCGCTATCTCCCGCAGGTCGAACCCCCGGCCATCCGTCACGTACTCGGCCGCGAGCGCGCGCAGCCCGGCGGCGACCTCGCCGCGCGGCCGCTCGATCACCTGGGCGATCAGCACCTCGGGCACCGGCTCGTCGGCGACGAGCAGGATGGCCTCGAGACAGGCACGAAGCCCGGGTCCGTCGGCCAGATCGGGCTGGTCATCGTCGTCCTCGGTCCCAGTGAAGTCGCTGGGCACCGTGAAGTCGCTGGTCATGTGTAGTCTTCTTCGCTTTCGATCTCGCTTGCCTTGGCCGGATCGCCGCCGATCGAGCCGGGCGGGGCCAGCCGCACCTCGCGGTCACCGCCCGTCCAGCTCACGTAGAGCTCGCCGAGCGGCGCGACCTGCTCGAACGCGATCACATCTTCCCTGTACAGCTCGAGCAGCGCCAGGAACGACGCGACGATCTCGTAATTGCCCGTCGCTCCGGACGAGAGCTGCCTGAACGACGCCTTCCCGAGGCCGCGCAGCCGGCCGGCGATCAGCACGGCCTGCTCCCTGATCGAGACGTACGCGGCATGGATGTGCTCGGTCGACACGACCGGCGGCACTTTGGGCGTGAGCGCCCTGGCCGCCAGGGCGGCGAACTCCTGGGGGCCAATGGTGAAGAGCAGTTCCGGCAGCAGCCCGGCGAACCTCGGCTCGAGCGGCACCCGCCGCGGGAACCGCTTCGCGGCGGACGCCATCCGGCCCGCGAACACCGCGGCGACCTCCTTGTAGGCCCGGTACTGCAGCAGCCGGGCGAAGAGCAGGTCCCTGGCCTCAAGCAGCGCCAGGTCCTCCTCGTCCTCGACCTCGCCCGAGGGCAGCAGCCGCGCCGCCTTCAGGTCGAGCAGCGTCGCCGCCACGACAAGGAAGTAGCTGACCTGGTCCAGGTCCCAGCCGCCCGAGCGCTGCCCGATATAGGCGATGAACTCGTTGGTGACGGTGGAGAGCGACACCTCGGTGATGTCGAGCTTGTGCTTGGAGATCAACCCGAGCAGCAGGTCAAACGGGCCCTCGAAGACATCGAGGTGTACCTCGAAGGCGCCCGTGCCGTGCGGCGCGTCATCAGCCTCGCCCGCGGCGGGGGCGCCTGCGCTATGTCCGTGCGTGTTCAAGCTCGAGGAGTTCGCTGGCGGAGAGGTAGACGGTGATCTTTTTGGTCATGCCGTTCCCTGCCGGTCGCCTGGCGTTCATCCGAGGTGTCTGGCAGCGGCGTAGCGGGGCGCAGCAGCTCCGCGACCCCGGGCACGCTTACCCGGCGTGACCTACCCCGTCCACCCGCCACCGCTCAAGTACCTCCTTGGCAAGTTCACGGTAGGAACTCGCCCCCATCGACGAGGAATCGAAGCTCGTGATGGGCTCACCTGCAACGCTAGCGTCCGGGAACTTCACTGTCCGGTTGATTACCGTATGAAATACCCTGTCGCCGAAGCCGTTGACGACGGATCCGAGCACTTCCCTGGTATGCAAAGTACGCGAATCGTACATTGTGCCCAAAAGGCCATCAATCGCCAGGTCCGGGTTGAGCCGCTGCTGCACCTTGTCGATGGTCTCCATCAGCAGGGCCACGCCGCGCATCGCGAAGTACTCGCACTCCAGCGGGATGAGCACGCTGTTGGCGCAGGCGAGGGCGTTGATCGTGAGCAGGCCGAGGGACGGCTGGCAGTCGATCATGATGTAGTCGTAATCGTGCACGATGGACTTGAGCGCGCGGCCGAGCACGAACTCGCGGCCGACCTCGGACACGAGCTGGACCTCGGCACCCGACAGGTCGATGTTGGACGGCAGCAGGTCCAGGTTCTCGATCCCGGTCGGGAAGATCACGTCCCTGGCCTTGACGTCGCGCTCCATCAGCAGGTTGTAGACCGTGGAGTCGATGTCGTGCGGCTGGATGCCGAGCCCGACCGACAGCGCCCCTTGCGGGTCGAAGTCCACGAGCAGCATCTTCCGCCCTTGCTCGGCGAGAGCCGCGCCCAGGTTGATGGTCGTCGTGGTCTTGCCGACGCCGCCCTTCTGGTTGCAGATCGCCACGATCCTGGCCGGGCCGTGCTCGGTCAGGTGCTTTGGCTCGGGGAAGGCGGGAAGCGGCCGCCCAGTTGGCCCGATGTCACCGGGCAGAAGCTCCGTTACGCGCGATGCGGCCACCAGTAAAATCCTCCCGGGGCTAGAGGTCGCGAACTGTTCGCGACTCTAGGGTTCGGCGTGGCCAGGGGCAAGCCACCGCGCCGTTAGCGCCGGAGATTTCCTCAGAAAGCCCTGGGATGCGACGCGGCGTAGACCTCTCTGAGCTTGTCTACCGTTACCAGAGTGTAGACCTGCGTGGTGGTGACCGAGGCATGTCCGAGCAACTCCTGGACGACACGGATGTCGGCGCCCCCGTCGAGAAGATGGGTGGCGAAGGAGTGCCGCAGGGTGTGGGGTGAAATCTCGGGCTTTCCTGAACGGACCGCTGCTTCGCGGAGGATCCCCCACGCGCCCTGCCGGGTGAGCCGGCCGCCACGGGCGTTGAGGAACACGGCGGGGGACGCCTTCTTGCCGACCTTGCCGACCGCCCCGCGCAGCCCGGCCGCGCTGGCCAGCGCGGGACGGCCCCTGACCAGGTAGGCGTCGAGCGCGCGGACCGCGTAGCTGCCGACGGGGACATATCGCTGCTTGCCGCCCTTGCCGCTGAGCTTGACGGCGGGTTCTGCGGCGAGGTGGCCGAGGTCGTCAACGTCCAGGTCGGTCGCCTCCGAGATGCGCGCGCCCGTCCCGTAGAGAAACTCGAGCAGCGCACGGTCTCGCAGCACGCGCGGATCCGGGTCTTCCGTCGATCCGGCCGCGTCAAGCAGCCGCTCCACCTGGTCAATGGTGATCGCCTTGGGCAGCCGGCTCGGCGGCGTCGGCGGGGCGACCTCGCGGGCCGGATTATCGGCGGCGATCCCCTGGGCCTGCGCGAACGCGTGGAACCCGCGGACCGCGACGACCGCCCGGCCGACCGAAGACACCGCGAGCGGCGGATGAACCTCGTCGCCCGTCGCGAGCACGGCGCGAAACTCCGCGACGTCGAGCGGTGACACGTCGGCGAGATCAGCCGTGCCGCGCGCGGTCAGCATCTCGGCGTACCTGCGCAGGTCCCGCTCGTAGGACTGCACGGTATTGGCCGCGAGCCCCCGCTCGACGACGAGGTACTGCAGGTACCCCCGCACAGCACCGTCAATGCTCACCATTGGCGCGATCCTAACCTCGGGGAATCTCGTCGTGGCGGTCCGCGCCCGCTTCGTCGTCATCTTCTTCGGGTTCCTGGCTTGGCCGGCCGGCGCCCGGCCGCACCCGCAGCGACACGTACGCGGCAGCGCCGGTCGGGATGGGCAGCCAGAAGTTGACCAGCCGCCAGCCGATCACGCCGAGCGTCGCCACGCTACGGGTGACGCCGAAGCCGACGAGCAGCAGCGGTGCGATCGAGTCGACGACCCCCAGGCCTCCCGGCGTCACCGGGAGCGCGCCTGCCACGTTGGCGATCCCGTAGGCCGCGAACAGCTCCACCGGGTTGACCGTGTGGCCGAACGCGGCCACGAAGCACCACAGCGAGGCGGCGTCGAGCAGCCAGTTCAGCGAAGCCCAGGTCAGCGACCAGGCCAGCACGCGCTTGTCGCGGGCCATGAGGGAGAACGTGCGGCTCGCCTCAAGGATGATCTGCTCAACGCGCTCGCCGCTCAGGCCAGGGATCCTGTTGCCGACGGCGCGCAGGACCCGGGACGCAAGACCGGCGCCCCTGGTGATGCCGACCACGAGGGCGCCGACCCCAAGCAGCACGATGGTCCCGATGATGGCGACCGTGCCGTAGATGGGCTTGAACCCGGCCAGCGGGATGGAGATGACCAGGGACAGCCACAGCAGCACGTTCAGCACCACGGTCGAGCCAAGTCCCTTGGCCGCCATCATCACTGCGGCGTCATTGCCCGAGATGCCCTCGTTCGTGAACAGGCGGAACCCGAGCGCCGCGGTGCCAAGCGTCCCCGCCGGGATGACGTGGGCGACCGCCGCGGCCGACAGGTCGATACGGAACAGCCGGGACAGGCTGGGCTTGGGCCCGGGCGGAAGCAGCACCTTGGTGAGGATCGCGTAGCAGAACAGCGACACGCCCTCAAGGATCACGCCCGCGGCGAGCCATCCGGCGTTCACGCGGCCGAGCAGGTAGAGGTTCTTGCTCGCGCCGACGAGCTCGGGCACCACCAGGTACTCCACGATGAGCAGCAGCACCAGGACGAGCACGGTGCGCCTGGCCGGCTTGACGAGGAAGGGCAGCCACGACCGGAGGCGGCGCAGGCGCTCCCGCGAGCCGCGCCGGCCCGCGTCAGGTCCGCTGTTCAGCACCGTGGCGTCCCCCCTGAGCCAGTAGGCATGCCACGCCACTACCCCGATTCCCGTGATCTATCGCCACACGCAGGCTACGAAAAGACTGGCTATGAGGGCAATCCGCAAGGGGGGCGGCTCCGAATGAAGGGTGCCCAGTGCATAGAGGCGCCGGGCAGTTTCGCGTATCCGCAAGTGGAGGTAGGTCACTATGCCTGATCAGGAATCAGCGGAAACCGGGCGGGAACCTGCGGTTCAGGGAACATCCAGGCGAGGGATGCTGCGCGGCGCGGCCGGGATCGGCGCCGCGGGCCTGGCAGCAGGGGTATTCGCGGGGGCAGTAGCCAAGGCCGCCGACGCCGCCACGACAGCGCCAACGGACGACGCCCGCTCCGTCACGCACGACAAGCCGCTGACCGTGCACATCCATGACGCTCGCAGCGGGGTGGTCGACATATACACCGGCGAAGAGCACGTGCGCTTCACCGATCATCAGCTCGCCGCCCGGCTCGCCCGCGCCGCGGGCTGAGCCCGCAGGCACCTTCGACTTGCGCCGGCCTAGCGGCCGGCCAGAGACACTGAGTGAGGCTCGTCTATGTCTTCCCACCGCGAGGCACCGGGGATCTCCAAGGACCCGGTGGCCGACAGCTCGGACGTCTACGCGTTCGTCAGCCCCGACAAGCCCGATACCGTCACGCTGATCGCCAACTACGTCCCGCTGCAGGGACCGGCCGGCGGCCCGAACTTCTACGAGTTCGGCGACGACGTGCTCTACCTGATCCACATCGACAACAACGGCGACGGCTTCGCCGACCTGACGTACGCGTTCAAGTTCACCACCACGGTGGTCGACCCGGACACGTTCCTGTACAACACCGGCCCGATCGAGAAGCTCAGCAGTCCTTACTGGAACCGCCGCCAGTCCTACACCGTCGGCCGGTGGCAAACCGGGCACCCGCAGAAGACGCTGGCCACGCACCTGACCTGCCCGCCGTGCAACATCGGCCCGCTGTCCACCCCGGACTACCCGGCGCTCGCCTCGGCGGCCATCCATAACCTGCCAGGCGGCAGGAAGGTATTCGCCGGGCAGCGCGCCGAGGGCTTCTACGTCGACCTCGGCTCCATCTTCGACCTCGGGGACCTGCGCCCGTTCGCCAGCGCGCACAACCATTTCGGCCTGCACAAGTTCCCCACCAACGGGCCCGGGGTCAACGCCACAAAGAACCTTAACGTCCACACCATCGCCATCCAGGTCCCGATCACCGACCTCACCGAGGGCGGCCACAAGCCCACCGGCGTCAGCGACCCGAAGGCATCGATCGGCATCTGGACCACCGCCAGCCGCCAGCGCGCCCGGGTCTACGACACCGACCACAGCCTGTACGTCAACAGCGGCCCCTACACTCAGGTCTCGCGGCTGGGCAACCCGCTGGTCAACGAGGTCCTCATCCCGATGGGCAAGAAGGACTTCTGGAACACTCAGGTCCCCGGGCACGACAAGCAGTTCGCGTCCTACGTCGCCAAGCCGGGGCTGTCGGAGTTGCTGCCCGTGCTGTACCCGGGGGTCTTCCCCCACCTGGCCGCGCTCAACAAGTCGGGCAAGGCCCGCGCTGACCTCGAGGCCATCCTGCTGACCGGCATTCCGGCGGGGATCATCCCCGGCTTCCAGAACTACACCGGTTCCACCATGGCGGACATGCTCCGCCTGAACGTGGCGATCAAGCCGTCCAAGAAGCCAAGCATCTACGGGATCCTCGGCGGCGACCTCGCCGGGTTCCCCAACGGCCGCCGCGTCTTCGACGACGTGGTCGCCGTCGAACTGCGCGCCCTCGCCGGGGCCACCTACGCCCTGGTCGACAAGTCCTACACGCCCGATGCCGCCGCCGGCGCCGTCACCGACGGGCTCACCCCCGCCGACCTCAGCGCCCCCTACCTCCACGAGTTCCCCTACCTCGGCGTGCCGCACTCCGGGTACACCACCCCGTCCAGCTAGTTCGCCAGTGAGCTGCCCGCGCCGCCACGGCGGCGCGGGCAGCCGCGATACAGGAGATCCGATGAGCAACCTAATGCGGGGCGGGGAGATCGGCCATTCCCCCGCGGGACACGAGCACGAGCACAACGGACACGAGCACGAGCACGAGCACGCCGGACACGCTCATGAGCACGCCGTCGCGGAGGCCGCTCCCGCGTCCAACGACAATCTGCTTCTCGACATCGGCGAGGACACAGGCGCGCTGATCATCCATGCGGCCGCGGACCTCGACCAGGCGGGGATCGAGATCTCTCCCGCGGCCAACGGCCATGCCCGCACGCACAACATCGTCCGCCGCAGGGAGTCCGTTGGCGGCGCCAGGTACGCCGCGGTCTTTCCCACCGTTCCCGAGGGCGACTACGTCATCTGGCGCGACGCCGATACCCCGGCAGGCACCGTGACAGTGCGCGGCGGCACGGTCGCCAGCTTCCGCTTCGACCGCGGCTGACCGGCACCGCGGACCTCAAAGGGCTAGGCAGCGTCCACACGGACGCCTGCGGGAGGGGCGCTCAGTCCCACCAGAAGGTCCAGATGGGCGAGTTCATCAGGCTCGCGGTGATGCCGGGGACGTTGTGCAGGCCGGTGCCGCCGAATTCGTTGCAGAACGCCCAATGCTCCGCGGCCAGGTGCTGTGCTGACTCCAGGGCGCGCGGCGGCCGCTGCGCCAGGACGCTGAACTCGGCGAGGCCGACCCGCAGGAGCCGGGCACCGAAGCGGTCCTCCCAGGAGCGCAGCACGGCGGCCTTAGGCACCGCGGTGACAAGCGCGGTGTTCCAGCCGAGCATCGGCAGCGCATCAGCGGGCCGGCCAGCAGGCACCAGACCGACACGGGCCGAGCCAAGCCCGCTCAGCACCCGGTCGAACTGACCGACGCTGAACTGGTGCTCCTCCGCCTGGGCAAGGCCGGGGAACTGCCGCCGGGAGAACGGGGCGACGTCCTCCGCGATACCCCTCGCGAAGTCATCGTCCTCGTATTCCTCATCCTCTTCGTCGTAGTCGTCGTACTCAGTCGTCCGAACCAGCCAGTCCTCCCGCAGCACCTCGGCCGCGTCCAGGTCATCCAGTCCGGTCAGGTCGTCCGGATCGCGGAACTCCTGCGTGTCCCACGGCCGCTCCGGGTCGCCACCGATGCCGGCCAACAGGAGAGCACCAGGCCCGACTGGGCAGCCGGATTCGCACCTCACCATCCGCAGGCACATCAGCTGAGATCACAGCATAGCCCTTCGCCGAGAATTCCAACTAGCACAAATTCTGACTAGTGGTACCGAGCCTGCTGGAGGGATCCGGCACAGAAACGCTACTGCGACCTTGACCGCAATGGGCCGGAATCAGTAAGACAGGGCCGATTTATAGCATGCGGGACACCACGTCAGCGGCTGTGGCGTTGTGACAGGGTTATCGGTACCCACAGGACGTCATTCATGTCTCGCGCAGGCCACTGATGGTGAGGACGTGGAGGCCACTGGGAAGCCCTGTATGCGATGCGGCTCGCCGAGTCCTCGGTGCGTCATTCTCTCGCAAATAGGGACTTCTGCCGCGAAGTTCCTGTAATGTCCGGGGCGGCCGAGTATTTGCGTGGAGTGCGCCGTGCGGGTGGCATGGCCAGAGAACAAGAAGCGGCGGAAAATGGGCGGCGCAAGAAGGCAGGATGTCCGGGTCACGGTGCAGCGCATGGGCAGGCGAAGTCGCCTGACCGGATTGCTGGTCGGCTTCTCGGCGTCCTTGCTGCTGGCCGCCTGCGGGCCGGGTGGCGGCAGCACGGCCAGCCAGGCTTCGACTTCGGCAGGCGTGCTTCTGGTGTGTAACGGCAGTACCAGCCCATGTCCGCGCGTGCCGCATTACGACACCGTCCAGGCAGCGGTGAACGCCGCGCGGCCTGGTAACTGGGTGCTCATCTGGCCAGGCGTTTACCACGAGAATGACCCCGCACATAGCGCAGGCGTCTGGATTACCACCACCGGGCTGCATATCCGCGGTATGAACCGGAGCACGGTGATAATCGACGGAAGCCGTGGCACCGCGAGTGACCCGTGCCCCGCTGATCCGGCTAAGCAGGATTTCACGCCGAGAGACGGCATCGTGGCCTGGCGCGCGAACAGCGTGACCATAGAGAATCTGACGGTCTGCAACTACCTCGCGGGGCCGGGTGCCGTCCATGGCTCGCAAATCTGGTGGACCGGCAATGAGGACGATGCTGCGGCAGGCGGGCAGCAGGGATCGAGCGATGACTACGGCTACGACTCCAGCTCATCTAGTGCTGGCGGCGAGCTCGGGATCGGTGCCTTCAGCGGCTCGTACCTGACCACGACCTCGACCTACCACCCCAGCGACGTCAAGAGCCAGCACCTTGCCGAATTCGGCGTGTTCGTCGGTGGCGCCTCCGGACCCGGCAGGATCACCCACTCCTATGCCAGCAACATGGCCAACGCCGCCTTTTACGTCGGCGCCTGCGGGCGCGACTGCAACACCCTGCTGGCCGACGATGACGGTACCGGGTCCGCGGTTGGCTACCTGGGCACCAACTCCGGCGGGAAGCTCGTCATTGAGTCTTCCACGTTCGACAGGAACCGCACGGGGATGGTCCTGCTCTCGCTCAACAGTGACGACCTCCCGCCGCCCCAGGATGGCCGCTGCCCAAGCAGCGCGGTCGCGTCGTGCACGGTGGTCAGGAACAGCGACATCAGCTCGAACGACAACGCCGGCGCCCCGGCCTTCGGCATCACCCCCACCGTCGGCGTTGGCGTTGAGGTTCAGGGCGGCAGCTACGACACGATCGCCAACAATCGCATCGCCGACGACGGCTCGTGGGGTGTCCTCATCGGCGATAACGTCGATTCGCTGACTACCCTGCCCCAGTCACACTGCCAGGGTGGTACGCCCAACATCGTGGCGGCGAGCTCCTGCCTGTTCGCAGCCCGCGGGAATCGCGTTTATGACAATGCCTTCGCCCGGAACGGGAGCTTCGGCAACCCGACCAACGGCGACCTTGCCATGCTCGGCCTCGCCCCCGTTCCGGCCGCACCGCGCAACTGCTTCTACGGCAATAACACGTCCGGCGCGCCGCTCACTTCGAGTCCAGCCGGGATCGAAACGGCAGCGGTGGACGGCGCGCCATGTGGCGCACTACCGGGAACGGGAGAGAACCCGGCGCTCCTGCAGCAGCTTGGCTGCGCGGACGGCGGGCACTGCACCATGCGCCATGCGCACTATCCGGTCCCCGTCACGATCGGCACGATCCCGCTCCCCGCCTTGCCGACGATGCCGGCCCCCTGTGCAGGCATTCCCCGCAACGCCTTCTGCCGCGCGGGGACGTAGCCCCGGGCAGCGTCCGCACGGACGCCTGGCGGCACGGTGCTCAGTCCCACCAGAAGGTCCAGACGGGCGAGTTCATCAGGCTCGCCGTGATGCCGGGGACGTCATGCAGGCCGGTGCCGCCGAATTCGTTGCAGAACGCCCAGTGCTCTGCGGCCAGGTGCTGTGCTGACTCCAGGGTGCGCGGTGGCCGCCGCGCCAGGACGCTGAACTCGGCAAGGCCGACCCGCAGGAGCCTGGCACCGAAGCGGTTCTCCCAGGAGCGCAGCACGGCGGCGAAAGGCACTGCGGTGACAAGAGCTTGGTTCCAGCCCAGCATCGGCAGCGCATCGGCCGGCCGGCCGGCCGGCACCAGGCCGACACGGGCCGGGCCAAGCCCGGTGAGCACCCGGTCGAGCTGGCCGACGTCGAGCTGGTGATCCTCCGCTAGGGCAAGGCCGGGGAACTGCCGCCGGGAGAACGGGGCGATCTCCTCCTCGACCCACTTCACGTCGTCCTCGTCCTCGTTTTCCCGGCCGTCCTCCCAGTACTCGACCGTCTTATTGAGCCAGTCCTCCCGCATCAACTCAGCCACGTCCAGGTCATCCAGCTCGGTCAGGTCGTCTGGGTCGCGGAACTCCTGCGTGTCCCACGGCCGCTCCGGGTCGCCTGCGATGCCGTCCAGCAGGAGAGGCACAAGGCCCGACTGGGCGTGCGCCTCGGACAGGGCCGCCCAGGCCCGGCCCGCGTCGGGCACCGGCTCGGTCGTCGCCCAGGCGACCGGCTCGCCCCGGCCGCCGTTACTGCGGATCCTCCGGCCAGCCGCCAGCCGGATCACGCCGATCCGCACTTCACCATCCGCAGGCACATCAGCCGTGGTCATGGCATAGCCCTTCGCCGAGAATTCCAACTAACACTGCACGCCACCGTATTTCCAGTACGGGATCTGAACTTCGGGGCCCTGCCCCAGAACCGACAGCGAATTCCTAACATCGCCGCAACTATTCTGCAGGAGAGCAGAGCGGACAGCCGCCCGCTTTCCTTTAGTATTATAAAAGGACTTCGCGGTTTCGCGATACCGCTCCGGCTCAAGGTAGACATAGACCTGATTCAGGTTCTTTTTGCTGTTAAGGTACGACTGGAGCGGGCCACTGGCGCACTTTCGGTATCCGATTCCCCCTCCCTTGAGGCTAATGGGCGTCTGGCATCCTGACGTACCTTTGGCGCTAAACCACCATATTGTACCATTCACCTGGATGGATGAACAGCTTACAAGATTTTTGTATACGCAGGCGGCATGCCCGCCGGTCCTGTCTATGTAGGAGTCCCTGTAGGCCTCGCCGATGGTGCCGCTTTTGTCTCCCTTGCTGGGACTGGTTAGCGATGTGTACCCAGTCTTAACCTCATTCGACCAGTCGTAGGAATATATGTCGATCCTTCGCGTTCCGTACTTCGTCACGCTGCTTGGCGTGCCGGCCTGCCACCAGGTCTGATACTCCCAGCCGGGACCCTTGGGCGGCACGCCGAAGAGGGCACCGACCCAGGCCTGGAACGTCGCCTCTGAGGCATAGGGCACGCCGGTGAACAGCGTGGCCGCCCACAGGCCGGTTGGATCGGTGAGGCTGACGGGGTTGCCGTTGGCGTAGGCATAGGGCTGGCCGGTGGCGGCATCGGCGGGGTCGACGGACAGGAACTGACCGGTGACAGGATCGTAATAGCGGTTGATGAGGTAGATCAAGCCGGTCGCGTCGGTGTAACCGCCGGCGTAGCCGAAGGGACTGTAGCTGGTGAGACCGCCGGCGGTCTCCGGGTTGCCCCAGGCATCGTAGGAGGTGGAGGCGGAGATGCTGCCGGTGCTTGCGATGACGGCGCGGACCGAGCCGAGGTGGTCGGTGGCCAGGTAGCTGACCTGGCCGGTGGCGAGATTGACCTGCTCAGCGGGCGTGGTGCCGGTCCCGTAGATGTAGGCGTTCCCCGAGTCCATCAACAGCTGTGACCCGTCCCAGGTGAAGTTCTGGGTGGTGCCGCCGGTGGTGGCTGATGCGCGCAGGCCGTTTCCGTCGTAGGTCGCGGCGGTCATGGCGGCGGCCGGGTCGCTGTAACTGGCGAGCGCCCCGGAGCCGTCCCAGGTGCCGGAGCTGATGGTGGTGGATCCCTGCTTGGCGGTCAGGCGCTGACCGCTGGCGTCGTAAGCATAGTTCGTCGTGGTGCCGCTGAGCGTGGTGGAGGTGAGCTCGCCGGCGTTGTCGTAGCCGCCGGTGGCCCCGGTCGGCGTGGTGGTCAGGTTTCCTGACGGACTGTATCCGTAGTTGGCGGCCGTGCCGCTGCCCAGGGTCGCGGAAGTTACCCGGCCGAACTGGTCATAGGTGTAGGCGGCGGGTGTCTTGGCAGAGCTTGGCGTGTCTGTCTCTGACAAGATCACCCCGGACGGCGCGTCAGCGTAGCTGAAGCCCAGCAGGGTCGACGTGCTGTTCTTCACGTCGATCTCGGATGGGACGCCGGTCTGGTCATAGACGGTGCTAATGGTGTCGCCGGTGGAACCGAGCGCCCGGGAGCTGGGCAGCCCGTCGGCTGTGTTCCCGATAGTGATCTTGTTGCCGTTGAAGTCGGTGACCGAGGTCATTAGGCCAGCGTTGTCGTAGCCGTAGCTCACGGTGTCGCTGGTTGCCCAGGTCGCGGTCGCGGGCAGGGGGTAGGTGGCGGAGGTGGTGGCGCCGTCGGCGTTGTACCCGTATCCGACGGTCTTGCCGACACCGTTGGTGACCGAGGCGAGCTCACCGAACGGGTCGAAGGCATAGCTGGATGTCCCGGTGCCGTCGGTCATGCCGGTGAGTTGGCCGTCAGCACCATAGGCATAGCTAACCGAATGCGCGGACGACCCGGAGTAGCTGACCCCGGTTGCCCGGCCGGCCGTGTTGTAGGTCCACGTCGTAGTGACGCCGTCCGGATTAGTGGACGTCAGCGTGTTGCCCGCCGTGTCGTAAGTCAGGGTGGTGGTCGCCCCGCCGGGCGCGGCGGCGGTGGCGGGGGCCGTGCTGGAGACCAGTTGCCCGGCTGAGTTGCGGCTGCTGGTCGTCTGGTGCCCGGCCTGCGTCGGGTAGGTAGTGGCGTTCACCACCCACGGCGAGGAGGTCTCGCAGGCCGCGGTGCCCGAGACGTTGCCGTCGGGAGTGACGACAGACGTCTGGCTGCCGTTGGGGTCATAACAGTAGCTGGTGACGGCCGGCGCGGTGGTTCCCACGCCGGTTGTCTTCGTGAGCAACTGGCCGTTGGCGTCGTAGGTAGAGCTGACGACCTCGCGGGGTGCGCCCGGGCTGTTGCTTGGCGGGGGGAAGCTCTCGGTGGCGGTCAGGCCCGTCGCCGTGTAGGTCATTGTCGTGGTCTGCGAGCCGGTCTGCCCTGCCGGGGCAGGGCTGGTCACGCTCGTTGCCTGGCTGAGCTGGTTAAAGGTGTAAGCGGTGGCGTCGGGGGCAAGCTGGGTTCCGTATGCGGCCGGGTAGTTCGTCGGGCATGACGTGGCGGTCAGGCCCGCGGCGGCGACCCCGGCGGGCGGGACGGTCTGGGCGACTCGCCCGGCGTCGTCGTAGCAGGTCAGGGAGGCATGCTGATCCGCGTCCGTGACCATAACGCTCTCGTCGTCAGCATCATAGGTCGTCGTGGTGGTGTGACCGCCCGGGTCGGTGACCGTCGTCCGGTGTCCATCCGCGTCGTAGCCGTAGCTGGTGATGCGCGGGGTGACCGTGGCACCCGAGCCGCCCGCCTGGGTGACCGATGTCGTCTCGCCGCCGGAATTATAGGCGGTGACCGTCGTGTAGTTCCCAGCGTTCGCGCCGGGCAGGTTCCCGTCTACGGAAGTGACACTGGTCGGCTGCCCGTCGCCGTTGTAGGCGTTCGTGATCGTTGCCAGCTCGGACCCATTGCCATCGGGCACCGATTCCGAGGTTAGGTCTCCGGCGGAGTCGTAGGCCAACCTGGTGACAATGCCATTCGGGTCGATCTCAGCGCATGGCAGTGAGGGTGACGGCGGCGTGGCCGCGCAGGTGATGTTGGTGCCATTGAGGGTGACGCTGTTTCCCCTGTACAGGGTGTAGGTGGTCTGTACCGATGACGCGGTACTGCTGCCCGCCGGGTAGACGCCGGTGGTTTCGTACAGTTCGTGCCCGCTGGTATCGTACAGCGAGTAACTCACACCCGACGGCGGGGCGGACGACGGCGGGGTAATCGCAATGCCTGGGGCGACCGGGGGCGGCCCGGTTTGGCTGGCGGAACACGGCGAGGCAGCGGTCGCATCTGCGCTGCAGCTGACGGCGCTGAGCGATGTCGATGCCGTGGTGGTCGTGTTCGACATCGGATCGGTGACCGAGGTAGGGTTGCCGACCGAGTCGTACGTGTAGCTGGTCTCGTTGCCCGCAGCGTCGGTTTCCCAGGAATTCAGCAGTGTTCCCGCCACGGCGCCCGCCGCGGTCAGGGCCGGGCCGTAGTCGGTCTCTTGCGCCGTGCTCCCGTTCAAGGCGGTTTCCGCCGTCAGCACGCCCTGGGTGTAACTGTCCACCGTGGTGTCCCCGCCAGTGCCGGTGATGGTGACTTCCCCGGTCCCGGTGGCGGTGTTCATGCAGTCGCCGGCCGTAGCGCTAACGCAGTAGTTGAAGGTGGTCACTACGCCCATCGGGTCGGTCTGGGAGGTGACTCGCCCGGATGAGTCGTACACGTTGACGGTGGCGTCGCCGGCGTCGGGGCCGCCGGGCTGGGCGTTGGGGCTGGTGATGGTGGTCAGGTCGCTGGCCAGCAGCGGGTTGCCGGTGGCGCCAGAGCCGTAGGCGTAGCTGGTGACGTGGCCCATCGGGTCGGTGGCCGAGGTGAGCTGGCCGGCGGTGTTGTAGCCGTAGGTCCAGGTGCGGTTCATCGGGTCGGTGGCGGAGGTGACCTGGCCGGTGTTGGAGGTCCCGCTGTAGCCGAGGATCAGGGCGCGGCCGGATGCGGAGGTGATGGTCTGGCAGCTGCCGGCGGTGGCGGGGCAGGTGCCGTTGCCTGTGACAGCGACGCCGGGGGCCGGGGAGTTGTTCGTGATGGTGAGCGTGTCCCCGGCGGTGTCGGTCTCGCCGGTCAGGGTGCCGGTCGCGCCGGACAGGTGGTAGGTGTAGGTGAGGGATCCGGGGCCGGGGCTGTAGGTGTAGATCCCGGTGCCGGAGTTGTAGGTGAGGGTGGTGCCCTGGTCCTGGGGCAGCACGCAGTAGCTTCCGGTCACGACGTACCCGGTGGCGCAGGTCCCGCCGGTCTGGGCCCAGAAGGTGACCTGGGCGCCGCCGGGCTGGGTGACGGTGATCCCGCCGGGCGCGGTGCCGGCGGGGGCGATGACCAGGGCGCTGGCCTGCCCGGGTGCGGGGGCGATCGCGTTGGCGGTGGCGGAGGCGACCTCGCGGACGGTGGCGTTGGCGCTGTCGGTGATGTACAGGTCGTTCTCGGGGTCCAGGGAGATGCTCTGGGTGTTGGCCATCAGCGCTGAGGTCGCGGGGCCGCCGTCGCCGGAGTTCCCCGACGTGCTGCCCGCGCTGCCGGCCACGGTGTACTCATCGCCGGCGGTCATCGACTGCCCCCACTGGGTGCCGGTCACGCCGGCGATCTCCTGGATCCGGTTGTTCTGCTCGTCGGCGATGTAGAGGTCACTGGAGGAGTCGATGGCCAGGCTCGGCGCCCCGGCGATGATCGTGGCGGTGGCCGGCCCGCCGTCGGCGTGCAGGGTCGCGGCCGCGCCGCCGGTCACGGTGTAGATGTTCCCGGCCGTCATCGACTGGCCCCACTGGGCGCGGGTGACGGCGGCGAGTTCCTGGACGCGGTTGTTGCCGCCGTCGCCGATGTACAGGTCCCCGGCCGAGTCCAGGGCCAGGCCGCCCACGCCGTACAGCAGCGCGGCACCGCCCGGGCCGCCGTCCCCGGTAGCACCGGAGGTGCTGTACTGGTTCCCGGCGATGGTGTAGATGTCCCCGGCCGTCATCGACTGCCCCCGCTGGGTCCCGGTGGACGCGGCGATCTCCTGGACCCGGTTGTTGTGGGAGTCGGAGATGTAGATGTCCCCGGCGCCGTCCATGACCAGGGCGTTGGGGTAGTTCAGCAGCGCCGCCGACGCCGCCCCGCCGTCGCCGGTGTACCCGGAGGTGCCGTACTGCGCCCCGGCGATGGTGTACATGTACCCCGCGGTCACCGTCTGCCCCCACTGGGTGCCGTTCGCGGCGGGGACCTCCTGGATGCGGTTGTTGCCGGTGTCGGCGATGTACAGGTCCCCCGCGGCGTCGATGACGATGCCCCACGGGTCGTCCAGGTACCCCGACGTCGCCAGCCGCCCGTCGCACTGGCAGCCGGCCTGCCCGTTGGCCTGCCCGGCGATCGTGTACACGTCCCCGCCGGTCATCGCGATCCCGTACTGGGCATGACTGTAGGCGGCGATCTCCTGGATCCGGTTGTTGCCGGAGTCGGCGATGTAGGTGTCGCCGTGGGAGTCGAACGCCTCCTGCATCGGCGCGTTCAACGCGGCCTGCGCCGCCGGCCCGCCCTCCCCCGCCGT
>Ga0209881_1000169_pt1 | contig 18766 bp, 10 predicted proteins | sample PersoiDNA2013193_FD_185804 | JGI IMG/M metagenome (GOLD analysis project Ga0209881, IMG submission 185804) | Permafrost soil microbial communities from the Arctic, to analyse light accelerated degradation of dissolved organic matter (DOM) -... | ecosystem: Environmental > Terrestrial > Soil >... | reverse complement strand
CCAGCAACCCCAGCCAGCCGCACACCCGCACCCCGCCAAATTTTCACGCCATCACGGCGTCCCCAAGGGCACCAGCGACTTGGTAGAAAAGCGTGCGCAGAGCACGCTTTTCTGCCACCAGGAAAAAAGTTACCAAGATCTTTCGCTGAGCTGGGAGAACAGATGTCATCTGGTGTCACGTGAGCGCGCCGGGGCATCGTGAGTATCCTCGGCCGATGTTCCCTTTGCCGTGATCCTGGGCTGGGCCAAGTGGCAGGCGCATTATCAGCTCGCGGCGGGGGCTGCCGGATCCGTCCATGGCACCCCGGCACGGGCCGGCGTAGCCTGAGGGCATGTCGACTTCAAGGCGCAACAGCCGCCTGGCCACCGGTGCGGTCATCATCGCTAGCTATGTCGCGGGCACGATTGTCGCCAAGCGCCACGGCTACAGTTTCGGCTGCAACACCTATGTTCGATGCCGCCAGGGCCACCTGTTCACGACAACCTGGATTCCCGGCGGGTCGCTCAAGGCCGTCAGGCTCGGCCCGTGGCGGGTGCAGTGGTGCCCGGCCGGCAGGCACGTCGACCTCGTCCATCCCGTGCGGGACGCGGACCTCACCGGCACGGAGCGCGAGTTCGCGCTCGGCCACCACGACGTAAAGGTCCCCTGACCCGAGCGCGGAAAACACTTCAAACATTTTCTGAGCGCTGTCGGATCCGGCGGGTGACCGTTCGTGGAGTCCAGTGAGAGGGTGCCTGAGACGGGCACCGCGAGGATGAGGAGACACGCGTGAAGTACGTCATGCTGATCATGGACACGCCGAACGAGCCGGCTCCGGGCACGCCCGAGTACGGGGCCTGGTACGCCGAGGTCGGTGCCTGGTACGAGAAGTGGGGCGCGACGGGAAAGCTGGACGGCGGGCATCAGCTCCAGGGTGTGGAGACGGCCAAGACCGTGCGGTCGACCGGCGTCACCGACGGGCCGTTCATCGAGACCAAGGAGGTGCTCGGCGGGTTCTCTGCCATCGAGGCCGACTCGATAGAAGAGGCCGTCGAGATCTCCAAGACCTGGCCGGGCGTCGACCGTGGCTGGATCACGATCGAGGTACGCCCGGTCCTCGAGATGGGTTAAGCCATCCGCTGCTTGGGCTAAGAGGGACAGGCCGCGGGTGAGCAGTTCGCGCTCGGCAGGGTTGGCCGCAAGCGCGAGCGCTCGCTCGCTCGCCTGCTTTGCCTCGTCGTCGCGGCCAAGTGCGGCGAGCAGGCCGGCGCGGAGCGCGTGAAACAGGTGGTAGCGCTCAAGATCGGCGCGCAGGGGCTCGATCTCGGCAAGCGCCGCGCCGGCGCCGACGGCGTACCTGGTGGCGACGGCCCTGTTGAGCAGCACGACGGGCGATGGCGTGAGCTGCTGCAGCCTGCTGTAAAGCAGCCTGATCTGCCGCCAGTCGGTCTGCTCGTAACAGGGCGCGCCGGCATGCAGCGCGGCGATCGCCGCCTGCACCTGATACGGTCCCGAGCGGCGCAGCACGATCGCCCGGTCGAGCAGGCCGCATGCCTCATCGGCGAGCTTCGGGTCCCAGCGCCCGCGATCCTGGTCTTTCAGGCGGATGAGCCGTCCCCAGCCGTCGAACCTGGCCGCCGCGCGTGACTCGTGCAGCAGGAGCAGGGCGAGCAGGCCGAGTGCCTCGGGTTCCCGTGGCATCAGCCGGTGCAGCGTCCTGGTCAGCGCGATCGCCTGCGCGGCCAGGTCGCGGCGGGCCGGCTCGCGGCCTGAGCGTGCCAGGTAGCCCTCGTTGAAGACGAGGTAGACGACAGAAAGGACGCCCGCCAGACGGCCGCCGAGCTCGTCGGGGTCGGGGACGCGCACCTCTGCTCCGGCCTGCTGCAACGTCTTGCGCGCCCGCAGCAGGCGCTGGGCCATCGCCGGCTCGCTGACGAGGAAGGCGGCCGCGATCTGATCCGTGGTGAGCCCGCACACGGCGCGGAGCGTGAGCGCGACCTGAGCCTCCTGGCCGAGCGCCGGGTGGCAGCAGGCGAACGCCAGGCTGAGCAGTTCGTCGTCGGCCTGCCGGTCCGCTCCCCCGGTATCAGGCGCGTCGCCGTGACCGGTCGCGGCCGGGCCATCCGGGCAGGCCGACGTGTCCGTGACCGCGAGCAGCGCCAGCTTGCTCTCGCCGATCTTGTCGCGACGGAGCCGGTCGAGTGCCTTGCGGTGGGCCGTGGTGGCCAGCCAGCCACCCGGGTTCTGCGGCACGCCGTCGCGGGCCCAGTGCTCGATCGCCTCGACGAAAGCGTCCTGCACGGCGTCCTCCGCGAGGCCGACGTCCCCGGTACGCGCGGCGAGCGCGGCCCTGATCCGGGTCGCCTCCTGCCGGTAAGCGCGCTCGAGCGAGGCTGGTGCCGCGTCCATGTCCTCCAGTCTCTCAGCAGGAACGGCATCGGGTGGTATCGGGAGGAGTCCCGAAATCTATGATGAGCTATGACCGATTTTCGGCTTGCGGAGCGCATGGGGCGACTGGGGACGGAGTCCGCGTTTGAGGTGCTCGCGCGGGCTAAGGCGCTTGAGGCGGCCGGGAAGAAAATCATCCACCTGGAGATCGGTGAGCCCGACTTCCCGACGGCGGACCACATCAGCAAGGCGGCGATCGAGGCGCTGCTCGCGGGCCAGACGCACTACGTGCCGGCGCCGGGTATCCCCGCGCTGCGCGAGGCCGTCGCCGCGTTCCTTGAGCGCACCGGCCGGATGCGGGCCTCCCCCGACCGGGTCATCGTGACGCCGGGCGCGAAGCCGATCATGTTCTTCACGATCATGGCGCTCGCCGGACCGGGAGACGAGGTGCTCTACCCCGATCCCGGGTTCCCGATGTATGAGTCGATCACCTCGTTCGCGGGTGCCACGCCGGTACCCGTGCCGCTGCGCGAGTCCAATGGTTTCCGCATCGACGTCGATGAGCTCGAGCGGCTCATCACGCCTCGGTCGCGGCTGCTGATCATCAACTCGCCGCACAATCCCTGCGGCTCCGCGCTGACCCGCGCGGACTGCGCCGCCATCGCCGACCTGGCGCAGCGGCACGATCTTGTCGTGCTCTCCGACGAGATCTACTGGGCGATCAGGTACGCGGGCGACCATGCGAGCGTGCTCGACTTCGACGGCATGGCCGACCGCACGATCTTGCTCGACGGCTGGTCGAAGACGTACGCGATGACAGGCTGGCGGCTCGGCTTCGGCGTCTTCCCCGCGGCGCTCGTCGAGCCGATTACCCGGCTGGCGATCAATTCGGTCTCCTGTACCTCCGCGTTCAGCCAGTACGCTGCGATCGCGGCGCTCGAGGGGCCGCAGGACGGCGTGACGGACATGGTCGCGGAGTTCCGCCGGCGGCGCGACGTGGTCGTCGCCGGGCTCAACGCGATCGGCGGGATCAGCTGCATCGAGCCGCAGGGCGCGTTCTACGCCTTCCCCGACATCACGGGGACCGGCCTGACGGCGAGCGAACTGGCCGACCGGCTGCTGCGGGAAGCCGGCGTGGCGACGCTGGCGGGCACGGCGTTCGGCCCGTGGGGCGAAGGGTTCCTCCGCCTTTCCTACGCGAACTCCGTGCCGAATATCCAGGCCGCCCTCGAGAGCATCAAGTCCGTAACGACCTGAGCATCCCGGTCAGGCAGCGGCCCACGCGGGTACAAATGGGACGATCAGCTCGATAGGCAACAACTTGGGATTTTACAGCATCCGACCTTGGTACGGGCTAAGATGTTCAGTTAGCTACATTTTGGCTACCGGATGAGGGGGTCCGGCTCGATTGTCCCGCTCGCCCCATCTGGTCATTTACATATTTCGAAAAAGGCATGACTTAGCGAGGGCAGAGCGATGAACAGCCCTGACGTGGCCCTTGACGCGAAGCCGACGCGGCACGCCGCGGGCCCGTCTAAACGATACCGCATCGGTTTGCCCAAATTTCAACGTCCACCGATTGCCCTGCGCAACTGGTCCGTGTCACGACGGCTTATCACGGTCATCGTTATCGCGCTCATCATGGGCGTGGCCTTCGGCGCCCTGAGGGTAACCTCGGCCGCCAGCACCGCGACCGGGTTCGCGCGGACAACGCAGCTCGCCGTCCTCGGAGAGCAGGTCGCTTCGCTGGCGCAGGCGATGGAGAACGAGCGTGACCTCACCGCGGCGCTCTGCGCCGCCAGTCCCGGCGGCCTCTGCCCGCAGACCGGCGCGAAGCTGGACGCGCTCGCCTCGTCGCTCCTGACCGAGATGCAGCGCGGGCAGACGGCGACGAACTCCGCGGGCCTGCGGGTGCAGACCTTGGCGAATCCGATCGGCAGCCCGTTCCCGGCCAGCACTCAGACCAAGGCCGCGCAGGTGGTCGGCATGACCAACCTGATCTACGCGATACGCATCGAAGTGGTGGCACAGCCTCCGACGGCGGTGATCACGGCCTACTCGGAGGCCATCGCCGACCTGTTCTCGCTGAACGACGAGATCAGCGGCACCAGCGGCGACGCCCTTCTCTCTAACGAAGTGCGCACGCTCGGCTCGCTGTCGCGGGCGAAGGACGAGACCTCACAGGAACGCGCGATCCTCTACGCCGCGCTGCTGCAGGGCTCGTTCGGCGGCGCCCAGCAGGCGCTGAACACCGCGCAGGCCCTCGATGACGCCGACCTGAATGCCTTCCAGATCACCGGCACCCCGGCCGAGGAGAACGACTACCTCAACGCGTTCAACGGCCAGCAGGTCGACACGACGCAGCTGATGGACAGCCTCCTTTCCGTGATCAGCAACACGCAAATCCCCCCGTCGCAGGCGTTCAACCAGTCGTTCCAGAACTTGAAGCTAGGGAACCTGCTCGTCCGCCCGGCCGCGCAGCCGGGCCTGTGGTTCCGTACCATGGGCGACACGATCAACAGGATGCGGACCGTCGAATCGCGGATCGCCGCGTCGATCGTCGCTCGCAGCCAGTCTCTTCAGGCAGGCGCGTACGATTCTGAGGTACTGGCCGCCTCGGTGACCGGCGCGGTGCTGGTCCTCGTGCTGATCTTGACGTTCATCGTCGCGCGGTCCCTGGTGGATCCGCTGCGCAGGCTGCAGGCGGACGCGCTCGAGATCGCCTCGGTGCGGCTGCCTGCTCGCGTCGCGGAGCTCAGCGAGTCCGCGGACCCGAACGTGAGCATGGAGGTCGAGCCGATCGGCGTGCAGTCCACCGACGAGATCGGCAGGGTCGCTCGCGCGTTCGATCAGGTGCACAGCGAGGCCATCCGCCTGGCGGGCAACGAGGCGATGCTGCGCGGCAACCTCAACGCTATGTTCATCAGCCTGTCCCGCCGGAGCGTGCCGCTGATCGAACGGCTGACACGGATGATCGACTACCAGGAGCAGAACGAGGACGACCCGGATCGGCTGTCCAACCTGTTCTCGATGGACCACCTGGTCACCCGCATGCGCCGCAACTCAGAGAACCTCCTCGTGCTCGCCGGGGAGGAGCCGGTGCGCAAGTGGAGCGAACCAGTGCCGCTCACCGACGTGGCACGCGCGGCGATGTCGGAGATCGAGCAGTACGGCAGGGTGGTGCTCAACGTCCAGCCGAGCATCGTGGTCTCGGGGCAGGCGGCCACCGACGTCGTGCACCTGCTCGCCGAGATCATCGAGAACGCCACCATGTTCTCGCCGCGGGAAACCTCGGTGCACGTGTCGGGCCAGGAGCTGAGCAGCGGCGGCGTACTGCTCGAGGTGAGGGACGGCGGGATCGGCGTCCCGCCCACCCGGATGGAAGAGATGAACTGGCGGCTGGAGAACCTGCCGGTCATCGACGTGTCGGTGTCCAGGCACATGGGGCTATTCGCCGTGTCGCGGCTGGCCTCGCGCCACGGGATCCGGGTCCGGCTGCGCCCCGCTTCGCCGCAAGGGCTGTCCGCCCTGGTCTGGCTGCCGGGAAGCCTCACCGGGCGGGGGAGCGCCAAGTACGGTGACCACGGGTCCCGGCAGGTCGCGAGCGAGTCCACGGTGGCCCACCTGCGGGTCGGCGGACGGCACGCAAGCACCAGGCAGAGCCTGCGCGCGGCAGAAGGCGACTACGCGGCCAGCGGCAGCCCGCGGGGGGAGAGCACGGGAACCGCCGCCCGCTGGTTCGGCGCCAAGCGGCCGTCCGGCGCCACCGCTCAAGGCGCCACCGCGCACGCCGCGGGCATGCGGGCAGCAGGAACGCAGGCCACTGGTATGCAATCCGCGGGCAAGCAGGCCGCCAGCCCGCGGAGCCTCAGCGACGTTCAGGCCACCAGCCTGAACGACTCGAGCCAGTGGGCCTTCGGCGGCACCACGTCCGCCACGTCCGCCACGTCCGCCACGTCCGCCGCGCGCACCGGGGCTGGCGGCGACTGGCAGCCCGCCCAGCCGGCCAGCGCGCCGGCGCAGGGCGGTCTCACGGCATCGGGGCTGCCGACGCGGGTACCCAGGACCGGCCTGTTTTCCGGTTCCATGCCCGGGGGAACGACACCGGACGGCCCGCGGACCGGGGCATTTCCCGCCCCAACCCCGACGCCGCGCTACGGCTCAGAACAGACATCACCCCGGCAACCGGCATCACTGCCACGACGCTCACCAGAACATGCGCGCAGCCGCATGCGCGGGTTCCAGCTCGGCAGCCGCGACGCCGGGGACCAGGACCAGCTGCCACGCGCAGGAGAGGAATCCAGTCGTTGAACAGACCGCCTTACCGCCAGGACCTTAACTGGCTGGTCACCGAGTTCACCACGCGCGTGGAGGATGTCGCGCACGCGATCGTGGTGTCCGCGGACGGGGTGCCGCTCGCTCTTTCCGAGGGCATCCCCGACGAAGCCGTCGACAAGTTTTCCGCCATCACCTGCGGGCTGACCAGCCTGATCACCGGCGCGTCGCAGATCATGCAGGCCGGCCTGCCATTGCAGGCGATGGTCGAGATGGACCGCGGCCTGATGTTCGTGAAGGCGATCAGCGATGGCTCGTGCCTGGCGGTGCTCGCCGCCCCTGAGTGCGACACACGCCAGGTTTCCTACGAGATGACCCGGCTCGTCGGCGCGGTCGGGGAGCTGCTGACCCCCGCCATCCGTGCGGAGGCCTAGCCAGAGCCAGAGGGTTCAACAGGCATGTTTCTGGATAAAACAGGTCGTGATTATTGTCACCGAATCCAGCAGAACCGCCCACAGCCCCCCGCGCTGCTCCGCTTCCCACTAAGCTCCGTGGCAGGAGCAGGCATCATGCTGCCCGTAGCTGTAACGACCACCGGTTACGTGGCGGAAACTCTTTCTGAGAGGTAAAGTCACGGCGCAAGATTCGCTGTTGATAGGAGACCGAATGCGCGTCCTCGTACTCGGGGGTGATGGTTTCTGTGGCTGGCCGACATCGTTGTACCTGTCGGATCGTGGTCACGAGGTTACCATCCTGGACAATCTGTCCCGCCGGAAGATCGATATAGACCTTGAGGTCGACTCGCTGACCCCGATCGCGGCGATGGGGGAACGGCTCCGGGCGTGGCGCGAGGTTTCCGGGCGCGAGATCGGATTCGTGAACATCGACCTGGCGACGGAGTACGACCGGCTGGCCGCGATCCTGCGCGAGCTGCGGCCTGAGGCCATCGTGCACTTCGCCGAGCAGCGGGCCGCGCCGTACTCGATGCGGTCGGAGAAGACCAAGCGTTACACGGTCGACAACAACGTGCGCGCGACGCACAACCTGCTCGCCGCGATCGTGGACACCGGGGTGGACGCGGCGATCGCGCACCTGGGCACCATGGGCGTGTACGGGTACGGGTGGTCGGGGTCCGCGCCGATTCCCGAGGGGTACCTGACCGTCAAGGTCCCGACCCCCGACGGCGACCTGGAGCGGGAGATCCTGCACCCCGCCAACCCGGGCTCGGTCTACCACATGACCAAGACGCTTGACCAGCTCCTGTTCGCGTTCTACGCCAAGAACGACGGGCTGCGGATCACCGACCTGCACCAGGGCATCGTCTGGGGCACCCAGACCGACCAGACGGCGCGGGACGAGCGGCTGATCAACCGGTTCGACTACGACGGCGACTACGGCACCGTGCTGAACCGGTTCCTCATGCAGGCCGCGATCGGCCATCCCCTCACCGTGCACGGCACAGGCGGGCAGACCCGGGCGTTCATCCACATCAAGGACACCGTCCGCTGTATCGAGATCGCCATCGGCAATCCCCCGCAGGCCGGGAGCAGGCCCATGGTCTTGAACCAGATCACCGAGACCCACCGGGTCCTTGACCTGGCCAAGCTCATTTCCGACATCACCGGCGCCGACATCGCCTACCTGCCCAACCCCCGCGTCGAGGCCGAGGAGAACGAGCTGATCGTCCGCAACGACCAGTTCCTCGCCCTCGGGCTCGAGCCCACCACCCTGTCCGAGGGGCTCCTCGGCGAGGTCAAGGAAATCGCCACCAAGTACGCCAGCCGCGCCGACCTCCGCAAGATCATCGCGCGGTCGGTGTGGAAGGTCGGCATGCAGACCTCGGGTGACCTCATGACGTCGCCCAAGGAGGCGTAGGCCCGCCCAGGGGACAACTCTTTCGCCGCTCTTTCGCCGCGAGCTCATCGAGCCCGGGCGCTGCCTGCTGAAGGCAGCGCCCGGGCTCGATTCGTGCCGGGCCCGACCGTCGGCGCCTTCCGCCCCCTCAGTCACGCCCGTTGACTTTGACTGAGCACCGATGGGCACTTGACCTGATTAGTGGCATTTGTCCGCGCGAGACTCATGCAAAGAACTCGATGGCCGCCGCGGCCGCCGATCGAATCGGATATCGGGATGAGAGTCGGCACGGTCCGTTCTGAATCACTTCTTTATTTCCTTTTCAAAAAACAATGGATTGCAGTCGAATCGTCGCCGGAAGAAATCTGCGGCAATGAGTGAGCTCTGGTGCCGTGGCTGAGTGATAATACGGAAAGCGGAACTGCTAGCGACGTGAGGTGATCATGAATTCGGCGGCTGCGCCAGCCGGCCTCGAAGCCGGAAGGCGACGATGGCAGTTTCCAGCAGACGTTTCCGCGTTCGTTGGCAGGGCTGATGAGCTCGCCACGCTGGCCGCGATGCTGCCGGGCGCGAGGCTCGTCACCGTCACCGGCCCTGGCGGTGCCGGCAAGACCAGGCTCGCGCTGCGTGCCGCGGCCAGCGCGTCCGATGGCTACCCAGACGGCATGTGCCTTGTCGAGCTGTCCGACCTCACCGACGAGGCGCTGCTCTATCCCACCATCGCCCGCTGCCTCGGGCTTGGCGAAGGAGATCACCGCGCCGCGCGCGCGGCGGTCCTCGATCACCTGCGGGGCAAGCGGCTGCTGCTGATCCTCGATACCTGCGAGCACCTGATCGCCTGCTGCGCGCGGTTCGCGGCGCGGGTCCTGCGGGATGGCGCCGAGGTCGCCATCCTGACGACGAGCAGGCAGCCGCTGCACGTCGACGATGAGCAGGTGCTGCGGCTCGGACCGCTGCCCGTGCCCGCCCGCGGCAGCGATCGCGCCCCGGGCGACGCGGTAGAACTATTCGCCACGCGGGCGGCCGCCGCGCTTCCCGGGTTCACCGTCACCGCGGCCAACCTGCCCGACGTGATCAGGCTCTGCCGGCGGCTCGACGGGATACCGCTGGCCATCGAGCTCGCCGCGGTGAGGACACGGGCACTGCCGCTGGCCGAGCTCGTCACGCGCCTTGAGGGCAGGTTCTCCCTGCTGACCGGCGCGCGCCGGGGCACGGCGGCGAGGCATCAGACGCTGCGGGCCGCGATCGAGTGGTCCTACCCGCTCTGCACGGACGACGAGCGGACGCTCGCGGACCGGCTGTCCGTCTTCTCCGGATCCTTCGACCTCGCCGCGGCGCGGAACGTGGCGGCCTGCGCGCAGATGCCCGACGGCATGGTCGGCGGCGTGCTCGCCGGGCTCGTTGACAAGTCGGTCGTGCTGGCCGCGGGAGACGGGCGGTACCGGCTGCTTGACTCGGTGCGTGAGTACGCGGCGGGGCGGCTCGCGCTGACCGGTCAGCAGGCGGACTGCCAGCGGCGGCATGCCCGCTGGTACCTGACCATGGCGCGGGACTTCGGGCGCCGCCTCGTCGCGGGCGACCAGCCGGCCAGGCTGGCCGGGCTGCGCGCCGAGCACGCCAACATCGTGGCGGCGCTCGCATGCGGTTCCGCGGACAGCGGTTCCGCCAAGGGCGGTTCCGCCAAGGGCGCCGCCGGCCAGGGACCTGGGCGCGACGCCGCGCGGCTCGCCGCGGTGCTCCTCCCTTACTGGCTCATGTCAGGCAGGCTCCTTGAGGGCATCCGCTGGCAGGCCGAGACGCTCGCCAGGTTCGGCGAGCCGTCGCTTGAGCGGGCGACGGCGCTCGCTGACAGCGCCGTCCTCTGTGCCATGCTCGGCAGGCCGAATGCCCTGGCCCACGCGCAGCAGGCCGTGGCCATGGCCGCGCGGATCGGCGATGAAATGATCCGTGCTCGCGGTTACCTCGCGCTCCAGCTCGCGCTCGCGCTCTCCGGTGACTATCCGCGGGCGCTCGCGGCGGCCACCCGGGCGCGGCGGCTGCTCACCGCCCTCGGCGCGGACACCGCGCTGCGCTGCCTCGACGTCCAGGTCGCCCTGACCTACGCGCTCGGCGGCGACTTCGCGGCGGCCGCGGACCTCTGCCAGCGCACGCTGGCCGGCCTGCAGCCGGGCGAGCGATGGCTGCGCGGCTGGGCGCAGGCCGTGTCCGCTCTCGCGCTTTACCAGCAGCGTGGCCGCCAGGCGGAGTGCGCGGACGCGGCGGCAGCGGCACTGCGCGGCGCGCGAGACCTCGACGACCCGGTCGGCGAGGCCTACGCGCTTGAGGTGCTCGGCTGGCTGGCGGCAGACGACGGGCGATGCGAGCGCGCCGCCTGGCTGCTCGGCGCGGCGCAGTCACTCTGGCAGCAGGCGGGCGGGATGCTCGGCGGCAACGCCGTCATGGAGGGATTCCACAGCAGGTCCGCCTGCATCGCCGCCAGTGCGCTCGGCGCCGGGAAGTACGCGGAGCTGCACGCCCGCGGGGCGGGCAGGCCGCTTGAGCAGATCGCCGCGCTCGCCTTCGGCGGCGCCAACATGCTGCCTGGCGTGCCCGATCCCCGGTCGGCGCGGGATAACGACGCGGGCAGGCAGGCGAACGGACCGGGCACCGGCGGTCCGGGCAACGACGTGCCTGGCAACGGAGGCTCAGGCACCGACAGGCTGGGCAATGACAGGCCGGGCACCAGCGGGCTTACCGGCCGCGAGCGCCAGGTCGCCGCGCTTGTCGCGAGCGGGCTGTCCAACAGGGAGATCGCCGCGCGTCTTGTCATCTCCCAGCGGACCGTGGACGCGCACGTCAATCACATCTTCGCCAAGCTCAGCGTCTCCTCGCGCGTGCAGCTCACCCGCCGGCTCAGCGACCGCGCGGCGCAGGCGCCCCCCGACAAACTGTCACCATCCGTGCTCAAGTAGCTGCCTCACTAACCCAATCGCGCGAGGTCTCCCCCGTGGCTTCCGGCCTTTCTCGCCAGCATGCAGGCACGCTGCGCGCGCAGGCGACTGGCTTTGTCGGCCGCACGGCCGATCTTGCCCGCGTCGGCGTGCTGCTCGAAGGCGCCAGGCTGGTCACCCTGACCGGCACCGGCGGTGTCGGCAAGACCAGGCTCGCGATGCGCGCCGCCGCCGAGGCGGCCGGCCGCTACCCCGACGGCGTGCGGCTGGTCGAACTGTCACCGCTGCGCGACCCCGGGCTGCTCGCGGACACCGTGGCGTCCCGCCTCGGACTGCCAGGCGATGAACGGTGGGCCACCGGCTATCTGCTCGGGCTGCAGTGCACGGCTCATCTCATGCTCGGTGAGTTCGGTCCGAGCGGCGTCGCCGGACAACTTGGACTCACAATGGAATACGAACTAGGCGACATCGCCGGTATCGCCTATTTGCTGGGGATAAATGCTTTTCTTGCCGCGGGCCAGCACCGGTACCAGCGCGCCGCATGGCTCTTTGGCGCGTCCGCGCCGCTATGGGAGCGGGCCGGGCGCTGGTACACCGGCTCTCCCGTCCTGGTGGCGCTGCACCAGGTAGCGGAACGACTCGCGCGCAGCGGCCTCGGCGAGGACGGGTACTGGAACGCGCACGCCCACGGCAGTGCCACCCCGCTCGACCGGGTCATCAAGCTCGCTCTTGCTAATGCCGACAAGATGCCTGACGCTGCCGTAGAGTTGAAAAGGATTCCACCATTAGAATTCAACTAATAAGCGCGTGCTGAACGGAATTGCAGAGAAGAATAAAACGCGTCCAGACTACGTGAGGATCGCATGTTTGTCGGCCAAATTACCCGGCAACCGGGACGGCTCCCCGTCGAGGTGACCAGTTTCGTCGGCCGCGAGGCCGAGCTCGCGAGGCTTGCCACGCTGCTGAAGCGTGCCCGCCTCGTCACGGTGACAGGACCTGGCGGGGTCGGCAAGACGCGGGTCGCGCTGCGCGCCGCCGCGCTCGCCGAGTGCGGGCAGTACGGTCCCCGGTTCGAGGACGGGGTATGCCTGGTCGACCTGTCCGCGCTGCGCGATCCCGGGCTGCTCGCGCACGCGGTCGCGGACGCGCTCGGCCTGCCCGAGCTGTCGCCCGACCTGCAGCATGACGCGGTGCTCGGCCACCTGCGCGACCGCCGCCTGCTCCTGATCCTCGATACCTGCGAGCACCTCATCGACGACTGCGCGGTGTTCGCCGAGTCGGTCATCGCGGAGGCTCCCCGTGTCACGCTGCTCGCGACCAGCCGGGAGCCGCTCGACGTGATCGGCGAGAACTCCTGCCCCGTTCCGCCGCTGCCGGTTCCCAGCCAGGACGCGCAGCGCGGCGCGGGCGGCACGGCGGTGGACCTGTTCCTGCAGCGGGCCGCCGCCGCCGTCCCCGGATTCTCCGTCACGCCGGACGACATGAGGCACGTGATACGGCTCTGCAAGCGGCTCGACGGCCTGCCGCTCGCCATCGAGCTGGCCGCCGTGCGGCTGCGCGCGCTCACCATAGCGGAGCTGGCCGGCCGCCTTAACGAGCGCCGGGTACTGCTGACAAGCGGGCAGCGCGGCGGCCGCCACAAGACGCTGCGGGATGCCATCTCCTGGAGCTACGACCTGTGCACCCCGGCCGAGCAGGCACTATGGGCACGCCTTTCCGTCTTCGCCGGGCACGTCAGCATCGGCGCGGCCGAGGAGGTGTGCGCCGACGGCGAGGTCGACCGCGACCAGGTCATGCCGGCGATGATCCGCTTGGTGGATAAGTCGGTGCTCGTGCGGGCCGAGCCGGACGACGACGATGGCGGCGCGGGCCAGCCCACGCGCTACCAGATGCTCGACACCATCCGCGAGTTCGGCGCCGAGCAGCTCCTCGCCGCGGGCGCGCAGGCCGCTACCCGCAACCGTCTCGTCGCGCGGTACCTGGCCAAGGCACGCGGGTTCCTTGATCATTTCTCCGACGATGACCAGCTTGACCGGCTGCGCGAGCTCCGCCGTGAGAATGTCAGCATCAGGGCCGTGCTCGAGAGCGCGCTCGACTCTGACCAGCCCAAGCGGGTGGCGGACGGGGTGGCGCTCGCCACCGCGCTGTCCGCCTACTGGCGGGCCCGCGGCCTCCTGGAAGAGGGCGGTTACTGGCTGGGGAAGGCGGTCGAGCAGTCACCGGCCGGGTCGCCCGCCCGGGGCAGGGCGCTGCTCGCGCGTGGCTACCTCACCGCGATGCGGGGCAATGGCGAGCTCGCGGTCGCCGACGCCGCCGACAGCCTGCGGATCGGCACGGAGCTCGATGACGCCTGGATCATCGCGCACGGCCACCTGCTCAGCAACCTGGCGCTCACGGTGAGCGGGCGGCTGACGGAAGCGGCCGAGGCCGGCGCCGAGGCGGGGCGTCGGCTCGCGACGCTCGACGCGTCCCTGGGGCTCATCGATCTCGAGATCCAGCTGACCTACCTGGCCGTGCTCGACGACGACGTCGACGCGGCGTTCGAGCATGTGCAGCGGGGCCTGAACCTGCTAGGCGACGGGAGCGAGCGATGGCTGCGCGGCAAGCTCTACATGCTCGCCGCCATGGCGCTCTTCCTGCAGGGCCGCGAAACCGAGTCCACCTGGGGCGCCATCCGGTCGCTTCGGGTCAAGCACGAACTAGGCGACGCCGCGGGAATCGCCCTCACGCTCGAGATCCTCGGCTGGCTCGCGGCCAGGTCAGGCAGGCAAGAGCGGGCCGCCTGGCTGCTCGGCGGCGCCGAGCAGCTCAGGGGCCTGGCGGGCGGACGGCTCACCGCCACGGGCATCATGGAGCGCCTGCATCACGAGGCCGTCGCGCGGGCGAGCGATGCGCTCGGCGACAAGCGGTTCGAGGCCCTGTTCACCAGGGCGGCGCGGCAGCACTCCGATCAGGTCGTCGCGTTCGCCGTCAGCGACGCCGATGATCCGGCCGCGGCCGGCGGCCCGAAACTCCGGCCGCCAGGACAGCTCACGGTCCGCGAGCATGAAATCGCGTCGCTTGTGGCCCGCGGGCTCTCCAACCGGCAGATCGCGGAGAGCCTCTTCATCTCCCGGCGCACGGTCGACGCACACATTGAGCACATATTCGATAAGCTGGACATCACCTCGCGGGTGATGCTCGCCATCCGGCTTCGCGAGCACCCCGCCGCGGCTCATGACAATGCGAGCGCATAAGACATGGCACAGGCGTCGGAGTACGCTTGGGCCATCCACCATTAACGTGATGAGGGTCACATGAGTGTCGGTCACGCCACCGGGCAGCGTGGTCGGCTTGCTGCGGAGACAACCGAATTCGTCGGCAGGACCGCCGAGCTGCGCCGCGTTGAGGTGCTGTTGCGTGAGCGCCGCCTGGTCACGCTCATGGGCCCAGGCGGCGTCGGCAAGACGCGCCTGGCGCTGCGTGCCGCCGAGATCGCCGGGGGCGGGCAGCACGGTGACGAGTACCGGGACGGCATCTGCCTGGTCGAGCTGTCCGCGGTCCGCGACCCCGAGCTGCTGCCGCACACCGTCGCGAGCCGCCTCGGGCTGCCCGAGCATTCGCCAGGCTCTCAGCTCGACACCGTGCTCACCCACCTGCGCGAGCGGCATCTGCTGCTGATCCTCGACACCTGCGAGCACCTCATCGATGCCTGCGCGCTCTTCGCCGAGGCGGTGATTACCGAAACGCCCTCCGTCACGGTGCTCGCCACCAGCCGCGAGCCGCTGGACGTGACCGGCGAGAGCTGCTACGCCGTGCCCACGCTCGGCCTGCCGGGCGCCGAAGCGCAAGGCCACACGCCGGCCGACGCCATCGAGCTCTTCGGCCTGCGGGCGGCGGCCGTCGTCCCCGGATTCGCGGTCACCAGCGCGAACCGGGCCGACGTGGTCCGGCTCTGCACCGGGCTCGACGGCATGCCGCTCGCCATCGAACTGGCCGCCGTCCGGCTCAAGGCGATGCCGCTCGCGGAGCTCGCCGACCGGCTTGACCAGCAGCATGACCGCCGGCTCGCGCTGCTGACCGACGGCGGCCCAGGCGACGGTCGCCACCGGACGCTGCGCGACGCGATCGGCTGGAGCTACGACCTGTGCACACAAGCGGAGCAGGCGCTGTGGGCACGCCTGTCGGTCTTCGCCGGGAGCTTCGGCGTCGACGCGGCCGAGGAGGTATGCGCGGGCGGCGAGCTGAGCCGCGGCCAGATCTTCGAGACGGTCGTCCGCCTCGTGGACAAATCGGTACTGATCAGGGCGGAACCCCGCGACGAAGACAGCGGCCAGCTCGCGCGGTACCGGATGCTCGACACCATCCGCGAGTTCGGCGCCGACCAGCTCGCCGCCTCGGGAACCGCGACGGATACCCGGAACCGGTTCATCAACCGCTATCTGGCCAAGGCTCTGTACTTCGGCGAGCATCTGCTCGACGACGACCAGCTCGCCCGGTTCCGCGAGCTGCGCCGCGAGCACGCGAACATCAGGGCCGCGCTCGAGTACACGCTGAGCGCTGATCAGCGCGAGCGAGACCATGATGGCGCCGAGCTGGCCACCGCCCTGTACGGCTACTGGCACATGTCAGGCGGCCTGCGGGAAGGCAGGTACTGGCTCGCCAAGGTCCTCGACCGGTTCCCGGGCCCGTCGTCACCGGAACGCGGCCGGCCCCTGGCCGTCCGCGGTTACCTCGGCGCGATGCAGGGCGAGGCGCAGGAGGCCGTGGCGGACGCGACCGAGGGCACCACGCTGGCCATCCTCGATGTGCACCTGGCGCACCTGGCCCATCTCGCGGGCGATCTTGACGGGGCGCTCAGCTACGTCGGGCAGGCGCTGCACCGGTTCGGCGATACCAGCGAGATCAAGGAGCGGTGGGCGCAGGGCTGGGCGTACGCGATCGCCGGGCTCGCGCTGTTCTGGCAGCCTGGCAGGGAGGCGGAGACCGCACAGACGACGAGCAAGGCGCTGCTCGCCAAGCACGAGCTCGGCGACATCGTGGGGATGGCCTACTGCATAGAGATCCACGGCTGGCTGGCCGGGCGGGCGGGCCGCCACCTGCGGGCAGCCTGGCTGCTCGGCGCCGCGGAGCCGCTGTGGGAACGGGCCGGGGGCCGGCTAGGCGGCACCGCGGCCCTTCTGCAGGTCCACGACCAGGCCATCGCCGCGGCTCGCGAGGCTCTCGGCGGCAAGCGGTTCGAGGCGCTGCTCGCCGAGGCGGGACAGCACCCGATCGACCAGATGGTCGCGTTCGCCATCGACGACGCCGACGAGCCGGCCGCGGGCCGCGCGAGGCCGCAGCCGGCCAGCCAGCTCACCGAACGCGAAGCCGAGATCGCCAACCTCGCGGCCAGCGGCATGTCCAACCCGCAGATCGCGGAGCACCTGTTTATCTCAAGGCGCACGGTCGACGCGCACCTGCAGCACATCTACGCCAAGCTAGGGATCTCCTCGCGTGGCGCGCTCGCCACCCTGGTGCGCCGCGATCACGCCGAGCGGACGTAGCGGCTGGCGCGCCTCACAGGTTGCCGCGCTTGTCCTGCTCCCGCTCGATCGCCTCGAACAGCGCCCTGAAATTCCCCTTGCCGAACCCGAGCGACCCGTGCCGCTCGATGAACTCGAAGAACACCGTGGGCCTGTCGCCGATCGGCTTGGTGAAGATCTGCAGCAGGTAGCCGTCCTCGTCGCGGTCCACCAGGATGCCGCGGGCCTTGAGCTCGTCCACCGGCACCCGCACCGCGCCGATCCTGGACCTGAGCTCCGGGTCGGTGTAGTACGAGTCGGGCGTCGCGAGGAACTCAACGCCGCGTGCCCGCAGCGTGTCCACGCATTCCAGGATGTCCGGCGTGGCAAGCGCCAGGTGCTGCACACCGGGGCCGCCGTAGAACTCCAGGTACTCATCGATCTGCGATTTCTTCCGCCCGGCGGCGGGCTCGTTGAGCGGGAACTTCACCCGGTGGTTGCCGCTCGCGACGACCTTGCTCATCAGCGCCGAGTAGCGGGTGGCGATGTCGTCACCGATGAACTCGGCCATGTTGGCGAACCCCATGACCCGGTGATAGAAGTCCACCCACTCGTTCATCCGCCCGAACTCGACGTTCCCGACCACGTGGTCGAGCGCGACGAACGCCGGCGTCCGCGGCTGGCCGTCCGAGTCGATCGCGCCGGCCGCGCCGGCCCGCGGCACGTAACCGGGCAGGTACACGCCCCGGTACCCGGACCGGTCGACGAGCGTGTGCACCGTGTCGCCGTACGCGGCGAGCACCGCGACCCGCACGGTGCCGTCGTCGTCGGTGACGTCGTGGGGTTCCGTGACGACCCGCGCCCCGGCCGCGCGCGCGTGATCGACGCACCTGTCCACGTCGGGCACCTCGAGTGCCACGTCGAGCACCCCGTCCCCGTGCCGCCTGTGGTGGTCGGCGACCGGGCCGCCCGGTGACACCGCGCCCTTGACCACGAACCGCACGGACCCGGCGCGCAGCACGTAGGCGTGGTGATCACGGTTGCCCGTCTCCGGCCCGCTGTAGGCCTCAAGCCGCATCCCGAACGCGAGCTGGAAGTACATCGCCGCCTGCGTCGCGTTGCCCGACGCCCAGACGACCGCGTCCCACCCGGTCACCGGGAACGGGTCATGGCTCAGGTCGTGCGGCACGACACCGGTAAGGGCGTCCGTGCCGAGAGCTTCGGTGCTGACTGTCATCGGTGCCTCCGGCGTCACAGAAAATTCACGATCTGGACTCATCAGAACGGACCGTGGCTTCACTAGGCAACCGCGCCATCTACTGCTCGGCAGACAAGACATTTTGAGGACTAAATACGGCAATAATCTAGTCAGATTGCCTAGTTACTGTGGAGGACGCGGCATGCCCGACCTTGACGCACTCGACCTGGCGCTGCTCACCGCGCTGCGCGGCAACCCCCGGGCGGGCGCGCTCGCCCTGTCCAGGATCACCCGGGTCGCGCGCGCCACCGTGGAGTCACGGCTCAGCCGGCTCGAGCAGGCCGGCGTGGTCACCGGCTACGGCCCGGACATCGACGTGGCCGCGGCCGGGTTCACCGTGCTCGCGTTCGTCACCCTGGAGATCGCCCAGGGCGCGCTCGACCGCGTCCAGGCCGACCTCGCCGCCATCCCCGCCGTCCTCGAGGCCTACGCGATCACCGGGTCGGCGGACGTGGTCTGCAAGGTCGCGGCCACCTCGAACGCCGACCTCCAGCAGATCCTGCTGCGCATCGACAACTCCCCCTCGGTCGCCCGCTCCACGAGCGCGATCGCCCTCTCCACGGTGATCGCCCCCCGCGACCTCCCGCTGCTCACGTCC
>Ga0209881_1000168_pt1 | contig 19029 bp, 14 predicted proteins | sample PersoiDNA2013193_FD_185804 | JGI IMG/M metagenome (GOLD analysis project Ga0209881, IMG submission 185804) | Permafrost soil microbial communities from the Arctic, to analyse light accelerated degradation of dissolved organic matter (DOM) -... | ecosystem: Environmental > Terrestrial > Soil >... | reverse complement strand
CAGGGAACCCGGCTGGTCAATGCGGCTTGAGACCACGAAGAACGTGGCGGTCAGGCCGTGCCTGCGCAGCAGGGGGAGGGCTATATCCGCGTCCGACGCGTTGCCGTCATCGAAAGTAATCCGCACGGATGGATGCCTTGCAATGACGGTGAGCAGTTCGTCGAACCGCGCTTCCGACACCCAGTAGAGATCTTCGTCGGGTTCCTGTGGCCGACCGGGAGTCCCGATTCCGTGGAAGCACAGGTTAAGGACCTCATCGCCTTGCGACTTGCGTCCGCTCATTAACATATCCCCTCCAGCACGCGAGCGTGAAATCTAGCACGCACCGAGAATGAAGTGCACCGTATCCGAGATGTGGCCAAGCAAATCTGAATGCCGAGCGGACATTACTTCGATCACTTTCCGATAATGTAGGTGTGCTCGGTGTCCGCATTCGCGAAGGTGTCAGTGAAAACCCCGTTGGCGGCGTGCAGCGCCCGGTTCTCGCCGACCACTGTCACTACCCCTGTGTAGTTTCCCGCGACCTTGAAATGTACGGGCATGTTGTTGGCCGGGGGGTGCCCGACCGTGCCGGACGCGGCGAAGACGTAGAATTTGCCGCTCGCATTCTTGGCCATCACAGAGACATCGGCGCCACCGACGCTTACATAGTGCAGCGCGAAGGGTGATAGAAGCACGCCGTTGAGCACGCCTACCCTGTGGTTGAAAGCCGATATGTTCTGCACCATGCTGTGCAGCGTGACACCGCTCGTCTGCTGGCAGTTGTACATGCGACTGGACGGATTAGAACCATCGTAGAATGTTCTGTCGTCCTGGCACTGTCCGCCGAAATTGTGCTGGAACCAGATGATGCCGCGGGCTCCGGCGATCAGCGCATGCCAGGCCGCTGCCTTCGACGCCGCCGGGTTGATGCAGTTATTGTCGGAGAAAGGGCAACCCGTCTCCACGTCCACTGTGATCGGCTTTGAGGCGCCATTCTTGGCTTGCAGTCGCTCGATCTCGGTGACGTCGAACGCGTAGTTGGCAGGCAGTGCGCGCTGAAGTGTTGTCAGCCCGCGGCCGCCGCCACCGCCGCATTCGGTCGATGAGGGTGAGAAGATCGCGCAACCCCCCTGGGAAGCGTAGTCGAGCGTGGGATCGGTCATCCAGTAGGAGTCGGCAGACAGGGTATTGGAGTAAGTCAGGAACTTCGCTGCCTGAGCATCGCTCATCCAGAACAGGACGCCCTTGCCATAGCCCTGAGTGATCGGCTTCTTGCCGACCGGGTACCCAGGGGACCCGTAGCTAGATGGCTTCCCGTTATAAAAGAACCTGGCAACCGTATAACCGCACGCCGAGCCGCTCGGAATGCAGTCATTCTGGTTATAGTTGGTACTCTTCGGGCTCCATCCGTTAAAGCCCGCGCTGTAGTCCTGATCTGCTTCGTCGCTGCCTTCGAATGCCACCGTCTCCGAGCCGGTTTTCGATGTGACGTCAGGGGCGGAGGCATGCATTCCGCCGGCGCGGATGACGTTATAGTTGACCCGGCAAGGTGACCCGCCGCAGTCCTTTGTGTCTATCGGATTGCCCGCAAGGTTCCAGTAGATGTTATTGCCCATGGCAACGTCATACTTTACCTCCTTGGCCGATAGGGGCTGCTCTTCCCATGCGCCGAGCAGGATATGATGGTCCATCCAGGCACTACCAGGTGATATTTTCGCGTAGTAATTCGGGCCGCCGTCAATTTGCTTGAGCGTGACTCCCTTTGGCAGGCTTGCCAATGCCTCGCTTACGCCGCGAATCTTTAGCGGAGCGGGTGTCGACCCATGGATCGGCCACGCGAAGACACCCGCAAGCAGGAGTGCGCCCGCCGCGCCGACCGGAATGGCCCAAGAAGATATGCGCTTCTGCTTCCGTGATGGCATGTCCGTTATGCCTATCTGCTATTGATTCGGTATGTGGCGCACGATACTAGCAGGGTCGCCGCATAGGGCAGATCGTCCACCAGATACCGACGGAAGAGCCTCCGTGGCTCAGAAAGCAGCCGGAAAAACCATTCGAGTCCCGACTTCTGCATCCATACAGGGGCCCTTGACAGGGTGCCGGCCGCGAATGGGATAGCCGCTCCGCAGGAGATAAACCAGGTCGCGGGGAACTTCGGCGCCAGTTCGGCGATGAGCCGCTCTTGCTTCGGGAAGCCGAGGCCGACATAGACGATGTCTGGCGCCGCTTGCAGCAGGCGATCGCGTATCTGCGCCATCTCCGTCTCGGACTTCTCGAACCCGAACGGCGGAGAGTCGGTACCCGCCAGCTTGAGGTTGGGATACCTGCTGGTCAGTTCGCGGCCAGCCGCATCGGGAATTCCGGCTGCCCCGCCGAGCAGGTAGATCGACCGGCCTGCTTCGCCCGCGGCGGCGCTGAGCGAGAAGATGAGCGCCGAGCCTGCGACTCGCTCCGCGACGGGCTGGGCCTTGAGGCGAGCGCCCCAGACCAGCGGCATGCCATCGGGCACGATCAAATCCGCGTTCTCCACGAGTGCGTGCACCGCCTGATCGCGTTGCACCTGGCGGCAGACATCGACGTTGGCGGGTAGCGCCCAGCCGCCTTCGCCCACCGCGAGCTGTTCGATTATGTGCTGTACGACACCTGCTTCTGAAAGGCGAGAAAACTCAAGGCCAGCAAGCTGAGTGCGATCGGCTCTCGTCGTCCGGATTGCGTTCCTGTTAGGTGCCATGTGTTTGATCTTCTCCGTTTACGGCGGAAGTTCCTTAGAATGCCAAGGGGACGGCAGGACCGCCTCGGAACGGCAATTCGGGCTAGCCGTTTTGCTCGTTCCAACTGACTGTAGCCACATCGAGACTGACGGCCCGTCATATCAAGGCGACCCCTGAACGATTATTTCGTATCCATTTCGTTATCGTTACGTTTTGAATCAGTGAGGTAACGCACGGTAATTGAATGTCCGGGCAATGAACTGCCATGGGACCTGGGTAAAGCAGAACGTGTACGAATGGAATGAAGGCGGTTGCGGCTACTCGCGATGAGCGCGACGAGGGAGTGCCATGCATGATGTGGTCATCAGATGACGCGGGCGGCTGGCATCACGTATGGTGAGGCATCGCTGGGCCCTGCACCGGAATGAGAAAGGCGTAGACAGACTTGGAACGTCGTCTTGGCGCCATCTTCCTCGACAGGGATGGCACGTTGAACAGGAAAGCCGCCGAGGGCGAATATATTCGGGCTCCCGAGGAGCTTGAATTGCTGCCCGGTGCGGCAGGCGCGGTGCGGCGCATCAACACTGCGGGCATCCCTGCCATACTCGTCACGAACCAGCGCTGGCTTGCGGGGCAAGCGGCGAATCTGGCCGCGTACGCGGACGTTGAGTCGCGACTGGCGCGGTTGCTTGCCGCCGATGGCGCGAAGCTTGACGGAAGTTACACGTGCCCGCACGAGCTTAACAGCTGCGACTGCCGTAAGCCGGAGCCAGGACTGCTCTTTCGCGCCATGCGCGACTTCCCCGTCAGCCTGTCGGCGTCATGCGTTGTCGGCGACTCGCTGTCGGACGCGCGAGCGGGTCATGCCGCGGGAGCGCTCGCGGTGCTAATCGCCGGGGCCCGCGACGAGCATATCGAGGGTGCGGCTGATTTTGTGGCGTTCGATATAGGCCAGGCTGTGGACTGGGCGATTGGTGCGGTCCTCCGTGAGGGGCAACGGCCCGATTACGGAGAACCGAGTCCGGAATCATGCGCGGACACGTCAACCTGGTCTTGGCGTCGGGCGTCTGTTCATCGTGAGTGAGCGCTAGGCAGGCGGCACGCACGATCTGTTACCGGGCGCAGCGGGAACGGGCGCCTGGATCTTCCGTTCCGAGGGGGTTGGGGCATGGCTGGAGGGACTGCACTGGCGCGTCCTGAAGCGGGGGCGGGTATAAATCCGCATTCCTGGAGCGCATCGAAATCAAGGCGCGTCGTACGCGCAAAGGCACCGCTTCGCCTTTCGTTCGCCGGAGGCGGTACTGACGTGCCGCCATTCTGCGAGACAGAGGGTGGCGTGGTGCTCTCAGCGACCATCGATCGGTTCGCGTACGGCTCGCTCAGCCCGCGTTCAGACGACAGGGTCACGATCGAGTCGGTCGACTTCGGCTTGTCCCTGGATTTTCCCGTGACCGAGGACCCGGTGCTTGACGGTCAGCTCGACCTGGTCAAGGCCGCGATCAGGAGGCTGCGCAGGGAGGACCTTGGCGGGTACGACCTGGTGCTGCGGTCTAACACGCCACCCGGCTCGGGCTTGGGGTCTTCATCCACCATGATGGTCGCCCTTGTCGGCCTGCTGCATGAGTTCTATGGATTGCCGCTCGACCAGTATGAGGTCGCCGATCTCGCGCACGCTATCGAGCGCAAAGACCTGAAGATAGGCGGTGGATTCCAGGATCATTATGCTGCGTCCTTCGGCGGTTTCAATTTCATCGAGTTCGGAGAGAGGGTCATTGTGAATCCGCTCAGGATACCGGACTCGACGGTTAATGAGCTCGAGTTCAGCCTGCTGCTTTGCTTTACGGGAATCACCCGGGAATCGGCAAACATCATCGCGGACCAGACGGGCCGGGTCATAGCGGCGGAGGCAGACACGCTCGCCGGGCTGCGAGCCCAGAAGGAACTCGCCTTCACCATGAAGAGCGCACTGCTCCGCGGCAAGCTGGGGGAATTCGGTGAGCTGCTTGGCGAGGCGTGGCGCGAGAAGCAGCGCCTATCGCCGATGATCGCCACACCGCGCATCAGGGAAGCCTTCGAGATCGCGCTCGCCAACGGAGCGGTCAGCGGGAAGGTGACCGGTGCGGGCGGAGGCGGATACATCCTGTTCTTCTGTGATTTCAAGAAGAAGCACCGGGTTGCCGAAGCGCTTGAGCGAATCGGAGTCCAGTCTGCTGAGTTCAGCTTTGAACCGAAGGGAATGACCACATGGCGGGCGTAAGCCAAGGTGCGGATGAGCTCATCCTCCGGCGACTAGAAGACGCCGTGCGGATCAAGCAGGAGATGCTTCAGTCCGAGTGCGTGCGGTCAAGTGCGGCCGCCGCCGCCGCGGTGGTCGAGGCCCTGCGCGCGGGAGGGAAGGTGCTGTTCTTCGGTAACGGCGGTTCGTCGATGGACGCGGGGCACCTCGCCGCCGAACTCGCGGGCCGTTTCTACCGGGACAGGCCGGGTCTGCCTGGCCTCAGCCTGGTGGATGGGACCGCCTCGGTGACCGCGATCGCGAACGACTACTCGTATGTGGATGTGTTCGCCCGTCAGGTCCGCGCGCTTGGCCGCCCTGGCGATGTCGCGTTCGGCCTCACCACTAGCGGTAATTCGGGCAATGTCATCGACGCGCTCGTGGCAGCGCGCGAGGCCGGGATGGTTACCGTGGCGCTGACGGGCCGGGCGGGCGGCAAGGTCGCGGGCGTCGCCGACATATGCATACAGGTGCCTACCGACGACACTCCCCGCGTCCAGGAAGCGTGCATGCACCTGGGGCACTCGATATGCGAGTTCGTAGAACAAGAGATGTTCCCCGAGTAACTCACCGCCGTATAAAGCTGCGAAAAAGGCGGCCCCTGTATCGGGGCTGCCTTTTTCGCATGCCAGCGGTCGTGAGCTAAGCGGTCTTGATCGCGACCAGAGATTTCGCTATGCCGACAAAGCGCTCGGCCTCGATAACCGACGACGGGAAGTAGTAAGCCATCTCCGAGCGGCTGACAAGTTCTACTCCCATAGCCGCCTCAAGCCCCTCCTGCCTGTTGGCTGACTTGGTGTGCGCGAGCGGCCACTGCTGTGATAGCTCGGCCCGCACGGTAAGCGGAAGGAACTGGAATCCAGGAAAGATCCAGTGCGGCTCGATGGGGAAGTAGCGATACGGCGTCTGGATCCAGTGCACGTTCGCGAGCTTGTGCACAGCCTCAGCGAAGCGCATACGCTGGGCATGACCTCCCACGTGCTCAAGCACGGAGTTGGAGAAGACCAAGTCGTAGCTGCTGTTCCTGATGTTGTCAGGCAGATCGCACGCGTCACCGTAGTCGGCCCGTATCCAGTCGGCCGTTGGCGCCGTCGCTTCAGGCTCCAGATTGACGACATGAACGGATGCCGGGCGGATTGGGGATCGCAGCCACGCCTCGGCCGTACCGCCAAGATCAATGATCGACATGGATGCAATATCGGGGAATTGGCTGCTGAACCAATCCCATCTGCGGGCTCGCATGCGCTGCCCCACGGACGCGGGGCCATCTACTATCAGATTGCGCGGGCCTCTCCGATTCTCGTCCATATGGTCCTCCTGTGTAGTGCAATGTGCCCGGGCGGCATCAGGCCACGATCGGCTTAGCCGGCAGATAGTGAATTAGATCTGGTCAGTTACTTTAGCGCAGTTACGGTGTTCGCCGCATATGTCATCGAAGAAGCCGGTCTAGAACCTTCGCCGCGGTTGCTGTCGTTCGTTGTCGCTAGCGGTCAGTCGACATGTTACGACCATCGTCGAGCACGGTCACCCGCTTCGAGACCCGGTAACAATCCCGGTTGGCCCGTCAACCGGGAGGGCCGCGGCGGCGTCCCACCTATAGCCTAATTGCCGCATATAACACATAGTGCGATATTGCGGAAATTTAGAAACTTCTGTCGGTATTGGCAATATAGGGGCCTGGGTGAAAATGTGTGGACTACTGGCGGATACGCCAGACGGCGCTGGTCGCCGCGTGCTGTGCACCATCTCAGCGGTGGCGCTCGTCGCGGGCGTGGCTGCCATCGCGGTAACGACTGCACCCCAGGCCGACGCCGCCGCGGTGCCCACCTTCGTGCAGCAGGTCAGCGCACATGGCGCAGGCAAGAGCAGCCTCGCGGTGACCACGGGCGCGAGCGTCGCTACCGGCGACCGGCTCGTCGTGGAGGCGGGCGTCTGGAATTCGCAGTCCGCCATGACTAGTTCGGTGACCGATTCGCTTGGCGACACCTTCGTCGAGGCAACCCAATTTACCGCGGCCGACGGCACGGAGATGAGCGTCTGGACGGCGCCGGTGCCCAACGGCGGAAGCGCGGACACCGTCACCGTGAAGCCGGCCTCGGCCGCCGATGTCGGCATAGTCGCCCTCGAATACTCGGGGCTGTCCGCGGTGTCCGACGTCACCGCGGTTGACCAGGTCGCGCATTCCGCTGGCACCACCACGTCGGCGGCGACCGTGCGATCCGCCGCTACCGCGCCCGTCGCGTCCTCCGGTGAGCTCGCCATGGGGTTCTACGCCGATTCTGGGTTCAGTGACGCGGTGACGGGCGGCTCCGGCTACACCGTGCGGGCCAATGTCTCGCCCGCGAGTGACATGGAGATGCTGGTTGAGGATGAGGCGGCCGCGGCCGGAGCCACGCCCGCCGCAAGCGTCCAGACCGGCGCCAGCACCGTCTGGCTGATGGCCACGGTGGTTTTCGCGTCATCGGCGGTCAGCCCGCCTGGTGTGCCGACCCAGGTCGGGGGCAGCCCGGGCAATGGCTCGGCCGCGATCACCTGGTCCGCGCCACCGAGCAACGGCAGCCCGATCACGAGCTACACCGTTACCCCGTACATCGGCGGGACGGCACAGCCGCCAACCGTGGTCAGCGGGAACCCGCCGGCCACGACGGCCACGGTGCCTGGCCTCGCGAACGGAGCGACCTACACCTTTACCGTCACCGCGGCGAACGCCGGCGGAACTGGCCCGGCATCCGCGGCGACCGGCCTGGTCACGCCGAGCCCGCAGCCGCAAGGGCAGTGGAGCGCGGTGCAGAGCATGCCGTTCGAGGCGATCAGCTCCATCCTGATGGATAACGGCAAGTTCGTCTTCTGGGATGGCTGGCAGCAGCCTGAGCCGTCGACTGTCTGGGATCCCGCCGTGCCCACGGCATTCACGACGATCGACGCCCCGGACAGCGTGTTCTGCGACGGGGCGGCCCAGCTTCCCGACGGGCGGATCATCGTCATCGGCGGCTACGGCGGGCTGTCCACCGGCCAGATCGGCATCGTGGATACCAATATCTTCGACCCCTCCACCAACACCTGGACGCGGGTCGCCAACATGCATCTCCCGCGCTGGTACCCGACGCTGACCGAGCTCGCCGATGGCCGGTACCTGGCGATCAGCGGAAACACCACGGACGAGAGCCACTGGGCGGACACGCCCGAGATCTACGATCCCTCGACGAACACCTGGACGGAGCTGACAGGCATCTCCACCTCCCAGGTCCATGAGCAGGAGTACCCCTTCTCCTATCTCATCCCGAACGGCAACGTGCTCACCGTCGGGCCGTCCGAGGGTGTCACCTACGAGCTGAACGTCGGCAACCAGACCTGGACGCCGGCCGGCGGTCAGAGCGGCATACTCAACGGATCGTCGGTCCAGTACCTGCCTGGCAAGATCCTCTACAGCGGTGGCGCGGCGGGCATCAGCGGCCAGGCCGCCCAGGCGACGACGGCGGTCCTCGACACGACCGCGCCGACTCCCGCCTGGAAGCAGATCCAGCCCATGCACAACCCGCGCGTTTATCACACGCTAGTGACGCTGGCCAATGGGCAGGTGCTCGCCGTGGGCGGCGAGGGCACAAGCGACCAGAGCGTGGTCACCACCGGTGTCATGCCGACCGAGATCTGGGACCCGGTCAGCCAGATCTGGTCGACGGCGGCACCGATCGCCGCGGCCCGCAACTACCACTCGACCGCCGTGCTGATGCCGGACGGGACCGTGCTGTCGGCGGGCGGCGGCCACTATGACGGGCTGAACAACGCTGCGCAGGAGAACTACCAGGTCTACTCCCCGTCGTACCTGTTCAACGGCCCCCGGCCGACGATCACGAGCGTGCCGTCGTCGGCTACCTACGGCTCGTCGATCTCGGTGGCGACGCCGGACGCTGCCTCAATCTCGGCGGTCAACCTTGTCTCGCTCGCCGCGGTCACGCATCAGATCGACATGAATCAGCACTTCGTGCCGCTGAACTTCACCGCGGGGAACGGCACGCTCAACGTCACCATGCCGTCGTCGTCAGCGATCGCGCCGGGCGGCCACTACATGCTGTTCATTATCAACAAGAGCGGCACGCCATCCGTCGCGAGCTTCGTCGGCCTCAACCAGTCGACCACCACGACCGCGCCGGCCCCTCCCTCTGGCGTGACCGCGACGGCGGGGAACGGCTCGGCGGCCGTTTCCTGGGCGGCGCCGTCCAACGGCGGCAGCGCGATCACGAGTTACAGCGTCACCCCTTACCTAGCGGGCGTCGCGCAGCCGCCGGCCAAGGTGACCGGCAGCCCGCCGGTGACGACCGCCACGGTTACCGGGCTGACGAACGGCCAGAGCTACACGTTCACGGTGACCGCGATGAACGCCGTGGGTACCGGGCCGGTCTCGCAGGCGTCAAGCGCCGTCACGCCGTCCGCGTCGCCGACGCCGAGCTTCGTGCAGCAGGCGAGCGCCCACGCGGCCGGGGTGAGCATCCTCTCTGTCACACCGTCGGCCCCGCTCGGGGCGGGGAACCGCCTGGTGGCGGAGGTCGGCGTATGGAGCGGCTCGGCCGCGAAGACGACGGGCGTCACCGACGCGGCCGGCGACACGTTTACCGAGGTGGCCCATTTCACCGGCGCTGACAATACCGAGCAGAGCGTGTGGACCGCGCCCGTCACCGTGGGCGCCGCGACCACGCCTGCCATGACCGCCAAGTTCTCCGGCGCGGGGGACGCGGCGATCACCGTCCTCGAGTACAGCGGGCTGTCCACGGCCGCGGGCGCCGCCGCGGTCGACCAGCAGGCCACCGCCTCGGGGACCACGACGTCGGCGGGAACGGTCGCATCAGGCGCGACGCCGGCGACGGGAGCGGGCGGCGAACTCGCGGTTGGCTTCTACTCCGACTCCGGATTCGGCGATTCCCTGACGCCGGGAGCCGGGTACACCGCGCGGACCAACCTGGGCGGCAACGGCGACATGGAGTTGCTCGCCGAGGATGAGGTGGTCGGCGCGGGCGCCGCACCGTCCGCGAGCGCGGGCACGGGCGCCAAGACGATCTGGGAGATGTCAACGGTGGTATTCAAGGGAGGCAGCCTGGCGCCGCCCACCGTCCCCGCGGCGCCGGTGAACGTCACCGCCACCGCCGGAGACAAGTCCGCGACCGTGTCCTGGTCGGCGCCCGCCGATGGCGGCAGCCCCATCACCTCCTACACGGTCACCCCGTTCATCGGCGCGACCGCGCAGCCGCCAACCGTTGTCACGGGCAGCCCGCCCGCGACATCCGCCAGCGTCACCGGCCTCGCCGACGGCACGGCGTATACCTTCACGGTCACCGCCGCCAACGGTGTCGGAACCGGCCAGGCCTCGGCGGCCTCAAGCCCGGTCACCCCGGTCGCCCCCACCGCGCCGGCGGCACCGGGCGGCGTAACCGCGGTCGCGGGGAACCAGTCCGCGGCCGTGACCTGGACCGCGCCAGCCAACGGCGGCAGCCTCATCACGATGTACACCGTTACCCCCTACCTGGCGGGCGTGGCGCAGTCGCCGACCCAGGTGGCCGACAGCCCACCAGCGACGACCGCTACCGTTACCGGGCTGACGAACGGCGGCTCGTACACCTTCACGGTATCAGCGAGCAACGTGGCGGGCACGGGGGCGGCGTCAACGCCGTCGGCGCCCGTCACGCCCACCGCGGCGGTCGCCCCGGCGTTCGTGCAGCAGGCGAGCGCGCACGGATCCGGGCTCACCAGCCTCTCGGTCACGACGTCTGGCGCGGTGAAGACCGGGAACCGGCTCGTGGTGGAGGTCGGCGCCTGGAGTTCGGGCGGCGCGGCGACCTCAAGCGTGACCGACTCGGCCGGGGACGCGTTCACGGAGGTGGCCACGGCGACGGGACCCGACAAGACGCAGCTCAGCGTCTGGACGGCGCCGATTACCTCGGGCGGCGGTACCGCGCCGACGATCGTTGCCAAGCCCTCTGCCAAGGCCGACATCGGCATGGCGGTCATGGAGTACTCGGGCCTGTCGACCGCGACAGGATCCGGGGCGGTTGACCAGCTCGCCACGGCGACCGGGACGACCTCAACCGCCCGCGCGGTCAGCTCGGGCTCGACGCCGGCGACAACGGCGCCCAATGAGCTGGCCGTCGGGTTCTACACCGACTCCGGTTTCGGTGACGCACTGACCGCGGACTCGGGCTACACCGCCCGGGTCAAGGTGGCGCCCACCGGCGACATCGAGTTCCTCACCGAGGACGGCGTCGTCGGTCAGGGGGCCACGCCGGCCCCAAGCGTCACGACGGGCGCCTCGACAATCTGGGAGATGGCAACGGTGGTCTTCAAGGCATGAGAGGCATGAGAGGCATGCGCGGCGAGTCATCGCGGACGAGGCTGACGGCGGTCGGCCTGCTCACCGCGATCACCGCGGTGAGCGTCCTTGCCGGGTGCGGCGGCGGCTCGTCGGGCAGCGCGACCGCCGGGAGCGCGGCCTGCGGCAGCTACCCGATCCATGGCGCGGGCAAGTATCGCTACGAGGTGCGGATTCAGGTCACCGTGACCAATGCCACCTCGACGCCCGTCAGCTACGCGGTCGCCGTTGACCTGACCGTGGCCGGCCAGGCCGGCCACGGCGACATGCGGGTGACGGTCACCGGCCTGGTGGCCGCCGCTACGACGGCCCAGCTCAGCCACAAGGTCCTCACCGTCGGTGACGTGAAGGCCTGCCGGGTGATCCAGGTAACGCCGTCATGAGACGGCTTGCCGCCGTGTTCGGCGAGCCGGCCTCCGGCCCGCCGGTACCTGGCCGGCGGGTCCTTCAACTATGCCTCGGCCTGATCTGGCTGCTTGACGCCGGATTGCAGTTCCAGCCGTACATGTTCGGGCCGTTCTTCGTCACCCAGACGATCGAGCTCGGCGCGGCCGGCAGCCCGGCGCCGGTGGCAGGCTCGGTGAACTGGGCCGGACATCTGATGCTGCAGCACATCGCCGTGTATAACGCGATCTTCGCGGTCATCCAGCTCATCATCGCGTGCGGCCTTTTCTTCCGCGGTACCGTCCGGCTGGCGCTGGCCGCCTCGATCGCCTGGTCCCTGTGCGTCTGGTGGTTCGGCGAGAGCCTCGGTGGCATCTTCACCGGCGCATCGCCGCTGGCGGGGTTCCCTGGAGGCGTGGTGCTCTACGCGCTGATCGCGGTGCTGCTCTGGCCCACCAGGTCCGTCGAAGCCGGCCAGGCCGGCCAGAACAGCACGGCCGCGTCAGGGATCCTCGGCGCCCGGTGGGCGAACGTGCCCTGGATCCTGCTCTGGGGCAGCTTCAGCTACTTCCTGCTGCTGCCGGTCAACCGGGATCCCGACGCGATCGGGCAGCTTTTCGCGAACACCGATGGCGAGCCCGGCTGGCTGGTCTCCGTCATGTCCGCGCTTGGCGGTGCCGCCGCGCACCGCGGCACGGTGATTTCCGTCGTACTCGCCGTTGGCTGCGCCGTCGCCGCGGTCGGCATCGCCTTGCGTCCCGCCGTCCGGCTGGCCTGCGTCCTGGCCATCGCGGTCGCGGTCTTCGCCTGGCTCGCGGAAGGCCTTGGCGGCATCTTCACTGGCCAGGGAACTGACCCGAACACCGGTCCGCTTCTCGTCCTGCTCGCCGCCTGCTACTGGCCGCGAAACCCCGTGCAGGACAAGGCAGGCGACGGCGTGCCAATGATGCCAGACGGCTGCCCCTCCACTAGGCTCGTTACCGGAAGCTAAAGCCTTCATAAGCAAGGAGCCGACGGTGGCGTCCATTGAAGCGGTGCATGCCAGGCAGATCTTGGACTCAAGGGGTAACCCGACCGTGGAGGTCGAGGTCGTCCTCGATGACGGTTCCCTCGGCCGGGCGGGCGTGCCGAGCGGCGCGTCCACCGGCGCGTTCGAGGCGGTAGAGCTGCGCGACGGCGGCGCAGAGTACGGCGGCAAGTCCGTCGGCCGGGCGGTCGACAGCGTGGTGGACGAGATCCAGCCCGAGCTGCTCGGCCACGAGGCAGACGACCAGCGCCTTGTGGACCAGACGCTGATCGACCTCGACCGCACCCCCGCCAAGTCACGGCTCGGCGCGAACGCCCTCACCGGCGTGTCGATGGCGGTGGCCCGCGCCGCCGCTGAGTCGGCGGGGCTGCAGCTCTTCCGCTACCTTGGCGGCCCGAACGCCCACGTGCTTCCCGTCCCGATGATGAACATCCTGAACGGCGGCGCGCACGCCGACTCCAACGTTGACATCCAGGAGTTCATGATCGCGCCGATCGGCGCGCCGACCTACACCGAGGCGCTGCGCTGGGGCGCGGAGACCTACCACGCGCTCAAGTCGGTGCTCAAGCAGCACGGCCTGTCCACCGGCGTGGGCGACGAGGGCGGCTTCGCGCCGAACCTGCAGAACAACAGGGCCGCGCTCGACCTGATCATGGAGGCGATCGGCAAGGCCGGATTCGTCCCTGGCAGGGACATCGGGCTCGCCATCGACGCGGCAGCGACCGAGTTCTACAACGACGGCGCGTACCTCTTCGACGGCAAGCCGCAGTCTTCTCAGGAGATGGCCGCGATCTACTCGGACTGGGTGGACAGCTACCCGATCGTGAGTGTCGAGGACCCGCTGTCCGAGGATGACTGGGCGGGCTGGCAGTCGCTCACCGCCGTGGCGGGCGACCGGGTGCAGATCGTCGGCGACGACCTGTTCGTGACGAACCCCGAGCGGCTCCGCCGGGGCATCGCCGAGAAATCGGCCAACGCCCTGCTGGTGAAGGTCAACCAGATCGGCACCGTCAGCGAGACCTTCGACGCGGTCTCTCTTGCGCACCGCGCCGGTTTCGCCTGCATGATCAGCCACCGGTCCGGTGAGACCGACGACACGTTCATCGCCGACCTCGCGGTTGCCACCAACGCCGGCCAGATCAAGACGGGCGCGCCAGCTCGCGGCGAGCGGGTCGCCAAGTACAACCAGCTCCTGCGCATCGAGGAGCACCTTGGTGACGCGGCGAGCTACGCGGGCGCAAGCTCGTTCCCGAGGTTCACCGCCGCCTGATGGCAGCGCAGGGACAGCCATCACCCGGGCAGGCCGCCGCGATGGCGGCGGCCGCCCGGTCCGCCAAGCTGACCGGGCGCGCGGCGCTGCTCGCCGTGGTCATCTGCGCGATCGCGCTTAGCCTTGCCTATCCGGTGCGCGAGTACATCGCGCAGCGCCAGCAGATCGACCAGCTGCTCGCCCAGCAGCAGACGATATCGGCCCAGGTCAAGGCGCTGGAAGAAGAGAACACCAAGCTGGGTCAGACGTGGTACATCGAGCAGCAGGCCCAGGCCCAGCTGCACATGTGCTTCCCGCAAGAACAGTGCTACGAGGTCGTTTCCGGGCAGTCTCCGCGGACCACCACAGCGAAGCCGCAGGTCGCGGCGGACCCGTGGTACGCCAAGCTGTGGCAGTCGGTCCAGCGGTCTGACGCCCAGCCCGCCCGATGATCACGCCAGCCGACGCCGCGGTCGTCGCGGCGCAGATCGGCCGTGCCCCGCGCGGCCTGCGGGCGGTCGCGCACCGCTGCCCATGCGGGCTCCCCGATGTCGTGGAGACGGTACCCCGGCTGCCTGACGGAACCCCGTTTCCCACGCTGTACTACCTGACCTGCCCGCGGGCGGCCGCCGCGATCAGCGGACTCGAGGCGGCCGGCACGATGCGCGAGATGACCGCGCGGCTCGCCGATGACGAGACGAGGGCGATGCTCGAGCGCGCGCACCTCGACTACCTTGCCCGCCGTGACGCCGCCGCGGCCGAAGTCGGCGTTGACCCGCTGCCGCCGGGCACCCAGTCGGCCGGCGGGATGCCCAACCGGGTCAAGTGCCTGCATGCGCTTGTCGCGCACGAACTCGCCGCGCCGGGCAGCAACCCATTCGGCCGCGAGGCGCTGGAAGCCGCGGGGCAGTGGTGGTCGCGCGGCCCGTGCGTCACCGCGCCTGACGAGCGGCCGGGCGAGGCTGTGCCCAAGGAGGCGGAGTGACCCACCGCGTGGCCGCGATCGACTGCGGAACCAACTCGATCCGCCTGCTCATCGCGGACATAACTTCACATTCAGATTATTCGGAACGGTCCCGTGGCTCCGCACCACCGGCTCGGCCGGCTCTCCATCCAGGCCAACCGGGGCAGCAGGCGACCACCACCCTCACCGACATCGCGCGCGAGATGCGGATCGTACGGCTCGGGGAGGGCGTCGACCGCACCGGTCGCCTCTCGCGGGCGGCGCTCGACCGGACGATCGGCGCGCTGCGCGAGTACGCAGGCCTCATCGCCGAGGCGAAACCGGAGGCCGTCCGGATGGTGGCGACGAGCGCCACGCGGGACGCCGCGAACTCCCAGGAGTTCACCGACCGGGTCATCGAGGTGCTCGGCATCGCGCCGGAGGTCATCTCGGGCGACGAGGAGGCTTGGCTGTCGTTCACCGGCGCCACCAGGGAACTGGCAGCAGGAGAGCTGGCGGTTACCGGGCTGACCGGAGCCACGCTCGCGGCGGAGGATGCCGCGCCGCAGCCGCCGTACCTGGTCACCGACATCGGCGGCGGCTCCACCGAGTTCATTCTCGGCGGCCCCGAGGGCGTGCGGGGGACGCGGTCGGTGAACATCGGATGCGTCCGGATGACCGAGCGGCACCTGCACACCGACCCGCCGCTGGAGCGCGAGGTGGCGGAGACCACCGTGGACATCGATGCGGCCCTCGACCTGATTGCCACCGTCATCCCTACGAGCGAGGCCAGGACACTGGTTGGACTCGCGGGGTCGGTCACCACGGTCGCCGCGATAGCACTCGGGCTCGACCGCTACGACAGCGACCGTATCCACCATTCGCGGGTATCGGCAGCCCGGGTACGCGAGATCGCGGGAGAACTGCTCGCCATGACCCGCACCGAACGGGCGGCCATTGGCGGCATGCACCCCGGCCGGGTCGACGTGATCGCCGCGGGCGCGCTCGTCCTCGACCGGATCATGACCAGGTTCGGGTTCGCGGAGGTCCTGGTCAGTGAGCACGACATCCTCGACGGCATCGCATGGAGCGTATTTCCAGAGGTCAACGATCAGGACCGCGGATTCCTCTGAAAGGCGGCTTTATCGGACCCGTAGCGGCCGGTGGACCGGTGCGGCCTGGAGAGGGCTGGCCCGACGACCCGGCATCTCCCCGAACTCCGGTCGCCATGAACGCGGCGGACGTCCGCGCGCTGGCTGATGGGGCGGACACCCTGGCGGAACTGACCGCGCGCCAGTCGGTGTGCCGTGCCTGCCCGCGCCTGGTGGAGTGGCGTGAGGAGGTCGCGGCCGTGCGGCGTAAGTCCTTCAAGGACGAGCGGTACTGGGGTCGGCCGATCCCCGGCTGGGGTGATCAGGCGCCGGCCATCCTCATACTCGGCCTCGCGCCCGCCGCGCATGGCGGCAACAGGACGGGGCGGGTCTTCACCGGTGACAGGAGCGGTGACTTCCTGTTCGCCTCGCTGTACAGGTGCGGGCTTGCAAGCCAGCCGACGAGCGTATCCGCCGGCGACGGCCAGCGGCTGATCGGCGCGCGACTGGCCGCCGCCGTCCGCTGCGCGCCGCCGGGGAACAAGCCGACGCCGGCCGAGCGCGACGACTGCGCGCCGTGGCTTGCCGCCGAGCTGCGCCTGATCGCGCCGTCGCTTCGCGTGATCGTCTGCCTCGGCGGGTTCGCCTGGCAGGCGCTCTGGCCGGTGCTCGCGAACGAGGGCTACGAGCTGCCGCGCCCGCGACCCGCGTTCACGCACGGCGCCCAGGCGGTGCTGAGCGCCAGCGGCGGTGCTTCCGTCCTGCTTCTCGGCTGTTACCACCCGAGCCAGCAGAACACGTTCACCGGCCGAGTCACCGGTGACATGGTCGACGCGATCTTCCGCCGCGCCGTTGACTTCGCGTCATTACGTTCCGCGAATTTGATCTTGCTCCGGTTACCGTCTGCGTTCATCTTCCAATTATTAATAGCCAAAATTGGCGTTGAACTGGCAGGTATTGTCATGTGCCTTACTTACCCGATAGATCGTGATTGCGGGGTATTATTGGTGCGCCCCCGTAGCCCAAGGGAAGAGGCTGGCCCCCTAAAAGGGCCCTAGTGTCGGTTCGAACCCGACCGGGGGCACCTAGGTGGAATTGGATCTGCTCTGCCAGCGTGACTGTGCAGCTGCATCTGCATCTGATAATGCATCTGCACGTTTCAAAATGCATATATGAGAATCCCTACGAAGCGGGAATAGGCTCGCCTGGGATCACCGCCGCGCGCATCCGGCGAGCCGGCACACCCGCCCATACCTCGCGCGCCGGCACGTCCTTTGTTACCACCGCGCCCATGCCCACGAGTGCCAGTTCGCCGACTTCCCGCTGCTCGCCGATGATCGCACCGGCGCCGATGTAGGCACAGCGGCCTATTCTCGCTCCGCCGCCGAGGGCGCTCCGCGAGGCCAGCGTCGCGAAATCCTCGACAACATCATCATGGGTCAGCGTCACATGCGGCATGACGGCCACATGCGCCCCGACTCGGACCGCCGCGGTCAGCACCGTGTGCGCGAGCAGCACAGTGCCAGGACCAACAGAGGAAGACGACGAGACGGCCGCGGAAGGATGGATGATCGTGGCATACCGCTCGGGCACCAAGCCGAGCTCGCTGACGATCCGAAGCCTGCTTACATAGTTACCAGGGCGCCCCGTGCACACCACTATCCGCGCGTCGGGAAGCCGTTTCAGCTCCGCCCTGCCGCCCAGGACCTGGGTGCCGTCGATGACCTCGCCCGCCCGGGCGGGGTCATCATCAATGAAGCCGAGCAGTCGCCACGGGGTACCGGCGGCGACGAGCGCGCGCACGGCTTCGGCGGTCTCCCGCCCGAAACCCCCGGATCCAACCAGTACAAGATCGCCGCCATCATGTTTGCGCATAGCACACACTAGCATCACAGACCGTTACGATCTGTCCCGTCATCATTGCCCGTCGTCGCAACCGTCCCGTCGGCTCATGCAAAAAGGCGCCTGGCCGACCCGGAGGATCCGGGTCGGCCAGACGCCGTTGTTAGCGGAGGCAGTCGCCTCCCATGCCTCCTACGGTTCTAGAGCTTGAACACCACCGTGGCCATCAGCCAGACCGTCTGCGTACCCGTTCCGACGGCCGCGGCAGGCGTCGCGCCGAGCCCCACCGTGGCGTCCTCCGCGAGGAACTCCATGTCGCCTTGCGGTGACACGTTGCCTCGCTGCGTGAACCCGGTGCCCGGTGTCAGGGTGTCCCCGAATCCCGAGTCCGCGTAGAAGCCGAGTGCCAGCTCGTTCGCGCCCGTTGTCGCGGGGGTGGCCGCGGACTTCACGGTGGCGGCGCCGCTTGTCGTCCCGGTGGCGGAGGCCAGCTGGTCGACCGCGGCGGCACCGGCGGCGGTCGACAGGCCGGAGTACTCCAGCACCTCAACCCCCACGTCGGCCTTGGCCGTCGGCGTCACGGTGATCGTTGGCTTGGTGCCGCCGCCGGCCGTGATGGGCGCCGTCCAGACGCTCATCTCGGTTCCGTCCGAGGCCTTGAAGTGCAGCACCTCGGTATAGGCGTTGCCGGCGGAGTCGGTGACCGTCTTAGCAGTAGGAGCGCTGCTCGCCCAGATGCCCGTCATGACGACGAGCCGGTTTCCCGTGGTCACAGCGGCGGCGGGGGTGACCGCCAGGCTGGTCGCTCCGGACGAGTGCGCGCCGACCTGCTGCACGAAGGCAGCAGCCGCCAGCGACGCGGTGGGCGTGACGGCGTTGGACTGTGCCGATGACGGCCCTGACCCGACGGCGTTCGCCGCGGTGACCGTGAAGGTGTAGGCCTGCCCGTTGGTCAGCCCGTTGACCGTGGCGGCTGTCGCCGGCGGCGTTCCGGTAACCGTCGTCGCCGGCTGAGCGACTCCCGATAGGTAGGGCGTCACCGAATAGCTGGTGATCGCGCTCCCGCCGTTGGCGGGCGCCGTCCAGTTGACCGTTGCCGAGGCGTTGCCCGCCGAAGCCGTCACGCCGGCCGGCGCGCCAGGCACGGTCGGCGGCGCGGCCTGCGAG
>Ga0209881_1000167_pt1 | contig 19098 bp, 14 predicted proteins | sample PersoiDNA2013193_FD_185804 | JGI IMG/M metagenome (GOLD analysis project Ga0209881, IMG submission 185804) | Permafrost soil microbial communities from the Arctic, to analyse light accelerated degradation of dissolved organic matter (DOM) -... | ecosystem: Environmental > Terrestrial > Soil >... | reverse complement strand
GTCTGCCGCGGTCGGGTAGGCCGTCTCCGCTAGCGTGCCCGTGGCTACCGCCGAGGCCGCCGTGGTGTCCCGTGCCGCGGGCTCGTTCGCTGCGGTGCCGGGGTCGCGCTCGGCGGTGGCCGCGGCCTCGGTCACCTCCCTGACGTCTTGGGCATCGGGCGGCGGGCTCGTCGTCATGGTGTGCTGCATGACCGGGAGCGGTTCTGGCACCGGGTCGGCCGGGGGCGGCGTCGGGTCGGTCACGACCGCCGTCTGCGGGTGGCTCTCGGCCAGCGCGGTGCCGGGGAACGGCGGCGGGGGCTGTGCCGTGGCGGAGTTGCGGGCGTTATAGGGCGTCAGGCCGAGCGCTTCCCGCAGCGCCTCCGCGAAGTCGCCGCAGGACTCGTACCGCTGCGCGGGGGACTTGGCCATCGCCTTGGCCAGCACCTGATCGGCGGCTCCCGGCAGATCAGGCCGCTGCACGAGCACCGACGGGCGCGGGGCGCTCACGTGCGCCATCATCACCGACATGAAGCTGTCCCGCTTGAACGGCACCGTCCCGGCCAGCAGCTGATACGTGACGCACGCCAGTGCGTACTGATCGGTGCGGCCGTCCACCGCGTGGCCCTCGAACTGCTCGGGCGCCGAATAGCTCGCCGTGCCGATGAAATCCCCTATCCCGGTCAGGTTCACCGTGGACATCGCGGCCTTGCTCACGCCGAAGTCCGACAGGTACACGTGGTCGGGCCGGCCCGGCCGCGCGTCCACCAGGATGTTCGCCGGCTTGACGTCCCGGTGCACGAGACCGGCGCCATGCGCGGCATCAAGCGCGGACGCCACGGGGGAGATGAAGTCCGCGGCCCGGGCCGACGGCATCGGGCCTTCCCGCTGCGCCAGCCGGCTCAGGTCACCGCCCGGGATGTAGCGCATCGCGATGAACAGCACCCCGTCGGCCTCGTCGGCCTCGTATACCGGGATGATGTGCGGGTCATCCACCGCTGACGCGGCCCGCGCCTCGGCGACGAACCGCCGCTGGTAGGCCCGGTCCGACGCGAGCGCCGGCTTGAGTACCTTGAGCGCGACGAGCCGGTCGAGCCGCAGATGGCGGGCCCTGAATACCCACGCCATGCCGCCCTCGGCGACGAGAGCCTCGAGCGTGTACCCCGACAGCATTGAGCCCGGCCGGAACCTGCCCAGATACGCCGAGAAGTCCTCGCTCAACGCCCCTCCCCCAGGTTCTGCCGCCGCCCTGCCCCAAACTTATAGGGATTCTTCAGGTCAATGCAGCCTAGAGAGGTTCAATTCTCGGATCTGAGCCAGCACGGTTCGTTCCGCATGCTGGTGATGTTGATCTTTGATCTTTAGAGCAGCTCGAGGATGGTGGCGTTCGCCTGGCCGCCGCCCTCGCACATGGTCTGCAGGCCGTAGCGGATGCCGTTGTCGCGCATGTGATGGATCATCGTGGTCATCAGCCGGGCGCGGCCGCCGCCCGGCACGCCCCGATGGATGACGATGCATATGCGATCCCACCAAGCCAGTGTTATCGTGGCGACGTCCCTACAGCACGTGAGGAAACCATGGCCAACCTCGTCCTCCCAGGCCAGGTCACCGGCCGACGACGGCTTGGCCTGCTGCCCGCGGAGGCCACCGGTTTCGTCGGCCGCGAGGCCGAGCTTGCCGCGATCACGGCGCTCCTGACGTCGGCCAGGCTGGTGACGGTGGTCGGTCCCGCCGGGGTCGGCAAGACGCGCGTCTGCCTGCGCGCCGCCGCGCTGTCGGCCGATCGGTTCACTGACGGCGTCTGGCTCGTCGAGCTGTCCGGGCTCGGCGACCCAGGGCTGCTCTTCGACGCGGTCGCCATCGCTCTCGGACTGCCCAACCAGAACGGCGGCCCGCGGCGGACCGCCGTCCTCGACCATCTGCGCCGCCGGCGGCTCGCGCTGATCCTCGACACCTGCGAGCACCTCATCGACGCCTGCGCGGCGTTCGCCGCCACCGTGCTCAGCGAAGCGCCCGAGGTGGTGCTGCTCGCGACCAGCCGTCAGCCGCTCAACGCGCCAGGAGAGCACGCCCTGCTCGTGGCGCCGCTGCGGATCGAGGACGAGGCGGTCGAGCTGTTCGCACAGCGGTCGGCCGCCGTCACGCCGGATTTCGCCGTCACACCAGGCAACCGCGCGGACGTCGTCCGGCTCTGCCGGCGTCTTGACGGCATTCCGCTCGCCATCGAGCTCGCGGCGGTCCGGCTGCGCGCGCTGCCGCTGACCGATCTCGCGGACCGGCTCGCGGCCGGGTTCGGCGTGCTCGCCGCCAGCCGCCGCGGCACCACCGAGCGGCACGCGACGCTGCGCGCCGCCGTCGAGTGGAGCTACGGGCTGTGCACCGAGGCGGAACGGTCGCTGTGGCGGCGGCTTTCCGCGTTCGCCGGTCACTTCGACGTGGCGGCGGTCGAGGAGGTATGCGCCGGCCCCGACGCGACGCGCGAGGAGGTCGTGCACACGCTCATCAGCCTCGTCGACAAGTCTGTGGTGCTGCGATCCGACTCCAGCCAGAACCGGTACCGGCTGCTCGACACGCTGCGGGAGTTCGGCGCCGAAAAGCTCGCGGCGCAGCCAGGCGACGACCAGGCACGGGTGCTCGACCGGTTCACCGCGCGCTACCTGTCCATGGCCACGCGCTTCGAGCAGCACCTGCTCGACGACGATCAGGCGGACATGTACCGCCAGCTGCGCCAGGAGTACGTCAACATCAGGGCGGCCCTCGACTACACCCTGGGCGACTCGCGTCCGCCCGCGCCGGCCGACGACCTGCTCGGCCTGGCGCGGCAGGGGGCCGCGCTGGCCGGCAGGCTGCACGGATACTGGCAGATGTGCGGGCAGCTCGACGAGGGACGGAGCTGGCTGGGGAGGGCACTGCACCTGGTTCCCCCGCAGTCGCCCGAGTACGCATGGGCGCTCGGCGGCTACGGCAGGCTCGCCGCGTTCCGTGGCGACCCCATCGCTGCGGCCGCCGACATCAGGGAGTCGATCAGGCTGGCCCGCCACCTCGGCGAGGCCCTCGCTGAGGCGCGCGGCTACCTTTACCTCAACCTGGCGCTGAGCTTCGCGAGATCGCACGCGGAGGCGCTCGCGGCCGGCGAAGCCGCCCGGCGCGCGATGACCGCGTGCGATGACCGCATCGGGCTCATCTGCCTTGAATCCCAGCTCGGGCACTCGTACCAGCTGGCCGGGCGGTTCGGCCTTGCCATCGAATGCAGCGAGCGCGGGCTTGCCATGCTCGGCCCGTCGAGCGGGGAACGCTGGATCACCGGTTACCTGCACCTGATCGCCGGGTTCTCGCTCTTCCAGTTCCCTGGCCGGTCACAGGAGTGCGCCGCCGCGACCCGCCGCGCGCTCGCCGCCAAGCACGAGATCGGCGATGTGACAGGGATCGCGTCCGCGCTCGAGGTGCTCGGCTGGCTGGCCGCCCGGGGCGAGCGGTTCGACAATGCCGCCTGGCTGCTCGGCGCGGCGGAGCAGCTCTGGCAGCGGTCGGCAAGCAAGCTGAGCAACATCGCCATCATGGCGCAGACCCACCAGCTGGTGATCGAGCAGGCCACGGAGGCGCTCGGCGACCGGCGGTGCGAGGCCGCCTACGCGCAGGGGGCAGGGATGCCGCTTGACGACGTGGTCAGGCGCGCCGTGGACGCGTCCTGGTGGTCGCCGGACGCTGGTGCGGCCGACCGGACAGGGAATGCTCGCCCGCTGCGCCGGGCGGCGGGCGCTTCCGCGACCCTGACCAGGCGCGAGCGGGAGATCGCCGCCCTGGTGGCGACGGGCCTTTCCAACCGGGAGATCGCCACCCGGCTGTACATCTCCAAGCGCACGGTCGACGCGCACGTGGAGCACATCTTCGGCAAGCTCGAGATATCGTCGCGGGTCCAGCTCACCGTCTGGCTGCAGGCCGCCGAGCGCGCGGCCGCGGGCTAGCCATCGCGCGCCCGGCGTCCGCGCTGGCTTGCCGGATCTTAACGAGCTTCTGAATAAACTCCAAGGCGAGCATGCGCGCATTCCGGCTAAGCGGCTGTCACGCTATGACATCCTTACTGGCATGGCAGGCCGGCATCAGAGCCAGGCGAGAGACTACCGTGTCTCCGGCGGCGCAGTTAAAGTCCCAGCGATCAGGCCGTATTTCTGGGCCGTGAAGCTCCTGACGACCGCGATGGGCGAGGCGGTCTCCGACTTCGTCGTCAAGCATTACAACCAGTACCTCGCGGTATTCGCGGCGTTCGTGGTCTTCGCGATCGCGATCGCCTGGCAGTTCAGCACCCGCGGCTACCGTACCTGGCCGTACTGGTCGGCGGTGGCGATGGTCGCGGTGTTCGGCACCATGGTGGCGGACGCGATGCACATCGGGCTCGGCATCCCGTACAAGGTGTCGGCCGCGCTGTTCGCGGTCTGCCTCGCCGTGATTTTCGTCGTCTGGTATCGCGTCGAGGGCACGCTGTCGATCCACTCGATCGTGACGCCGCGCCGTGAGTTCTTCTACTGGGCGGCGGTGATCTGCACGTTCGCGCTCGGCACCGCGACGGGTGACCTCACCGCGATCACCTTCCACCTGGGGTATATCGCTTCGGCGTTCCTGTTCGTCGGCGCGATCTGCGTGCCGCTCGTGGCGTGGCGGCTGGGCGCCGGCCCCGTGCTGACGTTCTGGGTGGCTTACATCCTGACCCGGCCGATCGGGGCATCGTTCGCGGACTTCTTCGGCATGCCCAAGGACGTCGGCGGCCTGGGGATCGGGCACGGTCCCGTGTCGCTTGTGACGCTGGCGCTCGTGGTCGCGTCGTTCATGTACCTGTCGCGGACGGGCATTGACTCGCCCTCGCCGGAGCCGGATGTTGCGTCCGCTGCCGCGCCTGCGGCCGCGGCGGTGCCGCGGGGGGCCGACGCGATGGCCGCCAGGTACGAGCAGCCGCCCTGGGAGGCCGGCGCGGACGGGTACGGCCGGCCCCCCGATTACAGGTCGCGCTAGCTGGTCACGCGCCGCAGCACCTGGACGCTGCGGGCGGCGACGACGACCTTGCCCTTGGCCGGCTTTGACCGGACGGCGGGCTCGTTTCTCGCGGTGTCGAATTCCGTCTGCCACCGTCGGCCCCACGCCCTGCCGGGGAGCACGAAGGTGACATCTTCGTGGTGCGCGTTGAAGAGCAGCAGGAAGCTGTCGTCGGTGACCCGGCGGCCGCGCGGGTCGGGATCGGGCAGCGCGTCGCCGTTGAGGAAGACGCCGAGCGACTTGCCGAACCCGGTCTTCCAGTCGTCGTCCGTCATCTCGGCCCCGTCCGGCCTGAGCCAGCCGATGTCGGACAGCGTGCCGCCGAAGATCGGCTCCCCCTCGAAGAATCGGCGCCGCCTGAACACCGGATGGCGGTGCCGGAAGTCGACGAGCCTGGCGCAGAAGTCGAGGAACTCGGTGTCCGCGTTTTCCCAGTCGAGCCAGGAGAGCTCGTTGTCCTGGCAGTACGCGTTGTTGTTGCCCGCCTGTGAGTGGCCGAACTCGTCACCGTGCCGCAGCATGGGCACGCCGGTACTCAGCAGCAGCGTCGCCATCATGGCGCGGCGGCGGCGCTCGCGGGTCACCAGGACCTCGGGATCGCCGGTCGGGCCCTCGGCACCGCTGTTCCATGAGCGGTTGTCGTCGGTGCCGTCGCGGTTGTCCTCGCCGTTCGCCTCATTGTGCTTGCCGTCGTAGGAGACGAGGTCGGCGAGGGTGAACCCGTCGTGCGCGGTGACGAAGTTGACGCTGGCGTAGGGGTGGCGCCCGGTCCTGCCGTAGAGGTCGGAGCTGCCGGTCAGCCGGTAGGCGAAGTCCGCCATGGTCCGGTCCGCGCCGCGCCAGTAGTCTCGGACGGTGTCCCGGTAGCGGCCGTTCCATTCCGACCACAGGGTCGGGAAGTTGCCCACCTGGTAGCCGCCCTCGCCGAGGTCCCACGGCTCGGCGATGAGCTTGACCTGGCTCACCACCGGGTCCACCTGGATCAGGTCGAAGAACGACGACAGCCGGTCGACCTCGTGGAACTGGCGGGCCAGGCTCGCGGCGAGATCGAAGCGGAAGCCGTCCACGTGCATCTCGCTCACCCAGTAGCGCAGCGAGTCGATGATCAGCTGAAGCACGTGCGGGTGCCGCATGTTCAGCGTGTTGCCGGTGCCCGTGGTGTCAAAGTAGTAGCGCCCGCCATCGGCCAGCCGGTAGTAAGCCGGGTTGTCGAGGCCCCTGAAGGACAGCGTCGGCCCGAAGTGGTTTCCCTCCGCCGTGTGGTTGTACACCACGTCGAGAATCACCTCGATCCCGGCCTTGTGCATGGTCTTGACCAGGTACTTGAACTCCGAGACGACCTGCTCGACGCCCCAGGCGGAGTAATCGCTGTGCGGGGCGAAGAAGGCGATCGAGTTGTATCCCCAGTAGTTGCTCAGGGACCGCTCGGTCAGGTAGTGGTCATGGAGGAACTGGTGGACGGGCATTAGCTCAACCGCGGTGACGCCAAGCTTCTTCAGATGATCGATGACGGCGGGATGCGCCATGCCGGCGTAGGTGCCCCGCAGGTCGGGCGGGATGTCAGGATGGCGCATCGTGAGCCCCTTGACGTGGCACTCGTACAGCACGGTCTCGTGCCAAGGGGTGCGCAGCGGGCGGTCATCGCCCCACTCGAACCACGGGTTGGTGACCACGGAGCGCGGCACGAACGGCGCGCTGTCGTCGTCGTTCCGCTCGCGGTCATCGCCGCCAAGGGGGTAGCCGTAGACGGCTGGTTCCCATTTCATCTGCCCGTTGAGCGCCCTGGCGTAGGGGTCGAGCAGCAGCTTCGACTCGTTGCAGCGCACGCCGCACTCGGGGAAGTGCGGCCCGTGCACGCGGAACCCGTAACGCTGCCCCGGGCCGATTCCCGGCAGGAAACAGTGCCAGACGTATCCGTCTGCCTCGGTCACGTTCAGCCGTGTCTCGTGGCCGCTGCTGTCGAACAGGCACAGCTCGACGCGCTCGGCCACCTCGGAGAAGAGCGCGAAATTGGTGCCGACGCCGTCGTAGCTGGCACCGAGCGGGTAGGGGTGTCCGGGCCACTTTTCGGGTTCCATGAGTTTCATCTGCCCTAAGTTTGCCGGATTATCACGCTCCTGTCCTGTCTCTACGGGCAAGCGGTGCCCGTCCTGACTCAGCCGCCGCGTCGACCGCGTCGAGGGACGCGAGGGACTCGAGGGACGCAAGCGCCTTGGCGCTTTCCGAGCCGGGCTCGGCATGGCAGATCACCAGGACCTGGCCGCCCGAGTCGCCGACGGGCAGCTTCTCGCGGCGCAGCTCACCGCGGCCGCGAGCACCCGCACCAGGAGCTGCCCCTGACCGGGCACCGGCCTCGGCGCATCGGCTAGCTCCAGGACGTCTTCCGGCTCACCGTGCCGCATTACCTGCCATGCTTTCACAAGAAGCCATGTTACTAGTTGTGCTTAAAGTGTCACGCATTGCATCCCGTGGTGCCCGTTCACCACGACCATACGATCTGCTCGGCCTCCGTCACCGGGTCGGCCGGCATGAGCCGTGCTCCCACGGCGGCGGCGATCTCCGGCGTGGCGCCGGCCCCGGCGAAGGCGAGCGGTGCGCAGCGGGCGAGCGAGGCCAACTGCGGCCGCAGCGGCTCGAGGGCGTCCGGGAGGGTGACCGCGAGGACGACGAGGGCGGGCCGCGTGGCCTCCGCGCACCGCTCAAGCTCATCGACCGGGGTATTCATCCCGAAGTAGTCGATCCGCCACCCGTTGCGGTTGAGCACGATACCGAAGATCACCAGCCCCATATCGTGCAGTTCCCCCGGCGGGCAGGCGAGCAGGGCACGCGGCCCCTGCCCGCTCCCCCAGCCGCGGGCAAGTCCCGTGAGCCTGCCCCGGATGACGTTGCTCGCGAAATGCTCCTGGGCGATGCTCGCGGTGCCGCGATGCCAGCGCTCCCCCAGCTCGGCGAGGTAGGGGACAATCACGTCCCGCAAGACGGTGGTCAGCGACAGATCGGAGAGCAGCCGGTCGAGCACGACCTGCGCGGCGGGCTCGTCAAAGGCGTCGAGGGACTTCAGCAGGGCCGCCGATAGCTCGCTCACCGTGGAGGGAGCGACGTGGTGCCCGGCGGCCTCGGCGAGGTCCGCGGTCGTGACTCCGTCCTCGCGGAGCACCAGGCGCGCCGCCTCGGCGGCGGACAGCCCGGCGGCGAGGTAGTCCTGCATCCGGCGGATCCGCGACTCGTCCGCCTCGGAGTACAGCCGGAAGCCCCCCGTCGATCGCACCGGCCGCAGCAGGCCGTAGCGGCTCTCCCAGGACCGGAGCACATGGTCGCTTACCCCCAGGCGCCGGCTCAGCTCACCGATGCGGAGCAGCGGGCTATCCGCAGGTAGATCCATGGAAAAATTATACAGTCCTTAGACAAACATTTGACAGACCGCAGCGGGGAACCTAGCTTTTATCTCGACAGAACTTCTACGGAAGTTGGACAATGGACTCCGACGCCGCGAACTCCGCGACGGGTTCAGGACTTGGCGAGCGCCAGGTCCTGCCCGCAGGCGCGGGCGCCCGTTCCCCGCGGCCGTCGGTGGCCGTCATCGGTGCGGGGGTCTCCGGGCTCACCGCCGCCTACCTGCTGTCCCGCACCCACGATGTCGTCGTCTTCGAAGCGGACGAGCGGCTCGGCGGGCACGCGCACACGCACGATCTCACGGACTCAGGCGGCGGGAAGCACGCCGTCGACAGCGGGTTCATCGTCCATAACGACGCGACCTACCCCCTGCTTCGCAAGCTCTTCGGCGAGCTTGGCGTCGAGGTCAGGGCCGCCGAGATGAGCATGAGCGTGCGCTGCGAGGGGTGCGGACTCGAGTACGCCGGCGGCCGCGGGCCGCGCGGCATATTCGCCCAGCCGCGCCGCCTCGCCGACCCGGCGTTCATCAGGATGCTGTGGCAGGTCACGAGGTTCCACCGGCGCGCGCTCGCCTTCCTGCGCACGACCGGCGACGACAACCTCATGACCTACGGCGAGTTCCTTGACCGGGAGGGCTTCAGCGGCCACTTCATCGCCCACTACGCCATTCCCGTGGTCTCGTGCGTGTGGTCGGCCGGCCGGGAGACGGCGCTGCTCTACCCGGCGCGCTACCTGTTCCGCTTCCTGGATCACCACGGCATGCTCGCGATCACCGGATCACCCCAGTGGTACACCGTCGTCGGCGGGTCACGGACCTACGTCGAGCGGCTCGCCGGGCTGCTCGCGGACGTGCGCGCGGGCCACGGCGTTACCGACATCACCAGGAGGGCGGACGGCGTCGAGATCCGGGATGTGACTGGCCATGTCACCCGGGCGGATCGCGTCGTGGTCGCGACCCACGCCGATCAGGCCCTGGCCCTGCTCACGGACCCGAGCGACGCGGAGGTCGCCATACTCAAGCAGTTCGGTTACTCGCGCAACCTCACGCTGCTGCACACCGACGACTCGGTCCTGCCCTCGGCCGCGCAGGCCCGCGCCTCCTGGAACTACCGGATGATGTCCTGTGACTCCCGCGACGAGCCCGCCGTGGTGACGTACTGGATGAACCGGCTCCAGGGGCTCAGCGCGGCGGACGACTTCCTGGTGACGCTGAACGACCGCGAGCGCCTCGAGCCGGGATCCATCGCGGCGACGATGGAATACGACCACCCGATCTACACGCCGGGGACGGTGGCCGCGCAGGCACGGCTCGGCGATATCGCCACGGACCGCACGGTGTACGCCGGCGCTTACCACGGGTGGGGTTTCCACGAGGACGGCTGCCGCTCCGGCGCGGAGGCGGCACGGCATTTCGGTGCCGCCTGGTGAGCATGTCCGCCGCCTCCGCTGGTGAGGTGGCCGCCCCATGCGCGCGACTGCCCGAACTCCCGGCGCTTGTCGTGGGCCAGGTCACGCACCGGCGCCCTGGACCGGTCAGGCACGGCTTCAGGCACCGGGCCTATCAGTGGCTTGTTGACCTGGACGCGCTCCCGCGCCAGCCCTGGTACCTGCGGGCGTTCGCGGATTTCAGCAGCGCTGACCACCTCGGCGACGCCGGCCTGCCGATCAAGGCCAACATCGAGAACTACCTGGCGGCCAACGGCATCGGGCTTGGCGAACGCGGACGCGTGGTCATGCTTGCCAATGCCCGGGTGCTCGGCTACGTGTTCGATCCGCTGTCGGTCTTCTGGTGCTACGACTCCGCCGGCCGCCTCGCCTGCATCGTCGCCGAGGTGCACAACACCTACGGAGAACGGCATGCCTACCTGCTGCGGCCGGACGAGACGGGCAGGTCGCAGGCGGATAAGGAGCTGTACGTCTCCCCGTTCTTCGACGTCAGCGGGTGCTACGGGCTGACGTTCACGCTGACGCAAGGCCTTGTGACCGCGACGGTGATCCTGCGGCGGAAGGATGCCCTGGCCTTCAGCGCGACCTTCCGCGGCCGGCCGGAGCCCGCGACGCGCCGCGCGCTCACCCGGCGACTGGTCCGCGACCCGCTCATGCCCCAGCGGGTCTCGGCCTTGATCAGAGCGCACGGCATCTGGCTGTGGCTCCATCGTCTGCCCGTCCAACCACGGCCAGAGCACACCAGGCAGGAAGGGGTTTGACCCATGACCGTCCGATCGTCTACCGCTAATTCGGTCAGCTGGCCCGCGGTGGCCACCACGCCGCGGGCGCCGTTGAGCGCGACCGTCGCACGGCTGCTCTTCGACCATGCCGTGCGGCGTGTTCCAGTGCGCGCGTGCTATCCAGACGGGCGGGTGCTCGGTGCCGGCTTGCCCGATTCGCCGGAGTTCGAGATTGTCCGTCCTGCGGCTTTTTTTGCCCGGCTTGGCCGGGACTCTAAGGTCGGTTTCGGTGAGGCCTACATGGCGGGCGACTGGCGGCCTGGACCAGGCACGGACCTGGCCGACCTGCTGACGCCCTTCGCCGAGCAGCTTGGCACGCTGGTTCCGCCGGTCATGCAGCGACTGCGCGTCCTCGTCGACAGGCGCATCCCAGCGACCCAGAAGAACACCCTGGCGGGCTCGCGCAGCAATGTCGCCGCCCACTACGACCTCAGCAACGACCTGTTCGCCGCCTTCCTTGACCCGACGATGAGCTACTCAAGCGCCTGGTTCGACGACAGCGAGCCGGTCGAGACGGCCACCGGGATTGAGGAGGCGCAGCTGCGCAAGATCGACGGGATCCTCGACCTCGCGGAGGTCAAGGCGGGCAGCCGGATGCTCGAAATCGGCTGCGGGTGGGGATCCCTCGCCATCCGCGCCGCGCAGCGCGGCGCCCGGGTCACGGCGATCACCTTGTCGGCCGAACAGTTGCGGCTGGCCCGTGAGCGGATAGCGGCCGCCGGCCTGTCCGATCTCGTCGAGGTGCGACTGCAGGACTACCGCGAGGCCGTCGGCAGCTACGACGCCATCGTCAGCGTCGAGATGATCGAGGCGGTCGGCGAGGCGTACTGGCCGACCTACTTCACGGTCCTTGACCGGCTGCTCGCGCCGGGCGGCAAGGTCGCCATCCAGGCCATCACGATGGCCCACGAGCGTTACCTCGCCACCAGGCACAGCTTCGGCTGGATCCACAAGTACGTCTTTCCCGGCGGCCTCATCCCGTCGCTGACGGCGATCGATGACGTGCTCGCCGGGCACACCACGCTGCGGGTGAGCCAGCAGCGTGAGCTGCGCCCGCACTACGCCAGGACCCTGCGGCTGTGGCGGGATCGCTTCATCGACCAGTGGCCGCAGCTTCATGACCAGGGCTTCGACGAGTATTTCCGCCGCATGTGGGAGTTCTACCTCGCCTACTGCGAGGCCGGGTTCCGCAGCGGCTACCTGGGGGTCAGCCAGTTGCGGCTGAGCGGGGGCCAGTTGCAGCTGGCTGGGAGGGCGGCATGAGGTTCGATGGACGGGTCGCCTGGGTCGTCGGCGGGTCGAGCGGAATCGGCGCCGCCGTGGCACGCGAACTCGTCACCCGTGGCGCGATCGTCGCGATCTCGGCCCGCCGGCAGGACCAGCTCGACAAGGTCGCGGACGGTGACATGCTCGTCCTGCCCGCGGACGTCACCGACGCCGGCGCTCTCGCGACCGCCGCGGACCGGGTCAGGCGGCAACTCGGCCCGATCGACCTCGCGGTGCTTGCCGCGGGCTACTGGAAGCAGATGGACCCGAGGGCCTGGGACACGGATGTCTTCGATCGGCATATCCAGGTCAATCTCAACGGGATGAGCAACTCCATCGCGGCGATCTTGCCCGAGATGCTGCGGCGGCGGAGCGGTGTCATCGCCGGCATCTCCTCCGTCGCCGGCTACCGCGGCCTGGCCGGCGCCGAGGCCTACGGGGCGACCAAGGCCGCCCAGATCAACCTCCTTGAATCGCTGCGCGTGCACACCGCGCGGACCGGGGTGCGCGTCACGACCGTGTGCCCCGGCTTCGTGCGGACCGAGCTCACGGCAGGAAACCGCTTCCCCATGCCGTTCATGATCGAAGCCGATGAGGCCGCTCGTTACATCTGCGACGGCCTCGAGCGCGACCGCACGGAGATCGTCTTTCCCGCCCGGATGGCCCTGCTGATGAAGGCAAGCCGCCTGGTGCCCACCAGGGCATGGACGGCCATGTGGAAGCGTCAGAGCGTCTGAACCAGAGGCCACCATGAAGCTGCGCAGGACCGTCACCGTCGACAAGCCGCTGAACGCGGTGTTCGACTACCTATCCGACTTCACCACGACCACCGAATGGGATCCTGGCACCGTGACCACCGTGCGCCAGCACGGCGACGGCGGAATCGGCACCACCTACCTCAACACCTCGCAATTCCTGCGCCGCAGGACCGAGCTGACCTACGTCGTGCGCGAACTCGTTGACCAGCAGCTCATTCAGCTACGCGGGGAGAACAAGACGGTCACCGCGGTCGACACGATGACCTTCCGGCCCGTGCCGTCGGGGACTGAGGTAACGTACGCGGCGGAATTCACGTTCAAAGGAGCCGCTCGCTTTGTCGCTCCCCTGCTCAGGCCCGCTTTCGAGCGCCTCGGTAACGACGCGGGGGCTGGCCTGCGCACGACGCTCAACACGCTCTGACCCGCAGAGCCCGCGGATCACGGCGTGACGCGAGCGGGCCGCCGGCGCGTCGTGCCGACCGCCGGCGTGCACCTGGAGACATCCGCGCCCAGGCTCCCCGCCCTCGAACGGTCCAGCTTCGTGGCGTCCGCGATCAGGGAAGCGGACCGCGTGTACTACACGGCCTACCGCGTCACCTGAGCGGGCGCGTACACCTGCACGGCGCCGCCGGTTTCGCGGACCGCGAGCTGAGGCAGCGCGGATAAGGTGATGGGGAGCTGAGCGCCGCGCCGACCTGCTATCCGCTGCCGGCGCCAGGGCACGGCCCGCGCCGCTGCCGGTCACCTTGCCCGCGGGCAAGCTGGGCACCGCCCTCGGCATCCGCACCGTGTCATACCAGGCGGGGAGCAAGAACCTCGCGCTCGCCGATGAGCCGCTGGCATGACGAAGATACCGGCCATCAGCGTCCGGGTGCTGACCGCCGCGGCCACCGCCGTCACCGGCTACGTGCATGCCGAGTTGTATGTCGGCTACACCGCATCGTCGGGCGCGCTCGCCCGTAATCCGGCGCTTGATCCGCGGGCACCCGGACGAGTGAGCAGATCGATGAGCGCGTCCACCGTCTCGAGGTTGGGCGCGGGCACGCCGGCCAGCCGCGCCAGTTCGATGGGCGCCTTCAGGAGGACGGCAGACTCAAGTGGCTTGCCCGCCTCGAAGTCCATCAGCATCGAGGTCTTGTGATCGCCCACCTTCGCCGCGCCATCGAACCGGCGCTCGACCGAGATCTTGGGCGGGTTCCCGAGGGCGGCGGCGATCTCGGCCGTCTCGTGCATCATCCCAAGGACCAGCTGGCGGGTGCCCGGGTGCGCGGCGATCTCGCCCATCGTCGCCCCGGTCAGGACGCTGATCGGGTTGAACGCGACGTTGCCCATCAGCTTGAGCCAGATGTGGGAGCGCAGGCCGGACTCGACCGGGCACTTCAGCCCGCCGGCGACCATCGCCTCGCTGAACGCGGTGCAGCGGTCAGAGATGGTGCCGTCGGGCTCACCGATGGAATAGCGGGTGCCCTCGATGTGGCGGACCACTCCGGGTGATTCGATCTCGGTCGAGCAGTACACCACGCAGCCGATGGCCCGGGCGGGCGCGATCACGGCGGAGACCGCACCGCCCGGGTCAACCGCCTCGACGCGGCGGCCCGCGTAGGGACCGGGGAGCCCGTGGAAGTACCACCATGGGATGCCGTTCTGCGCGGCGACAACTCCGGTACCCGGCCCGAGCAGTGGCTTGATGAGGTGACCCGCGCCGGCGTAGCTGTATGCCTTCAGCCCGAGGAACACGATGTCGACCGGTCCGACCTCCGCTGGATCGGACGTCGCATGCGGATGGGCGCGGAAGTCGCCGCGCGGGCTCAGCACGGTGACGCCGTCGCGCCGCATCGCCGCGAGATGCTCGCCGCGCGCGATCAGGTGAACGTCCGCGCCGCCCCGGCACAGCGCCGCGCCCACGTACGCGCCGATCGCGCCGGCGCCCACGACCGCGACCTTCACTCGTCCACCAGGGCGGCCAGGGTGCGGCGCTGCACCTTGCCCGTCGGCCCCTTCGGGATCTCCGGCAGGATGGTCATCCTGGCCGGACGCTTGAACGCGGCCAGGCGATCAGCGCAGTGCGCGGCGAGCTCTCCCGGCGTGGCCTCGCCGCTGAGCACGACAACGACTCCCACTTGCTCTCCGTACTTCTCGTCGGGCACCGGGTACGCCGCCGCCTCCGCGACCGCGGGATGGGTGAGCAGCACATCCTCTACCTCGTAGGGCGATATCTTCTCGCCGGCCCGGTTGATCAGCTCCTTCAGCCGGCCGACCAGGGTGAGGTAGCCGTCCGCGCTGAGCGTGCCGACGTCGCCGGTACGGAACCAGCCGTCGCGGAAGGAGGCGGCCGTCGCGGCGCGATTGTCGAGGTAGTGGTCGACGACGGACGGGCCGCGCACCGATACCTCGCCGCTGGCGCCGGCGGGCACCGGCTGCCAGTCGTCGTCGAGAACGGCGATCACGGTACCTGTTGCCCGGCCGACCGTCCCCGGCCGGCACTCGCCGGGCGGCAGCGGATTCGATGACATCTGATGCGCCGCCTCGGTCATGCCGTAGGCCTCGACGAGCGGCACGCCGATCGCCGTCTCGTAGCGCTGCCACACGGCCCTCGGCAGCGGCGCCGAGCAGGAGCGGACGAACCGGAGCCGGTGCTTCACCGGCACGGGCAGGTCCATGGCCCTCGCGAGCAGGCGCGAGTGAATCGTCGGTACCGCCGTGTACCAGGTGGCGCCGTACCTGGCCGCGTCGTTCCAGAACGCCGACGGGCGGAACCTCGGCAGGACCACCGTGCCGCCCGTCGACAGCGTGCCGAGGACCGTGGCGACGAGGCCGTGCACGTGGAACAGCGGCATGACGCACATCGTCACGTCGTCGCCGGTCAGCCCGTAGGTCCGCGCGACCGCACCGGTCGAGGCGACGAGGTTGCGCTGCCTGATGGGGACGGTCTTCGGCTTGCTCGTGGTGCCGCTTGTGTGCAGCAAGAGGGCGAGCGCATCGGGGTCGCCGGTGGCTTCGAGCGGATCGCCAGCCTGGCCGTCGATGTGCAGGAGGGCACCCTCCATGCCCATCACGCTTGCGGGCACACCGGCGTCGGCCGCGACGGTGGCGGCCGTGGCCGAGCCGTCGTGAAGCAGACGTGACACGCGCAGGTCATCGAGTTCAGCGGTCAGCTCGTTGACGCCAAGCGCCGGGTTCAGCGGCGCGGCCGCCGCGCCCGTGGCGATGACGGCGAGGAAGGCCACGGCCAGTGCCGGGCCATTAGCCGCGACCAGCGCGACTCGGTCGCCTTCTCGCACGCCGAGAGCGGCCAGCCGCCCCGCGGCATGGTCGAGAGCGCTTTGCAGCGCGGCGTAGGAGAGCGAAACTCTCGACTCGGGTACCACCAGGGCTGGGTGGTCGTCGGATCGCGTGATGAGCTGGCGAAGGGTGGCTGGCCGGGCGGCGGTCATGGCGTTACGCCTGGATGAAGGTGAGGAGGTCGGCGTTGATGGTCGCGGCCTGCGTGGTGGGCATGCCGTGCGGGAAGCCGTGGTAGGTCTTCAGCGTCCCGTTCTTCAGCAGCGCGGCCGACAGCGGGCCTGAATCGGCGTAGGGGACGATCTGGTCGTCGTCGCCGTGCATGACGGGCACCGGCACCGAGATCTGCTTCAGGTCCTCGGTGAAGTCGGTCTGGGAAAAGGCCACGATGCCGTCGTAGTGCGCCTTCGCGCCGCCCGTCATGCCCTGCCGCCACCAGTTCTCGATGATCGCCTCCGACGCCTCGATGCCGGGGCGGTTGAACCCGTAGAAGGGTCCCGCGGCGAGGTCGCGGTAGAACCCGGTGCGGTTGGTCGCGACCTGGACCTGGAACCCGTCGGACACCTCCTTCGGCAGGCCGCCCGGGTTCGCCGCCGTCTGCACCATCAACGGCGGCACCGAGCTGATCAGCACCGCCTTCGCCACCCGGCTCTCGCCGTGCCTGGCCAGGTACCGCGCCGACCGGCCGTGCCCGCGCCGGTCATGGGCGATGACCCGGTACCCGCGCAGCAGGAAGAACATCAGCTGCGCGTCCCAGTCATCGGATGACAGCGGCCAGCCATGACTGAACACGATCGGCTGACCAGATCCCCAGTCCTTGTAGAAGATTTCTGTGCCGTCTTCGGTCGTGATGGTGCCCATGTACTGCCTCCCTGATGGCTCGGTCGGTCGCAACACAGCCTACGCCGCCACCGGCACCATCGCATTCGACCATGATCACGAAAAATTGGCGTCACCATGACGACACTGAATTTTCGCCAAGAAAAAAGCCTCCGCAATCATGACGGCTAGCCGGGGCGCCCGGCGGGGCCCGGGGTGGAGGAGAGTCACCACGGCCCGTTCATTCGAAGGGAATTTGAATTCACGACCTTTATCATGAACGGGCCGTGGCTCTGACCAAGACGGCTCGCTATACCTGGGCGACCCGGCCGGCCCAGTAGGGCGCGCGGAGCTGGCGCTTGAGGATCTTGCCGGAGCCGGTGCGCGGCAGTTCGCCGGTGAAGTCCACCGACCGCGGCACCTTGTAGCCGGCGAGCACCCCGCGCGCGAACGCCGTGATCTCCTCGCCGGTCAGCGACGATCCGGGCGACCTGACGACCGTCGCGTGCACGACCTCGCCCCAGTCCTCCGACGGGATGCCGAACGCCGCGACGTCGTAGATCCCGGGATGCTGCTCGAGCGCCGCCTCGATCTCGGCGGGGTAGATGTTCATGCCGCCTGAGATGATCATGTCGGTCTTGCGGTCGCAGATGTACAGGTAGCCCTCGTCGTCCCAGTACGCGATGTCGCCGACGGTGTGGAAATCGCCGCGGGCGTTCGACTCATAGCTGGCGTCGTTCTTGTAGTAGGTGTCGAACGCGCCCTTGGACCGGATGAAGACCTCGCCTGGATGGTCGGGGCCTGTGCCAGTGACCTCGGTACCGTTCTCGTCGAACAGCCTGATCTCGATGCCGGGCGCCGGCTTGCCGCACGATCCCGGCTTGCGCAGCTGATCCTGCGGCATCAGCACGGTGTCCACGCCGAGCTCGGTCGACCCGTAGATCTCGAACAGCGACTCGGGCGGGAAGTCCGCCACGTACCGCTGCTTGAGCGCGTAGCTCCAGGGTGCCGCGTTGGCGATCATGACGCGCATGGCCGAGCGGTCGTAGCGGTCCTTGACCTCGCCGGGCAGCGCGCAGATCATCCTGACCAGCGCCGGCGCGGAGAACGTCGAGCTCACCTTGTACTTGTCCACGAGCCGCAACCAGTCCTGCGCGTCGAACCTGCGCTGCACGAGCATGGTCTGGCCGTAGAGCAGGGCGGCGCCGAGGAACGCGCTCGGGCCGCTGTGATAGAGCGGGCCCGAGGTGATGTAGATGTCGTCGGGCCGGAAGCCGAACTTGCTGAGCAGGGCGCCGAGGAGTTCCGGATCCTGCGGGCCCGCCCGGAACGCGCCCTTCGGCTTGCCGGTCGTGCCCGAGGTGTAGATCATCGACCCGCCCGGTTCCGCCGACCCGGGCGCATCGGCAGGCGCGGCCGTGATGTCGGCGTCGGTCAGCATCCCGTCCGGGGCTGTGCCGCCAGCAAGGCCGCCAGCAGGGCCGCCAGCAGGGCCGCCGACCGCGATGATGTGCCGCACCTTTTCCAGCTGGCCGCGGAGCGCGGCGAACAGGGGCACGTGCTCGCGGTCCACGTAGGCGACCCGCGCGTCACTGTGGTTGATGACGTAGAGCGCCTCCTCTTGTGTCAGCCGGTAGTTCAGCGGCACGGCGACCGCGCCGATCTTCCTCGCCGCGTTCATCACCGCCACGACCTCGGGCGAGTTCGGCCCGCACCAGAGCACCTTCGCGCCTGGCCCGGCGCCCAGGGAGCGCAGCAGGTTGGCTACCCGGTTCGACTGCGCCTCAAGCTCGGCGTACGTCCAGGTGACAACCGTTCCGTCTGGCCGGTCGTCGATGACGCCCGGCTTGTCAGGCTGGCTCTTGGCATAGGCAGAGAGAGTGTCCTCCTGCATCGCACCTGTTCCTTCAGCATTGAAGTCAGTGAGCACCGGCGGTCCGCCGCCCCGCCGTCTATGTCAATGTACGGAACCGTGATCGATCGGTAAATCGGCGTGCTCGGCGCACAGGCAGCCGACGCCTGGCTGTATCCATTCCCGCCCGGCCCATTCCGGGTGCCGGTCGATCATCAGGGCCGTGACCTCCTCGATGATCGTCGCCTCGCTCATGGCGGAGTCCCGGCGCGCCCAGGTCTCGTCGCGGAGCAGCTCAAGGTAGGCGAGGACGTCGTGCAGCAGCCGCGGGCCGCCGACGTCGCCGGGGACCACCACCCGCGGGCCGGCGGCGGCCAGCCGCCGCAGCACGGTAATCCAGCGGAGACCGGACACGTCGGTGTCGTACGGCGGGAACCACGGAAAGATCGCGAACTGCCCGGTTTCTACCAGATCGCCGGTGAACAGGACCCCC
>Ga0209881_1000166_pt1 | contig 19116 bp, 16 predicted proteins | sample PersoiDNA2013193_FD_185804 | JGI IMG/M metagenome (GOLD analysis project Ga0209881, IMG submission 185804) | Permafrost soil microbial communities from the Arctic, to analyse light accelerated degradation of dissolved organic matter (DOM) -... | ecosystem: Environmental > Terrestrial > Soil >... | reverse complement strand
CGGGCCCGGGCTCGACGAGGCCACCGAGGTGGGGCCGCTGGTCAACGAGGACACCAGGTCCAAGGTGGCCGAACTGGTGGACGGCGCGACGTCCGCGGGCGCCAGCGTGGTGACCGGCGGCCGGTCGCCTGACCGGCGCGGCTACTACTACGAGCCGACGCTGCTCGATGACATCCCCGCCGATGCGGCGATCCTGTCCACGGAGATCTTCGGCCCGGTCGCTCCGGTGGTCAGGTTCTCCGACGAGGCCGACGCGATCCGCTGGGCGAACGCGACCGAGTTCGGGCTCGTCTCCTACGTCTACACCCGGGACCTGCGGCGCGGGCTGCGGGTCTCGGAGGCCCTCGACGCGGGCATGATCGGCCTTAACCGGGGGATCGTGTCCGATCCGGCCGCGCCGTTCGGCGGCGTGAAGCAGTCCGGGCTCGGCAGGGAAGGCGCGCACGAGGGGCTCCTCGAGTACACGGAGACCAAGTACATCGCCACCGATTGGTAACTTGAAATTAATTGCTGTCGGAGCCGGCATTCCCGGCGCCGCGCAATTACAATAGGCCGTTGTGCGGGTAGTATTCCGTACGGCGGCCTATTGCTTTTTCTCGGCATAGCGCCTTTAACGGGTCGATTAAGTACTAGCACGCGAATCGGACATCCATGGCAAGGCGTCTAGCCTGGGTGATATGGGGACCATGGGACCGTTCGCGCAATATTGCTACAGATTATGTCTTTTTCGCAGGGTATTAGTACGCGTTTAATTCGGGTCTGGGGGACGGGCATGGCTGCACCGCATTCGACGGGCGAGTTCGACCGGGACGTGGTGGTCATCGGCGGGTGCGGGCATGTCGGCCTGCCGCTGGCGATCGCGTTCGCCGACCGGGGCGCCCGGGTGTCCATCTACGACGTGAGCCAGCCGGCCGTCGACGGCGTGAACGCGGGCAGGCTGCCGTTCGACGAGCCGGGTGCCGCGCCGCTGCTCGAGCGCGCGGTGGCCGCGGGGCGGCTGCGCGCCTCGACGGACGCGTCGGTGGTCGGCTCCGCCGAACACGTGATCGTGGTGATCGGCACGCCGGTCGACGAGCACCTGAACCCCAACCAGACGGCGATACCGCGGGCTCTGCAAGGCTGCGCGCCCTACCTGCGCGACGGTCAGCTTCTGGTGCTGAGGTCCACGGTGTTTCCGGGGGTGACGGCGCTGGTGGAGAAGATGATCGCGGGTCTCGGGGTGCAGATCGAGGTGGCGTTCTGCCCGGAGCGGATCGCCGAGGGCAAGGCGATGACCGAGCTGTTCGAGCTGCCGCAGATCGTGTCGGCGCGCTCGTCCGCCGGCCTTGACCGCGCCGCCAAGCTGTTCTCGCTGCTGACGGAGACCATCGTGGAGCTGTCGCCGGAGGAGGCCGAGCTCGCGAAGCTGTTCACCAATGTGTGGCGGTACATCAAGTTCGCCACGGCCAACCAGTTCTACATGATGGCCAACGACGGGGCCCTGGATTTCGAGCGGATCAGGCTGGGGCTGACCGAGGATTACCCGCGGGCGGCGGACATGCCGGGTGCCGGGTTCGCGGCGGGGCCGTGCCTGTTCAAGGACACGATGCAGCTGGCCGCGTTCAATAACAACAATTTCGCGCTCGGGCACACGGCGATGACGATCAACGAGGGGCTGCCGCTGTACGTGGTGCACCGGCTCGAGCAGCGGTTCGACCTGCCGTCGCTGACGGTCGGCGTCCTGGGGATGGCGTTCAAGGGCGGCTCCGATGACATCAGGTCGAGCCTGTCCTACAAGCTCAAGCGGATCCTGGAGTTCAAGGCCGACGCGGTGCTGTGCGCCGATCCCTACGTCACCGTGGACCCGAACCTGCTGCCGCAGCAGGAGGTCATCGACCGGTCCGACCTGCTGATCATCGCCACGCCGCACCCGGAGTACCGCGACCTGGCAACCAGCAAGCCGGTAGTAGACATCTGGAACATGCTCGGGACCGGTGTGCGGGTATGACCAAGCGCTGGAGTGACGGCATGACCGGTGAGGTGCCGCGGGTCTCGGTGGTGGTGCCGGCCTATGACGAGGGCGTGCATATCGTTCCCGTCCTCGACCGTATCTTCGATTCAGTGCGGCTGCCGTGCGAGGTACTCGTCGTGGTCGACACCGCCGACGACACCACGATCGACGTCATCGACGAGTACGCGCGCAAAGAGCCGAGGCTCCGCTGCCTGATCAACACCTACGGCCGCGGGCCCGCCAACGCGATCAGGTACGGCATCGACGCGGCCGCCGCCCCGGTCGCCGTGGTGACGATGGCGGACGGGTGCGACGACCCCCGGCAGATCGACGGCCTGGCCAGGCTGGTGGACCGCGGGGTGGCGGTCGCCGCGGCCTCCCGCTACATGCCGGGCGGCCAGCAGGTTGGCGGCCCGGTCTTCAAGGGGCTGCTGTCGAAGAGCGCGGGCCGGTCACTCTGGCTGCTCGCGCACGCGGGCACGCGGGATGCCACCAACTCGTTCAAGGCGTACTCAACGGAGTTCGTGCGGACGGTCGGCATCGATTCGCGCGACGGGTTCGAGATCGGCATCGAGCTCACCGCCAAGGCGCGGCGCATGCGCATGCCGGTGGCGGAAATCCCCACCATCTGGCTCGACCGTCAGGAGGGAGTGTCGAGCTTCAAGATCGCCAGGTGGGTAGCGGCCTACCTGCGGTGGTACCGGTTCGCCTTCGGGCCCCGGCTATGCGGGGAACAGGTCAGGGCCTACGGGCAGAAGATACGGAAGGACACGGGTCACTAATGCAGAAGGTTCTGGTCAGCGGTTCTGCCGGGTTCATCGGCGGCTATGTCGTCGAGGAACTGCTCGGCAACGGGTATGCCGTCGTGGGCATCGACAACTACTCCAAGTACGGGAAGGTGGTCAAGTCCTACGACGGCCACCCGGACTACCACTTCGTCGAGGGTGACGCACGCGACGTCGAGCTGATGACGCGACTGCTGAGCGACTGCGACCACTTCATCGCCGGCGCGGCGATGATCGGCGGCATCTCGTACTTCCACGCCTACGCGTACGACCTGCTCGCCGCCAACGAGCGGATCATCGCCGCGTCCTGCGACGCCGCGATCGCCGCCCGCGCGAACGGCCGGCTGCGGAAGATGACCTACCTGTCGTCGTCGATGGTGTTCGAGAGCGCCACCGAGTGGCCCTCTGCCGAGGGGCAGCAGCGCGAGATCCCCCCGCCGCTGTCGTCGTACGGGTTCCAGAAGCTGGCGGTCGAGTACTTCGCGAAGGCCGCCTGGGATCAGTACCGGCTGCCGTACACGATCGCGCGGCCGTTCAACTGCGTCGGCATCGGGGAGGGCCGGGCGCTCGGCGACGAGGAAGTCATGTCGGGCAACGTGAAGCTCGCGATGAGCCACGTGGTGCCCGACCTGGTGCAGAAGGTGGTCAAGGGCCAGGACCCGCTGCACATCCTCGGCTCGGGCGACCAGGTCAGGCACTACACCTACGGCGGTGATCTCGCCAAGGGCATCATCGCGGCGATGGAGCACCCCGACGCCGTGAATGACGACTTCAACCTCTCCACCGGAGAATCGACCACGGTGCTTCAGCTCACCGAGCTGATCTGGCGCAAGGTCAAGGGCGGCGATGTGCCGCTGCGGATCGTCAACGACGAGCCGTATGAATACGACGTGCAGCGCCGCATCCCGTCGACGGAGAAGGCCAAGCGGATGCTGGGCTTCGAGGCCATCACGTCCCTCGACGCGATGCTCGACGAGGTAATCCCGTGGATCACCCTTGCGGTCGAAAACGGGACAATTTAGCCGTAGCTGTATTAAGCGCTCATATAAACCCTACATAACCGAACGCCCGCCGCTATCGTAACTGCGTGATTATCGGTGGTTCGCGGCAAAACGGGCTCACCACGAGCCGCCATGGCGACGTTGGCGCCCCTGCGGAGGGCGGACGTGCCGCCCGGCGGCCGTGGTGGGTGTGGGCGGTCCCCTTCGCCACGCTGATGGCGGTGCTCGTCGCGCGGAACACGTTCCTGTTCAGCACGCGCCTGTACGAACAGGGCGACATGGCGTCCAACTCGCTCAGGATCGACGAAGCCAGGCACTTCACGCTCCTCATCGGCGACTACTCCCGCCTCAGGTTCAGTCATCCGGGCCCGGCCTACTTCTACGTTCAGGCCTGGGGGGAGGAGCTGTTCTATTATCTGCTGCACCTCGTACCGACGGCCTGGAATGCGCAGATCCTCGGGGTGTACGCGTTGAACAGCGCCTGGGCGGCGCTCGCGGTTGGCGTGGTGTACGGCTGGACACGATCGGTGCGCGGCGCCGCGATGGCATTGGCCGCTCTCACGGCCGCCGCGGTGCTCCACCCGGTGATCCTCAGCTCCGACTGGATGTCCTTCCTGTACATGCCGACTTACACGGTCCTCGTGGTGGCGGCGGCGTCGGTGGCGGCCGGGCGCGGGCAGGACGCCTGGATCCTCGCGCTGGCCTGCTGGTTCCTGATCCATGGCCACGCGGCCTATCTTTTCTTCGTTCCCGGGTTCATCGCGGCGGTGCTCGTGGCCGTGATCTGGCCGGTCCGGCGGACGCTGCGCGGCTCGGCGCGCGACTTCTTCGGTCAGCGCCGTGGCGTCTGGGTGCCGGTCGCCGCGGTCAGCGCCGTCTTCCTGCTGCCCATCGTGATCAACCTCGCGCTGCACTGGCCGGGCGACTTCGGCAAGTACTTCGGCTACGGATCGTCGACGGGCGGCCACCCGCTCGGCGCGGTGGTGCGGTACGTGCTCTGGTTCTGGTGGCCAACGGCGAACCCGCCCGCGCTCGCGGTGCTCGCCTGCCTGCCGGTGCTGCTCTACGCGGCGGCCGGGTGGCTGGCGTGGCGATTCACCCGTCCGCCAGTTGGCCGGTTCCTGCTGGCGCTGCTCGCCATGAACCTGGTGTCCTCGGCGCTGTTCGTCTTCTACTGCTTTACCGGGGTGGACAACCTCACGGCCAAGGGCTACTACATCGGCTACTTCTACTGGTCGGCGCCGCTGATCACGGTGCTGGTGATCGCGGTGGGCGTGGTTGAGGCGGTCGGCTTGGCGCCAGGGCGTGCCGCGGTGCAGGGCGCGGGCGCGCATCGCACGGCGACGGTGCTGACCGCCGCGTCCGTAACCGTCGCGCTTGCCGCGGTGGCCGTGTTCGCGACGCGGCCCCTGGCCCAGACGCCCACGGCATTCACCAACCCCTACCAGCCGTCGTTCGCGCCGGACACCGACGCGGGCCTGCGGCATGCGGTCGACGTGGTGGCCGAGCGCTCGCCCGGTAAGACGATCGTCCTCAAGCTGAGCCACAACGCGTGGCGGGATATGAACGGTTTCCTGGTCCAGGCCGAGCGGGCCGGTGTGCACGCCTGCATCGCCGATCCGTGGTGGGGCTTCATGGTGACAAGCCAGTTCATCTGCACACCGCAGCAGCTCGCCTCCGGCGTGAAGTACTACATGTGGGACGACCTGACGCGCCCCACCGGCGCGGTCCTGGCCAGCCTCCAAGACGGAAGAGTCACCGCAGGCTGGCCGAAATAGGTCGAGGAACGTATGAAGAATTCCATATGGCGGATCATCCTTTTGGTCCTTATGTCTGAACTAGGGTTGACTTTCGGGATCCTGGTAGCCAGGGGCGGGTTCCCTTCGAGCACGCAGATCTTGATTTGGGGAGCAATCTCTCTGGCGGCTGCCTCTGCGGGAACGATGATCAGAAACCATCGCAGGAACAAGTGATCTGTCTTGGGCGGATCTCTCCAGGACCAGGGGGTGACCCGCAAAGTTGTTCCTCCATGTCACCTGCCTGCCGGGTGTCTGACTGGCGTTTGACGGGAAGCGACAACGCCGGAACTAGGCAAACGCCAGGTCATGACCGCTAGTCTGTGGCCGTGTCTGTTGCCGCGAGCGGAAGAAAAGGGACGGATCGGCGGATGCAGGCGAGTGAGCAGCCAAAGAGGGCTCGCCGCCTGGTACCGGCCACAGGGATCGCGTGGGGAGCGCCGTTTGTCCTCATACTGACCGTGCTGCTGGCCAGGAACGCGTTCCTGTTCAGCACGCCGGAGTACGAGCAGGCCGACATGGGCGCCAACTCGATCCTGATCGAGCAGGCACGGCGGTTCACCCTGCTAGTCGGCAACTACTCGCGTGAGCACTTCAACCATCCGGGGCCCGCGTTCCTGTACGTGCAGTCCTGGGGCGAGTCGCTCTTCTACGACGTGCTGCACGTCGTACCCACGCCGTGGAACGGGCAGCTCATCGGCCTGTACCTGCTCGACGCGCTGTTCGCCGCGTCCGTGGTGGCCATCGGCTACGGCTGGACGAAATCGGTGCGCGGCGCCGCCGTGACCCTCGCCGCGGCGGCGCTGTTCGGCGTGCTGCACCCCGCGATGTTCAGCTCGGACTGGCCGCCGTACGCCTACATTCCCGCGTACTTCGCCTTCATCGTCGCGATCGCCTCCGTGGCCGCAGGCCGCACCCAGGACGCGTGGATCGCGGCGCTGTCCGGCTGGTTCCTCATCCACGGCCACGCCTGCTTCTTGCTCTTCGTCCCGGTGCTGTCCGCCGCGTCGCTCGCCGTGGCCGGGTGGTCGCGATGGAAAGAAAGAGCCCGCGATAAGGAACGGGCCGTGTTTTCACCGCCAGGCCCCCGTGTCTGGATCCCGGTCGCGGTCATCAGCGCGGTCTTCGCGCTGCCGATCGTGGCCGAGCTCGTGCTGCACTGGCCGGGAAACTTCGGTAAGTACTTCTCCTACTCCTCGTCCACCCGTTCAGGCGGCCACGGCGCGGCGCAGGTTGCGTCGTACGTGCTCTGGTTCTGGTGGCCGCACACGGGCGCCTGGGCGGTGCCTGCCGTCCTCGCGGCGGTCGCGGTCCTGCTCGCCTGGCGGCTGCCCGCAGGCCCGCTGCGCGGGTTCTGCCGGGCGCTGCTCGCGGCGGACGCGCTGTCGACCGCGTTGTTCATCGTCTACGCGGCCGTCGGCATCGACGCGCTCAACCAGTACTACATCGGCTACTTCTACTGGTCGGCACCGGTGATCGCGCTCCTGGTCATCGCGCTGAGCGGGACCGGGCTGATCGCGTCGGCGACGCCGCGCTTTCTTGCCAAGGCGGGGACCGCGGTCGCGGCGGTCGCGGCGGTGGCCGCCTGCGCCGCGTTCGCCGTCGCGCCGCAGACCAGGCTGAACGTGAACCACATTGACCCGCAGATCCCGGCAAGCGGCCCGATGACGGACCCGTCGCTGCCGGCCGGCGTCGCCGCGATCGCCAGGGCGGCGGCGGGACGGCCCGCGGTCCTCAGCTTCACCCACGACGCCTGGCCGACCATCACCGGCGTTCTCGTCCAGGCAGAGCGGACCGGCGTGACGGCCTGCGTAGCCCAGAAGAGCTGGGCGTTCATGATGACGAGCCAGTTCATCTGCACCCCGGCGCAGCTCGCGGACGGTCATAGATTCGACGTCTACGTGCCAGGTCAGGTGCCGCCTGGTGCCGCGGTGGTTTACCGGCTTCGGCGGGGCATAGTGACCGCCGGGGGTAAGTGAACGTAGATTAGTGGCGTGGACCGGCGAATCTTCGGGCTTGAGAACGAGTACGGCGTTACGTGTACCTTCCGGGGGCAGCGGCGGCTGTCACCCGACGAGGTAGCCCGCTACCTATTCCGCCGAGTGGTCTCGTGGGGCCGCAGCAGCAACGTTTTCCTCAGAAACGGTGCGCGGCTCTATCTCGACGTGGGCAGCCACCCCGAGTACGCCACGCCCGAGTGCGACAACGTGGTCGACCTCGTCGCGCACGACAAGGCGGGGGAGCGGATCCTCGAAGGCCTGCTCGTCGACGCCGACAGGCGGCTGCGCGAGGAAGGCATCGCGGGCGACATCTACCTGTTCAAGAACAACACGGACTCCGCGGGCAACTCCTACGGCTGCCATGAGAACTACCTGGTCGGCAGGCACGGCGAGTTCGGCAGGCTGGCCGACATCCTCATTCCGTTCCTGGTGACCAGGCAGATCATCTGCGGCGCCGGCAAGGTACTGCAGACACCGCGCGGCGCCGTCTACTGCGTCAGCCAGCGCGCCGAGCACATCTGGGAGGGCGTCTCGTCCGCCACCACCAGGTCACGGCCGATCATCAACACCCGTGACGAGCCGCACGCCGACGCCGAGCGCTTCAGGCGCCTGCACGTCATCGTCGGCGACTCCAACATGAGCGAGACGACGATGCTGCTCAAGGTCGGCTCGACCGACCTGGTGCTGCGCATGGTCGAGGCAGGGGTCGTGCTCCGTGACATGACCCTGGACAACCCAATCCGCGCGATCCGCGAAGTCAGCCACGACATGACCGGCCGCAGCCGGGTCAGGCTCGCGAACGGGCGCGAGATGAGCGCGCTTGAGATTCAGTACGAGTACCTGAACAGGGCCAAGGACTTCACCGACAAGAACGGCCTCGACCCGATCACCAAGCGGGTCCTCGAGCTGTGGGAGCGCACGCTGTCCGCGATCGAGGACGGGGACCTGGACCGGATCGCCAGGGAGATCGACTGGGTGACCAAGTACCAGCTCATCGAGCGGTACCGGGCCAAGCACGACCTGCCGCTCTCCGCTCCCCGGGTCGCCCAGCTCGACCTGGCCTACCACGACGTGCACCGCGGCCGCGGCCTGTACTACCTGCTGCAGCGGAACGGCGCGGTCGACCGGGTGACGACCGACCTGAAGATCTTCGAGGCCAAGTCGATACCGCCCCAGACGACCCGCGCGAAGCTGCGCGGCGAGTTCATCCGCCGCGCCCAGGAGAAGCGCCGCGACTTCACGGTCGACTGGGTCCACCTGAAGCTGAACGACCAGGCCCAGCGGACCGTCCTGTGCAAGGACCCGTTCCGATCCGTCGACGAGCGCGTGGAGAAGCTGATCGCCGGGATGTGATCCAGGGATCGCCCTCGTCGCTGGCCCCGGGCTCAGCGGCGCAGGGCGGTCAGCCGCGTCGGCCTGGCCGCCCAGCGCGCCTTAGCCCCGGGCAGCGGCGAGCTCGGCGAGTTGCCGCACCGACTGGCGAATGATCTCACGCTGTGCATCGAGACGGTGGGCCTCGTGGTCGGGGATCTCGACGTGCACGGAGATCTCGGTGCCGCTGCCGGACGGCCGGAGGCGCCAGTCAAAGCAGAGATCAGAGACCAGGCAGGAGATCTTCACGGCGCCGTTCTCCCTGCTGGTCTTCAGGGTCTGCGGCATCGGGAAGTCGGGATATCCCTCCGGGTACATGGTGTAGTCGCCGACGTCGCTGCCCGTCTCCACTGATCCGGTGCCCGCCCACCACAGCGGGAACTGGGCCGGGTCATAGAGCAGTTTCCACACCTCTTCAGGAGGCGCAGTGCTGACCGCGCTCTGATCGAACGTCTGCATCGGTTACCTCCGGCTTCTCATGTCGCGGAGCGCGGATAGCTCGGCGCTGACGATGGCGAGTTCACGCACGGGCTCCACGAGGGAGCTTATGGGCGGGCGGCCGAGATCGATGAGCGTGGCCACGTAGCCTGCGCCGGTCTGAGTGCTGTCCAACGTCCCCGCGATCCGACGCCATCCGGCCACCGACTCCGTTAGCCGCCTCTCGGCCAATGCGGCATCCCCGCGTGCGGACGCGATGAGAGCCTGCACCCGGCTCATCTGCGGGACTAGGGCAGGAGGGAAGTCGCTCGGCGTCACCGGCTCGAATGCGACCTTTCGCAGCTCCGCCTCCGCCAGTTCCGACTGCCCGGACAAGGCGAGGGCCTCCGCCCGCCGAAGGCGAGTGGCGGCCCTGCTGACCGGAGCATGCAGGTCCAGGGCGCTGGCTAGCGAGACAGCAGCAGCGGCAGGATCCGCGTCCGCCAGGGCGAGCAGCCCGCGTTCGGTGTCGACCAGACCGTCCAGCTCGGGCAGACCTGCCCGGTCGCTGAATCCGGCCGCCGCGTCGCATGCCTGACGTGCCTCGGACAGCCGGCCCAGCCGGCGCAAGATGGCAGATCGCGCTGTCTGCGCGTAGACACTGAGACGCAGCAGCCCGTTCGGCGTGACCAGGGGGAGGCACCGGTCGGCGAAGTCCAGCGCCCGGCCGAACTCACCCGCGCACGCGGCCGCGCTCGCCGCATTGCTGAGACAGCCGTAGGACATGTCCGGGCGCCCGGCACGGCCCGCGGCGGCGCTCGCGGCGATCAGCGGGCCGAAGCTGTCGGTGAACCGGCCCGACCTGATCAGCGCGTGCCCGCGGGCCACCCCGATGTCGTGCGCCAGCAGATCGCCAGGCCTGTCACCACCGAGGATCCGGTCGGCTTCTGCGAGCAGTGCGTCGACCTCAGCTGGATCGCCGGCGACCGCCTCGGCCCAGGCCAGGCCGGCCAGGGCTTCGGCCCGCGCGGGGAGATCGGACGCAGGATCTCGATCGAGCACATCCAGTGCATTCTGATAAGACCGGCGCGATTCCCTGGGATGGCAGATACCGCCGCGCAGCCACCGGCCGCGTCTTAGCCACGCGCTGATCAGGGCTCCGGCATCTTGCGGCGATATCTGGTCAAGCGCCCGGCCGAAAGCATGATCGGAAGACTCGAGCAGGCCACGGAAGGCCTCCACCTGGGCCAGTTCGACCAGCAGGTCGGGGTCATGCGGGTCAATCGCGGCGGCCTCGGTCAGGAAGGCGGCGGCCTCGGCCATCGCGGCCACGCTGCGTGCGTCTTGCGCGGCCAGGACCAGGTAGCTGACGGCCTGTTCATCCTGGCCGGCAAGCAGGAGGTGCCGAGCGATCTCCGCGGCGCGCGGACCGCGACGGGAGCCTCGCGCAAGCTGCGCACGGGAGCCCGGTTGCTGGCCTCGCTTACGCAGCAACCGGGCGAGCTCGTTGTGCAGGCGTGCCCTGATGGGATCGGGGATCTCCTGGTAGACCGCATCGCGCAGCAGGGCGTGCCGGAATCCTATTGCCCCGCCATCGGCCCTCAGCAAGCCCGACCCGAGAGCCTCGGCGGCGGCACGGGCCGGGCTGCGGAGCGGAAGCGAGGCGATTTCAGGGCGATCGAGGTCGCGGCCTGCCGCGGCGAGGAGCTCTACGAACACATGGGCCTGGCCCGATAGGCGGCTGATCGCCAGCCGCGTCGCGCCGCTGAGGCCAGCGGCGAGATCCGCGTCGTAACGGGCGGCAGCGCGGGCGGTCTCGACAGCGATCAGCGGGTTCCCCGCCGCCAGCGTCATGATCTGCACGACGGTAGCGGCAGGCAGATCGGCCGAGGCTTCGATGAGAGCCCGTGCTGCGTCGTCTGCGAGCGGTCGCACGTCGACCTCCGTGACGAGCGCACCGCGTGAGCGCAATGCTCCGAGCACGCCGTCGAGATCCAGGCGCGATGGCAGCCTGCGGCGGGTCAGGACGAGAAGCACCGGCAGGCGGCCGAGCCGCCGTCCGGTGTAGGCGATGAGCTCAAGGCTGGCCAGGTCCGACAGGTGAAGGTCCTCGAAGGCCAGCAGCACGGGAGCCTGAACCGACGCCCAGGCCACGAATTGCACCACGGCCTCGCACAGCTGAACTCGCTCGAGCCGGGGATCGGCGCCCGGCCGCGTGGCCGGGCCGGTGCGTGCGGTTTCTTGAGCCAGCGCCGGAACGATTCTGGCCAGGTCCGCGGTCCATGCCAGCGTCGCTGGCGGGCGACCGGTCAGGCTCACGAGGTCGCTGAGCGCGTCGGTCCAGATGGCAAACGGCGCCGCCCGTCCCGGCCCGGCAGCCGTGGTCCCGGCGATCAAGGTGGCGTCCGGTGCCGCCCGCAGCGCCGCCCCCTGCAGTTCCTCGACGAGCCTGGTCTTGCCGATGCCGCCCTCGCCTTCCAGCAGCACGGCTCCACCGCAGCCGCTCCGCGCGGCCCGCCAGGCCCCGACCAGCTCGGCGAAGTTCTCTTCCCGTCCTACGAGGCCTGCGACTGGCTCGAGTACGTGCTCGGCCAGGGCTGAGCCGCGATGAACGTTCCGGCCGACGCCGCCCGGCCGGGCGGCCGGGTGCTGAAGCCGGCGGACCAGCGCCGCCGTTTGCGCGGAAACGTCGATCCCTAGTTCGCTGTCCAGCCGCTCCCGCAGCTTGGCCAGCGCCGCCAGCGCGGCTGGCGCATCGCCCGCCGCTATCAGGGCCCGGATCAGGTCAGCTCCGGCGGACTCGTCCAGCGGGCAGAGCGCCGCCCGGCGCCGCGCCCAGCCGGCCGCGGCCGCCGAGTCGCCAGCGGCCGTGGCCTGTTCCATGAGGTCCAGGAGCGCGGCGGCGATATCACGGTCGAGTTCCTCGCGAGCCTCGACCACCCAGTCATCGTCGAGTTCCTGCAGCAGCTCCCCGCGGCACAGGTCGAGCGCGGCCCTGGGCTGACCGTGCGCGATGAGCCGCCGGACTTCCCACAGATCAACCGACAGCCCGTCGGCGGCGAGGGTGACGGTGTCGCGGTCGGTGACCAGGTACGAGCCGAAATCGGGCCCGAGTGACGAGCGAAGGGCCCAGATCGCGCTGCGGAGGCTGGCCCGCGCGCTGGTGTCAAGCACGTCCGGCCAGAACTGCCCGGCCAGCCGCGATCGGGGATGGCGGCCGGGGTGGACCGCGAGCCAGCCAAGCAGCGCCCTGACCCGTCTGCTGGCCGGGAGCTGTGCCTTCGTGCCGGCTAGCCGTACTTCTAGCTCGCCGATCACCCGGATCTCAAGCATGGCCCTCGTCATTGTAGTGCGGAATTCGCGGAACGACTACGGCCGCTCCCGAGTCGCCGCATGCGCGCTGACCTGGGTTTTGACGGCCCGTTGACGGTGGCGGGGCATCGTCGTGCCTGGAGTTCGAATCCGGCACCGACCAGGGAGACACGAGATGAGCACCAGCGAGATCACCAAGATCAGCCAGTCGTTTGACGCCGAGGCACTGCGCCGCGGCATCGAGGAGCGTGACGCCGCGACGCTGCTCGGCCTGTACGCCGAGGACGCCGAGCTGCACATCATCGACCGCAACGATCAGCCCAGTCACCCGAAGATCGTCCGCGGCCGCGCGGCGATCGGCGAGTACTTCGCCGACGTGTGCGGCCGGGACATGACGCACACGATCGAGCGCCTCGTGGTCAGCGACAGCAACGCGTCCTTCGTGCAGGCCTGCCGTTACCCGGGCGGCGCGCGGGTCCTGTGCATAGCCGTGCTCGACCTGAAAGACGGCCTGATCGCCCGCCAGTACGGCGTCCAGGCCTGGGACGAGTAACCCGTTCCGCGACCGAGCACCGCCAACCAGGCAAAGAGAAGCAAGGAGAAGGACCATGACACCCGCAGAGCACAAGGACTTCGCGAAGGCCGATGAAGTTCGCACGTTCACCAACGGCCAGGTGGAGCTGCTGCACATCGGGGGCAGCGACATCGGACGGCTGATCCTCCAGCCAGGCTGGCGGTGGTCAGAGGACGTCAAGCCGCTCGCCGGCACCGAGCTGTGCGAGGCACCGCACTTCCAGTACCACGTCACGGGAACGCTGCGGATCGAGATGGCCGACGGCACCCAGTTCGACGCCGTTCCCGGCCAGGTGACGGCGCTGCCGTCGGGTCATGACGCGTGGGTGATCGGCGATGAGCCGGTAGTGCTCGTGGACTGGTGGGGGGCAAGCAACTACGCCAAGGGCTGACGAACACCGCAGGGCAAGGCTCACCAGCGCCGCAGGCGCCCGCCTGTCTTACTCACGATCGCGGACCGAGCGCGCAGACCGGAAGCGGTTGCCATGCGGGTGTGCACTGTGGTCTGCGTTTCCGCCTGCCGCTTCGCTCGCTGGGGGCACGATCGCGCGAGGGGCTCTTGGCTGCCTGGTCCAGCGGCGTAGCCAGAGCAGGCCGAGAACAGGAAGGACGAGCGGGACGAAGCCGTAGCCACTGCCGTAGCCAGACCACACCGTGGCATCGGGGAAGGTGGCCCGGTCGACGAGGCTCCAGGTGCCGACCGCCAGCACGCCGGCGAATTCCACCGAGCAGGACAAGGCAGCGATCCGGCGTGCTGTCGGACTGCCGACGCCGAGGGTGACCGTAGCCAGGATGTAGACCACTGCGGCGAAAGCCGACAGCAGGTAGGCGACCGGGGCGTGGCCGAACTTCGTCGCGATCTGCACCACGGCGCGTGCGGAAGCGGAGAGCGCGAAGAGGGCGTAGACGGCGACCAGTAGTCGGCCAGGGCCCGTCCTGGTCGAGTCCGGTCGCGGTGCCGCGGTCTCAGGCGGTGCCGTGGGCTCAGACACGGATCGCCGGCCAGATCTCGTGCAGCCGGACCATCAGCACGGTCGCGACCAGCCCGGCCACGGCGATAACCGCCGGACCCCACCGTGACCGCTCCAGCGCCCCCCAGAACCCCGCCGCCACCGGGACGATCGGTATCGCGATCAGGTATCCGATGAGCGTGCCAAGCCCGGTGGGGCGCTCGCCGGCGACGAGCCGGGCCACGATGATGCCGATCAGGACGAGAAGCAGGATCTCGAGGACGCCAAGGGCGGCAAGCAGGCTGATGCCCATTCGCCGGTTGAGGGCGGTCATCAGGAGCGCGTACCCGGCAAGCGCGAGACCGGCGACAATGATCGTCGTGGGAAAGGCACCATTCACGGACGACACGATACTACGTTTCGTAGTAACGGGTGCTGGCCCGGAGACCCCTGCTCGCCCCTCCTGATCGGGGTTCCGCACCGTCGGCAGGGACGGCCCGCGGAACGCCCGGTCCGGGCGGCGGCACGGCCAAGCGCCCCACCCGGATGAGGTGGGGCGCTTGACTGTCTGCCTGCTACGCCAACCTCGGCTAACCCGCCGCAACCCCGGTGCCCGAGGTTCACCAAGGCGTCAAGGTCCTTGACCGAGCCGACGGAGGCCTAGAGTTCGCGCACCACGATGTCTAGGGCTACCGGGGCATCCGGGCTGGCGCCCACGGGTCCCGGCTCGACCGTGTAACCGAGAGCACGCGCCAGGTCGGTGAACTCGTCCGGCTTGCTCGGCTGCTGCCCCGATTCCAGCAGCGCCCGGGTCAGCCGCCCCTTCGTCGCCTTATTGAAGTGCGAGACCACGGAACGCCTGACCACGCCGCCGGACTGCCGCTCGTGCAGTACCCGCACGGTGACAGCATTGGCCCCGGGCGCCCACAGGCTGGCGTACGCACCCGACCGCAGGTCGACCACCAGCTGGTCGCCGGCATGCTCGGCTAGCGGGACCCGCAGCGCCTTGCGCCAGGCCGCTGAAACCGGGCCAGCCGCGGGCAGCTTTACCCCCGCGGAGCAGCGGTAGTGCGGGATCCGGTCACCCGGCCTTAGCACTCCCCACAGTCCCGAGAAGATCAGCACATGATCCGTCGTGACGCCCCGGCGGTGCAGGGCGGGCAGGTCGAGTGCGTCGTACAGCACGCCGGTGTACACCTCGCCCGCCGCACCAGCGGGAGCCGAGAGCAGCTCCCGGTTACAGGCCAGTTCGCCGACTTGGCCTTCGCCCAGGCCCAGCGCATCCAGTGCGGCCGTCGCCCGGCCGCGGGCCAGGCGGACCAGTGCCTTGAGCAGCCGCGCCCTGGTCGGCGTGAGCTCGGGCAGTGCCAGGGAACCGAGCTCGACCGGGGCCGCATCAGCCGGGAACGCCTTGGTCTCCGAAGGCGGAACAAAGATAAGCAATGTGGGACGGTCCATGATAGGTCGCTGAGATCGCGGCCTACTTTAGCCGGAAAACCACTGGCCCGCTCGCCTCGCTATTTCTGGCAGTTCGGGCACCAGCCTCTGGTGTTCCTGGTCGCGCGGCCGGGTCGGCCATAGCGATGACCACACGACCAGCGTAGGCCTGCTGTCGTTCCTGCGATGCGGGGCTGGCCAGGCTGGCTGGGAGCCCCGGGGAACGGGACGGGATTACCCCCGTCGGGGCGTGAGGATGACGATCGGGAGCGTGCGCAGGGTGCGCTGCTGGAATCGCCCCCAGGCAGGGTGATACCGGGCTGCCTCCGGCCACAGGCGCTGGCGTTCACCGTCGCCTGCCTCCCGCGCATGGACCTGGATCTTCTCCGGCCCCACCTGGACCTCGGCGTCGGGGAAGGCACGCAGGTTGTAGACCCATCCAGGGCTGCGCGCGCGCCCGCCGTTGCTGCCGACGACGACGAAGCTTCCGTCGTACGGCAGGTAGGTCAGCCCCGAGGTCCGCTTCTTCCCGCTCTTGGCTCCGACATGGGCCAGCAGGAGCATCGGCGGATGGCCAGGGACGTGATGGCCGATCCGGCCCCCCGTCGCCCGGTACAAGGCCGCGTGGGCCTGCCTCAGGAAGCTCCGCACTGGCCAGTTCCGGCCGACCGCATCCGGACGCTCAATCATGTGTCCCCGCCTGGCAGGTTCCACCATAGTCCCACAGGCTAGCCCAGCTGCCCGTAACCCGGAACCCCTGACAGGCGGCACAATACGCCTGTCGGCATAGCGTCCAGAAAAGGTCGTGTCACCTGACGGCAGAAATGAGACGCGGGGCGTCCATGGATGACTCCGCGCAACGCTACCTCTGACAGTTCGGGCACCAGAACCTGAGCCGTTCCTGCCCCGGAGGCCCCTGCTCGCCCCGCCTGACGAGCGTCCCGCACCGTCGGCAAGCCCGCCCCGCACGCCCGTACACCCAGTTCTCCCGGCCGCGCCTGCTGTCCCCGGTCGTCACGTGCCCAGGCCGCCCCTTATTGATCGCCGACACCCGTGCAGGCATTTGCCTGGCGGCGCAGCCTTACCGATACAGTTCCCGCACCCGCGTCCACGCCGCCAGGCCAAGGGCCGCGACGCCAGCCAACTCGACCGCAGTGACCACCGCCAGGCCGGCACCGAGCGCGGTGAGCGTGCCGAAAGCCAGGCCAGCCACGATCGCGGCGGCGAGGAATGACACCGTCAGGATCACAAGTCCGGTGAGGGCACTAGGAACCGGTCGGGAACGCAGCAGCCCCCGTGACCGGGCGGCGGCCGCCGACCCGGCCAGCGCCGCTACCCCGACTGCCTCGAGCAGGCCCGACGCGACACCCGCTCCCCTGCTGCCGGGAGCCGCGGTGAGGCCGTATCCGATGGCAAGGACGAACAAGCCGATGGCGGCCGACAACCACAGGTCCGCCTGGCGCCGATAGCCGCCCTGGCCAGCCGGGGCAGCGGTCCCCGTGCCTTGTGCGGCCTCATGCGCAGGCCCCTGCTCGCCCAGGGAAGCACGTGCCGCACGGCTCAGCACGAGAAGCGCCCATATTCCGATGCCCACCGCGCCAGTCACCGGGCCCGCCGGGCTCGACCCGTTCGAGGCAGCGGAGGAGATCAGGCCGATCGCGAGCAGCAGGATGCCCAGCGCCGCGGCGGCCACCTCCGCGGCCGCGGCCCATTCGCTGCGCAGGATCAGTTCCCAGCCCGCTGTGCACACCGCGCCCAGGGCGCAGGCCTCGGCCAGGAACTGCAGCCAGCGCCCGGCCTGAGCCAGGTCGCTCGACGCGCCAAGCGAGGAAGGTGACAGCGTCGCGTCCGACGCGATCAGGAATGCGGTACCGAGCACGAAGACGACGGCGCCCGCAACGAGGAGGGCGATCGGTGTCAGCGACTTGATGATGTGTTCCAAGATTTTTCCCTTGTCGCATGCTCCCCACGCGGCGGTACAAGACTGCCACGCACCTGGCCGCCGCCCAGCCGTTTTGCTAGTGAACGCAGTAAAGGGCCTTGGTACCGGCGAGCGGTTCACTCCCTTTCCCGTTCCCGACGCCTACTGGTGTCTCTGATCTCTGCGGGAGCCGCGGTCGCGGGCGCGCTTGTTGCTGCCTTCCTGAGCGCGCGGGCGAGCGCACGGTCGAAGGTGCCCTAGAGGCCGCGCGCACGGCCCGGGGCGGTTCGTGTTGCACCTGCCAAAGAGAGTGTCGTCTAACGCGCGCATTGGAAGCGCTCCTCCGAGCGGGGGCCTCTTGGCCGCTCGGCTGTCTCCGGTCAGGACCAACGGCCCTAACCGGCACGCAGGCCCGGACGCTTAATGACACGGTACGCAGTTGGAGGTGAGCTCATGAAGCAGCGGGCGTCCAGGAGCGAATGGTTTTCGCCGCGTCGGTCCGGCCATCGTCCCCGGCTGCTGGTCGAGGATGACTCGCTAGCCCTGGCGATCTCGGATTTCTCCCTGTTCCACGCCGCGGGGTTCGACGTCGCGTTCTGCTCTGGTCCAGGTGACGACTCACAAGCGTGCCCGGTCATGCACGGGCAGCCGTGCCCGCTGCTCCCGGGGGCGGACGGGGTGCTGCACGGACTCGATCCCGAGCTGGGCATCGCTGCGGCCATCCGGCGCCAGTACCCGCGGCTCGCGGTGGTCATCGAGCAGCGCCGCGACGAGGACGGGGATACCGGCGAGGTGCCGGACGGATGCGTGCCGCTCCGCTACGCGAGCTCGGTCAGCGGCCAGGTAGCCACCGTGCGCCGGGCGCTGGCGGACGCCGCCAGCCGGGCGGGCACGGACTAGCATCCTCTCGGCGGCTCTCCTCTCCGGCCACTCCAGCCCTGTCGTCCCTGTACGGTGGCGATCGAAATGCGTTCGAGGATGGCGATGAGGGCGTGGCCCGTGGTGAGCGCTGTGTGGCCGAGGCGTTCAGCGACTATGAGCATGTCCTCGGCCACTATGCGCCTCGCGTCCGAGCTGAATATGCCGGTGGCCCGGGGATAGCGTTGCTGGGCAGGAAGTGCCAGCCGTACCTGGTGCGCACGGTCGCGGCCACGTCGGCCTTGGCGTTAAGGACTCCGAAGAGGAGATGGGCGGACTTGACCTAGGGATCATCGACTTGGCGCGTACTCGATTCCGGCGTTGATGGCGGCACGAGCCTGGGAGGTAAAGCGCTCGAAGATGGGCGGGATCGGCTCCGGGCTCGGTGCCGATCTGCCGCTGCCGGCGAGCTGGGCGGCGCGCCGTTCGATGATCGCCTGATCAACCGGCGGTCGGGTGGCTGGATAGACCCCGATCCCCGCCCGCATCCGGGCTGAGGAAGCTGTCGTCGTTAACTGCTTGCAGATGGTGCCGACAGAGGTTCTCGGCGGCGGCTGGGCAGGTTTTTGGTAAACATTCAGCCCATGCACGCTCGGTGATGGGTAGCGCTGGTTGCCGGCTGGCGTTACGGGGAGGATGCCTGCG